>Ga0209930_1000122_pt1 | contig 341291 bp, 331 predicted proteins | sample ThiBiot_500_biof_2_FD_183948 | JGI IMG/M metagenome (GOLD analysis project Ga0209930, IMG submission 183948) | Wastewater bioreactor microbial communities from Cape Town, South Africa - Thiocy_cont_500_biof (SPAdes) | ecosystem: Engineered > Bioreactor > Thiocyanate-remediating >...
GAAACGAGAAGCCAGCCTGATGGAGTGGCTCGATGCCTTGTGAAATAATGTGAAGGACGTGGCGAAATGCTCAGCAGCTTTGCGGGCCTTCGCCACGTTCCTGCGCATTATCGCGACCTCGCGATAAGCCATCATCCACAATCATCTCGATGCCGCGATGCAGGCTGCCAACATCACCGGCTCGACGGGGACGCTGAACCGGCAGGCGAGGTCAGCCGCGCGGAGCGCCTTCGAGAGCGCCAAGCAGCGCTTCTTCGGTCATCTCCTGACCAGCATGAAGACGCCGACGCTGATCCGTTCGATCGAGCAGGACCTGGCCAACGGCCACTCGGCGGTGATCCAGATCGTCTCGACCGGCGAGGCATTGATGGAACGCCGACTGGCCGATATCCCCACGGAGGAATGGAACGACGTGCGCGTCGACATCACGCCGCGCGAATATGTTCTCGACTACCTCGCCCATTCCTTCCCGGTGCAGCTCTACGAGCCGTTCTCCGACAGCGAGGGCAATCTGTCGTCGCGGCCGGTCTACCGAGATGGCCAGGCGGTCGAAAGCCGGGAAGCCGTGGCCCGGCGCGATGAACTGATCGAGCGGCTCGCATCGCTTGAGCCTGTGCCCGGCGCCCTTGATCAGATCGTCCAGCGCTTCGGCACCGACGTGGTCGCCGAGGTCACCGGTCGGTCGCGCCGCGTGGTGCGCAAGGGTGAGCGCCTTACAGTCGAGAAACGGGCAGGATCGGCCAATCTCGCCGAGGCGGCCGCCTTCATGGATGACCAGAAGCGCATCCTCGTCTTCTCGGATGCCGGCGGCACGGGGCGCAGCTATCACGCGGACCTTGGCGCGCAGAATCAACGCCTGCGTGTCCATTATCTGCTGGAGCCTGGGTGGAAGGCTGACGCGGCGATCCAGGGGCTCGGTCGTACCAACCGCACCAACCAGGCGCAGCCGCCGCTCTTCCGGCCGATCGCCAGCGATGTGAAGGCCGAGAAGCGCTTCCTCTCGACGATCGCGCGCCGGCTCGACACGCTCGGCGCCATCACGCGCGGGCAGCGCCAGACCGGAGGCCAAGGCCTATTCCGGCCTGAAGACAATCTCGAAAGCCCCTATGCCCGCGATGCCTTGCGTCAGCTCTATCTGCTGCTCGTTCGTGGCAAGGTCGAGGGCTGCTCGCTCCACCGCTTCGAGTCCGCCACCGGGCTCAAGCTCACGGACGACAACGGCATTAAGGACGAGCTGCCGCCGATCACCACCTTCCTCAACCGCCTGCTGGCCCTGACCATCGACCTGCAGGGCGTGCTGTTCACGGCGTTCGAGCAGCTCCTGACCGCCAAGGTCGAGGGCGCGATCCGCAGCGGTGTCTACGACATCGGGCTTGAGACGCTGCAGGCCCAGAGCTTCGTCGTCACCGACGCGGAAGTGATTCACACCCATCCGAGCAGTGGCGCGGAAACGCGGCTGCTCACGATCACCCGCCGGGAGCGCAATCGTCCGACGAGCTTGGCCGATGCGCTCGATCATCTCTCCGATCCACGGACACGGCTGCTGGTCAACGGCCGCTCGGGACGCGCCGCCGTGCAAATTCCCGCATCGTCGATGATGCTCGATGATGGCGAGATCGAGCGCCGTGTCTGCCTGATCCGGCCGATGGAGCAGAACTATGCGCCGCTGCGCATGATGGAGGAGAGTCATTGGGAGGAAGTCGATCGCGCCGCTTTCGCCGCAGCGTGGTGGGCAGAGCTGAACGACGTGCCGGAGTTCTCCGACAGCACGATCCATATCGTCGCCGGCCTGCTGCTGCCGATCTGGAAGCGCCTACCGAACGAGTCGACCCGCGTCTACCGGCTCCAGACCGATGACGGCGAGCGCATCATCGGCCGGCGCGTGTCGCCCGCCTGGGCGGTGAACGCAGTCACCAAGGGCGCTTCGTCGCTGACTCCGGAGCAGGCCTTCACCGCGCTGATGGATGGCATCGCGATCCTCGATCTCGCTGGTGGCCTCCAGCTTAGGCGCGCCCGCGTGATGAACGCCCAACGACTGGAACTGACCGGCTTCACCGAGGCGATGCGCGACCGGCTGCGGGCATATGGGCTGTTCAGCGAGATCATCTCCTGGAAGCTGCGCTTCTTCGTCCCGGTTGACGGCACCGGGCCAGCTATCCTCGCCAAGCTGCTAGACACCTTCCCGGTCGCGCGCATCTCCGAGCGGGAGGCCGCGTGATGGCACGTTTGGACGCTTCCGATCTTGCGCATCGTCTTGGCCGGCAGGCCGAGGCGGTGTGCCGACACTATCTTTCCAGCGGCCGCCTCGAAGGCAACTACTGGCTGGTCGGCGACGTGCGCAACGCGCCCGGACGCTCGATGTACGTCCGGCTCAAGGACACGCCGAAAGGTCCGGCAGGTAAATGGACCGACGCAGCGACTGGCGAGCATGGCGATCTCCTCGACGTCATCCGGGAGAGCTGCGGCCTCATAGACTTCAAGGACGTCGCCGATACGGCCCGGACCTTCCTCTCGATGCCGCCGCCCGAACCGCAATCTCGGGAGCACCAGCGGCAAAGCCCGGCACCGCATGGCTCCCCCGACGCGGCGCGCCGGCTGGTTCGCATGTCGCAGCCGATCTATGGCACGCTCGTACAGTCGTATCTGCGGGACCGCGGCATTACGGATTTACGCGGAACCCGAGACCTGCATTTCCACCCGCGCTGTTACTATCGCCCTGACGAGCATTCGCAGACCGAGACCTGGCCGGCGATGATCGCGGCCGTCACCGATGTCGATGGCAAGACCACCGGGGCGCATCGCACTTGGCTCGATCCTCGCCGCCGGGACAAGGCGCCGATCGACACGCCGAGGCGGGCAATGGGCGATCTTCTTGGCAACGCGGTGCGCTTCGGCATCGGTGGCGACGTGATGGCGGCCGGCGAAGGGATCGAAACCGTCCTGTCGCTCCGGCAGGTCCTCCCTGACATGCCGATGCTGGCGGCGCTCTCGGCGGCGCATCTCGCCGCCGTCCTGTTTCCCGACACGCTGCGGCGGATCTACATCGTCCGCGACAACGATCCGGCTGGTGACGGTGCGCGCGATACCCTGATCGAACGGGCGAACGCGGCTGGGATCGAGGCGATCGTCATTTCGCCGGAATTGGGCGACTTCAACGAGGACCTGCGTACCCTTGGCCTGGAGGCATTGCGCGTGGAAGCCCGGTTGCAGGTCGCGCCGCAGGATGTCGCGCGCTTCATGGCGTTGGCGGCATAGCCGGCAGGCGAACGGGCGTGCGGGTCACCTCCGTGCTCGGGCGGATGCATCAATCCGTCGGAGGGGACCGCGCCTCGGCCTTCGAGAGGGCGATCGGCCCACAAGCCGGACAATCGGGCAATGGCGGCGGCCGACTATTTTCCGGCGCGGCCTGAAGGCCGCTTTCCATCGCGAGGCAAAATAGCCGGTCTTAGCCATCAAGCCCTGCGCTTGCGCTCCGGGTGCCCGGCCGTCCGGCCCGTGGGCTTCGTCGCCATGAAGGCCGCGACGGCAAGCGGTCCAACCGACGGAGCATCCCATGCGCGATCACGACCACGACGAACCGCATCACGAATCCTCACCCACCGACCATGTCCTCAACGAACTCCAACTCCACGGCTACCGTCCCTTCACCGACGAGCCCGACCAGCGGCTTCTTCCCGACGGCAACCAGGTCGCGGGCGCGGTCGCCGACATCTTCGACGCCCTGATCGGCACCCTGGAGGACACTCGCCTCGAACCCGACCTCGACGATCTCCTCTGGTCGACCGTCAACGTCTTCCACCGCGCGACCGACCGGATCGGCCGGGAACTGGACGACAACGAGCAGGCACAGAAGCGAGCGCAGCGAGAACAGGACGGCAGCGAGGTGAAGTCGGTCGAACTGGAGCGCCTGATCGCCGAAGGCATGACGCTCATCGAGCGGCAGAACGCCTTCGAACTGATGCGCGACCAGGCCGCCGAGCACTACGAACGCCATGTCGGCAAGCCGTGGCTCCCGCGCAGCGGATCGAAGGTCAACCATCGCAATCTGACCTCGGCGATGATCGACAGCCGCGACTTCCTGATGGCGAAGAAGCGCGCCGACCAGGAGGTGCTTCTGCCACCCGGTCCCAAGATCGTCGTCACCGGCGGGCTCGACTATGACGATCATCGGCTGATCTGGGCCAAGCTCGACCAGGTGCATACGAAGCACCCCGACATGGTGCTGGTGCACGGCAAGTCGCCCAAAGGCGCCGAAAAGATCGCCTCCCTCTGGGCAAAGACCCGCAACGTTCCACAGATCGGCTTTGCACCCGACTGGACGAAACATGGCCGGGCCGCACCGTTCAAACGCAACGACGAGATGCTGCAGATCGTGCCTAAAGGCGTGATCCACTTCCCGGGCACCGGCATCAACGACAACCTCGCCGACAAGGCCAAGAAGCTCGGCATCCCGGTCTGGAGGTTCGGCGGCGCGTAAGCGCCGCCCCGACCTCTACCAAGAGCCGATCTCTTTCGATATCATGCATGGTGACGGGGATGGAGTTCCCCGATAACCGCCGTTCCGGGCTGATGACTCCTACCAACACAGGCAACCCGCCCGTCGATGGTAGGTGTTCGCCTTCGACTTGCTGGTTGCCGCATGCACAGGGCAACCATGAACTATCTGATTGTTTTCATCGGCGCCGGACTCGGCGGCATGGCCCGACACGCGATCAACGTCACGGCCCTTCGCACGCTCGGCTCAAGCAGTTTTCCGTTCGGAACGCTGACCATCAACGTCCTCGGCTCGTTCCTGATGGGGGTCGTCGTCGAGTATTTCGCGCTCCGCAGCGGGCTATCCCAGCATGCGCGCCTGTTTCTCACGACAGGCATCATCGGCGGGTTCACCACCTTCTCGGCGTTCTCGCTTGAGGCAGCACTTCTGATCGAACGCGGACAGCACCTTGCGGCGTTCGCCTATGTCTCAGGATCGGTAGCGCTTTCCATTGGCGCTCTGTTTCTCGCGATAGCAATTCTTCGGAACGCATTCGCGTGAACATCGACCACGACCTCGCTCTGATCGGAGCGGACCACCCCGCTTCTATGCGCTAATCCTTGGCCGGACTGGTCGCTTGGTGCCATCAACCCGTAAAGGGTCGGCTATGCGCGCATGCCGCCGCTCCGGCTGCGCCTGCGCGGTGATTGCAGCGACCAGTCCGACACTTCGGGCGCCTGTCAGCGGGGGAGGGTCCTCCGCTCGAAGACAGGAGCCGATCCGATGTCCCCGAACGAAGCCCAAGCCTTCGCCTTCAGCCTCGCCACCACCCTCATGGCAGCCATCGTCATCTTCCAGGCCGGTGACGGCACTCTTTCGGTTACGCCCGCCAGCGAATACGACGGCAGCGCTTCGGAGATTGTCCATGAAATTGATCCGTTTGCCCCCTGACCCCGCAAAATTAGCTTCGCCAGGCGGAAGTCGCTCGCGATTTCCGCTCCCGGCGTCCTTTATCTTTCGCTATAGTGCGATCGCGCCGTGGTGGTGGTGGCAGGCGCAACCGTCGAACCTACTCGAACGGAGGCCACCGTCATGATCATCCTCGGAATACTCGGATCGCTCGCAGCCATTGGCGTGCTCTGCTGGCTGCTATTCACACTGGCTATTTTCGCCCTGCCGACCTTCGTAGGTGCAACCGTGGGCATGTGGGCACACGGCAGCGGCGCAGGCGTGCTCGGCGGGATCGCCGTCGGCCTTGTCGCCGCGGCCGCGACCTTCGCCGCTGGTCAGCTCCTGATCACCTTCGTCAAACCAATGTGGCTGAAGCTTACCGTAGCGATCGTCTTCGTCGCCCCTGCCGCTGTTGCCGGCTTCCACGCCACCCACGGCATCGTGAAACACCTCATGCCATCTGAGGCATGGCAGATCACGTTCTCGGTCATCGGCGCTGTCGCTGTCGGCATCACCGCGCTTGTACGAGTTGCGGGAATGGCGGCGGCCCCGGGTCCTTCCGGCCGGGGCCTTGCACGGGCTTGATCTCCCGCATTCCCGTCAAGGGGCCAGAGCTACGGGGGTGGGCCTCTTCGTCATCTCCTGTTGCGACGATAGGTCGATGAAGCGCGGATTGGCGCTGCCCTGAAGAAACGGCCCTCATTGAAGCGCTGCCTGCGTTCGACCCGTGTCTTAGCGGCCGATAGAATACCCGGTGAGGCACTCCCCTGCGAACGGCGGCTGAAGGTCAAGATTGAGCAGTACTGGACCCTGTCGTGAGATGGACGAAGCCGGTGACATGGCGACGCGCCGGTTTGTCGATGCAGGACGGCCGCCATCTCTTCCGTTATCTGACCGTGTCTCGACCGCTCCAAACGGCCTCTTCAATGGCCTGATCTGGCCGAAGGCCGGCTAAAGCCTCGATCGCCTATGACGCAACAGCCGCGTCAAACTTTCTTCCCCTGCCGGCTGCGCCGCCATTCCTCGCGAGACAAGAAAGCCCTCCTTAGCTGTCAGGCCCCTGCGGGGTGCGCCGTCGATCGCCTCCGGCCAACCGATCGCCATCGAGGCCGCAATGGTGCGGGCTCGGAAACGGAAAACGGAGACTTACAATGGCGACCATCGGCACCTTCAAGAAGACCGGCTCGAACGAGTTCACCGGCGAAATCGTCACCCTCAGCGTCCAGGCCAAGAACGTGCGCATCGTTCCCGACCAGCGCGCTACCGGCGAGAACGCCCCCAGCCACCGGGTCTTGGTCGGCCGCGCCGAAATCGGCGCCGCCTGGTCCAAGCGCTCCAACGAGGGCCGCGACTATCTGGGCCTCAAGCTCGACGATCCGAGCTTCAACGCCCCGATCTACGCCAACCTCTTCGACGACGAGGACAGCGACACCTTCTCGCTGATCTGGTCCCGCCCCAACGGGCGCCGGGGCGACTGAAGCCTGGCGCAAGGCCCCGGCCGAAAGGCCGGGGCCTTCGGCGTCCAAAGGCGACCGAATCAGTCACCGTGAAAGCGCCTCGCGGGCAGGCGCGAGAGCACGATTCGGATGGAAATATCATTAAGAGGCGACTATTATAGTCGTAGTTCTGGCGTGCGCGTAGGTCCAAGTGGGAGGTGATCATGCATGATCACCGCCCGACAATCGCGGGCCGCACGCGCTTTGCTGGGTTGGACACAGGAGACGCTCGCGGACAAGGCCCGTGTATCCCTCACCGCACTCAAGCGATTGGAATCCGAGAGCAATCTTGGGATCTACGAAAGCACGCGCGACGAGGTGAGACGAGCCTTGGAACGAGATGGGATCGTCTTCTTGAGCTCCGACCAAGGCGTAGGGGTCATGCTTGTCGATCATAAGGTTCGTCGCTGATTATCGGCATATCGCCGCCGTGACGCGATTGTCCGGCGACACGCCTTGCATTCGTAACGGCGTCAGATCATCGTTAACAAATCCCTCCACAGTGGATATTTCGGACATCAGGGGGATGCGGTGACGACGCACGACTTCAAGGATGAAGCACCAACGGGATCGGCTCTCACGCCGTACGACCGGGCGCATATGGCCTTGTACCTGCGCCTGATCGATTCATGGCGCGACGGAGCCGACTGGAGAGAAGCCACACGCACGTTGTTCGGCCTCGATCCTGACGCTGATCCGGAGCGTTGCCGTCGCGTTCATGCGACACACCTCGCACGGGCGCGCTGGATGTCCGAGCACGGCTACCGCGAAGTCGCGAGAGAGAGCCTTGCCCGTTAGCGCCCGCGATGCCTCGGGAGCAACACCTGTTGCTTCAACCTGGACTTCCGCGCAACGCAACTCACGGTAATCATTGTCAGTCCGAACTCGATCGGAAGACGATGAGGAGCAAAGCTGTGACGCCGGATCCCTCTCAGTGGCGAGCCTCGGCAAATTATGATCACGTCGATAGACTGAGCGCGTCTGACCTTGCTTGGGAGTGGCTTCGGCGCAATGACGCCTACGACCGTGACTTCACGGCGCTCCTGCATCGCGACATCTCTCCCGAACAAGATCTTGAAGACTTCCGACTCCGTTGGGGGTTGCGATTTCCCTGTCGATCCGCTGGATCCGCCGCCGGCCGCTCCCGTGCTTTGGTCGCCTACGGACGATACCAGCACTGTTATTCTCGACACGGCGCCAGACCTTCTCTCGACGACAACAACAGCGCCGATCTTACCGCCGCCGCTTGCATCTGATTCAATCGGCGCAGATTTCAGACTGTATGACGCTGCTGTCCCATCGCTGCAGCTTATCCAGATCGGCGAGTCGGCGACGATCACCCCGTTGGTCGCGGTCATCCCGCTCGACATCAGCGGCTTCGACCGTCTGGAGTCGGTTGAACGCCTGCTCGCGACGCTTCATCACCGCGCCGTGCCACCAGACACGCGGTTGACAGCCCAGCAACGTGCCAGAGCTCGCAGAATGCTCCAAGCATTCGACGGTTTCCGCTACGGCGCCACGCAGCAGTCGATTGCGCAGGTGATCTTCGATATCGGCGATGTCAGTCGCGACGAATGGCAAGCCTCGTCGCGCCGACATGCAATCATGTCTCTGCTACGCGAAGCTAGACGCATGATCGAGGGTGGTTACCGTAAACTCCTTCGGCATCGCCGCCGCCGCGGCTAACCGGCTCAGCCCGCCATGCGATGCGCCGCAGACCGCCGGCCTCGGACGACGATCCGATCACGGTGTGGGAATTAGGCTCCCCCCAAATCTCCACGACAACTGACCGGCCTTCTTTCGCCACCGTACCCGCAGGCCGCCGCTCATCCGTAGCGGCCGCCGCGAGAGCACGGAGGTTCGATCATGGGCGAGGAAGCCGCCAATCTACCGCCACGATACCTGCGCACCGAGGAAGCAGCGCGCTTCTTGGGCCTATCGGAGCGCACCCTTGAAAAGCACCGTACGTATGGCACTGGTCCAACCTATCGCAAGCTGGGCGGCCGCGTCGTTTATTCCATAACCGACCTTCAAGCCTGGGCTGATCGCGGTCTCGTCACCTCGACCTCCGATCCGAGCGGAAACGTTCCACCCGCCAAGCCCCAGAAGGCCGCGTCGCTCGCCGTAGGCCGCACACTGCGCTGAGACGGTCGCATGTCGTCCCCTCATCAGCATCACAGCGGCGAGCGCGCGCAACTCGATCTGTTCCGGGCGCTGCCCGGCGATCTCGCGCCCCGCGACGCGCAGGATCTCATGGCCTATCCGTTTTTTTCGCTCGCCAAGTCGAAGCGCCTGGCGCCGATCGACTTCAAGGCCGGCGCGGTGAAGATTCGTGTCGAAGCCGTCGCCGAGCATGGCATGGCGACGATCTGGGACGCCGACGTCCTGATCTGGGCTGCCTCGCAGATCGTCGAGGCGCGCGACCTTGGGCTCCGCCCGTCGCGCCTGATGGCGACCACCCCCTATGAAATCCTCAACTTCATCGGCCGCGGCGTGTCGCTGCGCGACTACGACCGCCTCAAGGCAGCGCTCGACCGGCTCCAGTCGACCACCGTCGCGACCTCGATCCGCCAACCGACCGAGCGGCGAATGCATCGCTTCTCCTGGATCAACGAATGGAAGGAGCGCGCCGATCATCGCGGCCGCCCGCTCGGTCTCGAATTGATCGTGCCTGATTGGTTCTATGGCGCGGTGCTCGACGACGCCCTCGTGCTGACGATCGACCGCAATTACTTCGGCCTGACCGGCGGCCTCGAACGCTGGCTGTACCGCCTGGTGCGCAAACATGGCGGCAAGCAGGAGTTCGGCTGGAGCTTCGACTTCCCCCATCTGCACGCCAAGTCGGGCAGCCTCTCGCCGCTCAAGCATTTTGCCTACGACCTGCGGGACATCGTCAAGCGCCAGCCGCTGCCCGGTTACCGGCTGACGATCGAGCAGTGCCTCGGCGGTCCGGAAATCCTCTCCTTCGTGCCAACCGATCCGGATTCCCTCGGCATCCCGCGCCGCCGTCGCCGCGCCAAATCTCATCCTGGGGATAAGCTGTGAATCGGCTCGTGCTATCAGGGACCGGCACTATCGTGCCATCGGGGACCGGACTCTCGTGCTATCAGGGACCGGAATCGTCGATTCCTCGCGCTGAATCAGCAGCTTGCGAGCCCCGTAACTTATCTAACCTAGATTCCTACGGAATCTTTCTAACGCGACCGCGTTTTTCGGCCGCTGTGGACGAGTCCCCGATCGCCGGGAGACCGTCATGATCGTGGCGCTGCTCAACCAGAAGGGCGGCGTCGGCAAGACGACGCTCGCCCTGCATCTGGCCGGTGAATGGGCTCGCCGTGGGCAGCGTGTCACACTGGTCGACGCCGATCCGCAAGGCTCAGCGCTCGACTGGTCGCAGCAGCGCGCCCGGGAAGGGCTGGAGCGGCTGTTCGGCGTCGTGGGTCTGGCCCGCGATACGCTCCACCGAGAAGCCCCGGAGCTGGCGCGCGATGTCGACCACGTCGTCATCGACGGACCGCCGCGCGTCGCCGGCCTGATGCGCTCGGCGCTGCTTGCTGCCGATCTCGTGCTGATCCCGGTGCAGCCGTCGCCGCTCGATGGCTGGGCGTCCGCCGAAATGCTGGCGCTGCTCGGCGAGGCGCGCATCTATCGCCCGCAGCTCGCCGCGCGCTTCGTGCTGAACCGCTGCCCCGCTCGCACGATCCTGGCCCGCGAGACCGCCGAGACGCTGGCGGATCAAGACCCGCCTTTGCTCTCGACCACGATCGGCCAGCGCATCGTGTTTGCCGACGTCGTGCAAACCGGTCGGCTCGCCGCCGAGCAGGACGAGGATTGCCCTGGCGCGCGCGAGATCACCGCGCTCGCGGCGGAAGTGGCGAGGGTCGGTGCATGAGAGAGCGGTCCTCCAAGCGCAGCTTTGCGGCACGTCCTGCCGATCCCGAAGATTGGATCAAGGCGCCCGACCGCCATTCCCCCCGGTCTCACCCCATCGAGGATTTCTCGGCGCGGCTGACGATCGACGTCACCGCCGACATGCGGGGCCGCATCAAAATCGCCGCCTTCCAGCGCGGCCAGACCGTCGCCGACATGCTGCGCGCGCTGTTCGAGCGTGAATTCCCACCCCCGTCAGGAGAAGGACAATGACCGGCCTCGTCGCCGCGCCAACGCGCGTCGGCCGTGCTGCCGCCGAGCCGCCGCCCGAAGCGTTCACCCAAGTCGAACTCGTCTGGATCGAGAAGCAGACCGAACACTGGATTCGCTTCGGTCGCGAGCGGCGCGAGCAGATCCTCGACCGCCGCCGCCGCATCCTCTTCTTCCCTCCCGGCAACGTCCTCGCGCTGGTGCGCTGGGCGGCGAACGAACACGGCACCGTCGTCTCGCGCCTCGACATCCTGCGCACAGTCGAGTGCGACGCGCCGTGTCAAACGGTCCCGACGGTGACGCCTGGCGCAGAGGTCCTGCTGCACGTCGATGGCTGGCCGAAGGTTGAGCGCATGCTCCAGCTCATCGACGCCATCGAAGCGCGCGGCATCGACCCGATCGAGGTCTCGCCGGACCACTGGCGCCACGTCCACAACCGAATGACCGTAGGCGAAGCGCCACGCGCCTATGGTCCGCGCCAGCATCGCGCCTTTCTCCTGCGTCGGAGGATCGGCGCATGACCCGGCTCTCCTACGCCATCATCACGACGGCGGCCGTCTCGCTTATCGGCGTGGCTTCGATCGCTTCGTTCGCGCCGCGCCTGATCTGGAACGCGTCCGCCAGCACGCCGGTCGGCTTCTACACGATCGGCGATGTGGGCGCGGTCGACGTGACCGATCTGGTGGCCGTAGACGCGCCCGAGCCGCTCGCAACCTTCCTGTCCGATGGCGGCTACCTGCCGCGCGGCGTGCCGCTTCTGAAGCGCGTCGCCGCGGTCCCGGGTCAGCGCGTTTGCCGGACCGGGCTCGCCATCACCATCGACGGCGTGCCGATGGGCGACGCGCTCGATCGCGATCGTCGCGGTCGCCAGCTCCCGGTGTGGCAGGGCTGCCGCTCGGTCGCGGCCGGCGAACTGTTCCTGATGAACTGGCAAGTCCGCGACAGCCTCGACGGTCGCTATTTCGGCCCGCTCCCGGCCTCCGCCGTGATCGGCCGGGCCACCCCTCTCTACACCGACGAGGACGGCGATGGCCGCTTCGTCTGGCGCGCGCCGACGCGGTGACGGCGCGCCCATGACCCTGCCCACCGCAATCTGAAGGAGACGACCAATGCCCGTGATCGGTCAATTCATACGCGAAAATGACGGCTTCATCGGCCACCTGACGACGCTGTCTCTGCACCAAGACATCATCATCGTCGCGGCCGAACCGTCCGATGCGGAGAACGCGCCAGACTTCCGCGTCCATGTGCTCGACACCAACAGCAACGAGACCGGCGCGGAGATCGGCGCCGGCTGGAAGCGCACCGGCGAGAAAGCTGGCGAGTACGTATCGCTGCAACTCGACGATCCGACCTTTGAACATCCGATCCGCGCCAACCTGTTTCAGTCGGCCGACGACAAATCCGCCTGGGGCCTGCACTGGAACCGCCCGCCGAAGCGCGGCGAGCGGGACTGAGCGATGTCCGCTGCCCGCATTCAACCTGTCGTCGGGGGGAGGATCGCCCTCCGACGTACAACCTTCCTCCTCCTTTCCGGCCTGTTACTAGCGATGCCGGTAACCGGCCCCGCCAGCGCGCAACAAACGCCGGCAGAGCGGTCGTCGCAAAGCGATCCGTACGCCACCTACATCACCGAGGCCGCACAGCGCTTCGGCGTCCCTGAAACGTGGATCCGTGCAGTGATGCGCGTCGAAAGCGCGGGCGATGTGCGCGCGATATCGTCGGCCGGCGCGATGGGTTTGATGCAGGTCATGCCCGCCACTTGGGCCGAACTCCGCGTCCGGCATCGGCTCGGCGGCAATCCCTACGACCCGCGCGACAACATCCTGGCCGGCGCGGCGTATTTGCGCGAGATGCACGATCGCTACGGTTCGCCCGGCTTCCTAGCGGCCTATAACGCCGGTCCCGGTCGTTACGAGGAGTATCTCGCCGGCCGACCATTACCTGCCGAAACGCGCGCCTATGTCGCCGCGCTCGCCCCCATTGTCGGCGGCGGCGAACTCGCCGGGCCCGTCAGGGTTGCCGCGGCCGATCCGCTCGCATGGACACGGGCGCCGCTCTTCGTCGTGCAGTCGGCCAGCAGCGCGACTGCAACGCCAGTGCGTCGCGGAAGCGCGCCCGGCGACGCCGCAACGACCGATCCGGCGCTCGATCAGGGCGCGATCGCATCCCAACCCGATGGGCTTTTCGTGGCGCGCAATGCCTATGGAGGCCCTCGATGACGGCGTTCGTGCCGGATCGCACCATAGCGTGGTCTCGCGGACGGAAGGCGGTCCGGGAAGGAGGAGCAGTCAGCACAACCGCACGATGGCGAGATAAAAGCGCGCGAGGTGCGGCTTGGTGCGGTCGTGTGTTTTCAGAGACTTATTCCGCGTCCGCGCGAGGTGCGCCTGATCGGCACAGCCTGCGCTTTCGCGATTTCCGCAAGAATTTCGGCGGCTTCGCGCGATGTGCGGGGCCTCGGCCATGAGCGGCGAGGACGATTTCCGCATCCGGCCTGGTCGCATCCGCTCCACCCGGGCTCAGCAGGCGCGGCCCTTCATCGCGCAGGCCTTGGCGGCCGCGCAGCGGGCCGGCGGCAGCATCTCCCGCTCCGGCAAGATCAGCTCGGGCAACCGCTCGCGGTTCGGGCGCGGTCAGCGCGCGACCGTCCAGGCCAACCGGCTGCTCACTAGCCGATCGCGCAACACGGTGATCAAGACGCGAGTCGTCCGTCATGGCGCTCGGACCGCGCCGCTCAGCGCGCACCTCAGCTATCTCAAGCGCGAGGGCGTGACCCGCGATGGAGAGAAGGCGCGCCTGTTCGGTCCCGAGACCGAGGACGCCGACCCGAAGGCGTTCGCCGAGCGGACCCATGACGATCGTCATCATTTCCGCTTCATCGTCTCGCCCGAGGACGCCACGGAGATGTCCGACCTCAAGGCCTACGCCCGCGACCTGATGGGGCAGATGGAAAAGGATCTCGGCACGAAACTCGACTGGGTGGGCGTCGATCATTGGAACACCGACAATCCCCACGTCCACATTATCCTGCGGGGTCGGACCGACGACGGCCAGGACCTCGTCATCTCCCGCGACTACATCAAGGAAGGCATGCGCGCCCGCGCGCAGGATCGCGTCACCCAGGAGCTGGGGCCGCGCACCGACCACGAGATCCGCCGCAACCTTGAGCGGCAGGTCGGCGCAGAGCGCTGGACCAACCTAGACCGCCAGCTTTCGCGTGATGCCTATCGCACCGGTGTCGTCGACCTCGCCCCGCATCCCGACCGCCAGCCGGACGAATTCCATGCGATGAAGGTTGGCCGCTTGCGGAAGCTGGAGGCGCTCGGCCTTGCAGATCAGATCGGCCCCGGCCAATGGGTCGTCTCGGATAATGCCGAGGCGACGCTGCGCGATCTGGGCGAGCGCGGCGACATTATCAAGCGCATTCATCGCGGCCTGAGCGAGCGCGGTATCGAACGCGGGGCGGCCAGCTATGTGCTCGCCGGCGAGAGCCTCGACGATCCCGTCATCGGTCGGCTGGTCGATCGCGGCCTCGACGACGAGCTGAAGGGGACAGCCTACGCCGTGGTCGACGGCACCGACGGGCGCACCCATCACATCAAGCTTCCCGATCTCGACGCAGCCGGCGACAGCGCGCCAGGTTCGATCGTCGAGCTGCGCAAGTTCGACGACGCGCAGGGCCGTCGCCGCGTCGCGCTCGCCGTCCGCTCCGATCTCGACATCGAGCGGCAGGTTCATGCGACCGGCGCCACCTGGTTAGACCGGCAGGCGATTGCCCGAGACCCGGTCGCGCTTGGCGGCGGCGGCTTCGGCGCCGAGGTGCGTCAGGCGATGGACCGCCGGGCTGACCGTCTCATCAGCGAAGGGCTCGCCGAGCGGCAGAGCCGGGGCGTAAGTTTCTCGTCGGGACTGATCGAAGGGCTGCGCCAACGTGAGGTCGAAGCGCTCGGGCAAAAACTCGCGGCCGAGACCGGCCGGCCATTCTCGAAGGCTGGAGCGGGCGAGTATGTCGCGGGCACCTACCGCCAGCGCTTCGCGCTCGCCTCGGGCCGCTTCGCCATGATCGACGACGGCCTCGGCTTCCAGCTCGTCCCCTGGTCGCCATCCCTCGAACGCCACGTCGGCCAGCACGTATCCGGCATCTCGCGCGGCGCCGGCGGCGTCGACTGGAGCTTCGGTCGCAATCGCGGCCTCGGCATGTAGTCCAACCTAGACAAGGAGTGCCCGCCATGTCGGCGACGAAAATCCTCTGGGGCCAGATCCTCACCGTCTTCCTGATCGTGCTGATGACGACCTGGGGCGCGACGCAGTGGACCGCCTATCGTCTGGGCTTTCAGCCTCAGCTCGGCACCCCCTGGTTCGAGTTGGGGGGCTGGCCGATCTATTATCCGCCTTCCTTCTTCTGGTGGTGGTACTTCTACGACGCCTACGCCCCGCCGATCTTCGTCGAGGGCGCCTACATCGCCGCGTCGGGCGGGTTCATCTCCATCGCGGTCGCGATCGGCATGTCGGTGTGGCGCGCGCGCGAAGCAAAGAATGTCGAGACCTATGGCTCTGCTCGTTGGGCCCGGACTGACGAGGTGAAGGCCGCGGGCCTGCTCGGCCCGGATGGCGTCGTGCTCGGCAAGCATGATCGCGACTATCTTCGTCATGACGGCCCCGAGCATGTGCTGTGCTTCGCGCCGACCCGCTCCGGCAAGGGCGTCGGGCTCGTCGTGCCATCTCTGCTGACCTGGCCGGGCTCGGCAATCGTTCACGACATCAAGGGCGAGAACTGGACGCTGACCGCCGGCTACCGCGCCCGCCATGGTCGCGTGCTGCTGTTCGATCCGACCAACGCGAAGTCAGCCGCGTATAATCCGCTGCTCGAGGTGCGGCGCGGCGAGTGGGAAGTCCGCGACGTGCAGAACATCGCCGACATCCTCGTCGATCCGGAAGGCTCGCTCGAGAAGCGGAACCACTGGGAGAAGACATCGCATGCGCTCCTGGTCGGTGCGATCCTGCATGTCCTCTATGCAGAGGCTGAGAAGACCCTGGCCGGCGTCGCCGCATTCTTGTCCGATCCGAAGCGGCCGATCGAGTCGACGCTCGCGGCGATGATGAAAACCGCCCATCTCGGCGAGGCCGGCCCGCATCCCGTCATTGCCAGCGCGGCCCGCGAGCTGCTCAACAAATCCGACAACGAGCGGTCCGGCGTGCTGTCGACCGCGATGTCGTTCCTGGGCCTGTATCGTGATCCCGTCGTCGCCGAGGTCACCCGCCGCTGCGATTGGCGCATCGCCGACATGGTCGGCGGCAAGCATCCGACCACGCTCTACCTCGTCGTGCCGCCTTCCGACATCAACCGGACCAAGCCGCTCATCCGTCTCATCCTGAATCAGGTCGGGCGCCGGTTGACCGAGGACCTGCACGCCAAGGGCCAGCGCCATCGTCTGCTGCTGATGCTCGACGAGTTTCCCGCGCTCGGCCGCCTGGACTTCTTCGAGAGCGCGCTTGCCTTCATGGCAGGCTATGGCCTGAAGGCCTTCCTCATCGCGCAATCGCTGAACCAGATCGAGAAGGCCTACGGCCCGAACAACTCGATCCTCGACAACTGCCATGTGCGGGTGAGCTTCGCCACCAATGACGAGCGAACCGCCAAACGCGTTTCGGACGCGCTCGGCACTGCCACCGAGATGAAGGCGATGAAGAACTATGCCGGCCATCGTCTGTCGCCCTGGCTCGGCCACATGATGGTGTCGCGCTCGGAGACCGCACGGCAACTCCTCACGCCGGGCGAGATCATGCAGCTCCCGCCGTCGGACGAGATCGTCATGGTCGCCGGCATTCCACCGATCCGCGCCAAGAAGGCGCGCTACTACGAGGATCGCAGGTTTCAGGAACGCATCCTGACGCCGCCCGCACTCACCAAGCCGACAACCGCGAGGGCCGATGATTGGAGCACGCTGGCTTTGCCCGAACGCCCTGTGCTGAACACGCCCGTCGCCGCGGAGGATGCAGGAGATGATGATCCCACGGATTCGGAGCGGCGGCACCAGCCTGAGCTGAGCCGCACCAAGACAGTCGAGCGTAAGCCCGTCATCGAGAACGAGTTCGAGATCGATCCTCGCGATGAAGTCGAGGAGGACGCCGCTCGCCTCAGCCGCATGACCCAGACCATGCGCCAGGTCGCTCGACAGGCGTCGCTGGATCCGGGCGACGGCATCGAGCTTTAGGAGGCGCCGATGAGCAAGCCTCCGAAGAAGCAGCGTCTTTCCGTCTATCTCGATCCGGACGTCATGAAGGCGCTCGCTGTCCATGCCGCGCGGCGCGACGTGTCCCTTTCGCTGGTCGCCGAGGCCGGCATCGCGTCTTTCCTATCACCCGACGCTGCGGAGCGGCAGGAAGCGGCGACGACAAAGCGGCTCGACCAGCTCGACCGGCGTATGGCGCGCATGGAGCGCGATCTCGGCATATCGGTCGAGACGCTCGCCGTATTCATCCGCTTTTGGCTGACGTCCAATCCGCCCTTGCCCGAGCCGGCCCAGCTCGCGGCGCGCGCCAAGGCGGGGGAGCGCTATGATGCCTTCGTGACCGCGCTCGGCCGTCGACTCGCAACAGGACCGAAGCTCAGACAGGAGATTTCGGAAGACATCCCGCCCGCGCGCGACGCGGAATAATCATTGACGCGCGCGCCGCAAGTATTCGAGCGTTCCGCCGTTCTCCTGTCTTTGTACGCCACAGTACGACGACCACATGACGGTTGTTGTCAGGCCATGATTTCTGCCTCTTCTACTCATCCCCGATCCAGGGCCGCACATCGCGGACCCGCAAGAGAACGGGGACGACGTGGCGGCAACTCACCAGAAATCGGAAGCGATTCTTCGCGGTGCGCGAATGCTGCGCACAGCCCTCGGGTCTGCGATCGCCACGTTTCTGGAAGATCCCGCGATCGTCGAGGTGATGCTCAACCCCGATGGGCGGCTCTGGGTCGACCGGCTGTCGGAAGGTCTTTCCGATACGGGTGCGCGACTGTCGCCCGCCGATGGCGAGCGCATCATTCGCCTGGTCGCGCATCATGTCGGCGCCGAGGTGCATCCCGGCGCTCCACGCGTTTCGGCCGAGCTGCCCGAAACAGGAGAGCGGTTCGAAGGGCTGTTGCCCCCGGTCGTTTCCGCGCCGGCCTTCGCGATCCGCAAGCCCGCCGTCGCGGTGTTCACCCTGGACGACTATGTGGCGGCCGGGATCATGTCGGCTGGTCAGGCCGAAACCCTCCGTCAGGCCGTTGCCGACAGGCGCAACATTCTCGTCGCCGGCGGCACCTCGACCGGCAAAACCACGCTCACCAACGCTCTGCTCGCCGAGGTCTCGAAGACCTCGGATCGCGTGGTCCTGATCGAAGATACGCGCGAGCTGCAATGCGCTGCGCCCAATCTGGTGGCGATGCGGACGAAGGACGGCGTCGCCTCGCTCTCTGATCTGGTCCGCTCTTCGCTCCGCCTGCGGCCGGATCGCATTCCGATCGGCGAGGTCCGCGGCGCCGAAGCACTCGACCTGTTGAAGGCGTGGGGCACCGGGCACCCAGGCGGCGTCGGAACGATCCATGCCGGCACCGCGATCGGAGCGCTGCGGCGTCTCGAACAACTAATCCAGGAAGCCGTCGTCACCGTCCCGCGCGCGCTGATCGCCGAGACGATCGATCTGGTCGCCGTGCTCTCCGGCCGCGGCGCCTCGCGTCGCCTGGCCGAACTCGCCCGCGTCGAAGGTCTCGGCCCTGAGGGCGACTACCGCATCACCCCCGCAAGCCAGCCCTCCGCAGGAGACCCGTCATGATCAAACACGCTTTGCGTATCCGCCGGCACATCGCCTCAGCGGTGTGCATGATTTTTCTTTCGCTCGCTTTGGCACCCGCCGCCCACGCTTCGGGCTCGTCCATGCCCTGGGAGGCGCCGCTTCAAAAAATCCTCGAATCGATCGAGGGGCCGGTCGCGAAAATCATCGCCGTTATGATCATTATCATCACTGGTCTGACGCTCGCGTTCGGCGACACGTCGGGCGGCGCCCGCAAGCTGATCCAGATCGTGTTCGGCCTGTCGATCGCGTTCGCGGCGTCGAGCTTCTTCCTGTCGTTCTTCTCGTTTGGCGGCGGGGCGCTCGTCTGATGGCTGACGGCGCGGATCATGGCGGCGAGCTGCCGGGCTTCTCCGTTCCCGTACACCGGGCGCTGACCGAGCACATCCTGCTCGGCGGCGCGCCGCGTTCGCTCGCCATCCTCAACGGCACGCTGGCGGCCGCGCTCGGCCTCGGCCTTCGCCTATGGCTAGTCGGCCTCGGGCTTTGGGCTGTGGGGCATTTCGCGGCGGTCTGGGCGGCCAAACGCGATCCGCAGTTCGTCGACGTCGTGCGCAAGCATCTGCGCGTCCCCGGCCACCTGTCGGTCTGAGGGAACGACGCGATGATGAACCTTGCCGAATATCGCAATCGCAATACCCGGCTTGCCGATTTCCTGCCTTGGGTCGCCCTGGTCGGAGAAGGCGTCGTCCTCAACAAGGATGGTAGCCTGCAGCGTACTGCGCGCTTCCGCGGTCCTGACCTCGACAGCGCCGTGCCGGCCGAGCTCGTCGCAGTCGCGGGCCGGCTCAACAACGCTTTCCGACGTCTCGGCTCCGGCTGGGCCATCTTCGTCGAAGCGCAACGCCACGACGCCGCGACCTATCCCTCGAGCATGTTCGCCGACAGCGCCTCTGCGCTGGTCGACGCCGAACGCAAGGCCGACTTCGAGGAAGCAGGCGCGCACTTCGAGTCCAGCTATTTCCTCACCTTCCTCTATCTCCCGCCGGCCGAAGACGCGGCGCGTGCCGAAGCATGGCTATACGAGGGTCGCGACCATGGCGGCGTCAACGCGCGCGAAGTGCTGCGCGGTTTCGTCGATCGTACCGATCGTATCTTGAACCTGATCGACGCCTTCATGCCGGAATGCGCGTGGCTCGATGACGCCGAAACACTCACTTATCTGCATTCGACCATCTCGACGAAGCGTCATCGTGTCCGCGTCCCCGAGACGCCGATGTATCTCGACGCTCTTCTGGCCGATCAACCGCTGACCGGCGGACTCGAACCGCGCCTCGGGGAAACGGACCTGCGCATCCTCACCATCGTCGGTTTCCCGACCGCGACGACGCCCGGAATCCTCGACGAGTTAAACCGGTTGGCCTTTCCCTATCGCTGGTCGACGCGGGCCATCCTTCTCGACAAAACTGACGCGACCAAGCTGCTGACCAAGATCCGTCGGCAATGGTTCGCCAAGCGCAAGTCCATCGCCGCCATTCTCAAAGAGGCGATGACCAACGAGGCCTCGGCGCTCGTAGACACCGACGCGGCCAACAAGGCGGCCGACGCCGACATGGCGCTGCAGGAACTCGGCGCCGACTATGCTGGCCAAGCCTATGTCACCGCCACCATCACCGTTTGGGACGACGACCCGCGCATCGCCGCCGAGAAACTGCGTCTAGTCGAAAAGGTCGTTCAGGGACGTGATTTCACCGCGATGGCGGAGACCATCAACGCCGTAGACGCCTGGCTCGGCTCCTTGCCCGGCCATGTCTACGCCAATGTCCGCCAGCCTCCCATCAGCACACTCAATCTCGCCCACATGATCCCGCTGTCAGCGGTGTGGGCGGGACCGGAACGGGACGAGCACTTCGATGCACCCCCACTGCTTTACGGCAGAACCGAAGGCTCGACCCCGTTCCGGCTTTCCATCCATGTCGGCGATGTCGGCCATACGCTGGTCGTCGGCCCAACCGGTGCCGGCAAATCCGTACTGCTCGCGCTCATGGCGCTGCAATTCAGGCGCTATCCGCAGTCCCAGGTATTCGCCTTTGACTTCGGTGGTTCGATCCGGGCCGCGGCGCTCGCCATGCGCGGCGACTGGCATGATCTCGGCGGCGGCCTCACCGAAGGGGCCGAAGACAGCGTGTCACTCCAGCCGCTTGCACGGATCGACGACATTGCAGAGCGCGCATGGGCCTCGGACTGGCTGATCGCAATCCTGGCGCGCGAGAGCGTGTCCGTCACGCCCGAGGTCAAGGAACACCTGTGGTCGGCGCTGTCCTCGTTGGCGTCGGCGCCGGTCTCCGAGCGCACGTTGACCGGCCTGTCCGTCCTGCTCCAGTCCAACGACCTGAAGCAGGCGTTGCGACCCTACTGCGTCGGCGGACCCTATGGCCGCCTCCTCGACGCAGAGGCCGAGCATCTCGGCGAGGCCAACGTCCAGGCGTTCGAGACTGAAGGACTGATCGGAACCGGCGCCGCCGCCGCCGTGCTCGCCTATCTCTTTCACCGCATCGAGGACCGCCTCGACGGACGGCCGACGCTACTGATCGTCGATGAAGGCTGGCTCGCGCTCGACGATGAGGGATTCGCCGGCCAGCTCCGCGAATGGCTGAAGACGCTGCGCAAGAAGAACGCCAGCGTCATCTTCGCCACCCAGTCGCTCTCCGACATCGACGGCTCGGCGATTGCACCGGCGATCATCGAGAGCTGCCAGACCCGCATCCTTCTGCCGAACGAGCGCGCGATCGAGCCGCAGATCACCGCCATCTATCGCCGCTTCGGTCTCAATGACCGGCAGATCGAGATCCTCGCCCGCGCCATGCCGAAGCGCGACTATTACTGCCAGTCGCGACGCGGCAACCGCTTGTTCGAACTCGGACTATCCGATGTCGCGCTGGCGCTATGCGCAGTCTCATCCAAGCAGCACCAGGCGCTGATCGCCGAGGTTCACGCCCGCAGCGGCACCGACGGCTTCCTCTCCGAATGGCTGATCTCGAGCCGGCTCGCCTGGGCTGCCGATCTCGTTGCCAACCTCACCAACGTCATCCCCCAAGCCAATCAGGAGGTATTCTCATGACACGCTCATTCCGTTCGCGCTCACGCGCACTGCGTTTCGCCACGATCATCGCTGCGACACCAGTCGCAATCTCGTTCTTTATCAGCACGCCAGCGGCGGCCCAATTCGGCGGCATCGTCTACGATCCGACGAACTACGCGCAGAATGTGCTGACGGCTGCGCGGACGCTCCAGCAGGTCAACCAGCAGATCACGCAGCTTCAGAACGAAGCGACAATGCTGATCAATCAGGCCCGCAACCTTGCGAGCCTGCCATACTCGTCACTTCAGCAGCTTCAGCAATCGGTACAGCGCACGCAGCAGCTCCTGCAACAGGCGCAGGGCATCGCCCTCAACGTCCAGCAAATCGATCGCGCGTTTCAGACCACCTACGGCAATGCATCGATGTCGGCTTCCGATCAGGCGCTTGTCGCGCAGGCGCGTGAACGCTGGCAGAACACCGTCGGCGGCTTGCAGGACGCCATGCGCGTCCAGGCCGGCGTTGTCGGCAACATCGACACCAACCGTAGCGAGATGTCCGCGCTTGTCGGGCAGAGCCAAGGCGCGACCGGTGCGCTGCAGGCGACCCAGGCCGGCAACCAGCTTCTCGCCCTGCAGGCGCAGCAGCTTGCCGACCTCACCGCGGTCGTGGCCGCCAACGGCCGTGCGCAGAGTCTGTCCGAGGCCGAGCGTGCGGCCGCGGCCGAGCAGGGTCGTGAGCAACGCCGTCGCTTCCTGACGCCTGGCAGCGGCTACCAGCCGGGCAACGCCCGCATGTTCCCAAACGGCAACTGAGACCGCGGCCATGGACGGCAAGATGCTCGCCAGGATAGGCGCGGCGGTGTTCGTCGCCGTCGCGATCACCGCGACCGCGATCGAGATGACGCGGAAAGAGGAGGCGCCAGCGTCTTGGTCGTCAGGCCGCGCCGTTCAAGCGCGGGTCGATCCGCTGCGCGACGCCCTGATCCGCTGCCAGGCGCTCGGCGAAGACGGACCGCGCGATCCGGCCTGCCGCCGCGCATGGGCCGAGAACCGAAACCGCTTCCTCGCGCCCGGTGCCCGCCCGGCCGAGCGTTTGCCGGACATGCCGTCCGCGCCGCGAGAGAGCCTCACCCCTCAGCCTGAAGAGCGCAACCCTCCGATGCCGCCGCCCGCCGCGCCAACCCTCACCCCACAGCTCGACGAGGCTCGGTAACGTCATGGGCAACACCGGCGTTATCGACCATTTCCTCGAGGTCTTCACCCGCTACATCGACAGCGGTTTCGGACTGCTCAGCGGCGAGGTCGCTTTCATTGCGACCACGTTGATCGTGATCGACGTGACGCTGGCCGCGCTGTTCTGGAGCTGGGGCGCCGACGACGACATCTTGGCCAGGCTGGTCAAAAAGACGCTTTTCGTCGGTGTCTTCGCCTACATCATCGGCAACTGGAACAACCTCGCCCGCATCATCTTCGAAAGCTTCGCGGGCCTCGGCCTCAAAGCCAGCGGAACAGGCTTCACCACGGCCGATCTCTTGCGTCCGGGCAAGGTCGCACAGACGGGTCTGGACGCCGGCCGGCCGCTGCTCGATTCCATTTCCAGCTTGATGGGCTACTGGTCGTTCTTCGAGAACTTCATCCAGATCGCCTGCATGTTCCTGGCCTGGGCGCTGGTGCTTCTCGCCTTCTTCATCCTCGCCATCCAGCTCTTCGTCACGCTCATCGAGTTCAAGCTGACAACGCTCGCCGGCTTCGTGCTGATCCCGTTCGGCCTGTTCGGCAAATCGGCCTTCATGGCCGAGCGGGTGCTTGGCAACGTGATCTCGTCCGGCATCAAGGTCTTGGTGCTGGCTGTCATCATCGGCATCGGCTCGACGCTCTTCTCCGAATTCACGTCCGGTTTCGGCGGCCAGAACCCCTCGATTGATGAAGCGATGGCGATCGTGCTGGCCGCTCTGTCGCTACTCGGTCTTGGCATCTTCGGTCCCGGCATCGCCAGCGGGATCGTCTCAGGCGGTCCTCAACTCAGCGCCGGCGCCGCCGTGGGGACGGGCCTTGCCGCCGGTGGCATGGTCGCTCTCGGCGCCGGCGCCGTCGGCGCGGCCGCATCCGGCGGTGCCGCACTGGCTGGTGGCGCTGCCGCCGCCGCTCGGGGCGGCGCCGCGCTCGCGGGTGGCGCATCGACCGCATATAGCCTTGGCGCAGCCGGACAGTCCGGTGCAGCCGGCGTCGCTTCCGGGCTCGGCGGGGTCGCCCGCGCCGGCGGCAGCGCCGCCGTGTCGCCGCTGCGCCGTGCCGCGTCGCGCGCTGCCGAAAGCATGCGTTCCAGCTTGAGCGCTGGCGGCAAGGCGGCATTCGAAGCCACAGGCGGAACTTCCACCATGGGCTCGATCGGCGGTGATGCCGCCGGCGACGGAGCACCGCCCGCGAGCGCTGGCGGCGCTCCGGCCTGGGCGCAACGCATGCGGCGCTCCCAACACATCACCCACGCCGCGCAGGCCACAGCCCATGCCGTTCGCTCAGGCGACGCACATGGCGGTGGCTCGTCCGTCAACCTGTCCGAAGGCGATCGCTGATGTTCAAACGCCCCTCTACTCATTACGGCAAGGCCCCCGAGCCGGAGACGCCTTATCAGCGCGCCGCCCAGGTTTGGGACGAGCGCATCGGCGCATCACGCATCCAGGCCAAAAATTGGCGATTGATGGCGTTTGGCTCGTTGCTCCTGTCAGCCGGATTCGCCACCGCGCTCGTCGTACAGTCAGCCCGCGGCACCATCGTGCCCTGGGTGGTCCAAGTCGACCGCCTCGGCCAGGCGCAAGCGGTCGCCCCCGCTCAGGCGGACTATCGTCCGACCGATCCGCAAATCGCCTTTCACCTCGCGCGCTTCATCGAGCAGGTCCGATCGATTCCCGCGGACGCCATCATCGTCCGCCAGAACTGGCTCAGAGCCTACGACTTCACGACCGATCGCGGCGCCGCGGCCCTGAACGACTATGCGCGGTCGAACGACCCGTTCGCCAAGGTCGGCCGCCAGCAGATCGCCGTCGACGTCTCCAGTGTCATTCGCGCGTCGCCTGACAGCTTCCGCGTCGCCTGGGTCGAGCGCCGCTACGAAAACGGCCAACTCGCCGAGACCACGCGCTGGACCGCGATCCTAACCATCGTGGTGCAGATCCCCCGCAACGCCGACCGGCTCAGGGCGAACCCGCTCGGCATCTACGTCAACGCCATCAACTGGTCACGGGAGCTTGGGCAATGAAGCCGTCTTTCCGTAAAGCCGGAAACCCGGCTTCACACAGTCTCACATTTCCGGCTCTACGCAGAGTCGCAATTCCGGCGATCCTGCTGGCAACGACCGCCCTCGCTGGCTGCGCCACCACCACGCCACCGCCCGAAATCTCCTACGACAACGCAGCGCCTGCCGTGCAGACTGTCGATCCGCCTGCACCTGTCACCGTGGTCGAGCTGCCGCGCCCGCTGCCGCTGCCTGGCCAGTTGCAGCGCGTCGAGCCATCGCGGCGTCCGGCCGAGCCCGCTGATCCGACGGCGCGGGTAAACCAGGCCAACGCCGCCGCGCGCATTCAGCCGGTGCGCGACGGCTTCATCAATTCGATGCAGGTCTATCCCTTTACCCAAGGCGCGCTCTATCAGGTCTATACCGCCGTCGGTCAGATCACCGATATCGCGTTGCAGCCGGGCGAGCAGCTCGTCGGCTCCGGCCCTGTCGCCGCCGGCGACACCGTGCGCTGGATCATCGGCGATACCGAGAGCGGCGCGGGCGCGACGCGGCAGATCCATATCCTAGTGAAGCCGACCCGCGCCGAGCTGATGACCAACCTCGTCATCAACACCAACATGCGCACGTACCACATGGAGCTTCGCTCGACCGAGCGAACCTATATGGCATCGGTCTCCTGGCAGTACCCGCAGGACCAGCTCATTGCGCTACGCCGACAGAACGCCGAGGCCCAGGCGGCGCAGCCTGTGGCGAGCGGTGTTGATCTTGCCAACGTCAACTTCCGCTATGCGATCGAAGGTGATCGGGCACCCTGGCGTCCCTTGCGCGCTTTCGATGATGGTCGCCAGGTCTTCATCGAGTTTCCCCGCGGCATCGGTCAGGGCGAAATGCCGCCGCTGTTCGTCGTTGGCGCGGAGGGCGACACCTCGGAGTTGGTGAACTACCGCGTGCGCGGGCACCACATGATCGTCGACCGCCTTTTCGCCGCCGCCGAGCTGCGGTTTGGTTCCGGCGATCGGCAACGGCGCGTTCGCATCACCCGCACCGACGGGAGGCCGACCTCGTGAGCGAGAACCCTCCCCGGAATGAGGATGCGCCCGACGACGACGCGCAGCCGTTGACCGGCGAGCCGGCCAGCGCGGCGCCGATGCGGCTGCGCGCGGATCCACCCCGCGTCACCCGGCTATCGCGCAAGGTCCTGGCTGGCGTGGGCCTGGTCGCGAGCCTCGGCCTCGGCGGCGCCTTGATCTACGCGCTTCAAACCCGCGACAGCGGCCGACCCAATGAGGAACTCTACTCGACAGAGAACCGCTCGACGGCCGACGGGCTTGCGGGCTTGCCGCGCGATTACAGCGGCGTTCCTCGGCTCGGTCCGCCGCTTCCGGGCGATCTCGGCCGGCCGATGCTCAGCCCGGCGACCGGCGGACAGCCTGTTCCGGCTCCTGGCATCGCGACTCCGAATCCCGGGCTAAGTCAGGAGGAGCAGCGACGCCTTCAGGAAATCGAGACCGCCCGGACCAGCCGGCTGTTCTCCGGATCGGAGTCCCGCGCCGGTTCCCCCGCAACGACGCCGACCCTCGTGCCTCCGCCGGCGCCGAACCTCGCCAGCCTCGGGCTCGCGCCGCCGCCGGCGACCCCTTCGGCCCAAGATCGTCAGAATGCCTTCCTGAATGCGGCCGCCGATCGCAGAACGGTAGCGCCCGATCGAGTCGTCGCGCCGCCGTCGCCGAACGTTCTGCAAGCCGGCGCCGTCATCTCAGCCGCGCTCATCACCGGAATTCGTTCCGATCTGCCTGGGCAGATCACTGCACAGGTCACCGAGAACATCTACGACAGTCCCACCGGACGCATCCTCCTCGTGCCGCAGGGCACGCGCGTCGTGGGCCAGTACGACAACAGCGTCCAGTTTGGACAGAGCCGCGTGCTCTTGGTCTGGAACCGGCTGATTTTTCCGAACGGCCGCTCGATCGTGTTGGAGCGCCAACCAGGCGCAGACGCCCAAGGATTTGCCGGCCTTCAAGATGGCGTGGATTACCACTGGTGGGATCTCGCCAAGGCCGCTGGTCTGTCCACACTCCTCAACGTCGGTGCTGAACTTGCGGTCGATGATCAAGACCGGCTGCTTCGAGCCATCCGCAACGGTGGCCAGGACACGATCAACGATGCCGGTCAGCAGATCGTTCGCCGCCAGCTTAACGTCGCTCCGACGCTCACGATCCGGCCGGGCTTCCCGGTCAGGGTGATCGTGACGCGGGATCTGGTACTCGAACCATATGGAGGGTGATCATGGCGAAGCTCAAGCTTGGCGCGCTCTTGGAAGACAAGGCTGTCAAGGTGTCGCTCGAACTGCCGGCCTCGCTGCATCGCGACTTGGTGCTCTACGCTGAGGTCCTGGGGCGCGAACAGGGGCAAACCATTTCAGATCCGGTCAAGCTCATAGCGCCGATGTTGCAGCGTTTCATCGCGACCGATCGCGCGTTCGCAGCTGCCAGGAAGTCAGCTCCGGACTGACGGGGGCGACCCCGTCAGTATATTCCGTATATGACGCGAACGGCGGTGCTAACCAAAAGCAGCCACAGCGCCTCGTCCCAATGGTTGAACCCATCACGCCTCAGGAATTTCTCACCGAGCGTGATCGCAAAGACGGCGCTACAGATCGAGTAAAGCGAGAGTACGAGCGACACCATTGGGAAATAATGCGCCCGGCCGTATAGCCCAATAATAGAGGAGACGCAGAGTTTTGTAGCGAAGCGTCGAAGCGTCAGGCGCGACTCCGCGTCTAGATGCGGCATCATGAATGCTCGCTGCCATCATCGCGCCAACTATGCGTTCGCGGGTACCATCGATCACCTCGCACGTGCGCGATAGCGCGGTGCGGCCTTCAAAAAAGTATGCCTGTCTCGATCAGCGCGCGCACCTGATCGCGGCGATCGAAGTCACGACCGAAGCCAAAGCCCGCCTCGAGGTTCCCGATCCGGGTGTACGACACCTCTCCTCGCGCGAAGAATATGCCTTTCTGATAAGTCGGCGTGAAGGTCAGCGACCAGGCACTGCTTCCGGGACCATAAAGCAAGTTCGTTGGCGCACACGACGCATCCGATCCGCATCTTCCCCCGCTAGTCTTCAGATATTCAGCCCGCGCGCCGAGCGACCACTCCTTGTCGATCGCGTATTTAACGAGCAGCGCCCCGCCGTAGGTATCTGCGGAACGATTGATGCCGAGCTGATCATCGCGGCCAACGTGGCTGTATTGGAGATACGGCGTCAGCGTGAGCGGACCGCTCGTATGGGTGTAAATGAGATTGAAAATGCTGCTATTGTTCTGCGCCAAAGGCGTCGCGAAGGAGGATTTGTCATTACGCGATAGCGCACCAGCGCCGACGAAGCTCAGCGAATTCGAGGAATCAAACGCGTAGGAAAGCGTGCCCGAGAGCCAGTTCAGCTTTCCCGAAAAATAGCCGTCGTTAAGCGAGACCGCCGCACTGACGGCTCCCTTGGCGTAGTTCACTTGGACGCCGCGGCTGATGGCCGACTCCTGATTCCACAGCAAGCCGCGCTCGATATTGACGTTTTGGAAGGTGAACGTCGACTCCGCGCCGACCATCGTTGGCAGTAATCCGGCAGACACGGATAGTTCGGGCGATATCACCGCTTTCGCGTACGCCACCGGAACCGGACCAAAAAGCTGCTCCGTCGCTTCGGTTGCCTTCAGGTAAGACGTACCCAGCGAAGGGATGGAGTAAATGCCCGTCTGTACATAGAACTGTAGCGGGCCCCGGGTCGTTTGAAACTGGACTTGCGCGTTGCTGATATCGACGAAGCCGTCGCGGTTGCCGATCCCGCCGGCGTGCGTTGCATTGGTCTGCGCGACGCCAATGCCCGTCACTTGGCCCGACACCAGAACCTGACCGAACGGTCCTGCCTCAAGCGCGATGGCGTCAGGATTAGGGACGAGGGGGCCAGCAAAACTAGGTGCCGGAACCGGATCTGCATATGCCGCGCTCGCGCCGAAGAGCGTAGCGCACGCCACTCCAAGCGCCAGGGTCGAGGGCGACGTCAACCACCATTTGTGTCGCGGCGTCGACTTGCGAATAGCAGAGAAATCGGCACGTCCGGGCATATATGCATCCCCATTTGATTGGGCAGATGCAGCGAAGCACTAATTTTACGCGTATAAAGTCGGCGCTTTATCTGACGTTGGGCCGTAAGGATTGCATATATATTTGAGCAGCGTCAGCACTGTTTGACGCGGCTTAGACCGCCTGGCGGTAACGAACGGAAGCACGGGCGACTTTGACCATTATGCGGTAGCGGCTTGCCCGGCCGTCAAGCTCAGCAGCCGACGAAAGGGCGGGTTATCGTTCTCGGTCGACCAAACCGCGGAGAAGGGCAGCGCGCAACCTTCGAGCTTCCGATAGGTGATGCCGGGGAACGACGTCTCCGCGACCGATTGGCTCGCTATCGAGATGCCTCTGCCGATCGCAACCAACTGCATCAGGGTCTGTGACGACACGCGGTCACGCTGTATCCGTGGCGAATATCCAATGGAGGAGAGGTGCCGGAAAACGAACGCTTCGATGTCGCGTCCCGGCGCAGCTTCGGTCACCAGAAACTGCTTCAGCCTGATGTCACTCCACGCGATTCCGCTCTTTTTCGTGAGTGCATCATTCTCCGACAAGACGACAAACACATCCTCCGTCCACAGCCGTTTGGTGGCGAGGCTGCCAGTGTCAAGCGGCGCGGCCATGAACGCGATATCGAGATTGCCGCGCTCTAAGTCCTCGAAGAGCTGTGTATGTGTGCCTTCCACAAACTCAAGCTGCACTGCTTCATGTTGCTGACAAAAGCGAATAAGCAGCTCCCCGAGGAACCCGGTTGCGAGCGGAGATGACAGGCCGACGCGAACCGTACCGGACCTGCCGCGGCCGATCGTGCCGACATCGCCTACCGCACGATCAATCTCGTTCAGCGCGGCTTGGGCATGCTCGACAAAAATAGACCCAGCTTGCGTTAGCGAAACGCCGGACCTTTTGCGAAGAAATAAGCTGGAGCCTAACCCGTCTTCCAAGTTTCTGACCTGCCGACTGATTGTCGACTCCCGCACGCCAAGGCGTGAAGATGCCTTGCGAAAGCTTCCGAACCGGGCGGCCGTCACAACGTATCGTATGTGCCTAAGCTCTAGCTCAAAGGCCTTCACCGCCAGAAGGGCCGGGCTACGCAGCGATGTCGGTGGGGATGGAAGCTACAGCGCATCTCGGCGTTACCTGTAATTGGAACGCGTCGAGCCGAACGCGATGCTATAGGACGCTGCTTACCCCGCGTGACATAAGGATCACGTAGAGTTTCGAGGGGCGACCGCAAAGATCGCGTAAAGCGCAGCCCTCATTCGCCAGTTCCAGAACGTACTGCGCTTCACTCGCATTCATCTATTCATGGTCGGCCAAGAAACGTCGCGGGCGGTGGCTTTGACATGCTTCCTTACGCCATCCTTATACACGGGCGTAAAAACTCAGCGCCGCCTTTACGTGCAACGTCTTAAAGGCGTCCCGCAGACTGACACTAAACTGGAGCTGCAGCCAAAATGCTCAGCAACTTTCTGGCCGAGGAGCCGAGATCTGCGCGTCTACTGAGCCGCGTGCGTTCGCGCTCGCGCACGAAGAGACGATCGTTCGGCGTCGTCGCGCTGTTTGGAGAACCCTCGTGACCGCAACCCTCATGATTGTTCTGGCCGGCGCCTGCGCGGTCGGCCTCTTCATCTACCTTTTCTACGCCCTCATGAAGCCCGAGCGCTTCTGAGCGTCAACCATCCATTCTAACCGGCAGGTGGCAAATATGGGCGACCTCATCTTCGTAGCGGTAACGCTCGGATTCTTCGCAATCACAGCAGGGTTCATCGTGGCCCTCGATCGAATTTGAGGGGGCTCTGATGGGATACGATCTGAATCAATTCATCGTCGTTTTGGCGATAATGACGGGCCTCGTCTTTGTGGCTGGCCCGTGGCTCACGCGCATCTTCACCGCGCCTGGACACAATATTATCGAGCGCGGCACCTACCGGTTGCTGGGCGTCGATCCCGCCGAGGCAATGTCCTGGAAACGCTATGGCGCGGTGCTACTCCTCAGCAACGCCGCTATGATGCTGCTCGGCTACCTGATTTTGCGCATCCAGCAACTTCTGCCCGGCGATTCGCTCGGTCGCTCTTCGCAGACACCCGACCTCGCGTTCAACACCGTCGCCTCGTTCATCACCAATACCAACTGGCAGGCCTATTCTGGCGAGACGAGCCTCTCGAACCTGTCGCAGATGGCGGTCATCACCTTCCTGATGACCGTCAGCGCTGCGACCGGCGTTGCCGCCGCGGGCGGCTTCATCCGGGGCCTTAGCCGCAAGAGCGCCGGCGACATCGGCAATTATTGGGTCGACTTCACGCGCGTCACCTACCGCCTGCTGCTCCCGCTCTGCTTCGTCTTGGCGCTCATCTATGTGTGGCAGGGCATGCCGCAGACGCTGACGGCCGACACGGTGGTCACGACGCTCGAAGGCGCTCGCCAGCAGCTCATCATCGGGCCGGTGGCCAGTCTCGAGACCATCAAGCACATCGGCACCAACGGCGGTGGCTTCTTCGGCATGAATGCCGCGCATCCGTTTGAAAACCCGACACCGCTCACCAACACGCTGCATATCCTGAGCATGTTGTTGATCCCGTCGGCCCTGACCTACGTCTTCGGATCGATGATCGCCAACCGCAAGCAGGGTTGGTCGTTCTTCGCCGCCTTCTTCGTCATGTTCCTCGGCTTCCTAGCGCTGGTCTACGGCGCCGAGCATGCGGGCAATCCGATGCTCTCGCCGCTGGGAATTGATCAGGCGCAGACCGCAACGCTCGGCGGCGGCAACATGGAGGGTAAGGAACTTCGCTTCGGCATCGCCCAGACCAGCCTGTTCGTGACCACCACGACGGCGGCGACGACGGGATCGGTCGACTCGATGCACGCCTCGCTGACACCGCTTGGCGGCCTCGTCCCGATCGCCCAGATGATGCTCAACAACGTGTTCGGCGGCGATGGCGTCGGCCTCATCAATCTCGTCACCTATGCAATTCTGACCGTCTTCCTGGTCGGCATGATGATCGGGCGAACGCCCGAATTCCTCGGCAAGAAGGTCGAGGCGCGCGAGATGAAGTTCGTGATGCTGGCTGTTCTGGCCCATGCCTTCAGCATCCTCGGTTTCACGGCGCTCGCATGCGTCATGCCCTCCACCGTCGACAGTCTAGCCAATATGGGGCCCCACGGTTTCAGCGAAGTGCTCTACGCCTATACCTCGGGCACCGCCAACAACGGTTCGGCCTTCGCCGGCTTCAACGCCAACACGCCCTTCTTCAACACAACCATTGGGCTCGCGATGCTGGTCGGGCGCTACCTGACCTTGCTGCCGATGCTGGCGGTCGCGGGCGTGATGGCGGCGAAGAAGACGGTGCCGGCCGGCCCAGGGACGCTCTCGACCGCAACGCCGCTGTTCACAGGGCTTCTCGTGTTCGTGGTGCTGGTGGTCGGCGGTCTGACCTTCCTCCCCGCGCTCGCGCTCGGCCCGATCGTCGAGCATCTGCTGATGCTGTCTGGCACGACATTCTGAGGACATCGCCATGCAAAACGATCAATCGACATCCGCCGACCTCTCTGCCGCCTCCGCCTTCAAGGGCATCGCCCGGCCAGTGCTTGTTTCAGCCCTGCTGTTCATGGTCGTGACAGGTCTGGCCTATCCGCTGGCGACGACCGGCGTCGCCAATCTGCTCTTCCCGAGCCAGGCTCAGGGAAGCCTGATCGAGAGAAACGGGCAGGCCATCGGGTCTCGCCAGATCGGACAATATTTCGCCCGTCCGGAATATTTCCATAGTCGGCCAAGCGCCACGTCGGGTCCCGACCCGCAGGACTCCTCCAAGACGGTCGACCAGCCGTATAACGCTGGAGCCAGCGCCGCGAGCAACCAGGGTGTTCTCAGCAAGAAGCTCCTCACCGCGGTCGAAGAGCGCGCCATCGCCTACCGTCAGGAAAACGGACTGGCGGCCAACGCCGCCGTTCCGGTCGACGCGGTGACCGCGTCCGGCTCAGGTCTCGACCCGCATATCTCGATCGCCAACGCCAACATCCAGGCGCAGCGGGTCGCTCGCGCCCGAGGGCTGGCCGTGGACCGCGTCTTGGCGCTGATCAATGAGAATGTCGATCGACCGCAGTTCGGTCTGTTCGGCGATCCACGCGTCAATGTCCTTGCACTCAATCTCGCGCTCGACGCGGCTGCCGCGCCGGCCCGTCCGGCTGCCCAATAAAACCGAGGTGGCATCATGTCCGATCTAGAGACTCCTACGGCGCAGAGCGCCGCCGTCCTCGGCGGAAACGTCAAGCAAGTGCCGTGGGCCTCAGTGGCCGCGGAAGCCTTCAAGAAGCTGTCGCCGCGCGTTCAGATCAAGAACCCCGTGATGTTCGTCGTGTTTCTCGGCAGCATCGTCACAACTTTGCTTTTCATTCAGGCCATGACCGGCAAGGGCGAGGCGTCCGCTCCCTTCATCTTCGCGATCGCCGCATGGCTTTGGTTCACGGTCCTTTTCGCCAACGCTGCGGAGGCCATGGCGGAAGGGCGCGGCAAGGCGCAGGCCGATGCGCTGCGCGCCACCCGCCAGCGCGTTCTCGCCCGGATGCTCAAGGAGCCGCGACGTGACGCCGAATCCTGGCCTCAGGCGAGCGACGAATTGGGTGTGGGAGCATACGTGCTTGTCGAAGCCGGCGAGATCATCCCGGCCGACGGCGAAGTCCTGCAAGGCGCAGCTTCGGTGGATGAGTCCGCAATCACCGGCGAGTCCGCCCCCGTCATCCGCGAGGCAGGCGGCGACTTCGCATCCGTGACGGGCGGCACACGCGTGCTTTCGGACTGGATTGTTGTCGAGGTCACTGCCAAGCCGGGCGAGGCCTTCCTCGATCGCATGATCGCGATGGTCGAAGGCGCTAAGCGTGGCAAGACACCCAACGAGATCGCACTGACGATCCTATTGGTCGCACTCACGATCATCTTCCTGCTCGTCTGCGTCACCCTCCTGCCGTTCTCTAGCTTCAGCACGATCATCAACGGTTCGGGCACGGTGGTGACGATCACGGTGCTCATTGCGCTTCTCGTTTGCCTCATCCCGACGACGATCGGAGCACTGCTCTCAGCCGTGGGCATCGCCGGTATGAGCCGCATGATGAAGGCCAATGTGCTGGCCACCTCTGGCCGCGCGATCGAGGCGGCGGGTGATGTCGACGTCCTCCTCCTCGACAAGACCGGCACGATCACGCTCGGCAATCGCGAGGCGACGAAGTTCCATCCCGCGCCCGGCATCAAAGAGCCCGCGCTGGCCGACGCGGCGCAGCTCGCATCCCTTGCCGACGAGACGCCCGAAGGGCGCTCTATCGTGATCCTGGCCAAAAACGCTTTCGGCATCCGCGGCCGCGAGCTGCAGGGCGCGGAGACAATCGGTTTCACCGCGCAAACCCGAATGAGCGGCATCAACATCGACGGCCGGCAGATCCGGAAGGGTGCGGCCAGTGCGATCCGCGCCCATGTCGAGGCGATGGGCGGTGTCTTCCCCAAGGAAGTGACCACGACCGTCGAAGAAGTTTCTCGCCGCGGCAGCACACCGCTCGTCGTTAGCGACGGAACCAATGTCCTGGGCGTGATCGAGCTCAAGGACATCATCAAAGGCGGGATCAAGGAGCGCTTCGCCGAGCTTCGCGCGATGGGCATCAAGACCGTGATGATCACCGGCGACAACCAGTTGACGGCAGCGACCATCGCGGCCGAAGCCGGCGTCGACGATTACTTGGCTGAGGCGACGCCGGAGGACAAGCTTCGTCTTATTCGCCAGTACCAGGCTGAGGGACGGCTCGTCGCGATGACCGGCGACGGCACCAACGACGCGCCCGCGCTCGCCCAAGCCGATGTCGCCGTCGCGATGAACAGCGGCACGCAGGCGGCCAAGGAAGCCGGCAATATGGTCGATCTCGACAGCAACCCAACCAAGCTGCTGCGCGTCGTCGAAGTCGGCAAGCAGATGATCATGACGCGCGGCGCGCTCACGACCTTTAGCGTCGCAAACGACCTGGCCAAGTATTTCGCGATCATTCCCGCCGCCTTCGTCGCGACCTATCCGCCGCTGGCCGCGCTCAACGTGATGGGACTGCACAGCCCGGCCTCGGCGATTCTCTCTGCGGTCATCTTCAACGCGCTGATCATCGTCGTGCTAATCCCGCTCGCCCTACGCGGGGTGAAGTATCGCGCCGAACCGGCGGCGCGGCTTCTCGGTCGGAACCTGCTCGTCTACGGATTAGGCGGGATTATCGTGCCATTTATAGGTATAAAGCTCATCGACCTCGTGCTCACGCCGTTCTTTTAGACGAACGGCGTGCGGCACTGGCGTGAGGCAGTAGACGATGAACGATCAGCGACCTGATCCGGACGCTCTTCTGGAGGCCGTAAGAGGAAACGCAGAGCACTCCAAACGCGGACAGCTCAAGATTTTCTTCGGGGCCTGCGCTGGGGTGGGCAAGACCTTTGCGATGCTTCAAGCGGCGCGGCAGGCTCAGGCTGAGGGCGTGCGGGTCGGAATCGGCATCGTCGAGACGCACGGCCGCAAGGAAACCGAGGCGCTGATCGACGGCTTTGCCATTCTCCCGCGCAAGACGTTGCCGGGTAATGGCAGGCCGGTCACCGAGTTCGATCTCGATGGCGCCCTGGCGTCCGACTACAAGCTGCTGGTGGTCGACGAGCTTGCCCACACCAACGTCGCCGGCAGCCGCCATGCCAAGCGGTGGCAAGATGTCGAAGAGCTGCTCGACGCCGGCGTCGACGTCTACACCGCGCTCAACGTACAGCACCTCGACAGCCTCAACGACATCGTCGGCGGCATTATCGGCATTCGCGTCCGTGAAACCGTTCCCGATCGCATTTTCGATTCCGCGACCGATGTCGTGCTGGTCGACCTGCCGCCGGACGATCTTCTCGCCCGCATGAACGCCGGCAAGGTCTACTTGCCCGTGTCAATCGAGCGCGCGCGCCAGAACTTCTTCCGCCGCGGCAATCTGATCGCGCTACGCGAGCTTGCGCTCCGCCGGGTCGCCGACCGGGTCAACGCCGACGTCCGGACCTACCGCGTCTCGCACGCGATCAAGACGGTCTGGCCGACGCAGGAGCTGCTGATGGTCTGCGTCAGCGCGGACCGGTCGCAGGAGAAGCTTGTGCGCGAGGCCGGGCGCCTCGCGCAGCGGCTCCAGGCCAAATGGATCGTCGTCCACGTCGATCAGCCTTATCAAAACAACGACGCGCGATCCCGCGAGGCGCTGCTGGCCATCGCCAAGACCGCGCGATCGGCGGGCGCGGAGTTTGCCAACGTCCCTGGCCAAGACATTACCGAGGCGATCCTCGACTATGCTCGAAAGCGCAACGCCACCAAGCTCATCATCGGAAACACAGCTCGCCGACGCATATTTACGTTCAAACGTCGATTGCAGGAACGGCTTGCCCGCGCCAATCCGGAAATTGGGCTCCTGCTGCTGAGCGTTGACGAAGTCCGGGCGAACCGCCGAGTTCGCTGGATACCGGAGGAGCCGCAGACGCAGATCGCCGCGCTTGGCATCGCCACACTCGCATGCGGCGCAGCGACCTTCCTCGCCTCCCAGCTCGTAGGCTTTTTCGATCTTTCCAACGTCGTCATGCTTTTCCTGGTGACGACCGTGTTCATCGCCTTGCGACTCGGCCGCCTCGCCGGGGCGTGGGCGTCCCTGCTTTCGGTGGGCTGCTTCGACTTCTTCTTCGTCGAGCCGAAGCTCTCGTTCGCGGTCACCGACACGCAATACATATTCACTTTCGCGCTTATGTTGGTAGTCGCGGTCGTGATCAGCCAACTCGCGGCGCGGCTCCGATCGGAAGCTCGTGTAGCGCGGGCCGGAGAACGAAGGGCGTCGGCGTTGGCCAGGATCGCCCGCGACCTCTCAAGCGCGATCAAGATAGACCAAGTTGTCGCGATTTGCCGGGAAGCGCTGACACCACTGTTCGAAGCGCGGATCATCCTTCTGGTTCCCGACAAGAACGAGCGCCTGATGCCTACCGAGGACCCCGGCCTTGTCGATACATCGACCGCACAATGGGCTTTCGATCATGGACAGCAAGCGGGCCTTGGCACTCAGACCTTGAGCGCCGCCCACGCCCTGTACCTTCCCTTGAAAGCGTCGATGGCCATGCGCGGAGTGCTGGCGGTCGTGCCGGTCGGCGCACCGCTGCCCGACGATCCAGACGATCGCCGTCTGCTGGATGCCTGCTGCTCGACCATTGGTCTCACGCTCGAGCGCATCCACTTCATGGAAGTCGCACAGGAAACCTTGGTCCGGATGGAGGGTGAGAAGCTCCGCAACGCGCTGCTGTCGGCCGTATCGCACGACCTCAAGACGCCGCTGACCGCGATCCGCGGCCTGGCCGAGACGCTGGAGCATCGCAAAGAGCTTGCAGTCGAAGATCGCAGTGACCTGGCACGCTCGATCCGGGTTCAGGCAGACGAGCTCAAGCGCCTCGTCGCCAACCTGCTCGACTTGGCACGCATGCAAAGCGAGGGCGTGCGGCTCAATAAGGAATGGAATTCCTTGAGCGAGATCGTCGGCAGCGCCGTGTTACAATCGCGCGCGATCCTCGAACCTCGCAAGGTTCGCACCAATCTGCCGGCTGATCTTCCGCTCATAGAGGCCGATGCCACGCTCATCGAGCGCGTTCTGATTAATCTGTTCGACAACGCCGCCAAGTATACGCCGCGCGATAGCACGATAAACGTTCGGGCCGGTGCTACGGCGGACACCATGTATCTCATCGTTGAAGATAATGGCCCCGGGCTCCCCGTGCGAGATCCGGAAACGCTGTTCGAGCCGTTCGCGCGCGGGCAGAAGGAGTCGTCGGTCGCCGGCGTCGGATTGGGGCTCGCGCTCTGCCGCAGTATCATCACGGCTCACGGCGGAACCATCCGAGCCGAACAGCGCAAACCAAACGGAGCCGCGTTCGAGATACGACTGCCGCTTGGGACGCCGCCTGCGATCGAAAGTGAACCGATCCATGATCAAGCCGCGCATTCTGATCGTTGAAGACGAAGCCGACATTCGGCGCTTTATCCGCATGGCGCTGGAAAAAGAGGGCATGAATGTCTTCGAGACGGCGACGGCCGAGGAAGCACGGCTGAATGCGGGCAGTCGAAAGCCCGACCTGATGATCGTCGATCTCGGACTACCCGACGGCGATGGCAAGACGCTGATCCGGGAAGTGCGCGGCTGGATGTCAGCGCCCGTTCTCGTACTCTCCGCGCGCGAGCAGGAAGCCGAAAAGGTGGAGGCGCTTGACGCCGGCGCCGACGACTATCTGGTCAAGCCGTTCGGCGTGCCCGAACTCCTGGCGCGCGTGCGGGCACAACTGCGGCGCGCGGGCACCGTATCGAACGGCGGCGCAGCGTCGCCCATAGCCAAGTTCGGGTCGGTCACCATCAATCTCGCCACGCACGAAGTTGCGCGCGCGGGCATACCCGTCCATCTCACGCCCAACGAGTTTCGACTTCTGACGGCGTTGGTCCGTGGCCACGGCAAGGTGCTAACCCACCGCCAACTGCTTATGGAGGTGTGGGGTCCCGGATACTCGGAACGCGCCCATTACCTTCGCATCTACATGGCGCAGCTCAGGCAAAAGCTCGAAGAGGAGCCGTCGCAGCCCCAGCACCTCCTGACGGAATTGCAGGTCGGATACCGCTTGTCCGGCCTGGAGGCCGCCGAGACACGTCAATGCTGACGCTGAACAACTGGATCAATCCGACGATCCGCAAGGACCAGATCATGGCCGAGAAACAGAATGAAACTGTCATCGAGTTGGCCACCGACGGCCGTATCGAGAAAGCTGACGTCGAAACCGCCATGCGTCAGCTTGATACGGCGCTTGAGCGCGGCGACACCGTCCATGTCTTCGCGGAAGTCCGCAACTTCAAGGGCATGTCCTCGGAGGCGTGGCGGAGCGATCTTGGCAACGCGTTCCGCTATCTGGCACGGCTCAGGCAATTCGGACGGATCGTCATCGTCAGCGACCAGGCTTGGATCCGTAACGCCGCGCGGATCGAAAACGCCTTGCTGCCCGATGTCAGGTATCAGGCCTATACGCCCGATCGTCGGGAGCACGCCCTAGCCTGGGTTCGCGGTGACGTCGATTCCGCGCATCCTGAAAGCCTGCGGGTCTTGGAGAACGGTGATTCCGATATTTTCACCTTCGAGATCGACGGCCGTATCACCAGCGCGGATGCGCGAAATCTCGCCGAGAGGCTTTCGGCCGCGTTCAGCGGCGGGGGCGGTCGCCGCCTCCTCGGCATCGTACGTCACTACGACGGCTTCGAGCCGTCGCTGCTCGTTGATACGAGACTCCTTGAACTGAAGATCGGGCTGTTACGCCATATCGAACGATATGCGCTCGTCGGCGGGCCCGATTGGATAAGTCGCCTCACCAACCTCCTCGACCCGCTGCTCAAGATGGAAGCGCGTCATTTCGCGGCTGGCGACGAAGAGGCTGCACGGGCCTGGTTGCGCGGTCATGGCGGCTGAAGAAGAGCCCGTTCCCGCCAGCCCATCGGAGGCTGCTTCCTCGGTCTGGAGCACCGACGCGAGGAGCACCGATCCGGTATCGGACGAAGCATACTTCGCCCGCCGGGCGGCACAGGAACTGGAATTAGCGGCCAACGCTTCAGATGTAGCGGTCAAGAGACTTCATCTCGATCTCGCCGCGCGATATGCGACGCGCCGCGAGTTGGCTGCGCGCGACGTCGAGTCGAGTCATCCAATCGGTCGAACATGATTTTACCGCCGGCCGCCGAGAGCGAGATCAAGCCCCGACCAGAGGTGCTCCCCAAGCCGGCATCGACCGCAATGTCCGCGCCGCTCAGAACCACGGCGAGCCAATCAGCCGCACGTCACAAGCGCTGTAGCCGCACACAGTCGCCAGTCATGGCGATGACGACTGCAGGTCAGGCGACTAAGCGCGGGCCGCACCTCCTCATACAGAAAGAGGACTGATGCCAGTCATCGCAGCGTATCTCTACCGCCACGGTCGTCGGGTTCGCGAAGTCGACATTGGCGAACGGGTTGATTGCCCGACGGATCGCTCCGAGTTCGTTTGGATAGGCTTATCGGACCCATGCGCGGAGGACGTCATGGCGTTACAGGCCCTCTACAATCTTCACCCACTCGCGGTCGAAGACTCGCTCAAAGACGGCCAGTTGCCGAAGGTCGATATCTACGGCGATCAGTTGTTCCTGATCGCGCGCACCGCGCAACTGGACGACGGCGTCATTGCCTACGGACAGACCGCTGTGTTCCTCGGTCACAGTCACATCATCACGGTGCGGCAAGGCTCAACCCGATCACACCTTCCGCTGCGCAAGCACCTGGAAGAGTCGCCCGATCTCCTTGGCCAAGGCACGGACTATGTGTTGCACGCAGTGCTGGATTTCATCGTCGACGGGTACATTCCACTGGTCGAGTCGCTCGAGGAAGAAGTCTCGGCGATGGAGCAGCACACGCTCGACGCCTTCTTGGGTCGGACCGAGATCGCCCGAATATTCACGCTTCGGCGTCAGCTCACTCGCTTTGGACACATCCTGATACCCATGGAGGAGGTGGCCCGTAAGTTAGCTCAGACCAACCTTCCTTGCATCGATGCCGAGGCTCGCCACTATTTCGGCGACGTGCTGGATCACGTGCGGCGGGTGGAGACGATGAACACTGGTCTCCGCGAGGTGCTGACTTCGGTTTTCGAGTTCAGCAATCTGATGGAGCAACAACGCACCGGCGCCATCACCCGCCAACTGGCGGCATGGGCAGCGATCCTGGCCGTGCCGACTGCCTTGGCTGGCATTTACGGGATGAACTTCGAGCATATGCCCGAGTTGCATTCCGTCTATGGCTACCCTGCGGTTATGTCGGTCATCGCCGTGATATGCCTCACACTCTATCGGCGCTTCCGAAAAACTGGATGGCTATAGCCCATACGAAAAATTGAAGCCAAAGATGCGGCATACCTCACGGCTGCCGCCTTTGATTAGTAGGGCGCATATATATACCATCTTTACGTCTAGCCCGAAAATCTGATCTCGAATCTTTATGATCGTGCCTTTAGTTGGATTGCCGCCATCATGGAGGGCGGCATGCCAATCGCAGCAACTGTTGCAAGGGATGCAGGGTTACGACTAGCGGGCTTGCTGGGCGTGATCATTGCCGCACTTGCGTTGAGCCGCCTCTACGCACTTGTCCATGCGCTTCCGCCGCATGAAGCCACGCCCTTTGAGATGCTTCTGGCGGCGTTGAGCTTCGTCGGCATGAGCGCGGGCAGCGCCTTGCTCGTGCTCGGTCGCCACATCTTTGATCAGATCGAGCTACCGAGACGCTCCCCGGCGACACCTCTTCACATTCCCTCCGAGGAGACCTCGGACGCAATGAGATGGACCGTGGCGCCCGCCAATCCATCATCGGTGTTTCCGCGCCCGCCGCGCGCCCGCAACCAGGTTCTGCTGCGGGGAGCACGATGAGGCACAATGATGAATCCAGAAGGCCTCCTGATGCTCCTGCTCATCATCGGCGGGTTGCTGTGGTTGAACATCTACCTCCGCGTAAAGCTGTTTCTGGCGAGCCGCCGGGACAGGCGCAAAGCAGCACAAGACCGCGGATCGGAGGAACGCTCCGCTTGAAAAACTCGCAAACATGATTGGAGCAGCCGCGATCAACCTGAGAGCAAGCGAACTTCGATCAACGTCGCGGCTTCGATTGACCGTCCGCTCGATTGCACGGAATGACCAATGTCTGGCGCGTCCGTCTTCATCATCTTCTTGGCAGTGCTCTTGATTGCAGCACGCCTGTTGCTTCGCCCGGAGCGCCGACCGCCGGTCCCCGCGAGCCAAAAAGCCGAAGGCATTCCACGTATGGATAGACCAATTGGAACACGCCCTACAACGCTTGAGCCAAGCAACAATCGCCGCTTTCTCAAGTTGTCCGCGCCTTCCGGTGGGCCTCAAAAGAGGCTCTCACATAGCCTGCGCGACGCTTGCAGTCATTTCACCGGCGGCAGCACATCGGCATCGCTTCGGATCGGACTGGACTCCTCCCTGAGCTATGGCCCGCTTCGAAACGTGCTCGCTCGGCTCCAAGAAACAGAACCAGCGATAGATGTACGTTTTGTCGAGGGTGACGACGACGATATCGCCGATCAAGTTGCGCGCGGAACAATTGACGTCGCTTTCATACAAGAGCGGGTGGATAACGCTTCCATCGTGTCCGAGCACTGCTGGAACGAGACGATAGTAGTGGCCTTGCCGGAGGGTCATCGGCTCGCCGATCACCACGCCCTTCATCGCGAAGCACTCAGATGCGAAACGTTTCTGATGGCGATCAATGAAACACGCGTCATCCGCACGGCGAACGAAATAGCGACAATACTCGAAGGCCGGCCACGGTTGATCATTCCAACCCAGGTCCATCGCGACACTCTCATGCATCTCGTAGGATTGGGGTTCGGGATCGCGCTGACACGCTCTTGCGCACTAGGCGTTTATTATCCCGGCGTCATCTACCGACCGATCAGCGCTCCGGAGCCTCACGCTGCGGTCTACGCAATTTGGCGGCCGGAGACCCTCTCGCCAGAGGCCTCAGTTCTGCTCGCCTATGCCCAGGCCGAAGGCCGTCAGGGAGCGGTGGAGTGATCGCCCCGTCAACCCATGCTGCGCGCTGCCGCCTGAGCTTCCTTCGGCTCATAAGGGCCTTTGCACCGACCCCGCCCAGGGTGCTCTAGAATGTCGCCCCTCAGCGTTCTTTCTGCGGCCGTTAAGATTATCGGCGTCTCAGGCCTGATCGGCCTGCTCGTGGCGGGTCATCATATACCAGCGGCCGCGACGCCGTTGCGCGCGGTCGCCTTGCTTTGGTTTCTTGCGCTCGGGATCATCTACGTTCTGATCCCGGGGAAACGAAGCGGGCGCTCCTTCCTTGGTCGCCGTCCATGGCGTTGAACAGCTTTCACGCTGATATCGGCGACTGGATCCTCATGCTCGCGCGCTTCGCTTTACTCGTGTCGCTAGTGGCGTTGTTCGTACGGCGACGCCAAGTCACACGAGGCATAATGGCGAAGCTCGACACGCTCGCGAAGTCTCGGCTCATCAACAAAGCCAAAGACCGATCGGTAACCGGGGCTCCAAAAGAACCTCTAGCTGGAGATCGAGGTCGACTTAAAGGATCTCAGGTCGAGAAAGACTGAAAGCGAAGGTCTTAGACGAAGCTAATCTGCCCTAACGCAATATTTGCGCGGTTTGGCCCGATCATACGCCATCCTGATGTCGGTCGAGCTACCGTTCGTTGCATTGGCCTCGCGCGGCCGTGACCGGCGAGCCTTGGAGCAATGATAGGGCACTCGCCGACCATGTGGGAAGCGGTCACGCGATTCCGGTGGATGAGGTTGTTGCGTGAGCAGGACAGCCGCTCGCGGATACATCTCCGCGCGTTTTGCGGGCAAGTCGGATTGATCCTCCTACTCTGCGCACCGACCTTTGCGCTCGATCATCGGCCGCCCTTTCTTTTCCTGTTCTTCGTGCATTTATTTTTTGCTGCATCCGCACTCGTTCTCGTTGGTGTCGCGCTGGTCACGCGACAGCCAGTTTCGCGTACAAGCCTCTGCATGTGGGATCACGTCTTCGCCATGCTGCTCCTGATGCTGATCAGTTCCGCGGCACTCAGAATGCTTGTCAGCTAAGGCTGTGCGCTCGCCGTTCTCAGCCAAGCCGGGTTCACCGGGTTACGTAACACATCGCTCTGCGCCTCGCGGGGCGATTGACGGGGCTTTGGCCGCAGCCCATGGTCGCTTGGTTATGCAAGCGCCGAAGGCTCACGTCCGATTCTGCAATCGCGGGTGCCAGCTCATGTCGGGCTGTTAGCCCCGGGTCCGGACGTTCGCGTGCTGGGTTCGGGGCAAGGGCATAGCCCGATCCGCCACGCCTCGCCAGCGTTCGCAACCCTCACACTACGAGCCTTCGTGATGACCATCGTTAACGCTGCCGCGCGCCCTCCCATTCATATGATCGACACCGAAGCCGATGCCCTGGCCGATCTCGGAATGCGTGCCCACGCCCGCCAGTCAGATGTTAGCCGCCTGTTGATGGCCGAGATCGAACGCGCCAGGATTCACACCGCCGAGGACATTCCTCCGGACGTCGTGACCATGCGTTCGACGGTCGAGTTTGTCGATCAGGCAACCGGCACCCGTCGCACCGTCGAACTTGTCTACCCTGCCGAGGCCGATATTGCTGCGAACCGGATCTCCGTAATCACTCCTGTCGGCGCCGGGCTCATCGGCTTGCGCGAAGGTGACTCAATACTCTGGCCAGATCGCGATGGACACGAACGCACGCTGAGCGTCGTAAAGGTGATCCAACCGGCACGAGACACGACAGCAAAAAGTCGCTGATTGCGAACTTACGAACCTGCCTGAAATCTCTCCGTCTTAGCCGACACTGGGGAGCTTCGCTCTAACCCAATGCGCCAGCCCTGAGGAGCGTGGCGCACCCGACACGATTCGAACGTGTGGCCTCCACCTTCGGAGGGTGGCGCTCTATCCAGCTGAGCTACGGGTGCATTATGCTTACGCGGTGCTTACGCGAAAAATCTGAGAGTTGAAAGCGCCAACCTCGGTGCTCTCAAAGCGCTGTATTTCAAGTGTTTTTCGACCTCCTTCTCACATTCGTTCCGCTTGACATCAGCCTTCGGAGGGCAGCGCTCTATCCAGCTGAGCTATGGGTGCGTGGTTCGGCGCGCCTAGCAGCAGGCGCGCGCGAACGCCAGAGGTTATCGCTTCGCGATCTTCACCGGCTGAAATTCACCCAACCCGCAACTCGCGCCGCGCATCGGCGGGCTCTGGTAGAGCACCGTGATGATGTCGGTCGAGCACAATTGGCTGAGCGAGGTCGAATAGGTGAAGCGCCGTTCGGAGCCGAGGCCCGAGCAGGATTGCGGCAGCGTGACACGGTAATAACGGTCGCCGGAGATGTGGAAATCTATCACGCGATCGTTGCGCACCAGGCTCTCGCGTAGCTGGATGATCGGCACGCAACTCTGCGGCTTGCCGTCCGGCGTGGCGGCGGGAACCTCATTGCGGTCGCGCGCGGCGCCCGGGGCGGCGATGGCGGCGATCGCGATGGCGGCTGGTAATAATATGCGCATGGTGCACCTCTCCGTCTGATCAATCCCCCGCAAAGGCATTCTTGAGCCGGGCGAAGAACCCCTGCGCTTCAGGGCATTCTTCACCCGTCTCGGTCTCGCGGAACATCTCCAGCAGCTCGCGCTGGCGCGTGGAGAGGCGCGTGGGCGTCTCCACGTCGATCTGGATGACAAGATCGCCATGGCCACGCCCTTGCAACACGGGCATCCCCGCGCCGCGTTGGCGCAATTGCTTGCCGGACTGGATGCCGACGGGAATCTTCAGCTCGTGCGTCCGCCCGTCGAGACCGGGAATGGCGAGCGTGCCGCCCAGCGCGGCGGTGGTGAAGCTGATCGGCGCGCGCGCGAACAGGGTGGTGCCCTCGCGCTCGAAGATCGCGTGCCGCTTCACATGGAGGAAGATATAGAGGTCGCCCGGCGGGGCACCGCGCGGCCCGGCTTCGCCTTCGCCAGACATGCGCACGCGGGTGCCCTCGTCGACGCCGGCAGGGATGTTGACGCTGAGCGTCCTGGTGCGCTCGACGCGACCGTCGCCGCGACAGTCGCGGCAGGGATCGTCGATCACGTGGCCGGAGCCGCTGCATACCGGACAGGCGCGTTCGACCACGAAGAAGCCCTGCTGCGCACGCACCTTGCCGTGCCCGGCGCAGGTGGAGCAGGTGTGGGCGTGGGTGCCGGGCCGCGCGCCGCTGCCGTGGCAGGAGTCGCAGGTGGCGGTGACGTCGATGGTGATCTCGGCGGACTTGCCGTGGAAGGCTTCCTCCAGCGTGATCTCCATGTCGTAGCGCAGGTCGGCGCCGCGCCGGGCCTGCGCGCGGCCGCCACGGCCGCCGCCCATGAACTCGCCGAACACGCTTTCGAAGATATCGGAGAAGCCGGCGAAGTCATGCGCCCCGCCGCCGCCGCCGTTCTGGAAGGCGGCATGGCCGAAGCGGTCATAGGCCGCGCGCTTCTGCGGATCCTTCAGGCAGTCATAGGCTTCGCTGACTGCCTTGAACTTCGCCTCGTTTTCCTTGCACCCGCCGTTCTTGTCCGGGTGGTATTTCATCGCGAGCTTGCGATAGGCCGACTTGATCGTGGTGGCGTCCGCCCCGCGCTCTACTTCCAGAAGCTCGTAATAATCTACTTCAGTCATTCCCGGCCCCCGCCGGATGCTCCGCGACCGCCGTCCGGTGACGGCGGTCGCGGATCACCACGTTCACGCCTTGTTGTCGTCCACTTCCGAGAATTCGGCGTCGACGACATCGTCGCCGCCGGCTTCCGGGCCAGCAGCCGCACCAGCGGCGGGGGAGGCTTCCGCCTGCTGCTGCTTCTCGTAGATCGCCTGACCGAGCTTCATCGCGACCTGCGCGAGCGCCTGGCTCTTCTCGTTCATCGCATCCGCGTCGCCGCTCTCGACGGCTGCCTTGGCCGCGTCGATCGCCGACTGGATCTCGCCCTTCAGGCTCTCGTCGACCTTGTCGCCATTGTCGGCAAGCTGACGCTCGGTGGTGTGGATCAGGCTTTCGGCGTTGTTCTTCGCCTCGGCCGCCGCCTTGCGCTTCTTGTCCTCTTCGGCGAACTGCTCGGCGTCGCGGACCATCTGGTCGATGTCGGCGTCGCTGAGGCCGCCCGAGGCCTGGATGCGGATCTGCTGCTCCTTGCCGGTGCCCTTGTCCTTGGCGGAGACGTTGACGATGCCGTTGGCGTCGATGTCGAACGTCACCTCGATCTGCGGCACGCCGCGCGGGGCAGGGGGGATGCCGACCAGATCGAACTGGCCGAGCAGCTTGTTGTCGGCCGCCATTTCGCGCTCGCCCTGGAAGACGCGGATCGTCACCGCCTGCTGATTGTCGTCAGCGGTGGAGTAGGTCTGCGACTTCTTGGTCGGGATCGTGGTGTTGCGATCGATCATGCGGGTGAACACGCCGCCCAGCGTCTCGATGCCCAGCGACAGCGGGGTCACGTCGAGCAGCAGCACATCCTTCACGTCGCCCTGCAGCACGCCGGCCTGGATGGCGGCGCCCATCGCGACCACCTCGTCCGGGTTGACGCCGGTGTGCGGCTCCTTCCCGAAGAAGCTCTTCACCACCTCGCGCACCTTGGGCATACGGGTCTGGCCGCCGACGAGCACGACCTCGGCGATATCGCTGGCCTTGACGCCCGCGTCAGCCAGCGCCTTGCGGCACGGCTCCAGCGTACGGTCGATCAGCGGCTCGACCAGCCGCTCCAGATCGGCGCGGGTGATCGTCTTGACGAGGTGCTTCGGCCCGTTCTGGTCGGCGGTGATGAAGGGCAGGTTGACCTCGGTGGTCTGCGCCGAGGACAGTTCGATCTTCGCCTTCTCGGCGGCTTCCTTCAGCCGCTGGAGCGCCAGCTTGTCCTTGGTGAGGTCGATGCCCTCGTCCTTCTTGAAGCCTTCGGCCAGATATTCGACGACCTTGGCGTCGAAATCCTCGCCGCCGAGGAAGGTGTCGCCGTTGGTCGACTTCACCTCGAACACGCCGTCGCCGATCTCGAGGATCGAGATGTCGAACGTGCCGCCGCCGAGGTCATAGACCGCGATCGTCTTGCCGTCCTGCTTCTCCAGGCCATAGGCCAGCGCGGCCGCCGTCGGCTCGTTGATGATGCGCAGCACCTCGAGGCCCGCGATCTGTCCGGCATCCTTGGTGGCCTGACGCTGGGCGTCGTTGAAATAGGCGGGAACGGTAATGACGGCCTGCGTCACGGTTTCGCCGAGATACGATTCGGCGGTTTCCTTCATCTTCTGGAGGATGAAGGCGGAAATCTGCGACGGGCTGTAATCCTTGCCGCCCGCCTCGACCCACGCGTCGCCGTTCGGGCCGCGCGCAATCTTGTACGGGACCAGCTCCGTGTCCTTCCTGGTCACGGGATCGTCGTAGCGGCGGCCGATCAGGCGCTTCACCGCGAAGATCGTGTTGTCCGGATTGGTAACCGCCTGCCGCTTCGCCGGCTGGCCGATCAGCCGCTCGCCGTCCTTGGCGAAGGCGACTATAGAGGGGGTGGTGCGGGCGCCTTCCGCATTCTCGATCACCTTGGGCTTGCCGCCCTCCATGACCGAAACGCACGAATTGGTGGTGCCGAGGTCGATACCGATAACTTTTGCCATGAGTGCTCTTCTAGCCCCTACATTTAACTACGCCCGCGTCCCGTGAAGCGGCGACGCGCAACGGTGTTGACCGGGCGGATATAGGTGTCGCACGCCTTGCCGCAAGAAGGTGAGACGACTAGGTTTCATTTGCTGTTTCGTTACGGGAGAAACCGGCCTTGCGCATGTTCGCCACTTTCGTCCTCGCCGCCGCCGCGCTCGGCGGGTGCGCGCAGGAAAAGCAACTGTCGGTAAGCAACGCCTGGGTGAGGCTGGCGGCGGTGCCGGGGCGGCCGGCGGCGGCCTATTTCACGATCCATGGCGGCCCGGCCGATGCGACGCTCATCAATGTTTCCGCCGACGTCGCGGTGCGCACCGAGATGCACGAGATGAAGGCGGGTGGCCCGAACGGCGCGATGACGATGGACGCTATGCAGCAGGTGAGCGTCCCCGCGCTAAAGACGGTGGTGTTCGCGCCGGGCGGCAAGCACGTGATGCTGTTCGACGTGGACCCCAGCGTGAAGCCCGGCGGGCAGATCACCGTCACCCTGACCTTCTCGGACGGCCTGCGCATCCAGCAGCAGGCCGATGTCGTCGGCGCGGGCGATCCCGCGCCCAAGGGATGAGCGGCGACGGGTGAGCGAGCGCTGCCTGACGCCGGGCGAGATCGCGCTGGCGGGCGCGATGTTCGGCGAGGCGATCGATTACGGCGCGGTGCGCATCGCGCGACGGCGCTGGGCTTTCTTCCAGCCCGCGAACGTGGTGATGGCGCCGCGCGGCACGATCCATTTCCATCCGCGCGGGGCGAGCTATCGCGACGACTTCGCCTGCGCGCCGCTCGACCTGCAGGGGCTGTTCATTCATGAGATGTGCCATGTCTGGCAGCATCAGCGCGGCGTGTTCCTGCCGCTCGCCCGGCATCCGTTCTGCCGCTATCACTACAGCTTTGTCCCCGGCTGGCCGCTCAAGCGCTACGGCATCGAGCAGCAGGCGGAGATCGTCCGCCACGCCTTCCTCATCCGCGCCGGCTGCGCCGTTCCCGGCGCTCCGGCGCTGGAGAGCTACGAGACGCTGCTGAGCGCCTTCCGCATCTAGCGCGGCTTGCGGAAGCGGAAGACGAAGCGGTCGGTCTTCCCGCGAATGGCCGGGTCGAACACGTTTTTCGTGTGATCGTCCGCCGGATTGGCGAGCAGCGGGCTCTCCGCCTCCAGCACGAAACCCGCGGAGGTGAAGTCGGCCTTCACCGTCGCCGGATCGATGCGGTGGAGCTTGTCGACCACCGCGCGCGTGTCGCCGGACGGCCCGACGTGATCGACGATGCCGACGATCCCGCCCGGCCTGGTGGCGGCATAGAGCCCTTTCACGAACGCGGCCGGATCGGTGCGCGGGATATGGTATTTGTCCGACTGCCAGTAGAGATCGTGGTAGCTCAGGTTGATGATCGTGAAATCGAACTGGTTCGGCGCCGCGCTGAACGCCTCGAAAGGATAGCGCACGAAGCGGATGTCCGGCCGGCGCGCGACCAGCGCCTGCCACTTCTTTTCCTCCTCGGGCGTCGAATAGAATTGGTTCGGCTCGAAAGCGGTCACCTTGCCTTTTGGGCCGACCGCATTGGCCATGATCTCCGCCCAATAGCCGGAGCCGGTCATGATGTCGGCGGCCTGCATCCCGCGCCTGAGGCCGAGGAAGGCAAGCGTCTCGGCCGGCTTGCGGCTCTCGTCGAGCGCGATGGATTCCGCCGGGCGGCCGGGTTTCGCAACCGCCGCCGCAAGATCCGGGGCCTGCTCCACACGCGCCAGTGCCGGCGGTGTAACCTGACAGACGACAGCGAACGCAGCCGCCCAGATGATCCCGCGCATCATCGCTCTCCCTTTACCGGTGTATTGCGATGACAATACAGTTGCGGGGATGGAATGAAAAGCGGCTTTGTCGCCGCGCCCGCCTTTCCGCCCCTTACGTGAAGGGGCGGCGGCGGATGCGTCAGAACGCGGTCGAGACCACGCCGACCACCAACGCCTGGACCGCGATCACCAGCGCGAAGCTGGCAGCGGTTTCGAACATGCGCATTATAATGGTCTCCTCGCCGGGAAGGTCCGGCGCGGGCTCATGTGTATTTTGTTTCGCTGCATTGCAACAATATGACAATGCATTCGCACTTGCACAAAATGCAATCAGACGTCGCCGAATACCCGCGCGAAGATCGTGTCGACATGCTTCAGATGATAGCCGAGATCGAAACGATCCTCGATTTCCGCCTGCGACAGCGCGGCGGTAACTTCCGGATCGGCCTTGAGCAGTTCCTCCAGCGAGAGCGTGCCGTCCGACTCCCACACCTTCATCGCGTTGCGCTGCACAAGACGATAGGCATCCTCGCGGCTGACCCCGGCCTGCGTCAGCGCCAGCAGCACGCGCTGCGAATGGACGAGGCCGCCCATCCGGTCGAGGTTCTTCTGCATCCGCTCCGGATAGACGAGCAGCTTGTCGACCACCCCGGTCAGCCGCGACAACGCGAAGTCGAGCGTGATGGTCGCATCCGGCCCGATATAGCGCTCGACCGACGAGTGGCTGATGTCGCGCTCATGCCATAGCGCGACATTCTCCAGCGCGGGGGTGACATAACCGCGCACCATGCGGGCAAGGCCGGTGAGATTCTCGGTCAGCACCGGGTTGCGCTTGTGCGGCATTGCCGACGAACCCTTCTGGCCGGGGGAGAAATATTCCTCCGCCTCCAGCACCTCGGTGCGCTGGAGATGGCGGATTTCCACCGCCAGCCGTTCGATCGACGAGGCGATCACGCCCAGGGTCGCGAAGAACATCGCGTGGCGGTCGCGCGGGATCACCTGCGTCGAGACCGGTTCGACCGAAAGGCCGAGCTTCGCCGCGACATGCGCCTCCACCGCCGGCTCGATATTGGCGAAGGTGCCGACCGCGCCGGAAATGGCGCAAGTCGCGATATCGGCCCGCGCGAAGGCGAGGCGTTCGCGGTTGCGGCTGAACTCGGCATAGGCTTCGGCGAGCTTGAGGCCGAACGTCACGGGCTCGGCGTGGATGCCGTGGCTGCGCCCGATCGTCGGTGTGAGCTTGTGTTCATAGGCGCGGCGCCTGAGCACCGCGAGCAACGCATCGAGGTCGGCGAGCAGGATATCCGCCGCGCGGGTCAATTGCACCGCGAGGCAAGTGTCCAGCACGTCCGAACTGGTCATCCCCTGGTGCATGAAGCGCGCCTCGTCGCCGACATGCTCGGCGACCCAGGTGAGGAAGGCGATCACGTCATGCTTGGTCACCGCCTCGATCGCGTCGATCGCCGGCACGTCGATCGCCGGCTTCGTATCCCACCAGCGCCACAGCGCCGCCGCCGCCTCCTTCGGCACCACGCCCAGATCGGCGAGCGCATCGGTGGCGTGCGCCTCGATCTCGAACCAGATGCGGTAGCGCGTCTCGGCGGACCAGAGCGCGGTCATCTCCGGGCGGGAATAGCGCGGGATCATGTTGCTTCCTTGGATAAGGTGAATCGTCTCGCGCGCCGCCTAGCAGCGTGGAGGTGGCGCGCCAACCGCCCGGTCTTTTTCGGCGCGGGGGTGGACAGGCGGTTGGCGGGGTCGCATCTGCGCCGTCGAACCAGCTTCCAGCAAGGTGAGGAACATGAGCCAGAACGACCGTCCCGCACGCGCCCTCTATATCGCCGGCGAATGGCGCACCGGCGGCGGTCGGGTGGAGCAGGAGGTGCTGAACCCGGCGACCGGCGCGGCGATCGGCACCGTTCCCCACGCCTCGGCGGCCGATCTGGAGGAAGCGCTGGTGGCGGCCGACCGCGGCTTCCGCGCATGGCGCGAGACGCCGGGCGAGCAGCGCGGCGCCGTCCTCGCGCGCACCGCTGCGCTGATCCGCGAGCGCGTCGACGCGCTCGCCGCGATCGCGACCGAGGAACAGGGCAAGCCGCTGGCCGAAGCGCGCGGCGAGACGCTCGGCGCGGCGGCGATCCTCGATTTCCATGCCGGGGAGGCGGTGCGCATCTACGGCCGCGTGCTGCCGCGCCCGGCCGGCACGCGCAGCCTCGTGCTGAAGCAGCCGGTCGGCCCGGTCGCGGCTTTCTGTGCGTGGAACTTCCCGCTGCTCAATGTCGTGCGCAAGCTCTCGCCGGCGATCGCCTCCGGCTGCTCGGTGATCCTGAAACCGAGCGAGGAGACGCCGGCCAGCGCCACAGCGATTCTGCAATGTTTCCAGGACGCGGGCCTGCCGGGCGATGTGGCGCAGATCGTGTTCGGCGTGCCGGACGAGGTGTCGCGCACCTTGCTGGCCTCCCCGGTGACGCGCAAGCTGAGCTTTACCGGATCGGTGCCGGTCGGCAAGCACCTGATGCGGCTGGCGGCGGACACCGTGATGAAGATGACGATGGAGCTTGGCGGCCACGCCCCCGTGCTCGTGTTCGACGATTGCGATCTGGAGAAGACGCTGGACATGATGGTCGCGCACAAGTTCCGCAACGCGGGGCAGGTGTGCGTCTCGCCGACGCGCTTCTACGTGCAGGACGGCATCTACGATCGCTTCGCCGCCGGCTTCGCGGAGCGGACGCGCAATCTGGTGGTGGGCGACGGCAGCGCGGCGGGGACGAAGATGGGGCCGCTCGCCAACCCGCGCCGCCCGTCCGCGCTGGACGAGATGATCGCCAATGCGCGCGAGGTCGGGGCCAGGGTGCTGGCTGGCGGCGAGCGCGGAGAAGGCGACGGCTTCTTCTATCGCCCGACCGTGCTGGCCGACGTGCCGCTGGAGGCGAAGGTGATGAACGAGGAGCCGTTCGGCCCGCTCGCGCTGATGCGCCGTTTCGGCACGTTGGAGGAGGCGATCGAGCAGGCCAATCGGCTGCCCTATGGCCTGGCTTCCTATTGTTTTACGGAGAACGGTCGGCGGCAGTCGGTGCTTGGTGACGCGATCGAGTCCGGCATGGTGTGCATCAACAATGTCCGCGCCTCATGGCCCGACGCGCCGTTCGGGGGAGTGAAGGATTCGGGCTTCGGCTCGGAGGATGGGCCGGAGGGGATCGAGGCGCATATGATCACCAAGTCGGTGCATATTTCCTGATCCACTGGCCGCTGGGGGAGCGAATCACCGCACCCCCAGCCCGCGCGCGATGATGCCGCGCAATATCTCCCGCGTGCCGCCGCGCAGCGAGAAGCTCGGCGCGTTCAGCATCGTATGCGCCAGCACCGCGACGAAATCGCTGGTGGAGGCGCGGTCCGGCTCGGCATCGACCAGCGCGCGGGCGATCTCCGGCATGTCCTGCTCGAAGGTCGCGCCGAGATCCTTGACAATCGCGGCGTGGACGGCGGGGTTCTCGCCCACCTCCAGCAGCGCCGCCACCCCGCGCGACAGCCGCCGCAGCACGACGAGATGCGCGGTCAGCCGCCCCAGCGCCAGCCGCGCGGCGTCGCCCGGCGCGTCGCGCAACACCGCGATCAGTTCGAGCAGCAACTGCATCGAGGACAGGAACCGCTCTGGCCCGCTGCGCTCGAAGGCGAGTTCGCTCATCACCTGATTCCACCCGTCGCCCTCCGTGCCGATCAAAGCAGAAGACGGGAGGAAGGCGTCCTCGAAATGCACCTCGTTGAAATGGTGCTGGCCGGCGAGGTCGATGATCGGGCGGATCGTCATGCCTTCGGTGGCGTGGAGATCGACCAGTAGCTGACTGGTGCCGGCCTGCCGGTCCGCCGGCGTGCCGCTCGTGCGGCAGAACAGGATCATGTAATCGGCGTGGTGTGCGCCGGTGGTCCACAATTTCGTGCCCGTCACGCGCCAGCCGCCGTCGACCGGCACGGCGCGGGTGCGCGTCGCGGCGAGGTCGGAGCCGGAATCCGGCTCGCTCATGCCGATGCAGAACACCGCCTCGCCGGCGACGATCTTCGGCAGGATCGCGGCCTTCTGCTCCTCGGTGCCGAATTTGAGCAGGTTCGGCCCGCTCTGCCGGTCCGCGATCCAGTGCGCCGCGACCGGCGCGCCGGCGGCGAGCGTCTCCTCGACCACCACATAACGCTCGAACGCGCTGCGCTCGTGCCCGCCGTAGCGTTTCGGCCAGGTCATGCCGAGCCAGCCCCTCGCGCCCATCGCGCGGCTGAAATCGCGATCGAAGCCGCTCCAGCTTTCCGCGCGCGACAACGGGGAGCGTTGCGCCAGTTGCTCCGCGAGGAAGACGCGAACCTCCTCGCGCAATGCCTCGGCGGCGGGAGAGGGCGGCGGCGAGGGGAAGCGGAAGCCGCTCATGCCGCCGTCACCATTGGCCAGAATCCGTCCTTGCCCGCCGCAAGCGCGCGGTTGCCCAGCGACATCGCCCAATGCGCCGCACCGCCGAACTCGTCGCGCCACGCCCACAGGCTGGTCGTGAACAGGTGCAGGCGATGCTCCGCAGTGAAGCCGATCGCGCCGTGGAGCTGATGCGCGATGCCGTTCGCCCGGCCGACCGCCTCGCCGATCCGCACGCGCGCGACGGCGATCGCCAAGCCAGCGTCGGCGGGATCGGCGAGGAAGGTTTCCGCCGCAAGATCCGCCGCCGCCGATGCCGCCGCGACTTCCCCGGCGAGCTTCGCCAGCTCCTGCTGGATCGCCTGGAACTTCGCCAGCGGACGGCCGAACTGGACGCGCTCGGAAACGTGGGTGACGGTCAGTTCCAGCACGCGCTCCAGCGCCCCGGCGCATTGCAGCGCGCGGACCAGCGCGCCGCGCTCGATCAGCGGGCCGGCGACCGGAATGGCGTCGTCGGGCTGCGGGAAGTGCATCGCGTCGCGCGGCAGGCCGGCGAGATCGGCGCCCCGGCGCTCGACTGTCGCGCCGCCGTCGACCCGCACGATGCCGTCAGGCGTCTCGACGACGAACGTGCGGCAATGCCGCCCCCACGCGACCCGCCCGGCGCCATCGATCGGCACCAGCGCCGCCGGCCCGTCGGCGAGCGGCAGCCCGGCTTCCGCGAGCGTGGCGTTGGCGAGCATCGTCTCGCCCAGCGGCAACGGCACGGCGTGGCGGCCGAACAGCCGGATCAGTTCCAGCGCGTCATGCGGATCGAGGCCGAAGCCGCCGACTTCCTCCGGCACCAGCGCGAGCGGCACGCCCTGTTCCTCCAGCGCCCGCCACAATTCGTCCGGCCATTCCCCGGCGCGGGCGGCGCGCATCGTCGGCTCGTCCAGCCGCGCGTCGAGCAGCCGCTCGATCGATTCGGCCAGCATCGTCGCGATCTCGCTCACGGCCTCTCCATTTCTTGCTATCGTGCCATACGGCTCTAAGTCGTTTCCCTTGCGGCGCAACAGAGGAAGTTCCGTGACGACGAAGCTGTTCCACGTAAGCGACGTGCATTTCGGGGCGGAAGACCCGGCCGCGCTCACGTGGTTCGCCGAGCGGGTGGCGGAGGAGAAGCCGGACGCCGTCATCATGACCGGCGACCTGACGATGCGCGCGCGCCCTTCGGAATTCGAGGCCGGCGGTCGGTGGCTGCGCTCGCTCGATGTGCCGGTGACGCTGGAGGTGGGGAACCACGACCTGCCATATTACTGGGATCCGGTGCGCCGCCTGTTCATGCCCTATCGCCGCTACGGCGCGGCCGAGAAGCTTATCGAGCGCCCGCTGGAGATTCCCGGCGTGTCGATCATCCCGCTCAAGACGACCGCGCGCGCGCAGCTTCGCCTCAACTGGTCGAAGGGGCGGGTGGGGCGCGACGCGCTCGACCTCGCGCTGGGGCAAATCGCCGATGCGCCCAGGGGCAATCTGATCTTCATCGCCGGTCATCATCCGCTGATCGAGGGGCCGACGACCGGATCGGGGCGCACGCGCGGCGGCGCGCGGGCGCTCGCGGCGCTGGCCGACGCAGGCGCACATGCGGTGCTTTCCGGCCATGTCCACGATCCGTTCGACATCCCGTTCGACCGCGACGGCTGGCGCGTGCGACTGATCGGGGCGGGGACGCTTTCGCGCCGCCTGCGCAAGACGCCGCCAAGCTTCAACGAGATCCGCGTCGACGGCGATCGCTTCGAGACGTTGCTGCGCACGCTCTCGCCGCGCCCCGTGACGCCGATCAGCGCGGCGACCAATGCCGGGCCGACGCACTGACGCAGGCATTGCGGTCGGGGCGGACGGCCCGTAAGGGCGCTCGCATGGAGCGGCTGGACGGCGGCTCGGCGATCCCGCCGCACCTTGCAGGGGGCATCGTCGCGCTCGGTAATTTCGACGGTTTCCACCTGGGGCATCAGGCGGTGATCGGCCGCGCCGTCGATCAGGCGCGCGCCGAGGGACGCCCGGCGCTGGTCGCGACCTTCGATCCGCATCCCGTCCGCCACTTCCAGCCGGACGCTCCGCCGTTCCGCCTGACCACGCTGGACCAGCGCGAGCGCCTGTTCGCGGCGGCCGGCGCGGACGGGATGATCGTCTTCCACTTTGACGGCGCGCTGGCCGCGCTGGAGGCGGAGGAGTTCGTCCGCGACCGGCTCGTCGGCCTGCTCGGGGTCGGCGGCGTCGTGACCGGCGAGGATTTCACCTTCGGCCACAACAAGAGCGGCAATGCGGTGACGATGGCCGCGTTCGGCGCGCGCTATGGCTTCACCGACGCGACGGTGGGGGCGGTGCTGCTCGACGGCGCGCCGGTTTCGTCCAGCCGCATCCGTGACGCGCTGCGCGAGGGCAACCCGCGCGAGGCGGCGCGGCTGCTGACGCGGCCGTGGGCGATCGAGGGCATCGTGCAGCACGGCGACAAGCTGGGGCGCGAGATCGGCTTCCCCACCGCCAATATCGACATGGGCAATTATCTCCGCCCCGCCTACGGCATCTATGCGGTGCGCGGGCGGTTGCCGGACGGGCGCGTGGTGGATGGCGCGGCGAATCTCGGCATCCGCCCCAGCTTCGACCCGCCGAAGGAATTGCTGGAGCCGCATTTCTTCGATTTCCGCGGCGATCTCTACGGCCAGCGGATCGAGGTCGAACTGATCGACTATCTCCGGCCCGAGGCGAAATTCGATACGCTGGAGGCGCTGGTGGCGCAGATGGAGGCGGATTGCGACCGGGCGCGGACGATCCTTGCCGCTTGATGTGCAACCCATGCACATGGGACATGACGTCGCCGCAATCCCGCGCTAATGCCCCGCGCACTCATGGCTGACGCATCCGACACCCCGAAGCGCGACTGGCGCGACACCGTCTTCCTTCCGAAGACCGATTTTCCCATGAAAGCCGGGCTGCCGCAGAAGGAGCCGGTGATCCTCGAACGCTGGCGGACGCTGGGCCTCTACCAGCGCCTGCGCGAGCAGCGCGCGGGCCGCGAGAAGTTCATCCTCCACGATGGCCCGCCCTATGCCAATGGCGACATGCATATCGGCCATGCACTGAACCATATCCTCAAGGACATGGTGGTCCGCACGCAGACCCTGCTCGGCAAGGACGCGCCCTATGTGCCCGGCTGGGATTGCCACGGCCTGCCGATCGAATGGAAGGTCGAGGAGGAATATCGCAAGAAGAAGCGCAACAAGGACGAGGTGCCCCCGCGCGAGTTCCGCGCCGAATGCCGCGCCTATGCCCAGCATTGGGTGGATATCCAGCGCGAGCAATTGAAGCGGCTCGGCATCAACGGCGACTGGGACAAGCCCTATCTGACGATGGACTTCGCTGCCGAGGCGACGATCGTCGCGGAGCTGATGAAGTTCGCCGAATCCGGCCAGCTCTATCGCGGCGCGAAGCCGGTGATGTGGTCCCCCGTCGAAAAGACCGCTTTGGCCGAGGCCGAGGTGGAATATGAGGACATCACCTCCACCCAGATCGACGTGGCGTTCGAGATCACGGAAGCCCCGAACGCGCCGGAACTGATCGGCGCTCATGCGGTGATCTGGACGACGACGCCGTGGACGATCCCGGTCAACCAGGCGTTGGCTTATGGGGAGGACATCCTCTACCACCATTACCGCGCGCACGACGGCCGCCGCTTCGTGGTGGCGACCGAATTGCTGGAGTCGTTCTTCGAGCGCACCGGGCTGGGTCCGATCGCCAATCAGGGGCCGGGTGGAACGGAAACGGACCTGTCCGAATATGCGCTCGGGGAGATCACCGGCTCTCAACTCGCCGGAGCCGTCGCCCGTCACCCGATGCACCATCTCGGTGGCTTCTTCGCCAAGCCGCGTCCGTTCCTTGCCGGCGATTTCGTCACCACCGACGCGGGCACCGGCCTCGTCCACATGGCGCCGGACCATGGCGAGGACGATTTCAACCTCTGCAAGGCGAACGGCATCGAGCCGGTGTTCGCGGTCGACGCCGCCGGCTTCTACCGCGAGGACTGGGCGTGGCTCGGCGGGCAGGGTAGTGTCATCAACAAGAAGTTCACCGCCAGCGACGGGCCGATCTGCACGGACCTGCGCGCGGCGGGGGCGTTGCTCGCGGCGTCGGACGATTTCGTCCATAGCTATCCGCATTCGTGGCGCTCCAAGGCGAAGGTGATCTTCCGCTGCACCCCGCAATGGTTCATCCCGGTCGACAAGAAGATCGATCGCCAGATGGCGCTTTGCGCGACCGAGGCGGAAATCCGCGCCGAGCAGGGCGATGGCGAGACGCTGCGCGAGACCGCGCTCGCCTCGATCGCCGCGACCCGTTTCGTGCCGGAGAAGGGGCGCAACCGCATCGGCGCGATGGTGGAGGGTCGGCCGGACTGGGTGATCTCCCGCCAGCGCGCCTGGGGCGTGCCGATCGCGCTGTTCGTCAACCGCAAGAGCGGGCAATATCTCTGCGATCCGGCGGTCAACGCGCGGATCGTGGAAGCCTTCCGCCGCGAGGGCGTCGATGCGTGGAGCGACGAGGCGGCGCAGGCGCTGCTCGGCCCGGACTACGACGTTGCCGATTACGAGCGCGTCACCGACATCCTCGACGTGTGGTTCGATTCGGGCTGCACCCATGCCTTCGTGCTGGAAAGCGGGCGCTGGCCGGAACTGCGCTGGCCGGCGGACCTCTATCTGGAGGGCTCGGATCAGCATCGCGGCTGGTTCCAGTCCTCGCTGCTGGAAAGCTGCGGCACGCGCGGGCGCGCGCCTTATGACGCGGTGCTGACGCACGGCTTCACGATGGACGCCAAGGGCATGAAGATGTCCAAGTCGCTCGGCAACACGGTCAATCCGCTCGACCTGATGAAGGAATATGGCGCGGATATCCTGCGGCTCTGGGCGCTGTCGGTGGACTTCACCGAGGATCACCGCATCGGCAAGGAAATCCTCGCCGGCGTGGCCGACCAGTATCGCAAGCTGCGCAACACCTTCCGCTATCTGCTCGGCGCGCTCGACGGGTTCGACGAGGCGGAGAAGCTGCCGGTTTCCGAATGGCCGGAACTGGAGCGCTACATGCTCCACCTCGTCCATGCGCTCGACGGGCAGCTTCGGCAGGCGATCAACGACTTCAACTTCAACGGCTATGTCCGCCTGCTGAGCGATTTCGCGAATGAGGACCTTTCCGCCTTCTTCTTCGATATCCGCAAGGATTCGCTCTATTGCGACGCGCCGACCGATGCGACGCGGCGCGCCTATCGCACGATGCTGGACGTATTGTTCCACGCGCTCGTCCGCTGGGCCGCGCCGGTGCTGACCTTCACGGCGGAGGAAGTGTGGCAGACGCGCTTCCCGAGCGAGGACGGATCGGTGCATTTCCTCGACTGGCCCGAGCTTCCCGCCGAACCGGGCGAGGACGTGAGCCAGCGCTGGCTCGCCGTCCGCGCGCTGCGCGAGCGTGTCACCGAGGGGATCGAGCCGCTGCGCCGCGAGAAGGTCGTCCGCTCCAGTCTGGAGGCGGAGGTGACGGTGCCGGACATGCCGCTCGATGCCGACGCGCTGGCGGAAGCGTTCATCGTGGCGAAGGTGTCGCCGGGCGATGAGGTGACGGTGACGCGCACCGATTATCACAAATGCGGCCGCTGCTGGCGGCTGCTGCCCGAAGTGGCGGAGGACGACGGGCTGTGCGGCCGCTGCATGGACGTGGTGGGGGAGGTGACGGCATGACGCGCGGCCTTCCCCGCATCGGGCTGATCGCGGCGGCGGCGCTGTTCGTCGTCGACCAGATCGTGAAGTGGTTGATTACCGGCCCGCTCGGCATCGATTATCTCGGCGCGGTGCGGGAGATATTGCCGATCTTCGACCTGCGTTTCGTGCAGAATATCGGCGTCAGCCTCGGCATGTTGCGCGCGGAGAGCGAGATGGGCCGCTGGGCGCTGGTGGCGCTGACCGGCGCGATCGCGGTGGGCGTGCTCATCTGGATGTGGCGCGAGAAGAACCGCGCCGATCAGGTGGCGCTCGGCCTCGTGCTGGGCGGCGCGATCGGCAATATCGTCGATCGCGTGCGGCTCGGCTATGTGGTCGATTTCGCGGACCTGCATTTCGGCGAATGGCGGCCGTTTTTGGTATTCAATGTCGCCGACGCGGCGATTACGATTGGTGTGCTGATCCTGCTGGTGCGGGCGCTCCTGATGCGCGACAAGCCCGGCAAGCCTGTGGAGAATCGATAATGCGTAAGATCGTCGTCGCCGGAGCGGGCATCGCCGCGCTCGCCCTGCTCGCCGGTTGCGGCAAGCGCGGCTACGATCGGGCGCGGCCCGACGAGTTCGCCGTCGCGCGCCAGCCCTCGCTGGTGATCCCGCCCGATTTCGCGCTCGTGCCCCCGACGCCGGGCGCCGCGCGCGTGCAGGCCAACAGCGCCACGCAGGCGCAGACGCTGGAGGCGCTGTTCGGCACCGCCCCGCGTGACGCCGCCGAGGCCGCGACGATCAGCCAGACGGGCGGCGCGTCGGATCCCGGCATCCGCTCGTCGGTCGGCGATCCCAAGACCAACGTGGTCGACAAGGGCCAGACGACTCGCGACATCGTGGCGGCGCCGGAAGGCGACGGCCAGGACGCGCGGGCGGCGACCCCGAAGTAAGGCGGCGCTAGAGCGGTTGTCGATCGATCCGATTGCATCGGATCACCGCTCTATTTCCTTTGTTTGCCGCGATTTTCGAGCCGGCAGGCGATTCCACCCGCCTCGAAATCGCTCTAGCCCAGCGCCGCCCGGAACCGATCCAGCCCGCGGGCGAGATCGGCGATCAGGTCTTCCACATCCTCCAGCCCGATCTGGAGCCGCACCAGCGGCCCGGCGAAATCGGGCGTGGTCGCCGTGCGGTATTTTTCGGGATCGACCGGGAGGGCGAGGCTTTCGAAGCCGCCCCACGAATAGCCGATGCCGAAATGGTCGAGGCCGTCGATCAGGGCGGCGCGTTCCTTCTCGCCGCCACCCTTGAGCGCGAAGGAGAACAGGCCGCTCGCGCCGGTGAAGTCGCGGGCGAACAGTTCGTGACCGGGACAGGAGGGAAGCGCGGGATGCAGCACCTGCGCCACCTCCGGCCGTGTCTCCAGCCAGCGGGCGATGGCGAGCGCGCTCTGTCCGTGCCGTTCGAGCCGCAGCTTCATCGTCCTGAGGCCCCGGCTGCCGAGCCACGAATCGTCGGGGCTGGCGACCTGTCCCAACTGGAAGCTGGTGTCGCGCAGCCGGGCGAACCTGCCCGCCGCCGCCGTCACCGAACCCAGCATCACGTCCGAATGACCGACGACATATTTGGTGCAGGCGAGGATGGTGTAATCCACCCCATGCCCGATCGCGCGGAAGTTGAGCGGCGTGGCCCAGGTGTTGTCGAGCAAGGTCGTCACCCCGCGCGCCTTTGCCGCCGCGACGATCGCGGGCACGTCCTGCACCTCGAAGGTGAGGCTGCCGGGGCTTTCCATGAAGATCGCCCTCGTCCGCTCCCCGATCAGCCCGGCGATGCCCGCCCCGATCAGCGGATCGTAGAAGCGTGTCGCGATCCCCATCCGCTTCAGCAGCCCGTTCGCCATCGAGCGCGTCGGGTCATAGGCCGAATCCGGCACCAGCAGTTCGTCTCCCGGCGACAGCACGGTGAGCAGCGCCGCCGCGATCGCCGCGACGCCTGACGGGTAAAGGAACGTCCCCTCCGCGCCCGGCTCAAGCTCGGTCAGCGCATCGGCGAGGCTCCATTGCGTCGGGGTGCCGCGCCGGCCGTAGAACAGCCGGTGATGCGTGTCGCGCCCGGCGGCGGCGCGCAGGTCCGCCACGTCGTCGTAGAGGATGGTCGAGGCGCGCCACACCGGCGTGTTGACCACGCCCGCCGTCCATTCCTTGCGCCGCCCGGCCGAGACGACGCGGGTGGCGTCGGCGATATCGTCGCGGCCGCCGCTCATCGGCCGGTTTCCTTGGGCGTGTCTGGTGTGCCGCCCCATTCGGCCCAGCTCCCGTCATAGACGGCGGCGTCATGGCCCAGCAGGTGTGCGGCGAAGGCGACGATCGAGGCGGTGACGCCCGAGCCGCACGTCGCCGTCACCGGACGATCGAGATCGATCCCATTGTCCGCGAACACGGCGGCGAGCGCCTCGCGCGGCAGCCACGTGCCGTCCGCCGCGAAGAAGCGACCGTAGGGAATGTTGATCGATCCGGGAATATGGCCGGGCACGACGCCGGGGCGCGGCTCCGGCTCCTCGCCGGCGAAACGAGCGGGAGAACGTGCGTCGACCACCTGTTCGGCATGGCTGGCGAGGTTGGCGCGCATCGCCTCGATATCGCGCACGCCGACGCCGCGCGCACGCGGCGTCATGTGGCGGGAGCGGGGCGTCACCGCGTCGGCGGAGAGCGGGCGGCCCTCGGTGCGCCATTTGGCGAGGCCGCCGTCGAGGATCGCGACGTCCGGCACGCCGAAGCTGCGCAGCATCATCCACGCGCGCGCGGCGGTGTGGTGGGGCGAATCGTCGTAGAGCACGATCCGCGTACCGTCGCCGAGACCGAGCGCGGCCATGCGGCTGGCGAATTTCTCCACCGGCGGCAGCATCATCGGCGCGGGGTGACCGGTGTCCGCGATCTCTGCAAGGTCGAGGAACACCGCGCCGGGGATGTGCGCCGCACGATATTCCGCCGCCGCGTCCCGCCCGTCGCCGGGCAGGAACCACGAGCAGTCCGCGATGCGAAGATCGGAAGCGCCGAGCGCGTCGGCGAGCCATTGGGTGGATACGAGCGAGTCCATGCGCCGTCTCTTACCTCCGCTGGCCGGTTTGTCGAAAGGGTTGGGTGCAGCCTATACAGCCATTGTATTTATCGGCTTTGCGGCGCGCCGATTGATCGACCGCCTTCCACCCGCTCCCCATCACCGGCGGGAGTAGCATCCCGCGCGATCAGCCACTATTCCGCGGCCCATGACACTGCATCTCGGCAAGGCCAGCACGCTCCCCGCTTCCCCGGAGGAGGCGGTGCTCGATTATGTTCCCAATCCGCGCCCCGGGCGGCTTTATGCCGTACGGTTCGCCGCGCCGGAGTTCACCTCGCTCTGCCCGGTGACGGGGCAGCCCGATTTCGCGCATCTGGTGATCGACTATCTGCCCGGCGAGACGATCGTCGAATCGAAATCGCTCAAGCTGTTCCTCGCCTCGTTCCGCAACCATGCCGCCTTCCACGAGGATTGCACCGTCGGCATCGGCGAGCGGCTGGCGATGGAGATGAAGCCGCAATGGCTGCGCATCGGCGGCTATTGGTATCCGCGCGGCGGCATTCCGATCGACGTATTCTGGCAGACCGGCGCGCCGCCGGCGGCGCTGTGGCTGCCGGATCAGGGCGTCCCGCCGTATCGCGGGCGCGGTTGATCTCGATCAGCATGATTCCGGCACGTTGCGTTGCACAAAGACTGCAACCATCTACCGTCTCACCGGTTTGACAGGATGTGCGGCGGATGCCCCGCCGGTGCCCTGAACAACAAGAGAGCGAGGTCGCGGTGGAAAGGCGCGTTCGGAATACGGTCAATCACATTGCGTTGATTGGTAATTTCCTGCCCCGCAAATGCGGACTGGCGACCTACACCACGGATACCTACGCCGCGTTGCGGGAGCGTTTCCCGGATCTCCGTGTCGACGTCTATGCGATGGACGACCACCCCGGCAGCTACGCCTATCCTCCCGCCGTCACCGGCACGATCCCCGAACAGGACCGCGCCGCTTATATCGAGGCGGCGCGGCGGATTGAGCAATCCGGGGTGCAGGCGATCTGGCTCCAGCACGAATATGGCATCTTCGGGGGCGAGGCCGGGGAGAATATCCTCGCGCTGCTCGATCGCACCACGCTGCCGCTGATCGTCACGCTGCACACCGTGCTGGAGAAGCCGGACGAGCGGCAGCGCGCGGTGATGGAGGGCTTGCTGCGCCGCGCGTCGCGCGTGATCGTGATGGCGGAGCGCGGGCGCGAGATATTGAAGCGTGTCCACGGCGCCGATCCGCGCATCATCGTGACGATCCCGCACGGCGTGCCCGATCGCGTGCTGACCGATCCCGCGCTGCTCAAGCCGCGCTTCGGCTGGGAGGGGCGCAAGGTGGTGCTCACCTTCGGCCTGCTCGCGCCCGGCAAGGGGATCGAGACGGTGATCGAGGCGATGCCGGAGGTGGTCGCGCGGCATCCGGACGCGCTCTATGTCGTGCTTGGAGCGACCCACCCCAATCTGGTCGCGCATGAGGGCGAGAAATATCGCGATTCGCTCAAGGCGCTGGCGCGGGCGAAGGGCGTGGAGGACAGCGTGGTCTTCATCGACGCCTTCGTCGAATATGACGAGCTGATCGATTACCTTCAGGCGGCCGACATCTACGTCACCCCCTATCTCAACCCCGCCCAGATAACGAGCGGGACGCTGAGCTATGCCGTGGGGGTGGGCAAGGCGGTGATCTCGACGCCCTATGTCCATGCGACCGAAATACTGGCGGATGGCCATGGCGTGCTGGTCGATTTCCGCGATTCGGCGGCCTTCGCGCGCGAGATCGACCGGCTGCTCGGCAACGATCGCGACCGCAACCGCCTGTCCGGGCGCGCCTATGCCCGCGGCCGCACGATGATCTGGCCGCGCCTCGCCGAGCGCGCGATGGAGGAGATCGCCGCGATCGTCGCCGCGCGCCCGGAGCGGTTGAGCAAAAGCGGTAACGACGACCGCCTGCTCCCTCCTGATATCGGCGCGGTCGAGCGGATGAGCGACGCGACCGGGATGCTCCAGCACGGCATCTACTCCGTGCCCGATCGCCGCCACGGCTATTGCATCGACGACAATGCCCGTGCGCTGATGCTGATGAGCGCGATCGACGGGCTCGATCCGGCGGTGCGGGATCGCTGGATGACGGTCTATGCCTCGTTCGTGCAATATGCGTGGAACCCGGAGAAGCGCCGGTTCCGCAACTTCATGAACTATGACCGGACGTGGTGCGAGGACGTGGGGTCGGAGGATTCGAACGGCCGCACGCTCTGGGCGCTGGGCGTCACCGCACGGGACGCGCGCGAGCGCAAGCATCGCGACTGGGCGACCGCGCTGTTCGGAGACACCGCCAGCCTCGCCTTCGCGCTTGGCAGCCCGCGCGCACAGGCGTTCGCGATGCTCGGTGCGGCGGCGATGCTGGAGGCGTCGCCCGGCAACCAGCTCGCCCGCGCGATTCTGGAGCGGTTCCCCGACGAGCATCTCGCGTTGCTCGACGGCAACAGCAGGCCGGACTGGCGCTGGTTCGAGATCGTCCTCGCCTATGACAACGCGCGGCTGCCGGAGGCGCTGATCCGCGCGGGCATGGCGCTCGGCCGCGACGATCTGGTCGCCTGCGGGATCGAGACGCTCGACTGGATCGTCGCGATGCAGACCGCGCCGGATGGCCATTTCCGCGCGATCGGCACCGAGAGCTTCGGGCGCGCCTATGCCGATCCGCTGCCGTTCGACCAGCAGCCGCTGGAGGCGCAGTCGACGATCGACGCGTGCTCCGCCGCTTTCGCCGCGACCGGCGACGCGAAATGGATCGCGGAGGCGCAACGCGCGTGGCGCTGGTATCTCGGCGGCAACGATCTCGACCTGCCGCTCGCCACCGCGCCGGACGGCGGCTGTTTCGATGGGCTGATGCCGACGGGGCTCAACCGCAATCAGGGTGCGGAGTCGATTCTCGCGCTGCAACTCGCATCCTGCGCGATTTCAAGGCTTTCAAAAGCGGGCGTTGCCGTGGCAGGTCAGGGGCGCGCTGCCGCCTGACGGGCGGCGCGCGTACCGATTGGCGTCACGACGAGGCGGGCTTTGGAGATATTCAACCACCGATTGCGGCTGCACGCCGATCCCTCGCGCGTCGTCGTGCGGCCGTTCCACCTCGGCTGGCAATCGAACGGGTCGGGCGTCAGCCGGTCGCAGCGGCTGATCAGCGAAGTGCTCGACATGACGGAGGCGGAGGCGAGCGCGCAGCTCGAAACCGTGCTCAAGGATTTCGAGGCGCGGCACTGGCAGACGCGGCGCGTGTTCATGACCCGCTATGACCGGATCGCGGCGCAGCACGGGCTGGACGGCAGCCGCATCGGCGACGTGAAGCGCCAGCTCATCGGCGCCTATTTCTGCCACGAATACAGCTATGCCGCCGCCGCGCTGATGAACCCCAGCGCGGTGCCGCATCCCGATCAGTCCGGTATGCCCAAGGGATCGCAGCGCATCTTGATGTCGCTGCGCGCGGTGGGGGAGGGGCATATCTCCTCCGTCGCCTTCCGCGAGGGGATCATCACCTCCGACCGGCGGCTGAAGCTGGCGCCCGAACCCCCGTTCGCCACCGCGGCCGACGCGGAAGGCATCAACGAGGAACAGGCGCCGACCGGCCCCGTGACGGTGGTGCGCCACCGCGATTCGACGCTTTCCGGCACGGTGATCTTCCCGATCACCGAGGCGCAGTCGAAGGGGCTGGAGGATTTGCGGCTCGTCAGGTTCATGCACGACGACGGCGAACCGGAATGGCTCGGCACCTATACCGCCTATAACGGCTCCACCATCCAGTCCGAGCTGATGCGGACGCGCGATTTCCGCTCGTTCGATCTCGTGCCGATGACCGGCACGGCCTCGCACAACAAGGGGATCGCGTTGTTCCCGCGCCGTGTCGACGGCACCTATATGGCGATCGGGCGGCAGGACGGCGAGAACCTCTATCTGCTCCAGACCGACGATCTCACGCACTGGGACGACGGCGAGCTGATCCTCAAGCCCGACCAGCCGTGGGAGTTCGTCCAGATCGGCAATTGCGGCGCGCCGATCGAGCTGGACGAGGGCTGGCTGCTGCTCACGCACGGGGTTGGGGCGATGCGCAAATATTCGATCGGCGCGGCGCTGCTCGACAAGCGCGATCCGTCGAAGGTGATCGGCCGCACGAAGGAGCCGATCCTCGCAGCCGCCGATCAGGACCGCGAGGGCTATGTGCCGAACGTCGTCTATACTTGTGGGGCGATGAAGCACGGCGACATGCTGTTCATGCCCTATGGCATCGCGGACAGTTCGGTCGGCTTCGCCTTCGTCGATATCAAGGATTTGCTGGCGGTGATGTGACCAGCCCGCGCGTTCGGCGGTACAGCCACCAGACGAGCGCGACGAACAGCGCCGTCCCGCCGATCAGCGCGACGGGCGCGAAGCCCTCGCCGACCACCGCCAGCGGCGAATCCGTGTTGGTCGCCGCGACGACGCCGGCGAAGACCACGCCGAACAGGCTCTCGCCCACGATCATCCCGGTGGCGAGCAGCACGCCGAGCCGCTTCGCGCCTTCCGCATCCGAGCGCCGGTCCGCCCAGCGATCGTAGAACCAGCCGAGCACCGAGCCGACAGTCACCGGCAGGATCACCGCCATCGGCAGATAGATGCCGATGCCGATCGCCAGCGGCGGCAGGCGCAGCAGCTTCGCGCGGCCGAGCGCCTCGTCCAGCGCGACGAAGGCGACGCCGGCCAGCGCTCCCCAGCGCAGCATCGGCCAGTTGAGGTCGCCGCCCAGCACGCCCTTCGCCAGCGCGGAGATCAGCCCGGCCTGCGGCGCGGCAAGCGCCTGTGGCCCCGCGCCCGGCGCGCCGGCGAAGCCGAAGGCGGTGTTGAGCAGGTCCATGACCACCGGCACCACCAGCGCGCCGAAGCATACGCCGATCACCAGCGCCACCTGCTGCTTCCACGGCGTCGCGCCGACGAGCTGGCCGGTCTTGAGGTCCTGCAGGTTGTCGTTCGAGATCGTCGCCACGCCGAAGACGATGCCGGTGACGATCAGCGCATAGGCGATCAGCGCCTGCGCGGTGTCGGGCGGCGTGTCGCGCCCGAACAGCGCCACCAGCATCAGCGAGGCGGCGAGGATCGAAAGGATGCCGATCGCCGAAACGGGCGAATTGGATGCGCCGATCAGCCCGGCCATGTATCCGCACACCGCGGCGATCAGCAGGCCGATCACCAGCACGAACAGCAACGCCCCGCCGATGAGCACCACGCCCGACGCGGCGAGCGGCCCGCCCGCGATGACGCTCCACAGCAGGATACCGATCGGCACCAGCATCGCGAGCGAGACGAGGCCGACCACGCCGATCGGCAAATCGCGCTCGGTCAGCGCCAGCACCTCGCCGCCGCGCCGCGCGCGGCTCGCGGCGAGCGCGGAGGCGACGCCGCCGATCACCGGCCGCGCGATCTTCACCAGCGTCCACACCGCCGCGACGCCGATCACGCCGGCACCGAAGAAGCGCACGTCGGCGCGGAACACCGCGTTGGCCAGTTCCTCCGCGCTGCCGCCCTTGTCGCTATGCGCGGTGAGGAAGGGGAGCAGCACCCACCAGCCGGTCGCCATGCCGACGAGCTGCGCCATGCCGACCGACAGGCCGACGAGGTGCCCCACACCGAGCAGGGCGAACGACAGCCCGCCCGAAATCCCGGTCGCGCCCGCGCCGACGCGGAACCAGCGCGCCGCCTCCGCCGTCGCGAGCTTCATCTGGGTTAGCAATGCGAAGCCGGCGGAGGCGAGACTGCCCCAGATCAGCACCTTGAGGCCCTTTGCGCTCTCCGCCCCGCCGTCGCGCGCTGCGGAACCGACCTCCAGCACCTCGGCGGCGGCGCGGCCCTCCGGATAGGGCAGGTCGGTATCCACCACCAAAGCGCGGCGCAGCGGCACCGAGAACATCACGCCGAGGATGCCGCCGGTCGCGGTGATCGCAGCGGTGGTGACGAACGGGAAGCCGTGCCACCAGCCGATCATCACCAGGCCGGGCAGCACGAAGATGATCGCCGCCAGCGTCCCCGCCGCGCTGGCGATCGTCTGGACGATGTTGTTCTCCAGGATCGAGCTGTCGGGAAAAGGGCGCAGCACCGCCATCGAGATTACCGCCGCCGGGATCGAGGTGGCGAAGGTCAGCCCCACCTTGAGGCCGAGATAGACGTTCGCCGCCGTGAACAGCAGCGTGATGATCCCGCCGAGCAGGATGCCGCGAATGGTAAGCTCGGCAACGCCGCTGCGCTGCACGTCGGAAGGGGTGGTCATCGGCGATCAGTAGCGGTGCGGCGCGGCATGGGGAAGCCATCGCACTTGTCCCCGCCCGCTTCGTGGCCCAAGAGCGCCCGCGATCATTGGATAGGGAATCGACATGGCGGAAGCGTTGCGCGTGGCGTTGGCGGGGCTGGGTACGGTCGGATCGGGCGTGATCCGCGTGCTGGAGGCCAATCGCGCGCTGATCGAGCGCCGCGCCGGCCGCGCGATCGAGGTGGTCGCCGTCTCCGCGCGCGATCGCGGCAAGGATCGCGGCGTCGATATCTCCGGCTTCGCATGGGTCGACGATACCGTGGCGCTGGCCGATGCCGACGCCGACGTGGTGGTGGAGCTGGTCGGCGGGGCGGACGGCCCGGCGCTGGCGCTGGCGCGTGCGACGCTCGGCAAGGGCAAGGCGTTCGTCACCGCCAACAAGGCGATGCTCGCGCATCACGGGCTGGAGCTGGCCGAGGCGGCGGAGAAGGCCGGCGTGCCGCTGAAGTTCGAGGCGGCGGTGGCGGGCGGCATCCCGGTCATCAAGGGGCTGCGCGAGGGCGCTGCGGCGAACGAGATCGCGCGGGTGCAGGGCATCCTCAACGGCACCTGCAACTTCATCCTCTCCAAGATGGAGGCGGAAGGGCGCGATTTCGGCGAGGTGCTGGCCGAGGCGCAGGCGCTCGGCTATGCCGAGGCCGATCCGAGCTTCGACATCGACGGCGTGGACGCGGCGCACAAATTGTCGATCCTCGCCAGCCTCGCCTTCGGCACGCGGCCGGCGTTCGAGGACGTGGCGATCCGCGGCATCCGTCAGGTGATCGCGGGCGATATCGCGGAGGCGGCGGCGCTCGGCTATCGCATCCGGCTGATCGGGCAGGCGGAGCTTGGCGCGGGCGGGCTGTTCCAGCGCGTCCAGCCGCAGCTCGTGCCGCAGGATCACCCGCTGGCGCATGTCACAGGATCGACCAACGCGGTGGTGGCGGAGGGCAATTTCGTCGGCCGGCTGCTGTTCCAGGGCGCGGGCGCGGGCGACGGACCGACCGCCAGCGCGGTGATCGCCGATTTGATCGACATCGCGCGCGGCGAGGCCGGGCCGCCCTTCGCGATGCCGGCGGCGGCGCTGACGGCGGCGGGTGCGGCGGATACCGGCGCGCGGCGCGGACGAGCCTATCTACGTTTCATGGTCGCTGACCGGATCGGCGTGCTGGCCGAGATCGCGGCCGCGATGCGCGACGCGGGCGTCTCGATCGAAAGCCTCATCCAGCGCGGCGCGAACCCGGACGGGAGCGCATTGGTCGCGATCGTCACCCACGAGGCACCCGAATCCGCCATAGCCGCCGCGCTGGAGCGGCTGCGCGGCTCGCAGAGCCTCGTCGGTGAGCCGATGTGGATGCCGATCCTGGGGTGAACGATCGGCGAGCCGCGCAAAACGTCAGCGCAGGGGTTTTTCTTCGTCATCGGCGATGCTGAGGCCGTCCTCGTCCGGGTCCAGATCGAGATCCACGTCGGGGGCGAGATCGGTGATGATCGTCCCGTCGCTCGGCCCTTCGCGCGTCACCTCGATGATTTCGGCGCGCTGGCTCTCGTCATAGCCGTCCTCGTCATAGCCGTCGTCGCCCGAGCCGAGGCCCGGCACCTGATGTCCACCCATCGCCATCTCCTCTCTCTCCGTTTCCTTTCGAACCCGCGTCGGGCCGGGCGGTTCCCGGAAAGGAACGGTCAGGCGATCGGCTTGAACAGCCGCCCGTGCTCGGTGATCGCGGCGAGCACCAGCGCGAGCAGCGCGGCGATCAGGAAGCCGGCGGTCAGCGGCATCGTCGTCCCGTCGAACACGTGGCCGATCAGCGAGCCGATCGCGGAGCCAAAGGTGAGGCTGACGAAGCCCTGCACGCTGGAGGCCATGCCGGCGATATGCCCCATCTTCTCCATCGCCATGGCGGAGAAATTGGAGCTCGATAGCGCGAAGCAACCCAGGGTGATCGCCTGGAGCGTGGCGAAGATCGTCACCGTCTCATGCCCGGTCGCCGCGATGGCGAGGTGCAGCCCGGTGCACAGGATCATCACGCAGATCGCGCTGTGGCTGATCCGCCGCGTGCCGATCCGCATCACCAGCCGGGCGTTGAACAGGTTCGCCACCAGCATCGTCCCCGCGCTGGTGGCGAAGATCACCATCAGCAGCTTCGGCGAACCGAAGGTGATCGCCATGATCGGCTCGATCGAGCCGAGATAGCCATAGAGCGCCGCGGTCAGCCCGGTGGTGGCCAGCGTGTAGCCGAGCGAATAGCGATCGGCGAAGGTGGCGCGCCAGCCGTCGAGGATCGTCGCGACGCGGATTTCGTGGCGGTCCTCCGGCAGCATCGTCTCCGGCATCCGCGTCGCCACCCATGTCATCACCAGCAGCGCCAGCCCGGCGACGATCCAGAACATCGTCCGCCACGATCCGATCAGCAGGATCGCGGTGCCGAAGGCGGGGGCGATGATCGGCACGGCCATGAACACCATTACGGCGAGCGACATGATCTGCGCCATCGCGCGCCCGGCATAGCAATCGCGCACCATCGCCACGGTCGCCACGCGCGCGCCCGCGATCGCCACCCCGCCGACGAAGCGCGAGGCGAGCAGCAGTGGGAAGCTCGCCGAAACCGCCGCCAGCACGTTCATCAGCGCATAGGCCGCCAGCGCGCCGATCAGCATCCGCCGTCGGCCGTAGCGGTCGACCAGCGGCCCGTGGAAGATCTGGCCCGCGCCGAAGCCGATGCCGAAGATGGTGATGACGAACTGGTGGTTGTTGGGGTTGGCGACGTGCAACGAATGGCCGATGTCCGGCAGCGCGGGCAGCATCGTGTCGATGCCGAGTGCGCCCATCGCCATCAGCGCCGCGACGAGCGCCACGAACTCGCCGAACGGGATCGGCGCGCCGCGCGGCGTGTCCTGAAGTGACGATGCTGCCATGCAGCGCCCGTTACCGGCGGGAAGCGCGCAAGTCACCCCCTGGCGGCTGGCGGAGCGCGGGTGGAGAGGTTATGCCGGTCGTTTCCAATTCACGGATCCTGAAGATGCTCGATACCCCGCTGGCCAAGGTGCCCACGCTCAGCCTGGACGATCAGGCAACCGACCCGATCGCCTTCGCCGCCGCGCTGGGCGGCTCGTTCGAGCGGTTCGGCTTCGCGATCGTCGCCGATCACGGCATCCCGCGCGACCTGATCGACCGCGCGTGGCGCGAGACGGAGGCGCTGTTCGCGCTGCCCGATGCGGAGAAGCGCGGCTATTTCGTCGAGGGCGGCGGCGGCGCGCGGGGCTATACCCCCTTCAAGACCGAGATCGCCAAGGACGCGAAGCACGTCGACCTGAAGGAATTCTGGCATATCGGCCGCGAGCTTCCCGCCGGGCACCGCTTCGCGGCGGACATGGCGCCGAACATCTGGCCGGCACGCCCCGAAGGGTTCCGCGAGACGTTCCTCGAACTGTTCACCGCGTTCGATCGCGCCGGCGACCGGCTGCTCTCGGCGATCGCGCGACATCTCAAGCTGGCGCCGGACTGGTTCGATCGCGCCGTCACCGACGGCAACAGCGTGCTGCGCCTGCTGCATTATCCGCCGATCCCGGCCGAAGCGGAGGGCGTGCGGGCCGGGGCGCATGAGGACATCAACCTCATCACCCTCCTGCTCGGCGCGGAGGAGGCGGGACTGGAACTGCTCGATCGCGATTCGGGGCGGTGGCTGGCGATCAAGCCGCCGGAGGGGGCGATGGTCGTCAATGTCGGTGACATGCTGCAGCGGCTGACCAACCACGTCCTGCCATCGACCACCCACCGCGTCGTCAACCCGCCGCCCGAGCGGCGCGGGCATTCGCGCTATTCGATGCCGTTCTTCCTGCATCCCGCGCCGGATTTCCTGATCGAGACGCTGCCCGGCTGCATCACCGCCGGCAATCCGAACCGCTATCCGACGCCGATCACCGCGCACGATTACCTGCACGAGCGGCTGGTGGAGATCGGCCTGATCAGGAAATAGGCGCTACGCTTCCCGGCGCCGGCGGGTCATTCCGCCGCGTGGGCGATATCCGTGTCGCCGGCGGTGACGACATCGCCCGGCAGCGCCCAGTGCAGATCGCCCTTGGTCAGCGCGCGGCCGTCGTGGCTGAGCACGGCGACCTGCTGGACCGGGCGGTTGTCGCGGGAGTCGACCAGGATCGGGAAAGCCGGCACGCCGGTCTCCCACCGCTCACCCCATTGCCGCAGCGCAACCATGGTCGGCAGCAGCGCATGGCCCTTTTCGGTCAGGCAATATTGGATCTTGCGACGATCCTCCGGCAGCGACTGGCGCTCCATGATTCCATGTTCGACGAAGCGCGCCAGCCGGTTGGCAAGGATGTTGCGCGCGATGCCGAGTTCCGACTGGAATTCCTCGAAATGGTGCAAGCCATTGAAAGCGGCGCGCAAAATCAGAAACGCCCAACGCTCGCCCATCGTTTCCAGCGCGGCCGGAAGGCTGCATTCGGTCAGGCGCTCGCGCAACTTCTCCAATTGGGTGCTCCTTGTTTCCGGCCATCCTAAACGAGCCGAGCGTGGCATCGAACAAAAATATCAATTGCCAATTGCAACTCGCATGTGCAATATGTAAGTAGCGTTCAGCAACTTATTTTTGCGAGGCCATTATGATTCGCTCGATGTTCGCCGCAGTGCTCACCTCCGCCGCGTTCCTTGCCTCGGCAGGCGCCTCGGCGCAGACCGCCGGCGGCTATTTCGCCGCCACTCCCGTCGCGACCGCCACGAAGGACGTCGTGATGACCCGCGAGACGCCGTGGAACCTCCGCGACGGCGTCTATGTCGCCGGTAAGGCGCCGGTGCGCGAGATGGTGGCGTGCCAGATGATGGCCCAGACGGTCGGCGCCCTCTCGGCCTTCACCGTCGCCGGCAAGGCGTTCGACGATGCCGCGCTGAGCCAGTGCAACAGCAAGGCCAGGGGCGGCGCGGCGGCGAAGGTCGCGTCCAACCAGCCCAAGTAATCCTGATCCGTTTTAGCAACGACAAAGCACGGTCCTTTCGCCGTTCCGCGCGGCGAAGGGACCATTTTTGTTGCAAAGCAATAGGCGAACGCGCCATCGTGCGCCGGTGTTGAGACAATATGAGCTGGTCGATCGGGTCCTCGCATACGACCCGGACGCCGACGAGGCGCTGCTCAACCGCGCCTATGTGTTCTCGGTCAACGCGCATGGCACGCAGAAGCGTGCGTCGGGCGACCCTTATTTCAGCCATCCGATCGAGGTCGCCGGCATCCTGACCGAGCTGCACCTCGACGACGAGACGATCGCCACCGCGATCCTGCACGACACCGTCGAGGACACGGTCGCCACATCCGAGCAGATCCAGCATTTGTTCGGCGACAATGTCGCGCGGCTGGTCGACGGCGTGACCAAGCTCTCCAAGATCGAGGCGCAGACCGAGAACGAGCGCGCCGCCGAGAACCTGCGCAAGTTCCTGCTCGCCATGTCGGGCGATATCCGCGTGCTGCTGGTGAAGCTGGCCGACCGGCTGCACAATATGCGCACGCTCCATCACATCGCGAAGCCGGAGAAGCGCCGCCGCATCGCGAAGGAGACGATGGACATCTACGCCCCGCTCGCGGAGCGGATCGGCATGTACGAGTTCATGAAGGAGATGCAGACGCTCGCCTTCCAGCAGCTCGAGCCGGAAGCGTATGAATCGATCACCAGGCGGCTGGAGCAGCTCAAGGCGGGCGGCGGGGACCGCATCTCCAAGATCGGCTCGGGCCTCAAGCTGCTGCTCTCCCGTCACGGCATCCAGGCGGAGATTTCCGGGCGCGAGAAGCATCCCTATTCGATCTGGCGCAAGATGCAGGAGCGCCACATCAGCTTCGAGCAGCTATCCGACATCATGGCGTTCCGCGCGATCGTCCCGACGGTGGAGGATTGCTACGCCGCGCTGGGCCATATCCATCGCCGCTGGCCGGCGGTGCCGGGGCGGTTCAAGGACTATATCTCGACGCCGAAGCGCAACGGCTATCGCTCGCTGCACACCACGATCATGCACGCGGAGAACCAGCGCGTCGAAATCCAGATCCGCACCGGGGAAATGCACGCGGAGGCTGAATACGGCCTTGCCGCGCACTGGGCCTACAAGCAGGACATGAACGTCCGGCCGGAGACGCAGCAGAACTGGATCGCCGATCTGGTCGAGATTCTCGACAATGCCGAGACGCCCGAGGAACTGCTCGAGCATACACGCATGGCGATGTATCAGGATCGCATCTTCGCATTCACGCCGAAGGGCGAGCTGATCCAGCTTCCCAAGGGCGCGACGCCGATCGACTTCGCCTATGCCGTCCACACCGATCTGGGCGATCAGGCGGTGGGGGCGAAGATCAACGGCCGGGTCGTGCCGCTGCGCACCGAAATCCACAACGGCGATCAGGTGCAGGTGCTGCGCTCCAAGGCGCAGACGCCGCAGGCGAACTGGCTGAACTTCGCGATTACCGGCAAGGCGCTGGCCGCGATCCGCCGCCATTTGCGGCTGGTCGAGCGCGAGCAGATCGTGGCGCTCGGCCGCAAGCTCTATGACGATATCGTCGCGCGCCTGCCCGCGCCGCTCGCGGCCGGGGCGCTGGAGGAGGGGGTGAAGCGGCTCAAGCTGGCCGACGAAATCCAGCTCATGACCGCGATCGCGCGCCGCACGCTGACGGATGCGCAGGTGATGGAGGCGCTGATGCCCGGTTCCGCCGGCGCCGACGTGGCTCATGCGCCGCCGCAATCCTCCGCCATCTCGATCGAGGGGCTGGCGCCGGGCGTCGCCTATGAATTGGCGACCTGTTGCCATCCGGTGCCGGGCGACCGCATCGTCGGGCTGCGGCGGCCGGACGCCTCGATCGAGGTGCACAAGATCGATTGCGCCACGCTGGCCGAACTCGCCGAGCGATCGGACGAGGAGACCGACTGGATCGACGTGCAATGGGGACAGAAGACGCAGGGCGCGGTCGCGCGCATCTCGGTCGAGGTGCGCAACGAGCCGGGGGCGCTGGGCGTGATCGCGACGATCATCGGCCAGCACAAGGCCAACATCATCAACCTGCGGCTCGACAACCGCGATACCGGCATCCACACCAACACGATCGACGTGGAGGTGCATGACGCACACCAGCTGATGCGCCTGCTCGCCGGGTTGCGCGCGGCCGATGCGGTGGCGGGCGCGGAGCGCGTCTAAGGAACGATCCGCTCTGGACGTCTTTTGCCGAAACGGCTTGCGATCCTTCGGATGCTCGGCAAATAAACCGCTGTCATAAATTCCGAAAAACAAAGGGGAGCATCGCCATGCTGGCGCGCACCATTGCCATTCTTCTCGCCACCACCTCCGTCGCCGTCGCCGCGCAGGACGCCCGGCCGGCGGAAAAGGCGGGGAAGGGCGCCCTCGTCACCAATGCCGAACTGACGAAGCAGGAAGTCGAGGCCGCCTACGCCAGCGCCCCGGTGCAGGAGCGGGAGGAACGCTCCAGGGGCAATGTCGCGGTCGCCGGACGGACGCTCGCCTATACCGCCACCGCCGGGACGCTGACGATCCGCGATGCGGAAGGGAAGCCGACCGGATCGATGTTCTACACCGCCTATACGTTCGACGGCACGAAGCCGGGGACGAAGCGGCCGATCACCTTCTTCTACAACGGCGGCCCCGGCAGCCCGACCTTCTGGCTGCACATGGGGTCGTTCGCGCCGGTGCGGCTGCGCACGGGCGACCCGGTGTTCATGCGCCCCGCGCCGTTCGATTTCGGGCCGAACCCGGATACCTTGCTCGACAAGACGGACATGGTGTTCCTCGATGCGATGGGCGCGGGCTATTCGCGCGCGCTCGGCGAGACCAAGCCGAGCCATTTCTACGGCGTCGATGAAGATGTGGACGCCTTCGCGCGGGCGATCATCCGCTACGTGACGAAGAACGGTCGCTGGAACAGCCCGAAGTTCATCTTCGGCGAAAGCTACGGCACGACGCGCTCGGGCGCGCTCGCCTATCAGCTTCAGGATCGCGGCATGGCGTTGAACGGCGTGGTGCTGCTGTCCTCGATCATGAATTACGGCTATCGCCAGCCGGGGCTGGATCAGGTCTATCTCAATTACCTGCCGAGCTTCGCGGCGGCGGCGTGGTATCACAACCGTATCGCCAACCGCCCGGCGGACGTGGCGACGATCGTCGAGCAGGCGCGCGCCTTCGCGGTCGGCCCCTATGCCTCGGCGCTGGCGAAGGGGCAGTCGATCTCCGACGCCGAGCGCGATCAGGTCGCGAACCGGATGAGCCAGCTCATCGGTCTGTCGCCGGAGTTCATCAAGCGCGCCAACCTGCGCATCGACCTGCCGCGCTTCCAGAAGGAATTGCTGCGCGACAAGCGCGAGCGGATCGGCCGGTTCGACGCGCGCTATGTCGGCATCGACGTTGATGCGGCGGGCGAGCGGCCGGAATCCGATGCCTCGTCGGATGCGATCTCCGGCGCGTTCATCGGCACTTTCCACGATTATCTGACCAACACGCTCGGCTACAAGACGGACATGCAATACCGCCTGTCCGCGCGCGACGCCGCGGGCTTCGACTGGAACTGGAAGCACAAGGCGCCGGGCGGCGGCTTCGCGTCGCAGCAGAACAACCCGAACACCGCCGTCGATCTCGCCGCCGCGATGCGCGAGAATCCGTATCTCAAGGTGCTGTCGATGAACGGCTGGTTCGACATGGCGACGCCCTTCTTCGGCACCGAATATGATCTGGGCCACATGATGCTGGAGCCGGCGCAGGCGAAGAACCTGTCGTTCACTTATTATCCCGCCGGGCACATGGCCTATCTCAACCCGGAGGCGCTGCACGCGATGCGTCGCGATCTGGCCAGCTGGTACGACAGCGCGCTCGCCGGATCGGGGACCGCCAACTGACCGTCGGCGCGCGGGTGTATTATTGAGTTGCCACACCCGCGCGCCACGCTACGGTGAGCCATCTCCCAGATAAAAAGGGGCTTACAGATGGATCGTCGTACATTTCTTGCTTCGTCCAGCGCAGCGTCCGCGCTGGCGCTCGTTCCCGGCGCGTTGCGCGCGCAGTCGGCCGCTGGTGACGCGAAGCTCAACGCAACATTCGATCGGGTCATGGCCCGTATGCTGCCCGAGATGCCGTCGCTCGCCACGGTGCTCGGCATGGACAAGGGCGCCAACGCGCCGCTGAAGCACAAGCTGGAGGACAATTCCGCCGCCGGGCGCGTCAGGCTGCAGCGCATGTTGAAGCAGGCGATCGCGGACATCACCGCCGTTCCGCCCGCGACGCTCTCGCCCGGCGCGAAGCTGGATCGCGAGGTGGTGCTCTATTCGCTCAACGCGCAGGCCATCCCGCAGGATCGCTTCGGGCTGGATTCGGTGCAGCGGCCATATCTGATCTTCCAGCAGGGCGGCAGCTATTTCGAAACGCCGGATTTCCTCAATTCCTCGCACACCATCACCAATGCGGAGGATTGCTCGGCCTATCTCGATCGCCTCGCCGCGATGGCGACCTCGCTGGACAACGACACGGCCGAGCAGAAGGCGCAGGCCGCGCGCGGCTATGTCGCGCCGGGCTGGTCGCTCGACCTGACGCTGGGGCAGATGGCGAAGCTGCGCGATCCCTCGGCGGCGGTGAATGGCCTGACGCAATCGCTCGTCACGCGCGCGGCGAAGGCGAATATCCCCGGCGACTGGCAGGCGAAAGCCAGCGCGATCGTCGAGAAGCAGGTCTATCCCGCGCTCGACCGGCAGATCGCGCTGATCCGGGAATTGCGCGCGCATGGCCGCACCGACGATGGCCTGTGGGCGGTGCCGAAAGGCGAGGAAATCTACGCCGCCGCGCTGGCCGAGGCGACGACCACTAAATTCACACCCGACGAAGTGCATCGCATGGGGCTGGATCAGGTCGCGTCGATCACCGCCGAACTGGATACGATCCTCAAGGCCAACGGGCTGACGCAAGGCTCCGTGGCGGACCGGCTCAATGCACTCAACGTCCGCCCGGACCAGCTCTATCCCGATACCGACGCGGGGCGCGAGCAACTGATCCGCGACCTCAACGCCGGTGTCGCCGGCATGACGGCGAAGCTGGGGCAACTGGTCAACAATCCGCCCAACGCGCCGCTCGAGATTCGGCGCGTGCCGGTGGAGATTCAGGACGGCGCGTCGAACGGCTATTATTATCTCGCGGCGCTCGACGGTTCCCGCCCGGCGATCTACTGGATCAACCTCAAGAGCGTCGGCGACTGGCCGAAATATTCGCTGCCCAGCCTGACCTATCACGAAGGCGTGCCGGGCCATCACCTGCAGCTCACCATCGCGCAGCAGGCCAGGACGCCGTTGCTGCGCAAGCTCGCCTTCTTCAACGCTTATTCGGAAGGTTGGGCGCTCTATGCCGAGAAGCTGGCGGACGAGGTGGGCGGCTATGTCACGCCGCTGGACCGTGCCGGCTTCCTCCAGAGCTACCTGTTCCGCGCCGCGCGGCTGGTGATCGACACGGGCATCCACACGCAGAAATGGAGCCGCGAGAAGGCCACCGATTATATGGTGCGGACGGTCGGCTTCGCGCAGCCGCGTTCGCAGCGCGAGGTGGAGCGGTATTGCACCCAGCCGGGGCAGGCGTGCAGCTACAAGGTCGGCCACGCCGCCTGGGTGCGCGCGCGGGAGAAGGCGATGGCGATCCAGGGCGCCAAGTTCAACGAGAAGGACTTCCACGACATCCTCCACGCCGGCGCGATGCCGCTGACCATCCTGGAGCGGATGGTGGAGGAACGCGCCCGCGCGGCGGCGTGAGACTGGAGGGGACGCCGGATGGAAGCCGGCGTCCCCGCATTCTCCGCACATCAACAATCTGGTGATTTCCGCCCGGCTAGCCGATAAGGGGCCGCCATGTATCGTCCCCAGCTTTCCGTCGTCATCCCCTGCTATAATGAGGCGGCGACGTTGCCGCTGCTGCATCAGCGCGTTTCCGCCGCCGTGCGCGCGGTGGTGGGCGACGATCACGAGATCGTGCTCATCAACGACGGCTCGCGCGACGATAGCTGGGCGATCATGCAGCGGTTGTCGGCGGCCGATCCGCGCGTCGTGGCGATCAACCTGTCGCGCAACCACGGCCACCAGCTCGCGCTCACCGCCGGGCTGGATCTGTGTGCGGGCGAGCAGATCCTGATCCTCGACGCCGACTTGCAGGACCCGCCCGAACTGCTTGCCGACATGCGCGAGACGATGAAGCGCGAAGGCGCCGACGTGGTCTATGCCGTGCGCCGCAAGCGCGAGGGCGAGACCCTGTTCAAGAAGGCCACCGCCTCCGCTTTCTATCGCGTGCTCGATCGCGTCACCGATACGGCGATCCCGCTCGACACCGGCGACTTCCGCCTGATGACGCGCCGCGCGCTCGACGCTTTCCTGTCGTTGCCGGAACAGGCGCGGTTCATTCGCGGGATGGTGGCGTGGGTCGGCTTCCGGCAGGTGCCGTTCCCCTATGACCGCGCCGAGCGGCACGCGGGCGAGACCAACTATCCGCTGTCGAAGATGCTGCGGCTGGCGTTCGATGCGGTGACGGGCTTCTCCACCGCGCCGCTGCGCTTCGCCAGCCATGCCTCCGTCGCGCTGGCGGGGGCGTCGCTGCTGCTGCTCGTCTATATCGCCTGGGGCTATTTCGAGGGCAGCCCGGTGCAGGGCTGGACCTCCACGATGCTGGTGGTGACGGTGCTGAGCGCGGCGCAGATGTTCGTGCTGGGCATGATCGGCGAATATCTCGGGCGGCTCTACATCGAATCAAAGCGGCGGCCGCTGTACCTCGTCGCCGATATCGCGGGGCCGGTGCGGGGCCACGCGTCGCTCGGCTATCAGGCGCATCAGCCGCGCGAGCCGGCCGGGCCGGTGACTGCGCGGCAGTGATTCTTTCAATCGGCTGACAGCCCGGTTCAGCCGACATTCGCCACGACTCGGCCATATCCGCTACCATCATCGGGGCCGGCTCGTGCGCCGGCGATGGAGTGACCGGGAATGAAAAAGGTGATTTCAGTGACGCTGATGGCCGCCGCCTCGCTGCTGCCGCTCTCGGCGTCGGCGCAGGAGGGCTGGCAGCGCGGCGGCGATGCCGGCCATCGCGAGCGGCCGCAGCATCAGGCCCCGTCGGGCAACTGGCAGCGGCCGGCGACCCCGCAGGTGCAAGCTCCGCAGGCGCAGCCCCCGCAGGCGCGTCCGCAGCCCAACATGCCGCAGCAGCAGATGCAGCGTCCGCAATGGAACGGCAACCGCGATCAGGCGCAGCAGCGCTGGCAGCAGAACGGCCAGCCCGGCGGCAATTGGCAGCGTCCGCAAGAGCGTCCCAACCAGCCCGTGCCGCCGAACGCCGGGCAGCAGCGCCCCGACATGCCGGCGCAGCGCAACTGGGCGGGCCGCGACCGCGACCGGCCGGGCAACAACATGCGTCAGCCGGGGCAGCCCGGCGGGTGGCAGCAGGCGCGGCCGGACGGCAATCGCGGGCCGAACAACTGGCAGGGCCGCGATCCGAACCAGTATCGCAACCCGAACCAGTATAACCGCGCCCCGCAGCGCGGCTATGGCAACGACAACCGCTACGCCGGCAACCGGGGCCAGTGGAACCGCGGGCAGTGGAACCGCGACTGGCGGCGTGACAACCGCTACGACTGGAGCCGCTACCGCTACCAGAACCGTCAGGCGTTCCATCTGCCGCGTTACTATGCGCCCTACGGCTGGGACTATGGCTATCGCCGCTTCTCGGTCGGCATGGTGCTGTCGAACATGCTGTTCGCGCAGGATTACTGGATCGACGATCCCTATGCCTACCGCCTGCCCGAAGTGTACGGCCCATATCGCTGGGTGCGCTATTACAACGACGCGGTGCTGGTGGACATCTACTCGGGGCAGGTCGTGGACGTGATCTACGACATCTTCTGGTAAGCCACCGCGATCAGGACAGGGCGGGCGCCGTTTCGCGACGGCGCCCGCTTGTCATCCGGCGCGACCCGCGCAAAGTGGCGGCACCATGACGACCAGTTACGGATCTCCCGGCCAGCCTTCCCCGGTGCGGCGCTTCATCGGCGAGCAGGTGCAGGCGCGGCTCGACGCAAACCCCCGGATGGAGCGGCTGCCGAGCGATCGCGCATTGGCCTATCGCTGCCGCGACTATCTCGACGCCGCCCGCTGCGAGCGGCTGATCGCGATGATCGACGCCAACCGGCGCCCTTCCACCCTGCTTTCCGATCGCGGCGATACCGCGTTCCGCACCAGCGACAGCTGCGACCTCCCGCGCTGGCAGCCCGAGGTGCGTGAAATCGACGAGGGGATCGCCGCGCTGCTCGGCATCGCGCCCGAGAATGCGGAGACGATGCAGGGCCAACGCTATGCCGTCGACCAGCGATTCCGCCCGCATCACGATTATTTCCACCAGGCCGAAAGCTACTGGCCGGCGATGAAGGCGACCGGCGGGCAGCGGACGTGGACCGCGATGATCTACCTCAACGACGTGGAGGAGGGCGGGGCTACATGGTTCCCCCAAGCCGGCCTGCGCGTCGCGCCGAAGCGCGGGCTGCTGCTCGCCTGGAACAACATGAACGCCGACGGCAGCCCGAACACCGCGACGCTGCACGAGGGATCGGCGGTGACCGAGGGTGTGAAATATATCGTCACCAAATGGTTCCGCGAAGCCGCCTGGATAGCCTCCGCTTGAGTCAGCTCGCGTAGCGCGGGATGCGCGGGGCGAGGAAATCGAGCACGGCCCTGATCCGCGGCTCGTGCCGGAAGCGTTCGTGATAGACCAGCCACAGGCTGACGGTAACGCCGTCGAGCGGCGGCAGGCAGCGCACCAGATCGGGATCGCCGTCCGCCGCGAGGCACGGCAGCACCGCCAGTCCCATGCCGGCGCGCACCGCTGCCAGCAGCCCGGTCGAGCTGTTGTGGTGCATCACCACCTGCCCCTCCAGCCCGTGCTCGATCAGCCATTGCTGGTATTGCGCCCATACCTCCGGCTCGCCGCCACCGATGAACGGCGCGCGCGCCAGTTCCTCTATCCGTCGCGGCACGCCATGCTGCTCGGCATAGGTGCGGCTGCAATAGACCGTCCAGGGATCGTGGGTCAGCCGGCGGCAGACAAGACCCGCCCCGGTCGGCTGCTTGCTGACGCGTAACGCGACATCGGCCTCCCCGCCGGCGAGATCGCGCACTTCCTCGCTGGTATCCACCTCGATGCGGATTTCCGGATGGGCGACGCGCAGGTCGCGGATGATCGGCGCCATGAAGGTGAAGGCGAAGATCGGCGACATGGTGAGCCGCACCGCGCCGCCAGCTGTCCGGCCGAGCAGCGCCGCCTCGTCCCCCAGCCGCCGCATCGCTTCCTCGGCCGCCCGCGCCTGCCCCACGAGCGCCTCGCCGGCGGGGGTGAGCAGATAGCCGGCCTGCCGCCGCTCGAACAGCACGAGGCTCAGCGCCGCCTCCAGCGCGGTGATGCGGCGCGCGACGGTCGTCTGGCTGACGCGCAGCGCGCGGCCGGCGGCCAGCGTGCTGCCGGTTTCGGCCACCGCCAGGAAATGCCGGATATCGCCCCAGTCGTGCATCGCTCCGCCATTCTGCACTTTTGCAGAACGGGTGCGCAACATCGTTGTTCGTCATCCCCGGTGTGGCCGCACTATATGGGTGTTGCGCCGGCGCCGACGCGAACGACTTCCACCCCCGGAGACATCACATGAAGACCATCCTGACGCTCGCGGCGCTTGCCGCGGCTTTCGTCGGCGCGCCCGCTTTTGCGCAGAGCGCCGGACCGGCGCCCTCCGTTGCGGTGCATCACGCCGATCTCGATCTCGCCCGCCCCGGCGATGTGCGGCGGCTCGATCACCGCATCGCCCATGCCGTGCGCGGCGTTTGCGGCGAGGCCTCCAGCGCCGATCCGGCGGGCAAGGTGAATGTCACCCGCTGCCGCGCCGAGACGATGACGTTGGCCAATGCGCAGCGCGGGGCGCTCGTCGCGGCGAGCCAGCAGACCCGGCTGGCCAGCGCGACGGTGCGTTGAGCGCCCTCCCGTGCAGCCCGGCGACGCGTTCCGCATCGTCGGGCTGTCACTATTATGGTGAAACGTGCCAATAGGGGGCGATGAACGCTCCCGTCCTCGGCATCGAACGATCGATCCTCGGCCAGCCGTGGCGCTGGCGTGCCCTCGCGGCGGACCAGCGCGAGGATTTCGTGCCCGACGATCTCGTCACCCAGCTCCTGCTGGCGCGGGGCTGTCCGCGCGACGGGCTGGACCTGCATCGCAACCCGACGATTCGCGGCTTCATGCCGGACCCGTCGATCTTCCGCGACATGGACCGCGCCGCCGCCCGCCTCGCCGATGCGGTGGAGGGGGGCGAGCAGGTCGCGATCTTCGGCGATTATGACGTCGATGGCGCCACCTCCGCCGCGCTGATGATCCTGCTGCTGCGCGAGCTTGGGCTGGAGGCGCGGCCGTACATTCCCGATCGTCTGATGGAAGGCTACGGCCCGTCCGGCCCGGCGCTGGTGCGGCTGGCGGGCGAGGGGGCTACGCTGATCGTCACGGTCGATTGCGGCGCGCAGGCGTTCGACGCGCTGGAGGCGGCGCGCGCCGCGCCGGTCGACGTGATCGTCGTCGATCACCACCAATGCGCCAGCACTTTGCCCGCCGCGCTGGCGCTGGTGAACCCGAACCGGCTGGACGAGGGGGAAGGGCGCGCGCACGGGCATCTCGCGGCGGTCGGCGTCGCCTTCCTGCTCGGCGCGGCGCTGCTGCGCGAGTTGCGCGGGCGCGGCTGGTTCGCGACGCGCGCCGAGCCGCGTTTGATGGAACTGCTCGATATCGTCGCGCTCGGCACCGTCGCGGACGTGGCGCAGCTTCGCGGCCTCAACCGCGCCTTCGTCGCGCAGGGGCTGAAGGTGATGGCCGCGCGGCGCAATATCGGGCTGACCGCGCTGATGGAGGCCGCACGCCTCACGCGCGCGCCGACCGCGACCGATCTCGGCTTCGCGCTCGGCCCGCGGGTCAATGCCGGCGGGCGTGTCGGCCGTGCGGACCTCGGCGTGCGCCTGCTCACCACGCGCGACCCGATCGAGGCGCGCGAGATCGCGGCCGAGCTGGATCGGCTGAACGAGGAGCGCCGCGCGATCGAGATGGCGGTGCAGGAAGCAGCCGAGGCGCTGCTCTCCGCCGGCCGCGCGGTGACGGTGGTCGCCGGTGACGGCTGGCATCCGGGCGTGATCGGCATCGTCGCCGGGCGGCTGAAGGAAAAGCTCGGGCGGCCGGCGATCGTCATCGCGCTGGATGAGGCGGGGGGCGGCAAGGGTTCGGGCCGGTCGATCACCGGCGTCGATCTCGGGCAGGCGGTGCTTGCCGCGAAAGAGGCTGGGCTGCTCGTCGCGGGCGGCGGTCATGCCATGGCGGCGGGGCTGACGATCGACGGCGGGAAGGTGCCCGCGCTCGCCGATTTCCTCGAGGAGCGGTTGGCCGAAAAGGTGACGGCGGCGGTGGCGGATCGCGCGCTGCTGGTCGATTCGGTCCATGCGCCGGGCGGCGTCACCCCCGAACTGGTGTCGGCGCTCGATGCCGGCGGCCCGTATGGCACCGGCTGGCCCTCCCCCCGCGTCGCAGTCGGGCGGGTGCGTCCGGTGCGGGTTGACGTGGTCGGCAACGGGCATGTCCGCGCGATCGTCGCCGGTGACGACGGCCGCAGCTTCAAGGCGATGGCCTTCCGCGCGGCCGACACGCCGCTCGGGCAAGCGTTGCTCGGCGCGGACACGCATCGCCGGTTATGGCTGGCGGGGCGGGCGAAGGTCGATAGGTGGGGCCAGCGCCCCGCGGCGGAACTGCATCTCGACGATGCGGCATGGGCCGATTGATTTCCGGGCGATTGCCGCCTTGACCGCGCCGCTTCCGTCGCCTAACCGCCGTCCCCGCCCAACGGCCCCTTCGTCTAGCGGTTAGGACGCGGCCCTTTCACGGCTGAAACACGGGTTCGATTCCCGTAGGGGTCACCAAAATCCTCTCCCAGAGGGTTCCAGAAGATGTCACAAGTGACTGATTTCTGCGGGTTTTTCGTGGTATAGGTATCCCATACGGAGCGGCTTCGTGCCACCGGATACCACCATGTTGATGGTATATCTGATGGTAGCGCGGCCCTCCCCCAAAAGGAGATACCATCATGGCGCTTACCGCCGTTGCAATCACCAAGGCCAAGAGCCGCGCAAAGCCCTACAAACTCACCGATGGCGACGGGCTGTTCCTCTATGTCACCCCCAACGGTGGCCGTTATTGGCGCATGAACTACCGCCACCTTGGCAAGCAAAAGACACTGGCGTTCGGAGTGTATCCCGATACCGGCCTAGCCGAAGCCCGCGAGCAGCGGGACGCGGCCCGCAAGGTTCTCGCGCGCGGCTGCGATCCTGCCGAGCAGATCAAACTTGAGCGCATCGCGGCGGCCGTGGCGGCATCCAACAGCTTCAAGGCCGTGGCCGACGAATGGCTTGTGAAGGTCGAGCGCGAGGGCCGTTCTGCCGTCACGATGAAGAAATTGCGCTGGCTGCTGGATTTCATCAACGAGTCCATCGGCCAGCGCCCTATCACCTCCATCACTGCGCAGGAGCTTTTGGTGATGCTCCGCAAGATGGAGAGCAAAGGGCGCTACGAGACGGCCAAGCGCCTTCGCAGCACTGCCAGCCAGATATTCCGCTACGCCATCGCCACGGCCCGCGCAGAGCGCGACGTGGCGGCGGACCTGCGCGGCGCGCTCATTGCGCCCCAACCCGTCCACCGCGCGGCTATCACCAGCGCCAACGCAGCAGGCGGCTTGCTGCGCGCCATCGAGGCATTCGAAGGGCATCCGAACACCAAGGCGGCGTTGCGGCTCCTGCCCCATGTGTTCGTGCGCCCCGGCGAGCTTCGCTTTGCCGAATGGGCCGACTTCGATTTCGACAAGGCCGTGTGGACGATCCCGTCGCACAAGACCAAGATGCGGCGCGTCCACAGTATCCCCCTATCCCGGCAGGCGCTCGCCATTATCGAGACCATCGAGCATGACGCGGACTATAGCAGCTACCTGTTCCCGTCGCTGCGTTCGGTGGATCGGCCCATGTCGGAAAACACCATCAACGCGGCCTTGCGCCGCATGGGCTTCGCCCAAGATGAAATGACCGGCCACGGCTTCCGGGCAATGGCGGCGACGTTGCTCAACGAAATGGGGTTATGGCACCCCGACGCGATCGAGCGCCAGCTTGCCCATTGCGACAACAACACGGTGCGCCGCGCCTACACGCGCGGCGAATATTGGGACGAGCGCGTCCGCATGATGCAGCACTGGTCCGACCATCTCGATTTCCTCCGCGACGGCGCGAAGGTCATCAAAGGCGCGTTCCGCAAGGCAAAGGCCGGGCAGTAGCCCGGCCTCGCGTCATTTGGCGCAATCTTCGCGGTAGCTCATAGGATCGGCAATCCAGCGATCGACGGCGGACTCATGCCAGCCGGTGCCGTGGAGGCTGATCGGCACCTGGCGCGGGAACGTACCTTCGCCGATCTTGCGGTAGAGGGTGGAACGGGAAAGCCCGGTGCGGGTCAGCACGGTCTTGAGACGGATAATCCTTTCTTTGTTACTCACGGGACAGACTTTCATTCTATGACGGTGGATCAAGCCCCCTGAAACGAAGAATTGGCAACTCTAACCCGCCACGCAAGAGCCGCCCAGCCGAGATGTAGCGAGCATAGTGCTCACGGCGGTCTAAGTGTAGGTAGCGGCGGGAAACGGTGGCGAACGACAGTGAGCGGCAGCGCATGGCGGTGGACGGCAGTATAGGGCTGATATTGCCGTTCTATACTTCCATGTTTCTTTTCAGGCCGTGACAAATAAGCCACGGCATTTGCCGGTTTATCGAGAGAGGAAGCAGCCCGACGCAACGGGCCTGATTCGGATTCGCGCAGCATGACGAGCCTTTTGCAGTGGCCCGCCATTGCCTCGTTGCTATGCTGTATCGGTTTGTCCCGCCGCGCAAGAGGGGGAGGCACTACAGTGCCGATTGCGTCAACGTGGTGAGACGGCGTGGGATTCTTTCCGTTTCAGAATCCCCAAGCGTTAGCTCTCCACATTGAAACATAACGCTATGTGTTATATAGCCCCATCGAGACAGGAGAACCGCCATCATCCGCATTTTCAAGAATGGCTGGTTCGAGCGTTTCGCGCGGAAAGAGCGAATAGATGATTCGGCCCTCCGCGATGCAGCGCAACGGGCCGAAAGCGGGCTGATCGATGCCGACCTTGGCGGCGGCGTCATCAAGCAGCGGGTAGCGCGGCTGGGAAAGGGCAAGTCGGGCGGTTATCGCACGCTGATCCTCTTTCGGCACGGTGACCGGGCGGTATTCGCCTTTGGCTTCGCCAAGAGCGCGCAGGCGAATATATCGAAGGCGGATTTGGCGCTGCTACGTGAAGCAGCGGCCAAGGCGCTGGAATGGAGCGGCGAGGAACTGGACCGGCTGGTGGCGTCGGGAACGCTGGTGGAGATCGAAGATGGCAACGATGACGAAGGATAAGAGCTACCGCAGCGAGATTGCGGGCGCGATCCATGAGATGATGAGCGATGCCCACGATGCGGGCGTAGTGTCGCGGGCGACACTACGCACCTTTGACGAGGCGTGCCTTGCTCCGGCTCCGACACTTGCGGGTAATGAAATCCGCGCCATCCGCGAGCGCGAGCATGTCTCGCAGCCGGTGTTCGCCGCCTATCTCAACGTATCACGCAATCTGGTGTCCGATTGGGAGCGTGGCGTGAAGCGTCCGGGCGGCCCCGCCTTGCGGTTGCTCTCCATCATTCAGCGCAAGGGATTGCAGGCCGTGGCCTAGACTTTAATCTGCTACCTTGGTGAGTGTTTCACCGTCTGCGGGATTGTCGTGACGGCTTTTAGGCGGGCACTTGCTCTTACCCCGGCTACCGCGACGCAACGATCTTCCTAATGTCCTGCCAACAGAGCAGTGAGCGCGGGGAGCATCGGGCCAAATACCCCCATGTGGTCGGCCACCAACCCGATGAACTTCTGGTACGCGCCGACAAAAGTCGATGCACTGGAAGCTCTCTCCATTTCACGATTGGCTGACAATATTGCCGCTCGGATTTGTCGATCATCGATGGCCTCAGCAGCCATTTCAATGTCCCGAAACACCGAACAGTCGTTCGCCCTGTTGATGGAGTGGTCATTCGATCCGATGTTGACACGAGCGTTTGCGCCAATCGCGTCACCGGTGCTGAAACTACCATTCAATTGTCCGATGTGAATCTGTGAACCCGCCGCCCGTTTCCGTTCTTCCATCGTGAAAGCCATTCCTTCGCCATTGATGCCCGCACGAGCCAATTCCAGCGACCAGTCCAGCACCAGATTTCTTACCTGTTCAACGACGTTGACGATCGATCCACGGGGAAACTCAAGAGCGGCTTTGGGGATGTCCCAACCGAACATATTGTTCATCTGCGCAACGAGACCCGCAGGTAAAGGCTTGAGCAATGTCCCGCTGCTGCTTTCTTTCAATATCGCTTCGAAGCTTCCAACAGGCTCAAAAAGGCTCACCTGCGTAATCATGTCGCTGATTCGCTCGTCGGCGAACAGCATCGGCTGCCATCCGTGGTACGGATTCCATCCAACAGGATTACCGCGCGTCGTTCGGTAATCTGGCAGATCGTCCTTGTCCTTGTAGCCATCAAGCTCCCGTTGGACCCATTCCAACGCATCTCCGAGTGCCAGTTTGACAGCGGCCACCTTCACCTTGCGCAACAAGGCGCTAACGGAGCTGCCCTGATCAAGGGCATCAGATTGAAGCTGGTCAACCAGTCCGTTCACTTGCATCGATCCTGTGATTATTGTGGGTGATCAGCGAATGCTGACGTCAACTGAACCGAGCAGGCCACTTTCATCGAAATCGGCGGCGTTAAGATCGACAAATGCGACCTTGATATGAGGATTATTTTTGCGGAATTTCTCGTCAAGGAAAGCAAAGGGTTCGTTCCATTCCAGATAAACTTCATCGCCAGCGTATTGTTTGATCCGGTACACGGTCATCCCGCCTCCGAACGACAATTTCGTGTCGTCGCTGATGCCTTCCAGGCAACGCCGCAGTTCGCCAACGGTGTAGTCAGTATCGGACATATGAAAACTCCTTCAGATGGAGAACATATAGGGGGTGCCGCCTAAGAGGAAGCGCAATTATCCGGCCAGCCCGTTACGCTCCGAAGGGCGGGTCGCGGTTGAGGCTCATAGTCGCTCCGCGCGTCCTCGCTCGTATCCTTCTTCCGCCTCGAACGCGCGCTTGCCCTTTCGCTTCCAGAGCGCCAGCGCGCTGTCGCGTTCCTTGCCTTGCAGGCTGTCCGCAATAGTGAGGAACGCGCCGTAGATCGCGGCGCGATCATCGTCGGTCAGATCGACCAGCCCGGCCTTGACGACGAGCCCGCCCAGCTCGATCAGATGGCGCGTTCTCTCCCGCCGTTTCACTACCCACTCCCGCGAGTCCGTTCTCGCCTTCGCCGCCTCAATGCGATGCCGCGCCGCCTTCGAGCGGTAGAGCGCCTTCCGGCCGTTGTTCAGATCGCGACGCAGGCTTACGTTGCTTGCTACGAAAGAAGGCCGCGCCCGCCTTGCGCCAGCCCTCCCTTGTCGCCGCATCTTTATTGGCGACAGCATCGAGCAGTGCCCCGGCCAGCAGATCGGCATCGAGCGCATCGGCACCCGTCGCGGCGACCAGTTCGCCAAGCTGGCGCACACGGCGTTCCTTGATCGCCTTCGCCTTGTCGGCCAGCGCCTTCAATTCCGAATCAAAGTCACGCGGTTTACGCATCGCAAAGTCTCCATCCTTGTTTGATGGAGTGATTCTAGAGTAACGTTGCGCGTCATGCAGTAAAGTCGCCGGGACACTCTGACACCGCCTAGTCCCTGCTCGGATTTTATTCGAGAAGGGCGCGCTTATACGTCGTGCCGACGTGCGCTTGGTGGCGTAGATGGATTGCCGTCATGGCAATCTATCACTTCTCGGTTCAGGTCATCAGCCGCGCGGCGGGTCGCTCTGCCGTTGGGGCGGCGGCCTATCGCGCGGGCGAGCGCCTGCACGACGAACGGCTCGACCGCGACCATGATTTCCGCGCGAAGGCGGGCGTCGAGCATAGCGAAATCCTGCTGCCCGCAGGTGCGCCCGAACGCTTCGCGGATCGGGAAACGCTTTGGAACGAGGTCGAGGCGACCGAGAAGCGCAAGGACGCGCAGCTATCGCGCGAGGTGGAGTTTTCCATTCCGCGCGAAATGTCGAAGGCCGATGGCATCGCACTGGCCCGCGATTTCGTGGGTCAGGAATTTGTCGCGTCCGGTATGATCGCGGATTTGAATGTGCATTGGGACATTGGCGCGGACGGCCAACCCAAACCCCACGCCCACGTCATGCTCACCATGCGCGAGGTTGGTCCCGATGGCTTCGGCCAGAAGGTGCGCGAGTGGAACGCGAAAGAGAATGTCGAGCAATGGCGCGAGCGTTGGGCCGGTCATGTCAACCAGCGGCTTGCCGAACTCGATATAGACGCCCGCGTCGATCACCGCTCTTTGCAGGCGCAGGGCATCAACCTTGAACCGCAAGACAAGATCGGCCCCGCCGCGCAGCGCATGGGCGAGCGCGGGCTTGAAGCCGAGCGGATCGAGGATCACCGCGCCATCGCGCAGCGGAACGGCGAACGCATCATCGCGGAGCCGCGCGTTGCGCTCGATGCGATCACCTACCAGCAGGCGACGTTCACCAACCGCGATCTGGCGATGTTCGTCCACCGCCACAGCGACGGACAGGAGCAGTTCAATGCCGCGATGAGCGCGGTGCGCGGTTCGCCCGATCTTGTCGCGCTCGGCAAGGACGGGCGCGGCGATGACAGGTTCACCAGCCGCGACATGATCGAGGCCGAACAGCGGTTGCAGCGTGCCGCCGACCTGATGGCGGAACACGAGCGGCATCGCGTGCCGGAGAGCGACCGGGAGGGCGCGCTGACGTGCGCCTCCGCGCAGGGGCTGGACCTGTCGGGCGAGCAGCGGGCGGCGTTCGACCGTGTGACCGATGGGCGCGATTTGAGCATGGTCGTCGGCTATGCCGGGACCGGCAAGAGCGCGATGCTCGGCGTTGCCCGCGAAGCATGGGAGCGCGCGGGCTACGAGGTGCGCGGGGCGGCCTTGTCCGGCATCGCGGCGGAGGGCTTGGAGAACGGCTCCGGCATCCCGTCCCGTACCATCGCCAGCATGGAACACGGATGGGCGCAGGGGCGTGACCTGCTTTCATCCCGCGATGTGCTGGTGATCGACGAGGCGGGTATGGTCGGCACGCGCCAGATGGAGCGCGTTTTGTCCCACGCCGCCGATGCTGGCGCAAAGGTGGTGATGGTCGGCGACCCGCAGCAATTGCAGTCGATCGAGGCGGGCGCGGCGTTCCGGTCGATCCACGAACGTCATGGCGGCGTCGAGATCACCGAAATCCGCCGTCAGCGCGAGGGCTGGCAGCAGGACGCCACCCGGCATCTTGCGGCGGGCAGGACCGGCGAGGCGATCCGGGCCTATGCCGATCGTGGCATGATCCATGCCGCCGAGACGCGCGAGGCGGCGCGCGGCGAGTTGATCGACCGTTGGGACAGCGCGCGGCAGGCCGAGCCGCACGCCACCCGCATGATCTTCACCCATACCAACGACGAGGTGCGGACCATCAACGAGATGGCGCGCGACCGGATGCGCGCGGCGGGCGAACTGGGCGATGACGTGCGCGTGCGCACGGAGAACGGCGAGCGCGATTTTGCTTCCGGCGATCGTGTGATGTTCCGGCGCAACGAGCGCAGCCTTGAGGTGAAGAACGGCACGCTGGGAACCATCGAGAAGGTCAACGCCGGTCAGATGACCGTGCATACCGATAGCGGCCGCTCGGTATCGTTCGACCTCAAGGACTATCGTGACCTTGACCACGGTTACGCCGCCACGATCCACAAGACGCAGGCGGTCACGGTCGATCGCACCCACGCGCTCGCCACGCCGGGGATGGACCGCCATAGTTCCTATGTCGTCCTGACCCGCCACCGTGACGGCGTGGACATGCACTATGGCCGCGACGATTTTCGGGACGAATCCCGGCTTGTCGGCACGCTGTCGCGTGAGCGCGCCAAGGACATGGCGAGCGATTACGATCCGGCCCGGCAGTTTGCCGAACGGCGCGGCGTTACGTTCGGCGAGCGTATCGCGGAGATCGTCCGGGCGGGCGCGGAGAAGGCACGCGGGATCTTCGATCACTTCCGGCCCCAAACCCCGGCACAGCCGGAGCGGGATATATTCGCCGACTTCAAGCCCGTGGCCCAACCTGAAACCCCGGCGCGCGACCTTTCCGCCGAGCATCAGCCCGCGAACGAGCCAATGCGGGCGGGCGGGCTGCGTGGTGCGGTCGAACGCTATGCCAAGGCGCTCGATGCGATCCAGCAGACACGCGCGCAGGGCTTGCAGGCGATGCCGCATCAACGCGAAGCGCTGGACCGGGCGCGCGATGCACTCGACGCGATCCGTCCCGAAGCCTCGACCGACCTCAGCAGCGCGTTCCGTGGCAGCCCGGAGCTTGTCCGCGAGGCATCGGCGGGGCGCGGCCTTGCCGCCGTGAAGGCGATGCAACTCGAAACGGAAATCCGCATCGACCCGTTCCAGCGCGCCGACCGCTTCATTGAGGGCTGGCAGCAATTGCAGCGCGACCATGAGGCATTGGTGCGCGACGGCAATTTCCGGGGCGCGAAATCCACCGCGCAGGCCATGCACGGCATGGCGAAAAGCCTTGAGCGCGACCCGCAGCTTGAGTCGGTGCTGACCGGCCGGGACCGCAGCGACCTTGGGCTGGGCATGGACGCGCATGTGAGCCGCAATCTGTCCCACGACCTCGCCGCCTCCATCCCGTTCGATCACGCCCGCGAGATCAGCCGGGATTTGGGCATGAGCCGTTAGATAAGGAGAAGATGACATGGATGACGCACAATCATTGCTGAACGAGCCGGAACCGCAGCCCGCCACGGCGGCCGAAGCGTTCGCGCGCCTGGCGGCGCGCGTGGCCGGGATGGAGGAGCGGATAGAGCGGCGCGTGGAGATGTTGACCCGCGCCGTCGAGCATGTCGCCGCCGAGAAACAGAATATCGAGATACCCGATTACAGCCCGACGCTCGCCAAAATTGGCGGCGTGCTGGCGAACATGACCGCCCGCATGAAGGGCGTGGAGGAAGCCCCGGCGTTACAGATCACCCCGGAGACTCTGGCAGAACGGATGAATGCGGCGGCGATAACGGCCCGGAAGGAAGATCAGGCCGCCCTTGCCGAAGCGAAGCAGAAGCATGTCGATGCCGCCCACACCTTGGGGCAGTTGGTCGGGCGCGTCACCGCGCATCGCGATCAGCGCCGCCGACTGTTGTGGACCGCAGTCGGCGGGGCGCTAGCCGGATGCCTGTTATGGTCTTTCTTTCCCGGCACCACGGCCCGCGCGCTCCCGGCAAGCTGGCATCTGCCCGAACGTCTCGCCGCGCATATCGTCGGTGAGCCGACTTTATGGGAATCGGGCATCCGTTTGATGCGCGCAGGCTCGCCGCAGGCATGGGGAGCGATCACAGCCGCCGCGCAAATGCGCCGCGACAACCGCGATACCATCGCCGCGTGCGAGCAGGCCGCCGCCAAGGCCAAGCAGCCGGTGCGATGCACGATCAGGATTGACAACGCGCAACCGTGATGGCGGCACTTTGAGCTATTGTTGCGTGCCAGCAACATCACCGGACGGCCCGCCGGCCCCGAACACCCCGTCGACACGGATATTGGCCACGTGCGCACCACTCTTGTCGACCGTCACCCAGGCGATGTGGTCGACCGAACCCGGCCCCTTGCGCATCCACTCCCCGCCCGTCGTGCCGAGGCGGAAGTAATCATGGCCGTCGATCACCTCATGCTGATAATAATGTTCGTGCCCGGCGAACACGGTGTAGCGGCGACCGGCCAGCGCGGACTGGATCGTCGGGAAATGATTGCCGTCGTTCCGATAGAGCCAGGCTGGCTTGTGCATGAAGATCATCGTCCAACGCGCGTCGCGATGCGCCGCGAGCGTCTGCCGCGCCCAGTTCGCCTGCTTTTCGGAAATGCCGGCGGGAATGACTTCATCGGCCGGCATCTTGAGCTTCTCGATCTGCGCCGAGACCAGTGCGTCGGCGCGGCGCGGATCGGATTCGAGCAATTGCTCCATCTCGGCCGCTTTGCCCGGCTCCGGGAACAGGCGCGACAGGATATCGCGCGACGATACCGGCGGATCGTCCGTGTCGAAGACGAGGAACAGCACACCCTTGTAGACGAAGGAATAATAAGGATTTCCAGCCCGTTTCCGCCAATCGGCCAGCATGGCGTCGTTGCTGAGGTCGTGATTGCCCGCGACCCGGAAGAAACGCATGTCGAGCCGCGCGATCATATCGTCGAATTCGCGCCATTGCCCGGCGAGAACGGCCGGGTCCTTCCTATAGCCCTCGACCAGATCGCCGACGCTGATCACGAATTCGGGCCGCAACAGGTTCAGTTCGTCGATCGCGCGCTCGAACACGCCGGGCCGCGCGCCGCCGGTGCGATCGGAAACGATGGCGAAGCGGAAGCCGTCCGCCGCGTCAAGGAACGGCTTAGCCGTGGACGGCGTCGCTCCTGACGGTGGCCGGTAAACCTGTCCCATCGCAACCGCGCCCATGAGGAGACACGCGGCTGCCGTCGCGGCGAGCCGCTGGAACCGGGGCTTGATTTCAATGAGCATGGTTCGGCCTCGATAGTAGATGGGCGTGAGCGGTTTCCCCGGATCGAAGGGCCTGCGCATCATTCGAGATAGGCGGCGCGCAACGCGGCGATGTCCTGCTTGCCGAGCCCGATTTCTCGTTCAAGGTAGGTATCGACAGATCCCCAACGCGCGTCAATTTCAGCGAGGGCTTGGGAGAGAAGCGGGTCGCCATCGGCTGTCACCAACGGCTCCGGCTTGCTGGCGGCAGGATCGGCCTGGGCCTTGGCGAGCATGGCCGCAACCGGACTGTTCGCGGCCATCGCCTCGGAGATGGGCGGGAGTTCCCATCGCGGCCGCCGGCTGGCGGTCGAGAGGGCGTAATCGGCGTAAATCGTTTCGCGCGGTACGCCGAGCGCGCTGAGGATTAGGGCGGTCATGAAGCCGGTGCGATCCTGGCCCGCCGAACAATTATAGGCCAGCGCCCCTTCCCCGGAGAGCAGCTTGCGGAAGACGATCCGGATCTGTGGGGCGAGCAGGGTCGGGAAGGTCCGGTAGATCGCCGCCATATCCGGCATCACGTATCCGCCGCCCGGCGCTGGCGACATCATCCTGCCGATCGAATAGCCGACCGCGTTATAGGCGATGCCGTCGAGCCGCGTCGGCGCGAGGATTCGCTCTTCGTCCGATTGTAGGTCGACGAGGTTGGCGATCCGCAGGCTCTGGAGGCGCTTCACGTCCAGGTCCGTGAGCATCGCCTGGCCGCCAGTACGGTAGATCATGCCCCAGCGGACGTGCCTGCCATCGCGCGTGGCGTAGCCGCCGATGTCGCGGAAATTGGAACCCTGATCGAGCGGCAGGACGCGTTCGGCGACGCGCAAGAGGTTTCCGGTCCGGCTGTCGCGGAGCAGGAAGAAGAGTCGGCCCGACCGGGAGGCGGAGGCCGCTTCATAACTGCCGTCGCCGTCCTTGGCAGACACCGGCGCGGCCTCGGCGACGGTCGCGTCCGGCCGGTCGGACTGGAAGACGTCGACGGGATCGGAGTCGCTCCAGCGGACGATGACCTTGTCGGCCGAGACGCGTTCGACCGTGGCCTTGCTGATCGTGCCGGCGAAGGCCGCCGGGGCCGCCATGAGCGCCAGCAGCGCGATCGGTATCGTCAGGCGCTTCATCGGAGCCATCCTTCCGGGTTGCAGCATCGTCAAGGCTCCCGGCCGATCGGTGCCCCGGCATCGATCCACCGGCCTAGCGCATCCCGCTCCGCTCTGGTCATGCCGGTTTCGTTGCCCAGCGGCATCACGTCGGTCGTCACCGCCAGCACCTTGATCCGGGCGGCGTGCTTGCGGACGTCCGCCGGGCTGTCGAAGACGACGCCGACCGGCGGCGCGTCGAAGCCGGGATGGGTCGGGCGGCTGCCGTGGCACGCGACGCAATGCTTCGCGATGATTGGCGCCACCGCAGCATAGGGATCGGTCTTTTGCCCGCACCCCGCCAGCAGGAGCAGCGCGAAGGGCGCGAACCTCATTACGCCCGATCCCGCCACAGATCGCTCCCCAGCAGGATCAGCCATAACGGGACCGGAAGAACGGCGACGAGTTCCACCAGTTCCGCCACGGCGTCCGCCCGAATGAAGGCCAGAAGGAAATAGAGGGCATAACCGGCGCCCAGCGCCATCAGCAAACGGCCAAACCGCAAGCCCTGCGCCCGCATCGCGGCGCCGGTAACGAGCGCCCAGAAAGCGAATGTCGGCCCTTCCATCCACCAGAAAGCGCGCTGCGCGATGTGCACGGTCAGCAGCCATGCGGTCTCGCTTCCGGCCTTGACCACCGGGTCGGTGCTCTGGTGCATGTCGGCTAGCAGCGGCAAGGCGATGGTCTGCATCGACGTCCCGATGATGCCCAGCATGACGTAGACGACGAGCGACCATGCGGCCGCATCGACAAGCGGCCCGCCACCACCGCGCAGCCTCGCGCAAAGATAACCCCCGATCGGCAGCATCGGCAGATAATAGCCGAAACTGTCGAGCAACTGGCCGAACCGGAACAAGTCGATCATCCCCGCCGGCAGGACGAGCGCCCGTGCAGGATCGAACAGCAGCGCGGTATCGCCGCCGGATACGACCAGATAAAGGACGATATTGAGCCAGGCGAGCGGCGCCGCGATCAGCGCCGACCATGCGGCGAAGCGGCGCGCCTTCGCCATGCTTCCCTCGGCGGCGACGGTCATGCGCCGCCTCCCGCCAGCATGCCCAGCGCCTCGATCGCGGCGCGGCGGCCGGCGCGCACCGCGCCGTCCATATAGCCCATCCAGATCGTCGAGGTCTCAGTCCCCGCCCAATGCAGCGCGCCGGTGGGCGCGCCGAGACCGACCTTGACCTTGCTGAGGAAACCGGGCCCGATCGGCGAGACGCAGCCGCGCGTATAACGCTCCTTCGACCAGTCCTGGAACACCCATTCGGTGGGCGTCGCGGCTTCCGGGCCGAAGCATTTGACCAGCGTCCTGAGCGCCGCTTCCTTGCGCGCCTCGGGCGGGCCGCCGATCCCGGCCAGTCCCAGCGTCTTGATGATCCCGGTCGAGCCGTCGGGCGGCGAAAGATCGGCGATCAGCATCGAGATATCGCCAAGCAGTTCCACCGCGAGGCCGGACAGGCCGGCATCGCGCCAAAACGGCTTGCGATAGCCGAAATGCATGGTGAAGCCGGACCCGCCGCGCGGCCAGCCGTCCAGGATCGCCTGGCGCTCCGGCGGCAGCGGCGGATCGAACGCGATCTCCGCCGCCTGCGACGGGCTGAGCGCAAGGATCACGCGCCGCGCCTTGATCACGCCATCGGCCGTCTCGATCCGCACTGGGCCGCCGCCGTTCCAGTTGCTGATCTTCGTCACCGGGCTGGCCAGCCGCACGGCATCGCCCAGCCGCTCGCGCAGCGCCAGCGACGGCGCCTGCGATCCGCCGACGATCCGGTCCTGCTGCGCGCCGCCATCCATGCTTTCGAGCAAGGTGTAGCTGCCCGCGGCATGGATATAATGCAGCACGAACAGCAACGAGAGCTGGTCCGGCCGCGCACCGAAGGTCTGGGCGGCGAACAGGTTGAAGACGTGGAATTCCTCGCGCGGCATCCCCTCGTCGAGCAGGAACTGGCCGAAGGTCCTGGCATCGAGAGCGGCCGCGTTCGGCGCGGTCCACGGCGCTTCGACCGGCACCGTCTTCGCCAGCGCCTCCAGTTTGGCGAGCAGCGCCGGGTTCTGGATCGGCGGCCCCAGATCGCCCGACAGCCGATGCACCACGCCGCCTTCGACAAGCTGCGCGTCGCCCGTCCAATGGGCGTGGAAGGTGCCGATGCCGAGTTCGCGGCACAGGTCGTAGATCGCGGTCTGGCCCGGCCCGACCCAGGTCGCGCCGGATTCCACCGGCGCGCCGTTCACCGTCTGGTTCAGGGTGCGCCCGCCCACACGGTCGCGCGCCTCGATCACCTTGAAGTCCCTGAACCCGCCCTTGTGCAATTCCCACCCGGCGGCAAGGCCCGACAAGCCGCCGCCGACGATCAGCACATCGAGCGCGTCGCCGGTGCTGCGTGCGCACCCGGACAGCAGCGGCGCGGCAGCGAGCGAAGCGGCGCCGAACGCCCCCATGCGCGCGAAGGCGCGGCGATCCATCGTCATTTCGTGTCCTTTCCTGCGGCGAGCGGGGGCTGGCTGGCGAGCCAGGCGACCAGCCGCGCCGACACCTCGGCGGCATGGTCGATCATCATCCAATGCGTGCCGCCCTTGATTTCCATATATTCGAACCGCCCGCTGACCCAGTTGCGGGTGTTCTTCATCTGCGACGGCCACAGATATTCGTCGCCCGTGGCGGCTATGCCCAGCACCGGGACGGCATATTTGGGCAGTGTCTGAAGCTCGCCATTATTGGCCGCGATGTAAAAGTTGATGACGGGATTGGCCTGATCCCAGCGCAGCATCGCCTCGACGCCGCCGGGCTGGAGGAGGCGGGCGATGACGGCCTCGCGGCGCGGATGCGATCGCAGCGAGGCTTCGCGCATGAACGCGCCGTTGTTCGCCCGGTACAATTCCGCCGCGCCGGGATGCCCCTGCAGCAATATGAACCAGTTCCAGCGGCTGTTTTCGAAGGTCAGCGATTCCTTGCCGTATTCCGCCGGATGCCCGACCGCGAACAGCGCGAGCGAGCGGACGCGTCCCGGAAAGCCGTAATAAAGATCGTTGGCCACCGCGACGCCCCAATCATGCGCGACGACATGGACGGGCTGGCGTATCCCCAATTGATCGAGCATCTTGTCGAGATCGGCAGCAACCGAGGCCGTCCGATAGCGATCGAGCGCTTCGGGCTTGTCGGTTTTCCCATAACCGACCAGATCGGGGCACAGGACGCGATAGCCCGCCTTGCTCAGCGCCGCGACCTGCGCGTCCCAGACCGTGCAATCGTCCGGCTGACCGTGCAGCATCAGCACCGGATCGCCGTTCCCGCCGCTATCGCGGACGAAATAGTTCAGGCCGTTGACCGTCTGATAGCTATCCTTCGCCACAGCCGGAGCCGCGCCCAGCAGAATCGGAAGCAACAGGCAGGCGAGACGCGCCGCCAGGCGGACCATCATCTTCATGTCGATCTCCTCAGAAGGTCTTGCGCAAGGTCACGCCGATTTCGCGCGGCGCGCCAAGGTAGCGCTGGAAGGATCCGTCGGTGATCAGGTTGTGCGTGCCGTCGACCAGAATGACGGTGTGGTTGAACAGGTTGTTCGACCACACCGACAGGTCGAACCCTTCGCCGAAGCGCGCGCCTACCCGCATGTTCACCAGCGCATAGGGTTTCTGCACATGGCTCGGATCGAGCGTGGCGTCGGTCAGCACCCGCGACGACCAGCTGCCGTCGAGGCGGCCATAGATCGCGCCGAAGCCGGTCGACCGCTCGAAATCGAGACCCGCAGTGGCCTTGAAGCGCGCCGTATAGGGAAGCTGGCTGCCCGACAGGTCGCAGGCGGTGAACACGCCGTCGACCGGCAGGCTGTCCGGCGCGCGCCCGAAATAGCAGGCACCCCCCAGATAATTGTCGTACCGCGCGTCGAGCCAGGTCGCGCCGGCGTTAAAGGTCAGCCCCCTGGCGACGGCGAAACTGCCATCGGCCTCGACGCCGTCCACCGTGACCTTTTTCGCATTGTTGACCAGGAACTGGAGGCCGATGAAGCCGGCATTCTGATAATTGTCATAGACGGTGTGGAAAGCCGCGAGTGCGACGCGGCCGCGCTTCCCGGCGAAATCGAACTTGGCGCCGGCCTCGTAATTGTCGACCTTCTCGTCGCCGAACGGCCGCGCGTCGCTGGGCGCGCTGCCGAAGCCGATGTTGAACCCGCCCGATTTGCTGCCGCGCGCCCAGGTGGCATAGAGCATCACGTCGTTGCTGGGCTTGTAGTCGGCGGTCAGCGTCCAGGTGAAACCATCGGTATGGTGACGATAGTCGCCGTTGCCGGCCGGCGACGAGAGGACCGCCGTGATCAGGTTGACATATTCGTAGTCGGTGCCGATCAGCGCCGGGTTGGGCGCCACGTCGAATGTGTTGTTTATCGACGCTTTCTTGGTTTCCGTCTGCCATCTGAGGCCGGCTGTGAGCGACAGGCCGCTCGCGACCTTGAGGGTCGTCTGGCCGAAGACCGCGCCATAATCCGAGCTGGCGCGGGAATCGAGGAAGCCGAGATCGCCGTTCTGCCCCAGGACGACCGTGTCGGGCAGGCTGGCGTCGAGCGGAATATAGGCGGCTGCCGGCAGGAGAGTGAATTCCGGCGTGCGGCCGCGATCCCCCCGTTCGAAACTGCTGTGCAGATAATAGCCGCCGGCCATCCACTCCAGGCGGCCGCCGCTCGGAGAGGCGAGCCGCACCTCCTGCGTGAACGTCTTGCCGGTCTGCAGGTCGTTCTGGGCGGCGACGGGCAGTTGCAACTGGTCGATATCGCCCTCGATGCTGAGCGACTTGTAATTCGACCACGCGGTGATCGCCGTCAGCGTGTTGCTGCCAAGGCTGGAGGTCAGCGTTGCCGACAATATGTTGTTCTCGCTCGACGCGCGGGCCGGGGAGTCGGTGCAGATGATGCGGTCGCTCGGGTTGTTGTCCGGGCAGGGCTTGACGCCGAACGACGGCCCCAGCGCCGCGTCGAGATACGATGCGACAGGGCCGAGATACAGTTCGGGATCGATGCCGCGCGTGTCATACACCTTGGCGCGCGCGGCCGTCAGCAGCAGGTGCGTCCGCGCGGCGAGATCGATCTCCAGCTGACCGCGCACGACATAGCGCTTCATGTCGTTGGTGTTGCCCGCGCTCGCGATCAGATTGCGCGTCGTCGCGCCCTGATCGTACCACACGCCGGAAATCCGGAAGCGGGCGGCATCCGACAGAGGCCCCGAGATCGAGCCGGCCAGCCGCCCGACGAGCGCATCGCTTCCCCCGTGGAGAGTCGAAAGGCTGGCGTCGACATGCCCTTCGAACGAATGCGATGGCCCCTCGGTGACGATGTTGACGACGCCCGCCGTCACGTTCTTGCCGTAGAGGGTGGATTGCGGCCCCTTCAGCACTTCGAGCCGCGCGACATCGACCAGATCGTCGACGCCGAGGCCCGATCGCGGCATGTAGACGCCATCGATGAACAGGCCGACATCCGGTTCGAATGTCGGGATATTGGCGTCCGAGCCGATCCCGCGCAGGCGATAGCTCTGCGCGATCATGCTGTCCGTCTGGACGACCGCCAGCGAAGGCACGAGCGCCGCCACCGCCTGCATCCCGACCACGCCCGAATTGCGCAGGTCCGCACCGCTCAGCGCCGAAACGGCGATCGGAACGTTTTGCAGAGACTGCTCGCGCTTCTGCGCGGTGACGACGATGTCCGGCAGCACGGGCTGCGCCGCCTGCGCATCCTGCGCCAGCGCTTCCTGCGCATGAAACGGCACAGCGGCCGCGCCGAGAATGGCCAGCATGACCGGACGAAGAATGAACTTCCGCATGGTTTCCCCTCCCAATTCACGTCAGCCCGGATTGACGCCCCGAGTCGATTATTGCACGCCGTGCATGTTTGTCAGAATATTGCATGGCGTGCAATAATTTTATACGGCCTTGGCAGGGCGCATGAAACCGGCCTAGCCAAACGGATGAACGGAAAAGGGAATGCGGGTCGAAACGATGTCGCGACGCGAGGAGAATAATGAAAAGCGCCGGCGCAAGCTGCTGACCGCGGCGCGAACTTTGTTCGACCGGCAGGGCTTCGAAGCCACGACCGTCGCCGAGATCGCCAAGGCGTCGAAGTCCGCGCTGCGAACGGTCTACAACGTCTTTCCGGCCAAGATCGACATTCTGGCGGCCTTGCTGTCGGTCGAAGCGAGAACCCAGCTCGCCGCCGGCCTTGCCGGGCTGAAGGCGACCGAAGGCGAAGACCCCCAGCATCGCCTGATGCAATTGCTGGAAATGCTGACGCATATCTTCACGGGCGGGTCCCGGCAGGAGAGCCGGCTCGTCACCGCCCACGCCATTTCCTCCGGCCGAACGACGCTGGCCGGCCAAATCTATGACGATATCGACAAGACGGTGCAGCGCGAAATCCTCGACCTGCTGCTGGAACTTGAGGAGCGGCGCGCTTTTCAGGACGGCGTAGCAGCGGAGGCGCTGGCGCGGCTCGTCTTCAACGCCGTCAACGGGCTGTTCTTCCTCTGGCTCGGCGACGATGCGATGACTTCTGCGCAATGCCTGGAACGTCTGCGGGAGCATGTCGCCATCCTCCTTCCCCGGCAGGAAGACGGGCAGCGCGCATAGCGGGTGAAGCGCTTCAACCGGCCGCGCGCCGGGGGCCGAGAAAGCCGATCTGCTGCGAGCTGGCGATCGACAGGCGTCGCGTGAGCCGCCGCGACACGCGCATCATCCCGCACAGCAGCGCGGCATAGGGCCCCGAACGGATCATCGAAGCCCCGCGCTCCACCCCGCGCACAATGTCGCGCGCGATCACCTCCGCACCGCATCCCCTGGCGTCATAATAGGCTTGCAGGCGCGCGATCTGATCCTCGCCGATCTGCGGCGCGATATTGCCCCGCGCCTTGACGATATTGGTGTTGACGATGCCGGGGGCGACGATCGTCACGCCGATCGGCGTCCCGTCCAGCTCCATCGCCAGCACTTCGGACAGCCCGACCACCGCGTGCTTCGACGCGGCATAAGCCGCCATGCAGGCCGCGGGCGCGAAGCCCGCCGTGGAGGCGATATTGACGATCGCCGCGCGGGTGTCGGCACTCCGCATCCCCGGCAGAAAGGCGCGGATCATCAGCACCATTCCCATCACATTGATGTCGAACACCCGCCGCCACGCCGCGGGCGAGGTATCCTCGAACGCGCCCAGATAGCCGATCCCGGCATTGTTGATCAGCACGTCGATGCCGCCCGCCGCCAACTTCACCTCGGTCGCGAACGCCATCACCTCGGCTTCCGAGGAAATGTCGCAAGGCCGCGCCACGATCGCGCCGAGCCGCCCGGCGACCCGCGCCAGCGCATTGCCGTCGATGTCGGACAGGATCAGCCGCGCTCCCTTTGCGGCAAACGCCTCGGCGCAGGCGAGGCCGATCCCCGACGCCGCGCCCGTGATCAGGACGCGGCGCCCGGCAAGATCGAAACGCACGATGCGTCAGCCGGCGAAGCTGGTAACGTCGTGCGGCGTGATCCCCTGCGCCGCGCAATAGGCAAGGTAGCGATCGACCAGAGAGCGCCAGTTCTCGATCGCGATGACCTGCCCGGCATCGTCGGTATAGAGCAGATCGCCCATCGTGATGTTGAGCGTGATCACCTCGTCGCCATGCCCCTCGACCGCGACCGGCGTATGGGAGGTGGCCGCCGTCTCGAACACCACGCTGCCCGGCCGGGCGACCCAGTCATGCTCCTTGTAGCGCCATGCGCCCGCGATCGTGTACACGATCACCGTCCCGCTATGATGGTGGCGCGGCAGTTCCATCGAAGCCGGCACCTTGAGCAAGGTGATCGTCTCACCGCGCACCGGATCGGCCTTGAGCAGCTTGACATGTACGTCCGGCGTATAGGGCGTGAACGGCACCCAGGGCAGCGCCTCGTGGTCGATCAACGCGGTGTTCACTTGTTCGAAGTTCATAGTCGTCATGATATCTCTCTCCTTGAAATCGTCAGTGCGCGGCAGGCGGCGGCGCGGCCTGCATCAGCGGCGCGACATCGATCATCACCGCGCGGATCGTGCCGGTGAAGCGCGGGCCGGCGGCGCCGTAATCCTCGATCACCGGGGTCCCGGAGTCGGTGCCGACATCCGCGCCGTCGTCGGCCGAGAACATGATCGGCTGCGTCATGTCGATGCGCCCTTCGACGAGCAATTTGCCGTTGGCGAGCAACCGGCCGGTGCCGCCCGCGCCGGGCTTGCCGCCGTCATAGGCGAACTCGAAGCGCAGCTTGACGTCGCCCGCCGGCAACGCGTCCGGCGCGGCGATGGTGAAGCGCCGCATGTTGAGGAAATTATAGGTGAAGGCCGGCTTGCCGTCCTTCAGATAGAGCGTCCAGCCGCCGAACCTGCCGCCCTGCGCCAGGATCGCGCCATTGGCCGCGCCGCCCTCCTTCGCCGCCAGATCGGCGGTGATCGCGAACGAGCGGTCCTTGACGTTGATGAACGTGTTCTCGTTCATCGCGGTCATGCCCGGATAGACCGTCAGGCTGGTGCGTCCGGCCATCAGGTCGGGGCGGCCGACCAGCGCCGCGTTGAGCCGCTCCAGCCGCCGGTCGTCGAGCGGCAGGACATGATATTTGACCGCCTCTTTGAGGAATTCCTGCTGCATCGCCTTCAGCCGCTCGGGATATTGCGCGGCGACATCGTGCGCGAGGCTGAAGTCGCGGCGCGTGTCGAACAGTTCCCACACGTCCTTGTCGAGCGGCGCGCGCGGTTTCGCCGCCCACGGCTCGAAATGGATCGTGCGCGCCAGCCAGCCGTCCTGATACAGCGCGCGGTTACCGAATATCTCGAAATATTGCTCGGTGCGGCGATCGGCCGCCTTCGGATCGGCGAAGCTGTATTCCATGCTGATCCCGTCGATCGGCATCTGCTTGACCCCGTCGACGCTGACTGGGGCGGGCAGCCCGGCGGCTTCGAGCATGGTCGGCGCGATATCGATGACGTGATGAAATTGCGTCCGCAGCCCCGGCGTGCCGAGATGGCCCGGCCACGACACTACCAGCCCGTTGCGCGTGCCGCCGAAATCGGACGCCACCTGCTTGGTCCAACTGAACGGCGCGTCGCCCGCGAACGCCCAGCCCGAAGCGTAATGATTGTAGGTCATCGGCCCGCCGAGCTGGTCGATCACCTTCAACTGGTCTGCCACCGTTTCGGGGACGCCGTTGAAATAGGTGTTCTCGTTGGCGCGGCCGTTCGCGCCGCCCTCGGCGCTCGCACCATTGTCGCCGACGACATAGAAGATCAGCGTGTTGTCGAAGCGGCCGAGCTGCTTGAGCGTGTCGATCAGCCGCCCTGCCTCGTGGTCGGTCATTTCGGCGAGGCCGGCGAACACCTCCATCTGTCGCGCGAACAGCCTTTTCTCGTCGGGCGACAGCGTGTTCCACGCGCGGATATCCTCCGGACGCGGCGCGAGCTTCGTGCCCTTGGGCACCACGCCCATCGCGATCTGCCGCTTGAGCGTCTCCTCGCGCATCGCGTCCCAGCCGGCGTCGAACTTGCCGCGATAGCGGTTGCTCCATTCGGGCGAGACATGGTGCGGCGCATGGGTCGCGCCGGGCGCGTAATAGAGGAAGAACGGCTTGTCTGGCGCCAGCGCGGAGATCGAGCGCAGCCAGGCGATCGACTGATCGGTCATGTCGGTCAGGAAATGATAGCCGGGTGTGCGCGGCGTCTCGATATGCGTGGTGCCGTCATAGACGGTCGGCGACCATTGGTTGGTCTCGCCGGCGACGAAGCCGTAGAATTTGTCGAAGCCCGACCGCGTCGGCCAGCGATCGAACGGGCCGACCGCGCTGACGTCGGCTGCCGGGGTCTGGTGCCATTTGCCGAACGCGCCAGTGGCATAGCCGTTGAGGCGCAGCACCTCGGCGATCGGCGCGGCGCTGGCAGGCTGCCGCCCGGTGTCACCGGGGAACACCGTGGCGCTTTCCATGATCGAGCCGGTCTCGACATTGTGATGGTTGCGCCCGGTCAACAGCGCGGCGCGCGTTGGGGAGCAGAGCGCGGTAGTGTGGAAATTATTGTAGCGGTCGCCCTGCGCGGCGAGTTGTTCGAGCGCCGGCATGTGGATCGGGCCGCCGAACGCGCTCGACTGGCCGAAGCCCATGTCGTCGATCAGGATCACCACGATGTTTGGTGCCCCCGCCGGCGCTCGCACCGGCGTTACCGGCGCCGGCGCGACGGCGTTGCGTACGTCGAGCGTGGTCAGATGCGGCCGCTCCGGCTCGGCGATCGGCAGCACGGTGCGATCGATTTTCTGTGGCGCGGGCGGCGGCGCGCTCTGCGCCAAGGCGCTCGTCGCCAGCAATGCGGCGACTGCGGTGATCAATCCCGCCCTGCGTCCGATCGATGCCATCCTCGTTCCCCTTCACGGTCTCAGCGCCATTATCCGCCTCTCTACATCGGGAGATGGCTCTGATATTGCCTCGGCACGCCAAGGAATTATCTTTACGCGCCATTGCGAAATCCGTCTTTAGGGGATCGTCAACTCATCTATCGCCCCGCGTCGCGGCGGTAGCGCAGCGGCGAGACGCCGTGCCAGCGGCGGAATGCTCGGGTCAGCGCGCTGGGCTGCGCATAGCCAAGCATGTCGGCGATTTCGGCCAGCGACACATGCGATTGCAGCAGATATTTGCGGGCAAGGTCGGCGCGCACCGCGTCGCGCATGTCCTCGAAACCGCTGCCCGCCGCCGCCAGCCCGCGCTGGAGGCTGCGGACGCTGTAGCCGAGCGCGCCGGCGATCGCCTCGACCGAGCAGGGCTGGCCGTAGGCGATCCTCGCGCGAATCGCCGCTTCGGCACGTGGCATCAGCGCGCCGCCGTCAAGCGCGTCGCGGCGGCGGATCATGCGAATCGCGAGTTTGCGCGCCTCCGCGCCCGGCGATTGCAGCGGAATCCGCAAGGCCGCGGCATCCACGCAGACAGCGTTGCGCTCCTGCTCGAACGCGATCTCCTCTCCGAACACTCGGCGGTGCAGTGCGAGCGACGGCGGCGCGCTGTGACGGAACTGGGCATAGGGCGGCATCCAGTCCGGCCCCGCCCACGACCGGACGAATGCCGTCACCAGCGCCACGCCCAGCTCGATCACCTGGCGGTCATCATGCCGGTGGCTGAAGCTGATCGCGTAATCGATCAGCGCGCCTTCGCGGTTGCGCGTGATCCCGACGACGAGGCTGCTCGAATGCAGCCTTAGATATTGCGCGAGCATCTGCAGCGCATCGCCGACCGTCGCGGTGGTCAGCATCATCAGATAGAGCGGGCCGAGCACAGCAAGATCCTGCCGCTGCGCGAGGCGCAGGCCGAAATCGGCACAATCCAGCCGCTCCGCCGCCAGCTCGAAGAAGCGCAAGGCGGCTTCCGCCGGTATGGTGGCATCGGGATCGTCAAAGGTTGCCGCAGGCAGCCCCGCCTCGGCCTTGAGCGCCGCGAGGTCGCCGCCCAGTTCGCCGACCAGCGTATCCGCGCCGATCAACACGATGCCGCTTAGATCGCTGTTCACCGGCCGCTCCCTCCCCGGCGCGTCCGGGCCATTCCCCGGCGGCGCATCGCAAGATTATCCGAGAATGGCGGGAAAAGAAAGAAATCTGGCGCGATAAGTTAAGTCACGTTGCAAGGGATGCCCTAGCCGGGTGGTATTGGGGCGGCATCGGCAAACCACGAAGGTCAGCCGCGATGGCGCGGATCGCCGATTGCGCCGTCGGCCCTCAATTCAAGAATATGATCGACAAAAGGGGAGGTTTGTCATGGCTTCGATCCACAGCGCGCCCGTGCGCATCAGCCTTTTGGCTCTCGCATCGGCTCTCGCAGCCCGCCCGGCGCTGGCGCAGGATGCCGCGACCGCGCAGCCTGCTGCCGACGCCGCCGCCAGTGGCGACATCATCGTCACCGCGCAGAAGCGCGCCGAGAACGTGCAGAGCGTACCGGTCTCGATCGCCGCGTTCCAGGGCGAGACGCTGGAGAAAGCCAACGTCGTCACCGTGCTCGACCTCGGGCGCGTCGCGCCGAATTTCCAGTCGGTCCGCTCGTCCTCGACCGCGACGACGCGGATCAACATCCGCGGCGTCGGCGCGTTCGGCAACACACTGATCGAGCCGTCGGTGGCGACGTTCGTCGACGGCATCTACGTGCCGCGCTCGGGCGCGCTACTCGGCGCGTTCCTCGACATGGAGGGGGTCGAGGTGCTGCGCGGCCCACAGGGCACCTTGTTCGGGCGGAACGCCAGCGTCGGCGCGCTGTCGCTGCATACCGCGCAGCCGCGCCACGAATTTTCGGGCGAGATCGATGGCGAAATGGGCTCGTTCGACCGCTACAAGCTGTCCGGCTACATCAACGCGCCGGTCGGCGAGAAGGTCTCGGTGCGGCTCGCCGGCATGAGCCAATGGTATCGCGGGCCGTGGTTCAACAAGCTCGACGGCAAATATTACGGCGGCTCGGACGATGTCGCGCTGCGCGGCACGGTCAAGGCCGAGCTGGGCAATCTCGAATGGCTGGTCCGCGCCGATTATTCGAAAATGGACGGCGATGGCGTGCTGTCTGCCGAATTCGATCCCACCTCGGTCGGCCCCGCCCAGCTTGCCTTCATCAAGGCCGCTCTCAACGGCGGGCCGGATCTCAATCCGACGGACCGGATCATGAACCAGTCGGTTGACTCGGGCCTCAAGGATACGAATTGGGGCGTGTCGAGCACCGCCTCGCTCGCGCTGGGCGGTTCGACGCTTCGCCTGATCGACAGCTATCGCGGGTGGAAGAACGATCAGCTCGACGGCGACGTGCTTTATATGCCGGTTTCGGTCGCGTCGCGGCGCAGCCTGTTCGATTCGAAGAGCCAGAACCACGAACTGCAATTCATCTCGCCCGAGCGCGAATGGCTCGGCGGCCGGTTCGACATGGTCGGCGGCCTCTATTATTTCGAGGAGGATTTCCGGCTGGGCGAGGTGCTCAACCTCGGCAAGGATTTCTGCGGCCTGATCGTCCCCGCCGGCCCGGCGCGCACCGCCTGCGCGGGTTATTACGCCAGCACCGGCGGAGTCGCGGCGACGGATCAGTCCGTGTTCCAGAACGTGAGGAGCATCGCGGTCTACGGCCAGGGCAACGTCCACCTCTCCGACCAACTGACCCTGACGCTCGGCGGCCGCTGGACCAACGACCGCAAGCACGGCACCTACGATCAGACCTCCAGCCCCTTCACCACCGCGCTGCGCGCGCCCGAGGCGCTGACCTTCCCCAGCCTCAACGAGAGTCGATTCACCTATCGCGTCAGTCTCAACTACAAGCCGACCCGCGACCTGATGCTGTTCGCCAATTATTCGACCGGCTACAAATCGGGCGGCTACAATTCGGGCGGCGGCACGCCCGCGCTCTCGACCTTCGACGCGCAGGGTAACCTCATCTCGACCCAGCGCGTGTTCGGACGCGAGACGGTCGCGGATTATGAACTGGGCGTCAAATCGAGCTGGCTCGACAATACGCTCAAGGCCAATCTGACCCTGTACCGGATGGACGTGAGCGGCTTTCAGGACCGCGCATTCGACGGCCTCAGCTTCACCGTCCGCAATGCCGGCAATCTGCGCCAGCAGGGCTTCGAATACGATATGGTGATGGCGCCGACGCGCCATTTCTCGGTGACGGGTTCGCTCGCCTATCTCGATTCGGCATTCACCTCCTATCCCGACGCCTCCGGGCTGCCCGGCCTCGGCGGCACGCAGGACCTGAAGGGCAAGCCCAACACTTATTCGCCGAAATGGATGGGCAATGTCGCGCTCGACTGGTCGGGCGATCTCGGCTCCGGCGGGCTCGGTTGGGCGCTCAATGCCAACCTCTCGTTCATCAGCGACCAATATGTCGGCAGCGTAACCGACGCCAACCCGCAGACCCTTGCCGACGGCTATGCCATGCTCGGCGCGCGGTTCACCGTCCACGGCCCCGGCGATCGTTGGTCGCTCTCGGTGTTCGGCCGCAACCTCACCAACAGCTACAACCTCAATCTCGCCAGCTATCAGGTGCTCGGCGCGCAGCTCGGCATGAACAACGCGGTCTTTCCGGGCAGCACCGGCGTGCGCATCGCCTCGATGGAACCGCGCACCTACGGCCTGGCGGCGGGCTTCCGGTTCTGATCCGGATCGATCGGGAGACTCGCTTATGCTTGGTTTGATGCAGGACTGGCCGCTCACGGTCGATCGCATCATCGATCACGCCGCCCGCGTCCACGGCCGCCGCGAGGTCGTCACGCGGCGGACGGACGGGGCGATCCATCGCAGCGATTACGCCACCTTGCACGACCGCGCGCGGCGGGTGTCGGGCGCGCTGCTCGCGCTGGGGATCGCCCCCGGCGACCGTGTTGCGACATTGGCCTGGAACAGCGAGCGCCACACGGAATGCTGGTATGGCGCGATGGGGATCGGCGCGGTGCTGCATACGCTCAACCCGCGCCTGCACCCCGACCAGATCGTCTGGATCGCCAGGGACGCCGGCAGCCGCGTGCTGGTGCTCGACAGCAATTTCGTGCCGCTGATCGAGCCGCTCCGCGACCGTCTGCCGTTCGAGCATTATATCGTCATCGCCGGCGCCGATGACATGCCGGCCAACACGCTTAGCGCGCTGGCCTATGAGGAGTGGATCGCCACCGCCGATGACGACGCGGTCTGGGGCGGTTTCGACGAGAATACCGCCTGCGGTCTCTGCTATACCTCGGGCACGACGGGCAATCCCAAGGGCGTGCTCTACTCGCACCGCTCGAACGTGCTGCACGCGATGATGGTGACGGCCAAGGGCGTGCTGGGGGTCGGCCCGGACGATGTCGTCATGCCGGTGGTGCCGATGTTCCACGCCAACGCCTGGGGCCTCGCTTTCGCCTGCCCGGCGGCGGGCGCGAAGCTGGTGATGCCCGGCGGGCAGCTCGATGGCGCCTCCATCTACGAACTGCTCGATCGCGAGAAGGTGACGATCACCGCCGCGGTGCCCACCGTCTGGCTCGGCCTGCTCGATCATCTGCGCACGCACGATCTCAGGCTACCCTATCTCAAGCGGGTCGTAATCGGCGGCTCCGCGCTGCCCGAGGCGATCCTGCGCGCGTTCGAGGAGGATTATGGCGTCGAGGTCGTCCAGGGCTGGGGCATGACTGAGACCTCGCCGATCGGCACGATCAGCGGCGTGCCCGCTACACTCGCCACGGGGGACGGGTTCGCGCACAAGCTCAAGCAAGGGCGTCCACCTTTCGGGGTGGAACTGAGGATCGTGGACGACAAGGGAGGAGAGATGCCGTGGGACGGCGCGACGCCGGGCCGCCTCCTGATCCGCGGCTTCGCCGTGGCGAGCGGCTATATCAACGGCGCGGGCGGTGACATCCTCGACGTAGACGGCTTCTTCGACACCGGCGACGTGGCCACGATCGACGAACATGGCGCGATGCAGATTACCGACCGCGCCAAGGACGTCATCAAGTCGGGCGGCGAATGGATCAGCTCGATCGCGATCGAGAATATCGCGCTCTCGCATCCCGCCGTCGCCAACGCCGCCGCGATCGGCGTGCCGCATCCCAAATGGGACGAGCGGCCGGTGCTGGTTGTCGAGACCCGCCCCGGCATGACAGTGGCTGAGGCCGACCTGCGCGTCTTCCTCGACGGCCGCATCGCCCGCTGGTGGATGCCCGACACCTTCGTCTTTCTCGACGCCATCCCGCTCGGCGCCACCGGCAAGGTCGACAAGCGGGCGCTGCGCGAGACGATCCGCAACCGCTAAACAAGGATCTTTCGATGTCATATACGCCGCCCGTCGCCGAGCAGGTGTTCGCTCTTCAGGTGAACGCCGGGATCGCCGAACTCGCCGCCAGCGAGCGCTTCGCCGCCGCCGACGCGGACATGGTGACGGCGATCGTCGAGGGGATCGGCGCGTTCGCCGCCGGGGAATTTGCGCCGCTGGCGCGCGTCGGCGATATCGAGGGCGCGCGGCTGGCCGATGGCGCGGTGACGTTGCCCGACGGCTATGCCGCAGCCTATCGCGCCTATGTCGAGCAGGGCTGGAACGCGGTGGCGGGCGCAGAGGAACATGGCGGGCAAGGGCTGCCCTTCTCGCTCGCGGTCTGCGTGCTGGAGAATCTCGGCGCGGCGAACATGGCCTTCTCGCTGCTGCCGATGCTGACTGTCGGCGCGATCGAGGCGATCGAACGGCACGGCAGCGCGGCGCAGAAGGCGCTCTATCTGCCCCGGCTGATCAGCGGCGAATGGCCCGGCACGATGAACCTGACCGAACCGCAGGCCGGATCGGACGTCGGCGCGCTACGCGCCACCGCAACGCCGATCGCGGACGGGCCACACGCCGGCAAATACCGGATAAGGGGCACCAAGATCTTCATCACTTGGGGCGAGCACGATCTGGCCGGCAACATCGTCCACCTCGTGCTGGCCCGCACGCCCGGCGCGCCGGCCGGATCGCGCGGCATCTCGCTGTTCGTGGTGCCGAAGTTCCTCGTCGGTGCGGACGGCGCATTGGGGCCGCGCAACGATCTCAAGGTCGTCGGGCTTGAGCATAAGCTGGGCATCCATGCCTCGCCCACCTGCACGATGAGCTATGGCGACGAGGACGCCTGCATCGGCGAACTGATCGGTGCCGAGAATGATGGTCTCAAATGCATGTTCACGATGATGAACTCGGCGCGGATCAATGTCGGGGCGCAGGGCGTCATGGTCGCGGAGGCGGCGTTCCAGAAAGCGGCGGCCTATGCGCGGGAACGCGTCCAGTCGCCCCGCGCCGGCGCGGCGGACAAGGCGCCCGTCGCGATCATCGAGCATCCCGATGTACGCCGCATGTTGCTACGGATGCGCGCGCTGACCGAAGGCGCGCGAGCGTTGCTCTATTACACGGCCGGCCGGATCGACCGCGCCGCGTTGGGCGATGATGTCGCGAGGAAGCGCGCCGACCTTCTTGTGCCGATGGTCAAGGCATGGGGCACCGACGCGGGCTGCGAGGTGGCGAGCCTCGGCGTGCAGGTGCATGGCGGCATGGGCTTCATCGAGGAAACCGGCGCGGCCCAGCATTACCGCGACGCGCGCATTACCCCGATTTACGAGGGCACCAACGGCATCCAGGCCGCCGACCTCGTCACCCGCAAGCTCGGCATGGACGGCGGCGAAACGCTGCTGGCACTGATGGCCGAGATCGAGCGCGACGCCACGGCCGAGCCGGCGCTGGCCGCCCTCGCGCACGATTGCGCCGAGACCCCCATCTGGATGCTGGCCAGGGCGAGCCTCGACGACCGCCTCGCCGGTTCGGTCCCGTTCCTGACGATGTGCGCCGTGGCGGTGGCCGGATGGCAGTTGCTGCATCAGGCGCGGCTCGCGGACAGGTCGGGCGGGGCGGTGGCGAGAACCAAGCCGGTCGTCGCCCGCTATTTCCTCGATACGCTGGTCACGGAGGCGCAGGGTCTCAAGGCCGGCGCGATCGCCGGCGCCTCGTTGCTCTATCGGCTCGACGCAGAGGAACTGGCGAGCGTGTGAACGCGCCCGCCGGGTGCCGTATTCTATAAGGAGCGCAATTCGCCATGACAAAGATCCTCAAGGCTTTGTGCCTGTTGATATATGCTCTGGCATTCGCGAGCCTCTTCACCGTGCTGCCGTTCGCTACGCCGCTGCGCTATGTGGCGGGTATTCTCCTGGGCGCGCATCTGTTGGAAGCGATGGTGATGTTCCGCGATGTCCGCCGCTATCCGGGGTCCCCTGCGACAAGCCTCCTGTTGACGCTGCTGTTCGGCTTCCTGCATCTATGGCCGCTGCGCCAGCGATGAGCCGGGCTTTTCCGGCGCATCGCCACAATCGTCGGGGAGATAGGCACATTCGGAGGGGAAGAACTTCAGCGGCAGGCCCGACCTCCACCCGCCGACCCGAGCAACCATGACCGGCCATTCGCACGCCACCGCAAGCGGCATGGTGGACTTGCCCGGCGGCGTCTTCACGATGGGCTCGGAACGCTTCTATCCCGAGGAAGCGCCATGCCGGCAGGTGCGCGTCGATCCGTTCCGGATCGATCGCGCGCCCGTCACCAATCGCGACTTCGCGCGCTTCGTCGCCGCGACCGGGCACGTCACCACCGCGGAGATCGTGCCTGACCCTGCGGACTATCCCGGAATGCCACCCGACATGGCCTATGCCGGCTCGGCGGTGTTCCAGCGCACCGCGACGCCGGTCGATACCAGCGATCCCTCGCAATGGTGGTCGTTCGCCGCCGGGGCCGACTGGCGCCACCCGCTCGGCGCCGGCAGCGCGCTCGACGGGCTGGAGGACCATCCCGTCGTCCATGTCAGCCATGCCGACGCCGAAGCCTATGCCCGCTGGGCAGGGAAGGAACTGCCCACCGAGGCGGAATGGGAATATGCCGCGCGCGGCGGCCTCGACGGTGCCGATTATGCCTGGGGCGATACGCTTGCGCCCGGCGGCGCGATGCTGGCCAATTACTGGCAGGGGCTGTTCCCCTTCGCCAATCTGCTGCTCGATGGCTGGGAGCGCACCTCGCCAGTCGGCAGCTATCCCGCCAACGGCTATGGCCTGGTCGACATGATTGGCAACGTCTGGGAATGGACCGCAGACTGGTGGGCGACCCGCTATCCGGCTAAACCACACAAGACCTGTTGCAGCGGCGCGGAAGTCGATCCGCGCGGCGGCTCCCGCGCCGCCAGCTTCGACCCGGCGACCCCGGACATCCGCATAGGGCGCAAGGTGTTGAAGGGCGGATCGCACCTTTGCGCCGCCAATTACTGCCAACGTTACCGCCCCGCCGCGCGCCATCCCCAGCCGATCGATTCCCCGACCAGCCATATCGGCTTTCGCTGCGTCATGCGCGACCATGTCGACAAACTGTGAAGGGGAACCTCGCATATTCGGGTTAGCAGATGCTATCGCTCCGTGCGTTACGCCCAAGCAACATCATTTAGGCCCACGCAATCCCAATAGACAGTGGGTAGTTATGATGGTATAAAATCCGAACCGAAATTAATTGTCGACGTTTAATCAATACCTTATCGCAATTGCCGGGTGACCGTAGGGGTCACCATCGCGCCGATGGCGCTGGAATGTGGCTTTTTTCCTATCGTTAAGGTTTCGGCGCCCGCGCCTGATGGGCGCGCTGGAAGATTTGTGAACGATGACTAAGTCTGCGATCGAAAGCAGGAGCGCCTTCTCAAACCTTCTTGCCGATCGCGGCCGCCAGTGAGGCTGTCCCGCTGCCGCGTCGAGCGGGCTGGGGTTGGTCGGGCGAGGGCGCCCAGGCGGTGAGATAAAGGATCGCGAACCGCTCGGTGGTCCGCCCGTCCGCGTCCGCGCGGGCAACGAACCCTTCCGCTGCGCGGGCGAGGACGTCACGTCGCATGGCCCGGCGCTCGGCGAGGATATTGCCCGCGCCCATTCCGCGCAGGTCGTCGAGCAGCCGCCCGAAGCTCGCATAACGCACGTCGATCGTCTCGATATCGGCCACCGGCAAGGCGAAGCCGGCGCGCATCAGCAGGTCGCCCGCCGCGCGCACGTCGATCTGCGGGTGGATGCGCGGAGCGGGCCGATCGCCCTCCGCGTCGCGCAGCACGGCGCGGAGCGTCGGAAGGCTGCCGGCGCCGGTGAATGCGGCGAGGAACAGCCCGTCCGGCCGCAAGGCGCGCCGCGCCAGCGCCAGCGCGCCGGGCAGATCGTTGACCGTGTCGAGCACGCCGGCCGATACGATCAGGTCGAACGATTCGTCGCGGAACGGCAGGCGATCCTCGTCGCCCTGGACGCCTCCCGCCGTCGCGGCGAAGCGACGGCCCGCATCCAGTTGCGCGATGCGCGCGCCGGGCAGCGCGAAGCCGCTGGCGAAGCTGCCCAGATCGAGCACGTCGTGGAACTCGCGCTTCACGCTCGCCAGCCGGTCCAGCAGCCCTTCGATCATCACGGCGCGCAGGAAATCGTGCGCGGGATAGGCATCCGCGATGCGGTCGCGGCGGAGCCGGCGCGCGGCACGGTCGAAGATTTCGGGCGGACGCATGAGCGTTCATCGGTCCTGTCTGATGAATTGCCGGCTTGTGCCCTTCGCCGATCGACGGGACAAGGGCGCGAAAGGGGGAAAGATGCGCGAGACGATGCGCCGGATGCTCAAACTGGCGTTGCCGCCGCGCTGCCCCGGATGCGGCGCGGTGATCGCGGCCGATCATCGTTTCTGTGCGGATTGCTGGGGCAACCTGCGTTTCATCGGTCCGCCGTGGTGCGCATCGTGCAACGCGCCATTCGCCTTCGCGCGCGGTGACGACGCCCGTTGCGGTGCATGTCTGGCCGACCCGCCGCGCCATCGCGGGGTGCGCGCGGCGGTTGCTTACGGCGAGGTGGCGCGCGCGCTGGCCCTGAAGCTCAAATATGCCGGGCGCACCGCTTATGCCGAAACGGCCGCGCGGCAGATGGCGCGGCTGATGCCGGCAGAGGCCGATCTGCTGGTGCCGGTGCCCCTGCATCGCTGGCGATTGTGGCGGCGCGGTTACAATCAGGCGGGGCTGATCGCCGTCGCGCTCGGGCGGATGACCGCGACGCCGGTCGAGCAGCGGACGCTCGAACGCTTCCGCGCCACGCCGATGCTGCGCGGGCTGGGCGCGCGCGAACGTCGCGCCGCATTGCGTGGTGTGTTCCGCGTTGCGCAAGAAGGAAAGAATCGGATCGCGGGGCGCAACATCGTGCTGGTCGACGACGTGCATACCAGTGGCGCAACGGCGAATGCAGCCACCGCCACACTGCTCGCGGCCGGTGCTGCATCGATCACGATAATGTGCTGGGCGCGCGTGCTCGATGCCGACGCGGATTGACAAGCATCGCGCCCGCCCACACTTCGCAATCCATGGCGAATGTGGAAATCTATACCAAAGCCTTCTGTCCCTATTGCGCGCGGGCGATGCGGTTGCTCACGGAGAGGGGCGTCGAGCCGGTCGAATATGACATCACGCTGGGCGGCCCCAAGCGTGCCGAGATGATCGAGCGCGCGAACGGCCGCACGACCGTACCGCAGATATTCATCGACGGCCGGCATGTCGGCGGGTCGGACGATCTCGCCGCGCTGGAGGCGGACGGCAAGCTGGAGCCGCTGCTCGCGCCGTGAGGATCGCGCTGGCCCAGACCACGGCCGGGATCGATCCGGCACGCAACGCTGCGGAACTGGTGGAGGCGGTCCACGCTGCCGCGCGCGGTGAGGCGGCGATGCTGTTCACGCCCGAAATGTCGGGCCTGCTAGATCGGGACCGGACGCGTGCCGCCGCATCGGTTGTGAGCGAGGATGAAGATCGTGTGCTCGCCGCCGTTCGCGCAGCGGCGGCCGAAGCAGGAATCTGGGTCGAACTCGGCTCGCTCGCGCTTCGGCGGACGGACGGACGCTTCGAGAACCGCAGCTTCGTGATCGATGCGGCGGGCGCGGTGCGCGCGCGCTACGACAAGCTCCACCTGTTCGACGTGGATCTGCCGACCGGCGAGCGCTGGCGGGAATCGGCCGCTTATGCCGGCGGGGAATCGGCGGTGGCGGTCGATACGCCGGTCGGGCGACTGGGGCTGAGCATCTGCTATGACCTGCGCTTCGCCGATCTTTACGCGGCGCTCAGCAATGCCGGGGCAACCGTGCTGAGCATCCCTGCCGCTTTCACCCGTCCGACCGGTGCGGCGCACTGGCATGTGCTGATGCGCGCGCGGGCGATCGAATCCGCTGCCTTCGTGGTCGCGGCGGCACAGACCGGCCAGCATGAGGACGGGCGCGAGACATATGGTCATTCGCTCATAGTCGATCCGTGGGGCGAGGTGCTGCTCGACATGGGCGAGGCGCCCGGCCTCGGTTTTGTCGACATCGATCCGCTCGCGGTGACGGCGGTGCGCGGGCGCATTCCGGTGATCGATCACCGCCGGCCGATCCCACCGGTCAAGGTGATGCCGTGATCGTTTTCGATCTGCGCTGCCCCGACGCACATATATTCGAGGTGTGGTTCGCCTCGTCCGAGACGTTCGAGGAGCAAAAGAGCAATGGGATGATCGCCTGCCCGATCTGCGGCGCGACCGAAGTGGTGAAGGCGGTGATGGCGCCGCGCGTCTCCCCCAAGGGCGGTCGTGGCGAAACGGCAGCCCCGGAACAGATGAAACAGGCGCTCGAAGCGCTCGCAGCGGCGCAGGCGAAGGCGCTGGAGGGATCGCAATGGGTCGGCGCGCGCTTCGCCGAGGAGGCGCGCTCAATGCACCTTGGCGAGCGCGAACATAGCTCGATCCACGGCCAGGCCACACCTGCCGAAGCGAAGGCGCTGGTGGAGGAGGGGATTCCCGTGGCGCCGCTGCCGTTCCCGGTGCGGCCGCCGGAGACGCTGAACTGACAGACGTGGGCGTTGCTGGAGCGAATGCGATTGTTGAGTGGAAAGCGCCAGCTGTCAGTTCGCCTCATACGCTCGTGCATTGTTATTGGGAGGAAGCTCCTCACCTTGTCTTGGATTCTTTCGATAGGGTCGCCGCGCAGTATCCGTTCGCGGGCGCCCGCACGATATGCAGGCCGATCAGAAGGGAGTTCGGTCACGGCCGGAATCCAGCCGCAGGATTAGCGGTTGGATGGGATGAAAAGCGCTCTATTCGCCCCTTCCGGGTTCGATTGACCGTGGCTGACGCAGCCTATAGGGGCAGGGCGGTCAGTCCCCGTAGCTCAGCAGGATAGAGCGACGGTTTCCTAAACCGCAGGTCGGAGGTTCGAATCCTCTCGGGGACGCCACCTTCCAGCGATGTTACGAAGGGGCGCGGCATTCCGCGCACGCTCAAGGTTGACCCGTCGCGATCACGCCGGCACCGAGCTACGGGCGCACCGCGCCGGGGACATGAAAAACGGCGCCGATCGAAACGACCGGCGCCGGAAAGAGCGTCAGGCCTTGACGTGCTGCGAGATGTACTTGTTCATCTCGAACATCGTCACCTTGTCCTTGCCGAAGACCTTCTTCAGCTTGTCGTCGGCGAGAATCTCGCGCTTGTTCTCGGGATTCTGAAGCTTGTGCGACTTGATGTAGTCCCACACCTTGCTGATCACCTGGCTGCGGGGCAGCTTGTCGTTGCCGACGATCGCGCCCAGTTCCGCCGAGGGCTGGACGGGGGCGTGGATGCCGCCGCTCTTGGTAGTCGTAGCCATTATATTCCTTCCTGTTGCGCCTGTTGACCGGCCTCTTTCGGAATCACGCCTTCTGGAGCGCGCGACGCTTGTGCGCCGCCTTTTCGTGATTGTCACGCCCCGGCATGATGTCGACCGGGGCTTTCGTCGCGGCACCGTGCCGACCCGTTGCCTTCAGGCCGGCAAAGGCCCGTAAAAATGACGGCCGGCATCCGGAAAAGGGATGCCGGCCTTCGATTGCTCAGAACTTGAACCCGGCCGCGACACCGTAGCGGCGCGGTTCGAGGGTGAAGATGTTGGTGAACAGGCCGCTGGACTGGTCGGTCACGTACATGCCGGTCGTGGCGCTGTTGTTGGTGAGGTTCTGGACAAAGCCGCGGATGAAGAAGCGGTCGTCCGGTCCGTTGATCTGGATCTGCGCATTGACCACGGCATAGCCGGGGATGCGATCGATCGGGTTCTTGTTGAAGATCGTGCCCCAGGACTCGCCGGTATAATTAAGGTCCGCGCGCGGCACGACCGACCAGTTGCCGGCATCGATCGTATATTGCGCGCCCACCGACCACTTATAGGACGGCGCGTTCGGCAGGCTGTTGCCGCGCACGTTCACCGGAACGCCGCTGGGATCGACTACGAACGGCAGCGTTCCCGGCTGACCCCCGTTGAAATTCGCCTGGAGCAGCGGCTGCAACGCGGCCAGCGCCGGATTGAAGCTGCCGATTGACCCGGCCGCCGCAGCCGCGAGCACCGAGCAGACGGAGAAGGCGCCCGTCGTGTTGGTGCCTGGTATCGCGGTGGGCGCCTGCCAGCCAAGCGCGCCGTTGACCGTGCCGACGAAGGCATTGACCTGCGCCGCGGTCGCGCCGGAGCCGTTGGCAGGGCGGATCGCGCAATTGGATGCGTTGGTCAGATCCTTGATGATGACGGCATCCGAACGGCCGCCCGAAGGATCGCGCGGATTGACGAGATAGCGATCGCCCGCGACCTTCGACTTCAGATAGCTGAAGTTGGCATTGACGACGAATGCGGGGATCGGGCTGATAATCGCTTCCGCCTCGACGCCGTAGATATCGGCATTGATATTGTCGTTGACCGAGGTGCGCGCGACAATGCGGCTGAGCTGCAATCCCTTGTATTTATAATAGAATCCCGTGAGATTCAGCCGCAAGCGGCCGTGATCGAAGGTGTTTTTCGAGCCAATCTCGAACGAATCTACCTGCTCCGGCGCGAAGGTGGTCGGCACCGCGAACACCGGCGAGAGCGGCGGATTGATGCCGCCAGATTTATAGCCACGCGAATAGGATGCGTAGAACATACTGTTGTTATTGAGCTTGTAATCGAGCACCGCACGGCCGGTCAGGCGCCCGAAGTTAACCGAACTGGAGGCGAAAGCCTGATTGCCGGGCACGGCCGAATTGAAATCGTAACTGCCGTTGCCGATGATCGAATCGGCATTGGTCGTGCCGAAGGGCACCAGAACGGTGGACGAGGCGCCCGCAGTAGTGACCAGCGGGTTGCCCTCCCGATCGAGCAGCGGCGCCCCTCCCGCAGTGAGCATCTGCCGGCTCTTGGTATCACTGGCGAACATCGTCCGCGCGGTCACGGTCTTGTCGTCGTGATTATAGCGCAGGCCGAGCGTCAATTTCAGCTTGTCGCTGAACTTGAAATAGGATTCGCCGAATATCCCATAGGATTTCAGGCGGAAATCGGGGGTCGCGTTGCGATAAAAAGGCGTCGCGGCGAATGAAGTGCCCGCGCTGCTCGCGGCGCCGATGATGCCGGAGGCATAATCAAGGCCGAAGCTGTTGACGTAGTAATCCGTATTAGTTGCCTTGCTATCGAAATAGATCGCGCCAAGCAGGAAATTGAACATGCCATCGAACGAGCTGTCGATATGCGCCTCGGCGGAATATTGCCGGATACTGGCACGCGAACGATCGAAATCGAGGCTTGTCGGCGCGCAAATTCCGTTACCGCCATAGACACCCACATCATTCGGGTCCGACGTCGACTGGCACAGCGTGCCCGGCCCATTGGGGATCAGTGCATTGCGAACGGGCGCGAACGCCGCATATGGGCCGCCGGGGACGGCGGCGGCATAGAGCGTGTTGAGGCCGGGGTTGGCGATATAGGATCTTTCGACCGCCAGATTGTAATCGGACGACGAATCGACAGTATTTTTCATGTAGCCGCCGGTGAAATTGAAGCTCACCGGGCCGAAATTGTGATAAACCTTCAAGGTATATTGCTGTTCTTCAGCAAAATAGCTGGGCTGAGAATCGATGTTAACCGTGCGGACATCAGCGGGGTTGACGACACCGGAGAAGCTGTCCTGCGCCTGGTAGACGCTGCCCAGTGCGAGTGGTGCCAGTTGCGGCGATACAGCGAATGACAGGAATTCCTTGCTGGTCAGTATCGTCGCGAGAGTGGCATTGGCGTTGAGCGTGTTATAAGCCAGCTTGTCCGGCAAACAGCCAAGCACGCCGGTCGGATCGCGATGGCAGAGCTGCTTCTGGATACGGCTGCGGTTGTCGCGCTCGTGGAAATAATAGCCGATCAGATCGACGCGGGTGTCGACCGATGGCTCCCACGACAACGTTCCGCGCACCGAATAGAGATCGCGGCCGTCGATATTGGTGTTGTTGTAGAGATTCTTGGTATAGCCGTCGCGGTTCAGCCAGGTGCCCGCGACGCGAATGCCCAAGGTGTCGCCGAGCGGCAGATTGAACATGCCCTTGAGGCGCTTCGAATCATAATTGCCATATTCGAACTCGCCGGATGCGTGGATGCCGGTGAGGTCCGGCTTGGCGGTGATGAAATTGACCACGCCCGAGGTGGCGTTGCGGCCGAACAGCGTGCCCTGCGGCCCGCGCAGCACCTCGACGCGCTCCAGATCGAAGAACTCGCTCTCGAACAGGCGGCTGTTGAGCAGCGGCATGTCGTTGACGTGGATCGCGGTCGCGCTGTCGCAGGTGGTGCCGACGCACAGGTCGCCGATGCCGCGGATCGTGAAGCTGGACGAAGTGAAGTTCGTCTTGGTGAAGGTGACGTTCGGCAGCGTCTGTTGCAGCGCGGACGGGTTCACGATCTGCTGCTTTTCAAGGTTCTCGGCATTGAACGCCGAAACAGCGATCGGAACGTCCTGCAGGCGCTGCGCCTGCCGCTGGGCGGTGACGACGATATCCGTCTGCGCCACCTGCGCTTCGCTATCGGTTGCCGCTTGCTGCGCCCACGCCGGGGCGGCAAAGGTCATTGCCAGTGCAGACGCGGCAAGCAATGTGGATTTGGTCATGAGCATCCCCCTCCTACGGTCCGCGCCGGTCTTTGAGCCGATTTCGCGGTTTGATGGTGCGGTATGGAGATTAGCGTTCGGGAATTTGCCCAGTCAAACGAAATTACGCGTTGAACGATACGGAGATTTTCCTGCTGTGTCCGAAAGGAAACAGTTGCATTAAAGAACCTAATTTCGAAGGGCCTCCGTTACGTTTTCGCAAATGCGGTATGATTATGAGGGAGAATGAAGTGAGCGACAGCATCCCCGGCGACCGGCGCGGGCCGGACGGCAAGCTGGAAGTGCCGGATGACGTAGCGGAAGCGGTGCGCACGCTGATCCGCTGGGCGGGCGACGATCCCTCGCGCGAGGGGCTGCTCGACACGCCGCATCGCGTCGCGCGGGCATGGCGGGAATATTGCGTGGGCTATGCCGACGACCCCGCGCGCCATCTTTCTCGCGTGTTCGAGGAAGTGGGCGGCTATGACGAAATCGTCCTGTTGAAGGACATTCCGTTCCAGTCGCATTGCGAGCATCACATGGCGCCGATCATCGGCAAGGCGCACATCGCCTATCTGCCGAAGAATCACGTCGTGGGCATTTCAAAGCTGGCGCGGGTGCTTCATGCCTATGCGCGGCGGCTTCAGGTGCAGGAGCGGCTGACGGCCGAAGTGGCCGATTGTATCTGGAACGGGCTGAAGCCGCAGGGGGTCGCGGTGGTGATCGAGGCGAGCCATGCCTGCATGACCGCGCGCGGCGTGCGCACCCCCGGCGTCTCGATGGTGACGAGCCGGATGATGGGCGTGTTCCGCGAGGATGAGCGCAGCCGCAAGGAGGTGCTGGCACTGATGGGCCATAAGGAGTGAAGCGCCGCACCGTCCTGATCACCGGCGGGGCGAGGCGGCTGGGCGCTGCGATCGTGCGCGCGGTGGCTGCGGCGGGACATCGGCCGGTGATCCATTATGGGACATCGCGCGCGGCCGCCGAGGCATTGGCGGAGGAGACCGGCGGAATCGCGGTGGGGGGTGATCTCGCCGACCTCGCCGGCCTGCCCGCGCTGTTTGCGCGAGCGATGGAGGCGGGGTGCGGTGCGATCGACGGGCTGGTGAACAGCGCGTCCGCCTTCGCCTATGACCGGCCCGAGGCGATCGATCACGCGCTGGCGCTGCGGCTCCATGCCGTCAATTGCGTCGCGCCGGCGCTGCTGGCGCAATTGCTCGCCGCGCAACCGGATATCGAGGACGGCGCGGTGGTCAATCTGCTCGATCAGAAGCTGGCCAATCCGAATCCGGATTTTTTCTCTTACAGCCTCACCAAATATGCGCTTGCCGGCGCGACCGAGATGCTGGCGCAGGCGCTGGCGCCACGCGTCCGCGTCAATGCGGTGTCGCCGGGGCTTACCTTGCCCAGCGGCGACCAGAGCGGGGCCGAGTTCGCCCGCGTGGCGAGCGCGAACCTGCTCGGGCGGCCGGTCGGTGTGGACGAGGTGGCGCGGGCGGTGGTCTATCTGCTCGATGCGCGCAGCGTGACCGGCCAGAATCTGTTCGTCGATTGCGGGCAGCGATTCCTGAAGCGTGACGGAGATGTGATGTTCGAAGGGCGCGATGGCTGAATATACGACGATTCTGGAGGGGCTTGAGGTGCGGATGCGCCTCGGCATCCATCCGCATGAGGTGGAGCCGCAGCGCGTTCGCCTGACGGTGGAGATGACGGTCGACTATCCCGCGCCGCCCGCGAACGACGCGATCGGCGAGGTGCTCGATTACGATTTCGTTCGCGAGGGCATTCGAGCGCTGGCCGAGGCGCGGGGCTTCGCGTTGCAGGAGACCCTGGTGGAGGCGGTGGCGGTGCTGTGCCTGGAGGACGCGCGCGTGCGGCGGGTGCGGGTGCGGTCGATGAAGCTGGACGTTTATCCCGACGCCGCCGTGGGGTGCGAGATCGTCCGCGCGCGCTGAACCGCGTCGCCAGCGAATTGCCAACCGGCGCGCGCGCGCCTACATGGCGCGCAACCCAGCAGATGTGACCTGATCGACGGAGCGACCGAACCGCCATGGCCGTGCAATATACCTATGTCATGAAGGGTCTGACCAAGACCTTCCCCGGCGCGAACAAGCCGGTGCTCAACAACATCCACCTGCAATTCCTGCCGAGCGCGAAGATCGCGATCATCGGCCCGAACGGTGCCGGCAAGTCCACGCTGATGAAGATCATGGGCGGGATCGACAAGGATTTCCAGGGCGAGGCGTGGGCCGCCGAGGGCGTCCGAGTCGGCTATCTGCCGCAGGAGCCGCAACTCGATCCCACCAAGACGGTGATCGAGAACGTCCGCATGGGCGCGGGCCCGATCGTCGACAAGATCGAGCGCTTCAACGCCATCTCCGCCGAGATGGGCGATCCGAAGGACGACACCGATTTCGATGCGCTGATGGCCGAGATGGGCGAGCTTCAGTCCGAGATCGACGCCGCGGACGGCTGGAGCCTCGACAGCCAGCTCGAACAGGCGATGGAGGCTTTGCGCTGCCCGCCGTCGGACAGCCCCGTCACCAATCTGTCGGGCGGCGAGAAACGCCGCGTGGCGCTATGCCGCCTGCTGCTGGAGAAGCCCGACATCCTGCTGCTGGACGAGCCGACCAACCACCTCGACGCCGAAAGCGTGGCGTGGCTGGAGAATTTCCTCAAGGAATATGCCGGCAACGTCATCCTCGTCACCCACGATCGCTACTTCCTCGACAATGTGGTGAACTGGGTGCTGGAGCTGGATCGCGGCCGTTACTACACCTACGAGGCGAACTATTCCGGCTATCTGGAGAAGAAGGCCAAGCGGCTGGAGCAGGAGGAGCGCGAGGAGGCCGGCCGCCAGAAGGCGATCGCCGACGAACTGGCGTGGATGCGCCAGACCCCCAAGGCGCGCCAGACCAAGTCCAAGGCCCGTATCCGCGCGTTCGACGAACTGATGGCCGCGCAGGAGAATCGCGCGATCGGCAAGGCGCAGATTCTGATCCAGATTCCCGAGCGCCTCGGCGGCAAGGTGATCGAGGCGCAGGGCCTTTCCAAGGCCTATGGCGACAAATTGCTGTTCGAGGACCTGTCCTTCACCCTGCCGCCGGGCGGCATCGTCGGCGTGATCGGGCCGAACGGCGCGGGCAAGTCCACCCTGTTCCGGCTCATCACCGGGCAGGACCAGCCGGATTCGGGGACGATCGAGGTCGGCTCCACGGTGAAGCTCGGCTATGTCGACCAGAGCCGCGACGATCTCGATCCGAACAAGAACGTGTGGGAGGAAATCTCCGACGGGCTGGACGTGTTCCGCTTCGGCAAGCAGGAGCTGGGCACGCGCGCCTATGTCGGCGCGTTCAACTTCAAGGGGCCGGACCAGCAGAAGAAGGTCGGCCAGCTTTCCGGCGGCGAGCGCAACCGCGTCCACATGGCGAAGATGCTGAAGGAGGGCGGCAACGTCCTGCTGCTCGACGAGCCGACCAACGACCTCGACGTGGAGACGCTCCGCGCGCTGGAGGAGGCGCTGGAGAGCTTCGCGGGCTGCGCGGTGGTCATCAGCCACGACCGCTTCTTCCTCGATCGCCTCTGCACCCATATCCTCGCCTTCGAGGGCGACAGCCATGTCGAATGGTTCGAGGGCAATTTCGAAAGCTATGAGGAAGACAAGCGCCGCCGCATGGGCGACGCCGCCGATCGCCCGACGCGGCTGGCGTACAAGAAATTGACGCGGTGAAGATGCGCACGGGCGCGGACGAAGCCGCCGCGCCCAAATACAGCCATGTCGAGCGGGAGCGGCGGTTTCGCGTCGATCCGGCGCTGTTGCCGCCGCTGCCCGCCGATCATGTGCTGATCGAGGACCTTTACCTTTCCGGCACGCGCTTCCGTCTCCGGCGCATGACCGACAGCGGCTCCGGCGAGATCGCCTGCAAGCTCGCCAAGAAATACGAGGCGGACGATCCGCTCGCCCGCGCGATGGTCAACGCCTATCTCACGCCGGAGGAACATGCGGTGTTCGCCGCGCTGCCGGGCCGGCCGATCGTCAAGCGACGCTATCCGGTGATGGCCGAAGGCGCGGAATTCGGCGTCGATCTGTTCGCGGGTAATCTCGATGGGCTGGTGCTCGCCGAGATCGAAGCGCCGAATGCCGCCGCGCTTGCAGCCATTCCTATCCCGTCATGGACGGTGCGCGAAGTGAGCTACGATCCGCTTTATCAGGGCGGGTCGCTGGCGGCGCTGGACCGCACCGGCGCCTTGGCGTTGATCGCGGGCCTCTGAAGCGGCGGCCGCCCCGGCGCTCGGCCGAAGCGGCGAGGGGCCGTTACTTCCGCTCCGCCGCGCTCTTGTTGCGCAGTGTGAGAAATTCGCTGCCCGCGCTCCACGTCGGCCAGACGCCGGCCTTCGAGAGTTGCTTGCCCATCGCGAAGAACAGGTCGGCATCCTGCGCCGCGCCGCCGAGGTTCCAGTCGGCCGACCAGGTGTCGCAGGTCTTGTGATAGCAGGCCATATAGGCGTCGAGCCACTTCTGCCCCGCCTCGTGGCCACCCGCCTTGAGGTCCGGCGCGCCGCCCAGCGCCATCAGGATCATCGACGGCACGCCGCGCCGGACGACGGAGAAATGATCGGCGCGGTAGAACAGGCCGCGCTCGCTCGCCGTTTCGGGGGTGATCGTACGGCCCTGCGCCCTGGCGGCCGCGGCGAGCAGCGTGTCGAGCGACGAGGCGCCCGCGCCGACCAACGTAACGTCCTTCGCCGGCCCGGCGGTCTGGAGAATGTCGAGCGTCAGGTTCGCGGCGGTTTTGGCCAGCGGGTAGATGGGGTGCGCGGCATAATATTCCGAGCCGAGCAGCCCGCGCTCCTCGCCCGTCCACAAAGCGAAGACGAGCGTGCGATCCGGTTTCGGCGCGGCCTTGAACGCGCGCGCCAGCTCCAGCACGCCGGCGGCGCCGAGCGCGTCGTCGTTCGCGCCGGGGCGCAGCGTCCTGCCGCTCGCGTCGGGTGGGCCTTCGCCATAGGCATCCCAATGCGCGCCGAACATCACCGTCTCGTCCGGGCGTTTCACGCCGGTGATCTTCGCGAGGACGTTGGCGCTTTCGATTCGCTCGGCGCTGACGGCGAGATCGGCAGAGAAGCGCGGCTTCATCTCTACCGGGTGGAACGCGGCGGAGCGCGCTTCAACCCGCAGCTTCGCGAGGTCCAGCCCGGCGGATGCGAACAGCCGGTCCGCCGCCTCGTGCGAGATCCAGCCCTGCAACGGCACGCGCTGGTCGTCCGGCCCACGCACGATATCGTAATTCTCGCCGTTCGAGGCATTGGCGGTGGACCACGGATAGCCCGCGCCGTCGGTATCGTGGACGATCAGCGCGGCCGCCGCGCCGCGCCGGGCGGCTTCCTCATATTTATAGGTCCAGCGGCCGTAATAGGTCATGCGCTTGCCGCCGAACCGGCCGACCGCGTCGTCGCCCGGCCGGGCGGCGAAATCGGGATCGTTGACAAGGAACACGACGACCTTGCCGCGCACGTCCACGCCCTTGAAATCGTCCCACTTCGCCTCGGGCGCGGACACGCCATAGCCGACGAACACCATCGGGGCGTCCTTGATCGAGATATGGGGGGCGTCGCGCACCGTCGTCATCGCGACGTCCTTGCCCTGCACCAGCGGCATGTCACCGGCGCTGATCGTCCCGTCGCCGATGCGGGTGTGGATCAGCGGCACGCGCTGGATCCACTGGCCGTCCGCCGCGCCCGGCTCCAGCCCGAGCTTCCTGAACTCCGCGACCAGCCAGTCGGTCGTCTTCTTCTCGCCGGCCGTGCCGGGCGCGCGCCCGCCGAACTCGGGCGAGGCGAGGGTGCGGACGATATCGGAGAGACGCTGCGGGTCAGTCTGCGCGGCGGCCGGCGCGGCGAGGACGGTGGCAAGGGCGAGGAGAGGAAGGATGCGCATGATGACTCCTAGTGGACACGGCGGACGAAGACGCGGCCGTCGTCGCGGCGCTCCGTCGAGAAATTGGGGACCGATTGGATCAGGTCGGAAAGGCGCTTGAAGCCATAGTTGCGCACGTCGAAGCTCGAGCGGTTCGCCGCGAGCTGGCCCATCGCCGAAAGGCTGACGAAGCCGCGCTCGTCGCGTTTCACATTGTCATAGGCATCGATGAGCAGCTTCACCAGCTCGGGATCGACGTCAGCCTTGCGCGCGCTGGCCTGCGGGGGCGTCGCCGCGACCGGCTCGACGGGGGCGGGGGTGCTCGCCAGCTTGTCGATGTCGATGAAGCGCGTGCAGGCGTTCTGGAACGCCTGCGGCGTGCGGCTCGATCCGAAGCCATAGACATCATAGCCGTCCTGCCGGATACGCATGGCGAGCGGCATGAAGTCACTGTCCGACGACATGATGCCGAATGCCTGCACCCGCCCGCGATAGAGCAGATCCATCGCGTCGATCGTCATCTTCATGTCGGTGGCGTTCTTGCCCTTGGTCAGGTCGAACTGCTGTTGCGGCTCGATGCCGTATTTCACGGTCATGTCGCGCCAGCCCTTCAGGCCCGGCTTGGTCCAGTTGCCATAGACGCGGCGGACGTTGACGCTGCCCAGCTCGGCAAGGACGGTCAGCACCGGGTCGATTGCGTGCCACGAGGCATTGTCCGCGTCGATCAGCAGCGCGACGTTGAGGTTCGAATTGTCGATGGCCATGCGGCCTGATCGGCCTCCGGCGCGCGATCGTCAACCGCCGGGATAAGTGATGGCGATCACTTCATATTCGCGCTCGCCCGCCGGCAATGCGACGCGGCGCAGGTCCGCCACCGCGGCACCACGCAGCGCGCGGGCGAGGGGGGCGTTCCAGCCGATCAGACCCTTGCCCGCATCCGCCTCGTCGTCGCCGACGAGGGTTAGCGTGCGATGGTTGTCGTCCTCGTCCGCGATCGTCACCGTCGCGCCGAAGAACACGCGGGCGCGGTCGGGGGCCTGCGCCGGATCGACCACCTTCGCCGCCTTCATCCGCTTCGACAGCCAGCCGAGCCGCCGGTCGATCTCGCGCAGCCGCTTGCGGCCGTAGATATAGTCGCCATTCTCGGAGCGGTCGCCATTGCCGGCCGCCCAGGCGATCGTATCGACCAGCGCCGGGCGCTCCTTCGCGAACAGCGCCTCATATTCGGCGCGCAGCGCGGCATAGCCGGCCGGGGTGATATAGTTCGGGCGCTCCATGGCTCAGCCGCGTTTCGACCGGCCGAGATACCAGCTCAGGTTCGCCGGGCCCCGGCTGCGCGCCTTTTGCGGGTTCATCAGGTCATAGACCACCGCATTCTCCAGCACGCGCTGGACGTAGCTGCGCGTCTCGGTGAAGGGGATCGCCTCGACCCAATCGACCATATCGACCGCGCCGGTGCGCGGATCGCCGTTCGCCGCGAGCCATTTGTTCACGTTGCCCGGCCCGGCGTTATAGGCCGCGATCGCCAGCGGATAGCTGCCGAACAGCTTGAAGATGCGCTGGAAATAATTCGAGCCGAGCTGGATATTGTAGCTCGTGTCGCTGGTCAGCGCACCGACGTTATACGCGAGGCCCATCTTCGCCGCCTGTTCCCGCGCGGTGCCGGGCATGAGCTGCATCAGCCCGCGCGCGCCGGCGCCCGAAATGGCCATGCGATCGAAATTGCTCTCCTGCCGCGCGATCGCGTGGATCATCGTCCATTCGTCGTCATAGCCGCCGGGCACCGTGACGGTGGGGAAGCCGCTGGCGATATATTCGGTGAGGCCGCTCTGCATCGCCTTGCGCCCGACCATCACGCCGAGATCGGGCCGCCCGATCGAACGCGAAAGTTCGGCGGCGAGCAGGTGATCGCTGTCGCTGGCGGCGTCGGCGGCGATCTGCTTCACGAACGCGGTCTGGTCCTGCCAGTCGTTCGCCGAGCCGAGGAACTGCGCGGCGCGCACCACCTCCCGGCCGTAAAAGGCGGTGCGGGTGGCGGGAGCGACCGGGCTGGCGTTGAGCGGCGGCGGGGCGGCCAGCGCGCGGCCGAGATGCTCGTTGGCGAGCTGGCCGTAATATTGGTCGCGGAAGCCGGCGGCGCGTTCGAAGAAGGCGTTCGCCTCCGCCGCCCGCCCGGCTGCTTCCGCCGCGCGCGCCGCCCAGTAGAAGCCCTTGGCCCGCGTCTGCGGCGCGATCGTGCCGCGGCCGTAGCGATCGAACAGCGGCATCGCATCCGCCGGTCGCCTGAGCTTGGTCAGCGCGGTCTGGCCGGCGAGCCAGACGAGGTTGGTATATTGGTCGCGCTCGCCATAGGATTTGGTCGAGACGTCGGTGCCAGCCGGATAGGCGTCGTCGACCTGCCGGGCGATGTCATAGGCGGTCTGCCACTGGCCGTCGGTCGCCGCCGCCTTGGCGTTGGCATAGAGCACCAGATAGAATTTCTCGGGGTTGCCGGGCCGGTTCATCCCGGTCGCGCGCGTGCGGGCCAGCCACATGCGGGCGGCGGCGGGGTTGGTCCGGCCGAGCCAGGTCGCCTTGTCGGTGACATAGCCGGCGTCGCGCTCCCCGATCACGTCATATTGCGCGGCGAGGTCGGCTGCGTTGGCCGCGCCGCTACGGAAGGCAAGCCGCGCCTCGAACAGCGGACGCTGCGCGGAGGAGACGAGGTTGATCTGCCGCGCCGCCACGCTGGTCGCGCCCTGCCACAGCAGGGCGTCCATCCGCGCATCCTGATCCTCGGGCCGGATCGCGCCGCCGAATTGCTGGAGCAGCGCCGTCTCGTCGGCGGCCGGGAGCGCGCCGCGCCGCCATGCCGCGCGCGCCGCCTCATTGGCTTCCGCCATCGCGCCGGTCGAGGCGAGCGCGCGGGCATAGGCGAGTCCGCCGCCGGCCGATTGCGGCGGGAAACGGCGGAAATAGGCAACCACGCTCGATGCCGAAGCGGTGCCGGCCGCCGCCTGTTTCTCCGCCGCGCGGCGATTCGCTGCTTCGCCAGGCCAGCCGGGGTGGGCGAGCAGGAAGGTGGCATAGCTGTCGAACGGCAAGGCGTCGGTCTGCTGGAGCGCCTTCCACTGCGCGATCGACTGGACCAGCCCGGCGGCGTTGACCACCGGCACGGGGCGCGGGGCGGCGGCGGGCGCGGCGACCTGCGTCTCCTGCTGCTGCGCGCGCATGTTCGCCATGCGGGTCGCATATGATTCGCCCTGATCCTGCGCGAGCGCCAATGCCGCGCCGGCCCCTGCAAGCAATCCGATCAAAACACCTGCCTTCAATCCAGCCACCGTTATGGACAGACTAGCCGGTCAACCCGTATCTGTCCTGAACGAACCTACCATCTTCGCGCATTCAGGAACGCACAATCATGTTTTCCGGCTCTATTCCGGCGCTCGTCACGCCGTTCGACGCGCATGGCGACTTCATCGAATCGGCCTACCGCGAGCTGATCGAATGGCAGATCGCCGAAGGCTCGGCCGCGCTGGTGCCGTGCGGCACGACCGGGGAAGCGGCGACGCTGACCAAGGAGGAGCAGTTCGCGATCGTCAGGATCTGCGTCGATCAGGCGAAGGGCCGTGTGCCCGTGATCGCCGGGGCCGGATCGAACGACACCCGCGTCGCCGCCGCGAATCTGGCCGCCGCGAAGGAAGCGGGGGCGGATGCCGCGCTGATGGTGCCGCCTTATTACAACCGCCCGTCGCAGGAAGGAATCTACCGGCATTTCGCCGCACTCGCGCCACAGGCGGGATTGCCGATCGTGCTCTACAACGTCCCCGCGCGCACCGTGACGGACATCCAGCCGGAGACGCTGATTCGCATCGTCGCCGATTTCCCGGAGGTGTTCGTCGCGGTGAAGGACGCCTCGGGCGTGCTCCAACGCGTGTCGCAGCATCGCGCGGCGCTCGGCGCGGGCTTCTGCCAGCTTTCGGGCAACGACGATCTCGCGCTGGGGTTCAATGCGATGGGTGGGGTGGGGTGCATCTCGGTCACCGCCAATGTCGCGCCGCGACTGTGCGCCGATTTCCAGTCGGCCTGCGCGGCGGGCGATTACGCGAAGGCGCTCGAACTGCACGACCGGCTGTTCGCGCTTCATGTCGCGCTGTTCACCGACGCGTCGCCGGGTCCGGTGAAATACGCGATGACCAGGGTCCGCCCCGGCTTCCCCGACGGCCTGCGCCTGCCGATGACCCCGGCGGGCGAGGCCGCGCGCAAGGCGGTCGACGCGGGGCTGGCGCGCGCCGGCCTCTGACCTTACATCGCGCGCCTTATGCCTCGTCCCAAGCCAGCCACGTTCGACAAGAAGAAGGTCGTCGCCGAGAACCGGCGCGCGCGGTTCGAATATTCGATCGAGGACAAGTTCGAGGCGGGGATCGTGCTGACCGGCACCGAGGTGAAGTCGCTGCGCTTCGGCGAGGGGTCGATCGCGGAGAGCTATGCCGAGGTGAGCGACGGCGCGGTCTGGTTGATAAACTCGAACGTGCCCGAGTTCAGCCACGGCAATCGCTTCAATCACTCGCCGCGCCGCCCGCGCAAGCTGCTGCTGCACGAGCGCGAGATCAACAAGCTGCACGGCGCCGTCGCACGCGAGGGCATGACGCTGGTGCCGCTCTCGGTCTATTTCAACAGCCAGGGCCGCGCGAAGGTGGAACTGGCGCTCGCCAGGGGGCGCAAGGCCCACGACAAACGCGAGGCGATCAAGGAGCGCGACTGGAAGCGCGAGGCCGGCCGCCTGATGCGCCAGCGCGGCTGACCCGCGCGAGATCGTCGCATCCGTAACCGGTATTTGACGAAGCGTGTTATCGGCGTAAATCACGACGCATCCTGAAAGACCGGAAGGCTCTCCTTCGATGCGTTCGATCATCTTCGCTTCCCTGCTTGTTTCCGCCGGCGCCGCCGCCATCGCGCAGACCGCGCCGCAGTCCGCCCCCGCCGATCAATCCCGTCCGGAGATCGGCGATTTCGGCGTCGACCTCGCCGGCCGTGACACTGCCGTCCCGCCCGGCAAGGATTTCTACGATTACGCGAACGGCGACTGGCAGAAGACCGCGCAGATCCCAGCCGATCGCGCCTCTTACGGCATGTTCCACAAGTTGCAGGACCTGTCGCAGCAGCGGCTGCGCGCCCTGCTCGAGGAAGTGTCGCGGCGGCCGGGCAACAAGTCCGGCGATTTCTATGCCAGCTTCATGGACGAGGCGGCCGTCAACGCGAAGGGCGCCGCGCCGGTCAGGCCGTGGATCGCCGCGATCAAGGCCGCGAAGGACAAGAACGCGCTGACGATCGAGGCGGCGCGGATGCAGCGCTATGGCGTGTCGGACCTGTTCGAAACCTATGTCGGGCAGGACGACAAGAACCCCGACGCCTATATCGTTTCATTGGCGCAGGGCGGGCTGGGGCTGCCGGATCGTGATTACTATCTGAAGAATGATCCCGAACTCGCCAAGACCCGCACCGCCTATCAGGCCTATCTCGCGAAGATGCTGACGCTGGCGGGCGAGCCGGATGCCGACAGGCGCGCCGCCGCCGTCTTCGCGTTCGAGAAGGCGCTGGCCGGCGCGCACTGGACGCGGATCGAGAGCCGCGACGCGGACAAGACCTATAACAAGATCGCCTTCGCCGACCTCGCCGCGCGCGCGCCTGGGTTCGACTGGGCCGGCTTCGCCAAGGCGGCGGGGATGCCTGTCACCGGCGATTATCTCGTCGCGCAGCCGAGCGCGCTTGCCGGCGAGGCGAAGATCTGGGCCGCCACGCCGGTCGCGGTGCTGAAGGATCACCTGCTGCTCCGCACGATCGGCGGCTATGCGCGCTTCCTCTCGGACGATTTCAACAAGACCCGCTTCGGCTTCTACGGCACCGTCCTGTCGGGCACGCCGGAGCAGCCGGCGCGATGGAAGCGCGGCAGCGACCTCATCAAGGACGAGTTGGGCGAGGATATCGGCCGCGCCTATGTCGCGAAATATTTCCCGCCCGAGGCGAAGGCGGCGGCGGACGAACTGGTGAGGAACCTGATCGCCGCGATGGGCGAACGGCTGCGCAAGCTGGAATGGATGGCGCCGGAGACGAAGGAGAAGGCGCTCGCCAAGCTCGCCACCTTCCGCCCCAAGATCGGCTATCCGGTGAAATGGCGCGACTATTCGAAGCTGGTGGTGAAGCGCGACGATCTCGTCGGCAATGTCGCGCGCGCCAACGAGTTCGATTTCCAGCGCGATCTCGACAAGCTCGGCAAGCCGGTGGACCGCGACGAGTGGTTCATGACGCCGATGGAGATCAACGCTTATTACAATCCGCCGATGAACGAGATCGTCTTCCCGGCGGCGATCCTCCAGCCGCCGTTCTTCGATCCCAAGGCCGATCCGGCGGTGAATTACGGCGCGATCGGCGCGGTGATCGGGCATGAGATCAGCCACGGTTTCGACGATCAGGGCCGCAAATACGACGCGCACGGCAAGCTCACCGACTGGTGGACGCCGCAGGACGTCACACGGTTCAAGAGCTTCACCGACCGGCTCGTCGCGCAATATGACGCCTATGAGCCATTGCCCGGCCAGCATATCCAGGGCGGGCTGACATTGGGCGAGAACATCGCCGACCTGGCGGGCCTCACCGTCGCGATCGACGCCTATCACAAGACGCTCGGCGGCAAGGCGGCACCGGTGATCGACGGCACCACCGGAGACCAGCGCTTCTATCTCGGCTGGGCACAGGTGTGGCGGATCAAGCAGCGCGAGCCGGCGCTGCGGCAGGCCTTGCTCTCCGATCCGCACTCGCCGGGGCATTGGCGCGTGCTGACGGTGCGCAACCTCGATCCGTGGTACGCCGCCTATGGCGCCAAGACCGGCGATGCGCTCTACCTCTCGCCCGAAGCCCGGATTCGCATCTGGTAACCGCATTCGCCGCTCGTCTGCGCTTGACGCATGGCGGGCGGCGAAGGATCACCCGCGATCATGGCTTCCCGATCGCCCGTTTCCCCGACCCTGCTCACCCCACGAACGGCATTGCCGATCGCGGCGGCGGCGGCGCTGCTCGCGGCCTTGCTCGTGCTGTGGCTGGTGGGGAACCGCGTGTTCGCCGCCGGCTTCGGCGCGAGCGCGATCGTGGTGGTCGGCGCGGTGATCGCATGGCGCTCGCTGGGGCAGGGACGCGATGAGGCCGATAGCGAGCCGGATTGGGGCCTTGCCCGCGCCGTAACGCAGACCTCGCGCGACGCGGTGGCGATCACCGATCGCGGCGGGCGGCTGGTCTGCGCCAACGACCTTTATGAAACCCTGTTCGGCGGCTTCCCGACGCCCCCCGACCTGACGGCGAAGGAAGGGAGCGTGTCGGCGCTTGCCTCCGCCGGACGCGCGGCATGGCGCGACGGCGAGGCGCAGGTGGCGCAACTCCGGCTCGATCGCCAGACGGTGAGCGTGGAGATCACCCGCGCCGGGGACCGACAGGACATGCTGATCTGGCGCTTCGAGCGCGCGGCCGACGCCAACCGCGTCGACCGGCTCACCGATGCGCTGGCGGGCGATCTCGGCGACCGGCTCGGCGCGGCCGGGATCATGGCGGCGATGATCGCGCCGGACGGCCACATCCTCGCGGCCAATCCAGTCTTTTCGCACCGCGCCCTCGGCCGGATCGAGGGCAGGGTGGAGGGTATGGACTTCGCCCGCTTCCTCATCACCGACAGCCGCGGGCTGGTGCGCTTCGAGCGCGAGGGGCTGGACGGCAATCCGCTGCGGCTCGTGCAGGTGCCGTTTGCCGACGGCGACGGCGGCCCGATCCTGATCGCGATGCTCGACGACGAGGAAGCGCCCGCCCATGATGGCGCGACCACATCGAGCCATGTCAGCACGCTCGTCTCGCTGATGCCGGTGGGGATCGCGCTGGTCGATCGCGAGGGGCGGTTCGTGCAGATGAACAACGCCTTCGCGCGCGCCGCCGGGATCGATCCGGCCGTGCCGCCGCTCTATCCGGGCGACCTCGTGGTGCGCGAGGACAAGGCGGCGGTGGCCGATGCGGTGCGCCGCTTCGCCAACGGCGCGGCGCAATCGAGCGACATGGCGGTCAGGCTGCGCGATCACCCGGACGAGCCGGTCGCGCTCACCATCGCTGGCGCGCGCGGGCTGGGGCAGGCGGCGGCGGTGGTGCTGAGCCTCAAGGACAATAGCGAGGAATCGCGGCTGAAACGCGAGGTGGCACAAGCGACCAAGATGCAGGCGGTCGGCCAGCTCGCCGGCGGCGTCGCGCACGATTTCAACAATATCCTCACCGCCATCCTCGGCCATTGCGACCTGATGCTGATGCGCCATTCGCCCGGCGACAGCGATTATGACGACATCCAGCAAATCCGCAGCAATTCGAACCGCGCGGCGGGGCTGACGCGGCAATTGCTTGCCTTCTCGCGCCAGCAGACGCTGCGTCCGCAGGTGCTGCAACTGCCCGATGTGGTGTCGGAGGTGTCGAACCTGCTCAAGCGGCTGCTCGGCGAGACCGTGACGCTGAACGTCAGCCACGGGCGCGATCTCGGCGCGGTGCGGGCCGATCCGGGGCAGCTCGAGCAGGTCGTCGTCAACCTCGCGGTGAATGCGCGCGACGCGATGATGACGAAAAACCCGCACGGCGGCGGCACCCTGACGATCCGCACCCGCTCGGTCGGCCTCGCGGAAGTGCGCGGGCGCGGCGACATCATGCCGGCCGCGGACTATACTGCGCTGGAAATCTCCGACACCGGCACCGGCATCCCGCCGGAGGTGCTGCCGAAGATCTTCGAGCCGTTCTTCACCACCAAGGAGGTGGGCAAGGGCACCGGCCTCGGCCTCTCCACCGTCTATGGCATCGTCAAGCAATCGGGCGGCTACATCTTCGCCGATTCGCGCCCCGGCCAGGGCGCCACCTTCACCATCTACCTTCCCGTCCACAACAGCGGCACGGTGGCGGCGGCCCGCGCGCCCGCGCGCCCGCGTCAGACCGATCTGTGGGGCTCCGGCACCGTCCTGCTGGTTGAGGACGAGGCGATGGTCCGCGCGGTGGCGGAGCGCGCGCTGTCGCGCCAGGGCTATACCGTGCTGAGCGCCGAGAACGGGGAGGCGGCGCTGGAGCTGCTGGAAAGCTGCCAGCCGCCAGACCTGCTGATCTCCGACGTCGTGATGCCGACGATGGACGGCCCGACCATGGCCCGCCATGTGCGCGAGCGTTATCCGCATCTGCCGATCCTGTTCATGTCGGGCTATGCCGAGGAGCAACTCCGCCGCTCGATCGACCTGGACAATGTCGCCTTCCTGCCGAAGCCCTTCTCGGTGCAGCAACTCGCCGAGGCGGCGCGCGACGCGCTTACGGCTGCGTAACGGACTTGCTTCGCCGCCGCCGGTCGTTAAGGGCCGGAGCATGACCAAGAGAGTCCTGATCGTCGAGGACGAGCCGCTCATCGCCATGATGCTGGAGGACTTTCTCGATGCGCTCGGGCGTAGCTGCGCCGGCACCGCCGATTGCAGCGCGGAGGCGTTGCCGCTGGTCGAATCGGGCGCGGTCGATTGCGCGATCCTCGACGTCAATCTGCGCGGCGGGGAAAAGAGCTGGGTGATCGCCGACGCGCTGGAAACGGCCGGCATCCCGTTCGTCTTCGCGACTGGCGGGACGAGCGATACGATCGTCGAGCGCCATCGCGATCGCCCGCAACTGATGAAGCCCTTCACCATGGAGGGCGTGCAGCGGGCGCTCGATCGGCTTTGAGCGCGATGCGAAGGGTTGCGCGGGTATGGCGCGCAGCCTAGCGGAACCGGCATGACAAATCGATTCGATAAGTCCCGCCTGCCCAGCAGGCACGTTTCAGTCGGTCCGGAGCGTGCCCCGCATCGCAGTTATTACTATGCGATGGGGCTGACGGAAGCGGAGATCGCGCGCCCGTTCGTCGCCCTCGCCTCCGCCGGCAACGACAGTGCGCCGTGCAACACCACGCTCGACGCGCAGGCCGACGCGGCGCGGCGCGGGGTGGAGCAGGGTGGCGGCACGCCGCGCCGCTTCAACACGATCACCGTGACGGACGGGATCGCGATGGGGCATCAGGGGATGAAGTCCAGCCTCGTCAGCCGCGAGGTGATCGCCGATTCGGTCGAGCTGTCGGTGCGCGGCCATTGCTATGACGCGCTGGTCGGCTTCGCCGGGTGCGACAAGTCGCTGCCGGGCATGATGATGTCGATGCTGCGGCTCAATATCCCGTCGATCTTCGTCTATGGCGGGTCGATCCTGCCGGGCCGTTATCACGATCGCGACGTGACGGTGGTCGACGTGTTCGAGATTGTCGGTAAATATGCCGCTCACGCCTGCCCGCTGGAGGAAGTGCACGCGCTGGAGAAGGTGGCGTGCCCCGGCCACGGCGCGTGCGGCGGACAATATACCGCCAACACTATGGCCTGCGTCGGCGAGGCGATCGGATTGTCCTTGCCGAACAGTAACATGGTGCCCGCACCTTACACCTCGCGCGAGCAGATCGCGGTGGCGGCCGGCGCGCAGGTGATGGAATTGCTCGCGAAGAATATCCGTCCGCGCGACATCTGCACACGCGAGGCGTTCGAGAATGCCGCGCGCATCGTCGCGGCGACCGGCGGGTCGACCAACGGCGCGCTGCATCTGCCGGCGATGGCCAACGAAGCCGGGATCGATTTCGACCTGTTCGACGTGGCCGAGATCTTCAAGACCACGCCTTATTGCGCCGATCTGAAGCCCGGCGGCCAGTATGTCGCCAAGGACATGTACGAGGCGGGCGGCGTCTATATGCTGATGAAGACGCTGCTGGCGGAGGGGCTGCTGCACGGCGATTGCCTCACCGTCACCGGCCGCACGCTCGGCGAGAATATCGACGAGGTGACGTGGAACCCGGACCAGAAGGTGATCTACGACGCAAAGACGCCGATCACCCCGACTGGCGGCGTCGTCGGCCTCAAGGGCAGCCTCGCACCCGAAGGCGCGATCGTGAAGGTCGCCGGGATGCATCGGCTGCAATTCGAGGGGCCGGCGCGCTGCTTCGATTGCGAGGAGGAAGCGTTCCAGGCGGTCGAGAATCGCGAGATCCGTGAGGGCGAGGTCATTATCATCCGCTACGAGGGGCCGAAGGGCGGGCCGGGGATGCGCGAGATGCTCTCCACCACCGCCGCGCTCTATGGTCTCGGCATGGGCGAGAAGGTGGCGTTGATCACCGACGGGCGCTTTTCCGGTGGCACGCGCGGCTTCTGCATCGGCCATGTCGGGCCGGAGGCGGCCGAGGGCGGCCCGATCGCATTGGTCGAGGACGGCGATACGATCCGCATCGACGCCGAGGCTGGTACGATCGACCTGTTGGTCGACGAGGCCGTGCTGGCGGAGCGCCGCAAGGCGTGGACCGGGCGCGTCAACGATTACGGGTCAGGCGCGTTGTGGCGATATGCGCGCAATGTCGGCCCGGCGCGCAAGGGCGCGGTGACGCACCCCGGCGCGACCGCCGAACGCCATGTCTACGCGGATATCTGATCGACGGATCGCCGCGTTCCTTGCGGTCGCGCTGCTCGCCGGCTGCAAGGAGCGTCAGACCGCAACGCCACCGCCCAAGCTCGCCGGTGATCTGAATTGCGCGGTCGGCGGGGCGCCCGGTTTCTCGCGTTCCTGCGCGCTGGAACGGGCCGAGACGGCGCGCGGGCTGGTGCTGACGTTGCGCCACGCGCAGGGTGGTTTCCGGCGCTTGCTGGTGACGAAGGACGGGCGCGGCGTCGTCGCGGCGGACGGTGCGGTGCCGGCAAAGGTAACGATTGTGGGAAATAATGAAATCGAGGTCGCGCTGGGCGGCGACCGCTACCGCCTGCCGGCGACGATCGGGGCGCGGCGATGACCCCGCTCGACGGCAGGCCGATCCTGACGGCGGCGCGGATGCGCGCGGCGGAAGAGCGCGCCGTCGCGGCCGGTGTCAGTGTCGAGACGCTGATGGAGCGTGCCGGCGCGGCGGTCGCGGAACAGGTGCGGCGGCTGGCGGGCGATCAGGAGGTGCTGATCCTCTGCGGTCCCGGCAACAATGGCGGGGACGGCTATGTCGTGGCGCGCGTGCTGGCGGCCGCCGGCCATCCAGTGCGAGTGGCGGCAACCGGCGAGCCGCGCAGCGATGCAGCGATCGCGGCGCGACGGCGGTGGGATGGCGTGGTCGAAACGTTGGCGGATGCGCACCGCGCGCCGGTGCTGGTCGATGCGCTGTTCGGCACCGGACTGACGCGCGGTCTGGAGGCGGAGGCTTCGGCGGCGCTGGCCCGGCTCGCCGGCGGCGCGCGGCTGACGATTGCGGTCGACCTGCCGAGCGGCGCGGCGACCGACGACGGACGGCTGCTCTCGCCCGTGCCGGATTATGACCTGACGCTGGCGCTGGGCGCGCTCAAGCCATCGCATCTGCTGCTGCCGGCAGCGGCGCGGTCGCAGCATGTCGCGGTGCTCGATATCGGCGTCGAGGCGCGGAGCGACGTTACGGTGCTCGCTCGCCCGCGCCTGTCCGCGCCGGGAGCGGAGGCGCATAAATACAGCCGGGGGATGATCGCGATCGTCGCCGGGGCGATGCCCGGGGCTTCGGCGCTGGCGGCGAGCGCGGCGGCGAACGGAGGCGCGGGCTATGTGCTGCTGCTCGGCGGTTCGACCGATCAGGTGCCACATGCCGTGGTGCGGCGGCGATTCGATCCGGTTGCGCGCGCCGACGCGCGGATCGGCGCGCTGCTGATCGGGCCGGGGCTGGGCCGCGACGAGCGCGCGCGGGAGCGGCTCGACGCGGCGCTGGCCTCGGATCGGCCGCTGGTGATCGACGGCGACGCGTTGCGGCTGGTTTCGGTGGAAGCGATCGCCGCACGCCCGGCCCCGACGATCCTGACTCCGCATACGGGCGAGTTCGACGCCCTGTTCGGCGCGAGCGACGCGGCCAAGACCGATCGCGCGCTCGCCGCTGCCCGATCCGGCGGCGCGACGATCGTGTTCAAGGGCGCGGATACGGTGATCGCCGGGCCGGACGGCAGCGTGCGTGTTGCGGCCGGCGCCTCGACATGGCTTTCCACCGCCGGCACCGGCGACGTGCTTGCCGGGCTGGTCGCGGCGCGGCTGGCGATCACGCGTGATCCGCTGACAGCGGCGAACGAGGCGGTGTGGCTGCATAGCGAGGCCGCGCGTCGCGCCGGCCCGGCCTTCGTCGCCGACAATCTCGTGCGCCATCTGCCGGAGGCGATCGCGGCATGTCTGTGAGCGAGATCGTGCGAGTCGCCGCGCGTGGCGACGGGGTGACGGCGGATGGCCGCCACGCGCCCTTCGCCGCGCCGGGCGATCTGCTGGAGGATAACGGCACGGTCATCCCCGGCCCGCATCACGCGACCCCACCGTGCCGCCACTTTCCCGCGTGCGGCGGATGCCAGCTCCAGCATCTCGACGATGAATCATGGGCGGGCTTCATCACCGATCGCATCGCTTCCGCGCTCGACGCGCAGGGGCTGGCGAGCCACATCCGCCCGCCCGCGCTTTCCCCGCCGCGCACCCGCCGCCGTGCGACATTGCATTGGGAGCCGGCCGGGCGACTCGGCTTCACCGGCGAGAAGAGCCATGCGATCGTCGATCTGGCCGAATGCCATGTCCTTGCGCCGGAACTGTTCGCGCTGGTCGCGCCGTTGAAGCGGCTGCTCGGGCGGCTGCGGCTCAAGCGGCGGCTCGACGTGCACCTGACGCTCGCCGATCAGGGGCCGGACGTGCTGATTTCAGGCGCGCTGCCCGAGGGACTGGAGGCGGCGGAAGCGATCACCGATTTCGCGCAGCGCCACGCCCTCGCGCGGCTGGCGTTCGACGAAGGGTTCGGCCCCGAGGTGCGCTGGGAGCCGGATGCGGTGACGGTCACCCTCGGCGGCGTGCCGGTGCCGCTGCCGCCCGCCGCCTTCCTGCAAGCGACGCGCGAGGGCGAGGCGGCGCTGGTCGACGCGATGCGCGAGGCGGTGGCCGGCGCGTCGACCGTCGCGGACCTGTTCGCCGGCCTCGGCACCTTCGCGCTCGCGCTGTCGGCGAAGGTCTATGCGGCGGAAGGCGCGCGTGACGCGATCCTGTCCCTCAAGGGCGCGGCGGCGCGCGCTGGGCGGCAGCTCTTCACCGAGCATCGCGACCTCTATCGCCGCCCGCTGATGCCGGCGGAACTGGATCGCTTCGCCGCCGTGATCCTCGATCCGCCGCGCGCCGGCGCGCGGGAACAGGCCGAGATGCTGGCCGCGAGCAAGACACCCTTGATAGGCTATGTCTCATGCAATCCCAGCAGCTTCGCACGCGATGCGAAGATGTTGTGCGAAGGCGGCTATGTGCTGGAATGGGTGCAGCCGGTCGGACAGTTCCGCTGGTCGACCCATGTCGAACTGGCGGCGCGCTTCATCCGGCCGGATAGTCCGCCCCGATGAAATAGAGCCCGTCCGGCGGCGCGTTATAGCCGAGCGCCGCGCGATCGCGCGCTTCCAGCGCAGCGGTCACGTCGTCGGGCGTCCATTTGCCCTGCCCGACGAGGGCAAGGCACCCGACCATCGAGCGCACCTGATGATGCAGGAACGAGCGCGCGGAGGCATACACGTCGATCCGCGCGCCGTCCGCCGTCACATCGAGCCGGTCGAGCGTGCGGAGCGGGCTGTCCGCCTGGCAATGGACCGAGCGGAAGGTGGTGAAATCATGTCGCCCGACCAGCCGCGCCGCGCCCGCCTGCATCGCCGACACGTCGAGCGGTGTGGTGACTCGCCACGCGAGGCCATGCTCGAAGGTGAGCTGCGCGCGGCGCTGGACGATGGCGTAACGGTAATGCCGGCCGATGCAGGAGAAGCGCGCGTGCCAGTCGCCCGCCACCTCCTCCGCCGCCAGCACCGCGACCGGCGCGGGGCGGACGCGGGCGTTGAGCGCCTCCATCAGCCGGAAGGGCGTGATCGGCTTCGCGATATCGACATGCGCGCGCATCGCGGTGGCGTGGACGCCTGCGTCGGTGCGGCCGGCGGCCTGGATCACCGCTTCCTCCCCGGTGATCGCAAAGGCGGCCTCCTCCAGCGCCTGCTGCACGCTCGGGCCGTGGGATTGGCGTTGCCAGCCCATGAACGGGCGGCCGTCATATTCGATCGTCAGCGCGAAGCGGGTCACAGCGCGGTGCCGGCCGGGATCGGGAAGCCGCGCAGCAGGTCCGTGGCGGTCATCATTCCGCGCCCGGCGCGCTGGACCAGCGACGGCCGGATCGCGCCGGTTGCGCAAGCGATGGTCAGGCGATCGTCCAGCACGATTCCCGCCGCGCCGCCGGTGCTTTCCACGGTCGCCTCCAGCACCCGCACCCGCTCGCCATTCGCTTCGAACCACGCGCCCGGGGGGTTGAAGGCGCGGACCTGCCGCTCCACCGCCGCCGCATCCCGCGCGAAATCGAGCCGGCTTTCCTCCTTGGCGATCTTGGCGGCATAGGTGACGCCTTCCTCCGGCTGCGCGACGGGCGGATAGGCGTCCGGATCGGCCAGCACCTTCACCATCAGCCGCGCGCCGAGCGTGGCGAGTTCGTCGGTCAGCTCGCCCGCCGTCTTGCCAAGGATCGGCGTGCGCCCCTCCAGCCGCACCGGGCCGGTATCCAGCCCCGCCTCCATCTGCATGATGCCGACGCCGGTTTCCGCGTCGCCGGCGAGGATCGCGCGCTGGATCGGCGCCGCCCCGCGCCAGCGCGGCAGCAGCGAGCCGTGGACGTTGAGGCAGCCGAGGCGCGGCGCCTCCAGCACGGCGCGCGGCAGGATCAGGCCATAAGCCGCGACCACCGCCACGTCCGCGCCGAGCGCCACGAACGCTGCCTGCTTCTCCGGCGCCTTGAGGCTCACCGGCGTGCGCACCGCGATGCCCAGTTCCTCCGCGCGCCGCTGGACAGGCGAGGGGACCAGCTCGCGCCCGCGCCGCCCGCCCGGGCGCGGCGGCTGGCTGTATGCCGCGACGATCTCATGCCCCGCACCGGCCAGCGCGTCGAGCGTCGGCACCGCGAAGGCTGGCGTTCCCATGAAGACGATCCGCATGGCCGCTCTCGACACGCTGGCGGCGCGCGACGCAACCCCCTATCTGTTCCGCTTATGGCATCGCAGGAGATCGAGGCGCTGACGAGCGCGCTGGCGCGGCTTCCCGGACTGGGGCCGCGCTCGGCGCGCCGCGCGGTGCTGCATCTGGTGAAGAAGCGCGAGACGGCGCTCGTCCCGCTGCTCGCCGCGCTTGCGCAGGTGGAGGAGCGGCTCGCGACCTGCTCGGTGTGCGGCAATGTCGACACCACCGATCCGTGCGCGATCTGCGCCGATCCGCGCCGCGACGCACGGTCGCTGTGCGTGGTGGAGGAAGTGGCCGACCTTTGGGCGCTGGAACGCTCGCGGCTGTTTCCGGGGCGGTTCCATGTGCTCGGCGGGCGGCTTTCCGCGCTGGAAGGGGTGCGGCCCGAGGATCTCGCGATCGATTCGCTCGTCCGCCGGATCGAGGCGGGCGGGGTGGACGAGGTGGTGCTGGCGATGAACGCCACGCTCGAAGGGCAGACCACCGCCCATTATCTCGCCGAGCGGATCGAGCGTTTCCCGGTGCGCGTGACGCAGCTCGCCCACGGCCTGCCGGTCGGCGGCGAACTGGACTATCTCGACGAGGGGACATTGGCGCAGGCGCTGCGCGCGCGCCGCCCGGTCGCTTGACGCCCGCCGCCCGCGCTCCTAGCTCAGTCCCATGTCCTTGCTCTCGATCGTTGAAATCCCCGATCCCCGCCTGCGCCTCGTCTGCGAGCCCGTGGAGGCCGTGGACGACGAGGTGCGCACGCTCGTCGCCGATATGTTCGAGACGATGTACGCCGCGCACGGCATCGGCCTCGCCGCGAGCCAGGTCGGCGTGATCCGCCGCGTGATGGTGGTCGACCTTCAGGAGCGCGAAACCGAGGAAGAAGACGCCAAGCCGGAGGCGAAGCGCGATCCCCGTGCCTTCATCAACCCGGAAATCCTCTGGGTCAGCGACGAGAAATCGACCTATAACGAAGGGTGCCTGTCGATTCCCGAGCAATATGCCGAGGTCGAGCGCCCCGCGCGCTGCCGCGTGAAGTGGCTGGACGAGCAGGGCAAGGCGCACGAGGAAGAATTCCACGGCCTGATGGCGACGTGCGTGCAGCACGAGATCGACCACCTCAACGGCGTGCTGTTCATCGACCATATCTCGCGCCTCAAGCGCCAGATGCTGATCAAGAAACTCGACAAGGCGCGCAAGGCGGCGGCCTGACGCCGATAAAAGGCGCATTCGTCTCACTTGAGCGACGCCTCATGCTCGCCTAAGTCGCGGGCATGAACTCGACCAACGACATCCGCCGCGCGTTCCTCGACTATTTCGGCCGCAACGGGCACCAGATCGTGCCGTCCGCGCCGCTCGTGCCGCAGAACGATCCGACGCTGATGTTCGTCAACGCCGGCATGGTGCCGTTCAAGAACGTGTTCACCGGGCTGGAAAAGCGGCCCTATTCCACCGCCACCTCCTCGCAGAAGTGCGTCCGCGCCGGCGGCAAGCACAACGATCTCGACAATGTCGGCTATACCGCGCGGCACCATACCTTCTTCGAGATGCTGGGGAATTTCTCCTTCGGCGACTATTTCAAGGAACAGGCGATCATTCACGCCTGGACCTTGCTGACGAAGGATTTCGGCCTGCCGGTCGATCGGCTGCTGGTGACGGTCTATCACACCGACGATCAGGCATTCGACCTGTGGCGGAAAATCAGCGGGCTGCCCGAGCAGAAGATCATCCGCATCCCGACCAAGGACAATTTCTGGGCGATGGGATCGGACGGCCCGTGCGGCCCGTGCTCGGAAATCTTCTATGACCACGGCGACCATATCTTCGGCGGCCCTCCCGGCTCGCCCGACGAGGACGGCGATCGCTTCGTCGAGATCTGGAACCTCGTGTTCATGCAATATGTGCAGGAGGCGGACCAGATCATCGGCGATCTGCCCAAGCAGTCGATCGACACCGGCATGGGGCTCGAGCGGATCGCGGCGGTGATGCAGGGCGTTCACGACAATTACGATACCGATACGTTCAAGGCGCTGATCGCGGCCTCCGGCGCGCTGACCCATACCGCCACGGACGGCGAGATGAAGGCGAGCCATCGCGTGATCGCCGATCACCTGCGCTGCTCGGGCTTCCTCGTCGCGGACGGCGTGCTGCCGGCGAACGAGGGGCGCGGCTATGTCCTGCGTCGTATCATGCGCCGCGCGATGCGCCACGCACATCTGCTCGGCGCAAAGGAGCCGTTGATGCACCGGCTGGTGCCCGCGCTGGTGGCGGAGATGGGCGCGGCCTATCCGGAACTGGTCCGCGCGCAGCCGCTGATCGAGGCGACGCTCAGCCAAGAGGAAACGCGCTTCCGCCAGACGCTCGACAAGGGCCTGAAATTGCTCGACGAGGCGACGATCGGCATGAAGGCCGGCGACGTGTTGCCGGGCGAGACGGCGTTCCGCCTATATGACACCTACGGCTTTCCCTATGATCTGACGGAAGATGCGTTGCGCGCGCAGGACCTGTCGGTAGATCGTGCCGGCTTCGACAGCGCGATGGCCGAGCAGAAGCGCGCGGCGCGAGCGGCGTGGAAGGGTTCGGGCGCGAAGGCGTCGGACGAATTGTGGTTCGATCTCGCCGAGGAACTGGGCGCGACCGAGTTCACCGGCTATGCCAACGATATCGGCGAAGGCGTTGTTCTTGCGTTGGTAAAGGATGGCGCGCGGGTGGATCGCGCCGGTGCCGGCGATGCGGTGGACGTGATCGTCAACCAGACGCCTTTCTATGGCGAGAGCGGCGGTCAGGTCGGCGACACCGGCACGATCAGCGCGGAAAACGGCTTCAGCGCGAGCGTCTCCGATACGTCGAAGCAGCTCGGCAAATTGTTCGTCCACCATGCGAAGGTCGATGCGGGCGAGGTGAAGGTCGGCGATCCCGTCAGGCTCGCGATCGACGTGAAGCGCCGCGATGCGATCCGCGCCAATCACTCCGCGACGCACCTGCTGCATGAGGCGCTGCGCCAGCGGCTCGGCACGCATGTCGCGCAGAAAGGCTCGCTGGTCGCGCCGGATCGCCTGCGCTTCGACGTGTCGCATCCGGTGGCGATGACGCCGGCCGAAATCGCCGACGCGGAAGCGCAGGTCAACGCGATGATCCGCCAGAACGGCGCCGTCAGCACGCGGCTGATGACGCCGGAAGAAGCGATCGAGATGGGCGCGATGGCGCTGTTCGGCGAGAAATACGGCGACGAGGTGCGCGTCGTCTCGATGGGCAGCGAGGACGGCGATAAGGTCTATTCGCTCGAATTGTGCGGCGGCACCCATGTCAACGCGCTGGGCGATATCGGCCTGTTCAAGGTGGTGGGCGAGGGCGCGGTATCGTCCGGCGTTCGTCGCATCGAGGCGCTGACCGGTGAGGCGGCGCGGAACTGGTTCGCCCAGCGCGACGAAAGGCTGCGTGAGGCCGCCGCCGCGCTCAAGACCACGCCGGACGAGGTGCCCGCGCGCGTCGTCTCGCTGCTGGAGGAGCGCAAGCGGCTGGAGCGCGAACTGGCCGAGGCCAAGAAGGCGCTCGCGATGGGCGGCGGCTCCGGCGCGCCGACGCAGGTCGAGCAGGCGGGCGGCGTCGCCTTCATCGGGCAGGTGCTCGACGGGTTCGAGGCGAAGGGCCTGCGCGGCGCGGTCGACGAGGCCAAGCAGCGGCTCGGCTCGGGCGTCGCGGTGCTGGTGGCGGTCAACGACGGGCGCGCGTCGGTCGCGGTGGGTGTCACCGACGATCTGGTGACGCGGTTCAGCGCGGTCGAACTGGTGAAGCGCGCGGTCGCGGCGCTGGGCGGGCAGGGCGGTGGCGGCCGTCCCGATATGGCACAGGGCGGCGGGCCGGACGCTACGAAAGCCGACGAGGCACTTGCGGCGGTGCGAGCCGCGCTCGACGAGGCCCGCGCGGCGGCCTGAACGACTCGCCCCGGCATCAGGCCGGGGCGAGCGCGTCGCTGCTTACTTCTTCGGCGCGGCGCTGCTGATCGCGGCCTGAAGCTGCTCAGCGGTCAGGCCGATCGTCACGCCCTTCGGCCCCGGCCCGAAGGCGGAGATGGGCAGGCGGGCGTCGCCGCTCGACGTGGTGAGCGTCACGAATTGATCGTCGGCTTCCTTGATCTTGCCAAGCTCGGTGCCGCCGCTGCCGTAAACGGCCGCGCCGGGCACCAGCTTCGCCTTGAACTCGGCCGAACCGCCAGCCTGTTGCTGGGCGGCGGCCTCGAGCTGCGCCTTGGTCAGGCCCAGGGTAGGGCCTTTCGGGCCGGTGCCGAACGAACTCACCGCCAGCGCTGCCTTGACGGTGCCGGTGTCGACCACCGCGTTGGTGCCATCCGTCGATGCGATCGTGCCGACCACATCGCCTTGCGCGTCGTAAACGGTCGCCCCGGCCGCTACGCCTGCGGCAGCGCTCGCGCCCGGTGCGGGCGCGGCGGTCTGCGCAAATGCGGGGGTAGCGAGCATGACGCCCGCCGCGATCATGAACACTTTACGATGCATGGTTACTCCTCGGCTAATTTCTAGGACAACGATCCTGTCTGAAACTTGCTCCGCAACCCCTCCGCGACAGGTCGAGCCGATCGGGAGATGAAAGGGCGGTTGATCGCGCCGCGCGCATCCCTACCTGCCGGATCACAGCCGACCTCATGGGAGCCAGCCGATGACCGATCTTGCCGCCTTTCCGATCGCCCGCCACTGGCCCGCCGCGCATCCCGATCGCATCCAGCTCTATTCGCTGCCGACCCCCAACGGCGTGAAGGTCTCGATCATGCTGGAGGAGACCGGCCTGCCCTATGAGCCGCATCTGATAGATTTCGGGAAGAACGATCAGAAAACACCTGAATTCACGTCGCTAAATCCGAACGGCAAGATACCCGCGATCATCGATCCGAACGGGCCGGACGGCAAGCCTCTGGGCCTGTTCGAGAGCGGTGCGATCCTGCTTTATCTGGCCGACAAGACGGGGCGGTTCATTCCCTCCGATCCGGCCGGGCGCTGGCACGCGGTGCAGTGGTTGATGTTCCAGATGGGCGGGGTCGGGCCGATGTTCGGCCAGCTCGGCTTCTTCAACAAATTCGCCGGCAAGGAGTGGGAGGACAAGCGCCCGCTCCAGCAATACGTGGATGAGGCGAAACGGTTGCTGGGCGTGATGAACGGGGCGCTGGAGGGCAGGAACTGGTTTCTCGGCGAGGATTACACGATCGCCGATATCTCGATGATCGGCTGGGTGCGCAATCTCATCACTTTCTACGAGGCGCGCGAACTGGTGGAGTTCGATCGCTATGCCAATGTCGCGGCATGGCTGGAGCGCGGCCTCGCCCGGCCGGCGGTGCAGCGCGGACTGACGATCCCCGCGCGGGAGTGAATGCCGCTCAGCCCCAGGTCGAGCAGCGAAGGGGCAGGAGGTGTTTCACCCCTTCCAGCCGGACGGCGCGTTTCGCCGAGCAGATCGGCGCTGCGGCGAGGCGCATCCAGTGATGCGGCGCGCCGCTCGCCGGCGCGATCTCCACGTCGAGCGTGAAACCGCGACAATGCATGATCGCGTGGGCGCGTAGCTGCTCCATCGCCGCGCGGGATTCGCCGACATAGCAATCGGCGGCGGAGCGGCGGGTGATGCGAGCATCGGCCGGGAAGCCGAACAACTCATAGATGCCGCGCTCCCACACCATCTCGCCGCTGAGCAGATCGAACGACCAGCGGCCGCCGATCGTGCCGGCATCGCCCTTCCAGCGGTCGATCCGGGCCGCGCGCTCCGTCAAAGGCCAGCTGAATTGAAGCGGCAGGGGCGCGGGGGGTCGCATCACCTTGCTTCTCGCATCGCGCGGGTTAACGAAACGTCACCATGTTCCCCTATCGTTCCGCTTCTGTTAGGGAAGTCGCATGGCCAAGATACAGAAGCGTTTCGTTTGCCAATCCTGCGGCTCGGTCACGTCGCGGTGGCAGGGCCAATGCCTCGATTGCTCCGAGTGGAACACGCTGGTCGAGGAGGCGCCGGCGATCGTCACGCCGTTCCAGGCCAAGCATAATTTGCAGGGCGGCGGGCGCGCGATCACGCTGGTCGGGCTGGACGCGGAGGTCGCGCTGCCCGCGCGGCTGGCGAGCGGCATCGCGGAGCTGGACCGGGCGCTGGGCGGCGGTTTCGTCGAAGGCTCGGCGACGCTGATCGGCGGTGATCCGGGGATCGGCAAGTCGACCCTGCTGCTCCAGGCGGCGGCGAAGATGGCGCTGGCAGGCGCGCATGTCGCCTATGTCTCGGGCGAGGAAGCGGCGGATCAGGTGCGGCTGCGCGCGCGGCGGCTGGGGCTGGGCGGGGCGCCGGTGCAACTCGCCGCCGCCACCTCGGTCCGCGATATCCTGACGACGCTGGGGCAGGGGCGGCCGCCCGCGCTGCTCATCATCGATTCGATCCAGACGATGCACTCCGACCTGATCGAGGGCGCGCCCGGCACGGTCAGCCAGGTCCGCGCCTCCGCGCAGGAACTGATCCGCTTCGCCAAGGAGCGCGGCACGGCGCTGGTGCTGGTCGGCCATGTCACCAAGGACGGTACGATCGCCGGCCCGCGCGTGCTGGAGCATATGGTCGACACGGTGCTGTCGTTCGAGGGCGAGCGCAGCCATCAATATCGCATCCTGCGCGCGATCAAGAACCGCTTCGGCGGCACCGACGAGATCGGCGTGTTCGCGATGCAGTCCGAAGGTCTGGCTGAAGTTTCAAACCCTTCCGCGCTGTTTTTGACGCAGCGTGAGGAGGGCGTGACCGGCACCACCGTCTTTCCCGCGCTGGAGGGGACGCGGCCGGTGCTGGTGGAGATACAGGCGCTGGTCGTGCGGTTGGCGAGCGGGGCGACGCCGCGCCGCGCGGTGGTCGGCTGGGATTCGGGGCGGCTGGCGATGATCCTCGCGGTGCTGGAGGCGCGGTGCGGACTGAGCTTCTCGTCGGCCGAAGTCTATCTCAACATCGCGGGGGGCTATCGCGTGCAGGATCCGGCGGCCGACCTCGCGGTGGCGGCGGCGCTGGTCTCCGCGCTCAGCGAGCGGCCGGTGCCGGCGGAGGCGGTGGCGTTCGGCGAGATCGCGCTGTCGGGCGAGGTGCGTCCCGTCGCGCACGGCGCATTGCGGCTCAAGGAAGCGGGCAAGCTCGGCTTCGAGCGCGCGCTGGTGCCCGCCGCGATCGCGGGCGAGAAGAGCGAATTGCGGCTCGCCGGCTTCCGTACGCTCGGCCAATTCGTTGACCATATGCTGGGGCGCGGGTAGCGCCTTTCATGCCTGCCCTCATTTCTCGAAGCGGACCCGATGAACCTCAACGGCGTTGATATCCTCGTATTGATCGCGGTCGGGGGCAGCGCCCTGCTCGGCATCAAGCGCGGTTTCGTGACGGAGGTGCTGGCGCTGTTCGCGTGGGTGGCGATGGTCTTCGCGTTGAAATTCTTTCACCTGCCGTTGGCGAAGGTACTCGCGGGAATGGTCGGCACGCCGTCCGGCGCGGCGGTGCTGGCCTTCGCGCTGCTCGCGGGCGTCACCTATTTCCTCGGGCGGATGGTCGCCAATGCGATCGGCGCGCGGGTGCGCAGTTCGGCGGTCGGCCCGATCGACCGGGCGCTGGGCTTCGGCTTCGGTGCGCTCAAGGGGCTGATCCTCTCCAGCCTCGCCTTCCTGCTGGTGGTGCTTGTGCTCGACACGATCGGCGGCGGGCGGACGCATCGCCCGGCGTGGCTGATCGAGGCGCGCACCTACCAACTGCTCAACGCGACCAGCGCCGGGATCGCCGATTTCGTCGATCGACGGCGGCGCGGCGAGCCGGTGTTCGGCGCCTATGCGCCACCCGGCAACGCGGACGACGGGGCATGAACGCGCCGCTCTACAACGAACGCATATTGCGGCTGACCACCGAAGTGCCGGATCGCCGGCTGACCGCGCCGATGGCGACGAGCGAGAAGCGCTCGCCGGTCTGCGGCAGCCGGGTGACGGTGGAGGTGAACCTCGACGCGAACGGCCGGGTGGGCGAGATCGGGATGCTGGTCAGCGCCTGCGCGCTCGGCCAGGCCTCGTCCGCGCTGCTCGCGGCGCATGTCGCCGGGCGCACGCCGGGCGAGCTTGCCGCCGCGCGCGACGCGTTGGCCGCGTGGCTCGCGGGGGAGGGCGCGATGCCCGACTGGCCCGGTCTCGACGTCTTCGTCCCGGCGCTGTCCCACACCGCGCGCCACCCCGCGATCCGCCTCGCGTTCGAGGCGGCGGCGGAAGCGGCCGCGCAGGCTCGGGGCGCGGGCGGATGAGCGACCCCGGCGCCACCACCTCGCTGCTGCGCGACGGCTTCATCCTGCTCGGGGCGGGGCTGGGCTTTGTCCTGCTGTTCCGCCGGCTCGGGCTGGGCGCGACCCTGGGCTATCTCGTGGCGGGCGCGGTGGTCGGCCCGCAATTGCTCGGCCTCGTCGGCGACGCCGAATCGAAGATGGGGATCGCCGAACTTGGCATCACCCTGCTGCTGTTCGTCGTCGGGCTGGAACTGAACCCGTCGCGCCTGTGGCGGATGAAGCGCGATATCTTCGGCTTCGGGCTGATCCAGGTCGTCGCCTGCGGGCTGGCGATCAGCGCGATCGTCGCGGTGTTCGCGCATTTCTCGCTCCCCGCCGCGCTGGCGCTCGGCCTGCCGCTGGCGCTGTCGTCGACCGCGCAGGTGCTGCCGATGCTCCAGTCGTCGGGGCGTTTGCGCACGCCGTTCGGGGAGCGCGCTTTCTCGATCCTGCTGTTCCAGGATCTGTCGATCATCCCGCTCATCACGATCATCACCGCGATGAGCCGCAATCCAGCCGATGCCGCCGGCCCGCCCGGCTGGCTGCTGGCGATCTACACCGTCGCGGCGGTCGCCGGCCTGATGGTCGCGGGCCGCTTCGTGCTACGGCCGCTGTTCCGGGGCATCGGCAATCTCGGTGAACGCGAGATGTTCGTGTTCGCGGCGCTGTTCACCGTCATCGCCAGCGCCGCGCTGATGGAGGCGCTGGGCCTGTCCACCGCGCTCGGCGCGTTCGTCGCCGGCGTGATGCTGGCGGACAGCCCGTACCGGCACGAGCTGGAGGCGGATGTCGAGCCGTTCCGCTCGATTCTGCTCGGCCTGTTCTTCCTGACGATCGGGATGATGCTCAACCTCCACGCGATCGCGGAACGGCCGCTGTTCGTGGTGACGATGGCACTGGCGCTGATCGCGACCAAGACTTTGGTGATCTTCCTGATCGCGCTGGTGTTCCGCATGAACTGGCGCGCGGCGCTCGCATTGGGCGTGCTGCTGAGCCAGGGCGGCGAATTCGGCTTCGTGCTGTTCGCGCAGGCGACCAACGCCTATCTCGTCGCGCCGGAAGCGGCGTCGCTGTTCGGCGCGATCGTTACCCTGTCGATGGCGACGACGCCGTTCCTGATGATGGCGACGCGGCGGCTGCGCGAGCAGCCCGCGCGCGACGACGAGGAGCGCGAGGGGCCGAGCGCGGACGGCGCCAATGCGCTGGTGGTAGGGTACGGCCGCTTCGGGCAGACGGTCGGCCAGATCCTTCTCGCCAGCGACATCCCCGTCACGCTGATCGACACTGATATCGAGATGATCGACGTCGCCGCCGAATTCGGCGCCAAGGTCTATTACGGCGACGGCACGCGGCTCGACGTGCTGCGGCAGGCGGGCGCGGCGGAGGCGGAACTGATCCTGTTCTGCATCGACGGCGATCAGATCGCCCCCGACATCCTGGAGGGCGTGCATGAGGCCTTCCCCGATGCCGCGATCTACGTGCGAGCCTATGACCGCCGCGCGCTGGTGAAGCTGAAGGGCGGGCCGGCGAAGCTGGTGGTGCGCGAGGTGCTCGAATCCGCCGTCAGGATGGCCCGGCACGCGCTCGAGGAACTCGGCACCGACAAGGAGGAGATCGATCGCGCCGAGCAGATGTATCGCGCGCGCGACAAGGAACGGCTGCGCCTCCAGATCGAGGCCGGCGGCGACATGCGCGCGGCGCGTGCCGACGTCGCGCAACAGGTGCCGTGGGGGAACGGGAAATGAAGGGGCGACCGCTGAGGCAGCGTCTGGGCTTTGCGTTGGCTGGCTGGCGCGAGGGCTGGCGACGAGAACGCAGTTTTCGGACTCAATCGCTGGTAGCTGTTGGTGCTGCGCTGACGCTCATTGCGATTGGTCCAGCGCCGATATGGTGGGCGCTTGTCGCCGTTGTGATTGCGTTGGTGCTTGCGCTCGACTTGCTGAATTCCGCGTTAGAGGCGGTGATCGATCTTCTTCATCCCGGTTTGGATGAGGAGATCCGTGCCGCTAAGGATATGGTGGCTGGTGCGGTGCTTGCGATCAGCACAGCGGCGCTGGTTGTTGCGGTGGCGATGATAACCGACAGGTGCTGGCGATGAATGCGCTTCTCATTGTGGCCGCGCTGTCCGGCGCGTTGGCGGTGGCGGCCGGGGCGTTCGGCGCGCATGGCGCGAGCGGGGCGGCCGCGGAGTGGCTCAAGACCGGGGCGCATTATCAGCTTGTCCACGCGGTCGCGGCGCTCGTCGCGCTGCGCCTGGAGGCGCGCGGGCCGGCGTGGCTGTTCGTCGTGGGCGGAGCGCTGTTCGCCGCGACGCTCTATCTGATGGCGCTCGGCGCGCCGCGCTGGCTGGGTGCGATCACGCCGATCGGCGGCGCGTTGCTGATTGCCGGCTGGCTGTGGCTCGCGTGGAGCGGGCTGCGCGGCTGAATCAGGCGGCGGCGAGGAACGCCTCGACCGCGCCCAGATCCACGTCGCGATCCAGATAGGTCTGCCCGATCCCGCGCGCGAGCAGGAACGGGATGCGCCCGGCGCTGGCCTTCTTGTCGTGGCGCATATGCTCGATCAGCCGCGCGGCTGGCGCCTCGATGCCCGCCGCGCCGAGGCCGTCCGGCAACCCGACCGCGCGCCAATGCGCCGCAACCCGTGCGGCGTCCCCGGCCGGGCACAGCCCCTGCGCGGCGGAAAACCCGAACGCCAGCGCGCAGCCCGCCGCGACGCCTTCGCCATGCAGCAGCCGGTCGGAGAAACCCGCTTCCGCTTCCAGCGCGTGGCCGAAGGTATGACCGAGATTGAGCAAGGCGCGCCGTCCCGATGTCTCGAACTCGTCGTCCCCGACGATCCGCGCCTTGGCCGCCACCGAATGGGCGATGGCATAGGTCCGCGCCCCGGCATCGCCGGCGAGCAGCCGCGCGCCATTCTCCTCGCACCAGGCGAAGAAAGCCGCATCGTCGATCAGGCCGTATTTCACCACCTCGGCATAGCCGGCACGAAGCTGGCGCGCCGGGAGCGTATCGAGCACGTCGGGGTCGATCAGCACCATCTTCGGCTGGTGGAAGGCGCCGATCAGGTTCTTGCCGGCCCGAGTGTTGATCCCGGTCTTGCCGCCGACCGACGAATCGACCTGTGCCAGCAATGTCGTCGGCACCTGCACGAAGCCGCAGCCGCGCTTGAGGATCGCGGTGGCGAAGCCGACCAGGTCGCCGATCACCCCGCCGCCCAGCGCCACGACATGATCGCCGCGCTCGACGCCCATGTCGAGCAGCCGATCGCACAAAGCCTCCAGCGTCGACCAGCTTTTCGATCCCTCGCCCGCCGGGAGGACGATCGATTCGCTGTGCAGGCCGGCCGCGTCCAGCGAGGCGCGCAGGGTGGCGAGATGGCCCGCGACATTCTCGTCCGCGACGATCACCATCGGGTGGCTCCGCGCGATCGGCGCGAGATGCTCGCCGGCGCGGGCGAGCAGCCCGGATTCGATGATCACCGGATAGGCACGCGCGCCCAGTTCGACCTTCACCACGCTCACTTGCCGATCGCCTCCAATATCGCCCGGACGGTAAAGTCATGCGGCACGTTGTTGCTCGGCACGCGGACCTGCGCCTGCGCGTAGAGCGGGTTGCGCACCTCCGCCAGCTCGCGCAGCACCTGCGCGGGATCCTTGCCGACCAGCAGCGGGCGGTGGCCGCGCTTGCGCACCCGCTCCGCCAGCACCTCGATCGAGGCGTCGAGCCACACCGCCAGCGCCTCCGCCAGGATCAGCGCGCGCGTCTCCTCGTTGACGAATGCGCCGCCGCCGGTTGCGATCACCTTCGGCGCGCCGTCCATCAGCCGCGCGATCACCCGGCGCTCGCCATCGCGGAAATATTGCTCGCCATATTGCGCGAACATCTCCGCAATGGTCATCCCCGCCGCCTGCTCGATCTCCGTATCGGCATCGACGAAGGGCAGGCGAAGCCGCAGCGCCAGCCGTCGCCCGACGGTGGATTTGCCCGCGCCCATCAGCCCCACCAGCACGATCGGCTGGCCGGTCCAGACGGCCTGGGGCGGGGCGGGGCTTTGCAACATCGTCAGCGCGGCTATACAGCGCAGCGACGTAGAGGCCATAGTGGACGTGGCCGGGTTCTCGCGTCGGACAGGATAGGTGTGATGCCACGATTGATCGTCTCGCTGGTGGTGCTGTTGGTGATCGTGATCGGCGCGCTGTTCTTCTTTGCCGGCCGCGCCGGTGAAAAGCCGACGGCGCGGATCGAAAAGGCGGTCGAGCTTGGCAATCTCGCGAGTTAAGGTTGCGGCGGCCGCGCTGACGGCCGCATCGCTGGCCGCCGCGGCGGTCGCGCAGAGCAACAAATCCCCCGAATCGCTGCTGCCGCCCGGCTTCGGCGAGCCGGTCGCGCAGCCCAGCGCCGCGCCGCAGGCCAGCGCGCCGCCATCCGCGACCGCCGCGCCGCCCGCGACGGTGCAGCAGGTTCCGCCCGGCATCGCCGACAACGGCATCGCGCCCGAGCCGACGCCCAGCGCCACGCCGACGCCGGACGCGGCTACGCTGGCGCAATATGAGATGCCCGCCTTCGCCCGTCGTTCGCTGGCGCTGGTCGGGCCGACCGGCACCACGGAGGGCGGCCTCGCTCCTGACGCATGGGGCAATGCCGACGGCCGTTTCCTCGAGGTGCTGATGCGGCGCCTCTCCGCGCCGCTGCCCTCGCGCTGGCTGTCGATTGCGCTGCGCCGCGCTTTGGTGTCGCGGGTCGATACGCCGCGCCGGGTGAACGGCGCGGATTTCGCGGCGGAGCGGGCGTGGCTGCTGCTGCGCATGGGCGAATCGGTGTCGGCGCGCGCGGTGGTCCAGTCGGTCGATATCGGCAACGTGACCCCCAAGCTGCGCGAGATATGGATGCAGGCGGCGCTGGCGACCGCCGATCCGGCCGCGCTCTGCCCGCTGACCGATGCGGCGCTGCGCAACGACAACCAGCCCGGCTGGGTGCTGGCGCAGGCGATGTGCGCCGCGCTGACCGGCAATCCCGGCGAGGCGCAGCCGCTGATCGCCGAGGCGCGGCACGCCCATCTGGCCAGCGGCATCGACCTGCAACTGGCGCAGAAGGTGATCGGCGCGGGGGCGGACAGCCGACAGGCGATCACGATCGAATGGGGCCCGGTGGTCCAGCTCAACGCCTGGCGCTTCGGCCTCGCTACCGCGACCGGCATCGCCGTGCCCGATTCGCTCTACGACACGGTGGGGCCGCAAGTGACGGGCTGGCGCGCGCTGGCTCCGGCGATCCCGCTCGCCGATCGCGCCGCGCCGGCCGAGCGGGCGGCGGCGATGGGCGTGCTCTCCAATCTCGCTTTGGTCGACTTATATGGCGCGATCGATGCGGCGGACGACATGCCCGCCATGCTCTCCGCCACCGCGTCCGACCTGCGTAGCGCCTATGCCGGCGCGGACGTGGCGACGCGGATCGGCGCGCTGCGGCAATTGTGGGAGGGGGGCTCGACGGCGCAGGGCGAATACGCCCGCCTGATCCTCACCGCCCGCGCGGCGGCGCGCGTCCGCCCTATCGACGGCAAGGACGAGGCGGATCGCATCATCGCCGCGATGCTCTCCGCCGGCATGGACCGCACCGCGATGCGCTGGCGCGACACTGTGAGCACCGGCACCGACGGCTGGGCGCTGTTGATGCTCGCCGATCCCGACGCGGCCACGCGGCTCGGCTATGGCGCGGTCTCCGGCTATGCCAGCGCGCGCAAGCAGCAGATATTCTTCGCTGGGCTCGCCGGCCTCGGCCGGCTCTCATCGAGCGATATCGAGCGCGGCGCACAGGCGTTCGACGTGAAGATCGGCGCGGACAATGCGTGGACGCGCGCGCTCGACCGCGCCACCCGCGATCGCCAGCCGGCGACCGTCCTGCTGCTCTCGGCGATCGGGATGCAGACCGGCGACTGGCGGGGAGTGCCGCCGGAGATGCTCTATCGCATCGTCACCGCGCTGCGCGTCGTTGGGCTTGGCGGCGAGGCGCGGATGATCGCGACAGAGGCGCTGACGCGCGCCTGACGCGATGAGCGCCGACCGCGACCTGATCGAACGCTTCCTCGAAATGATGGCGGCGCAGGCGGGTGCGGCGCGCAACACGATCGCCGCCTATCGCAGCGATCTGCTGCTAGCCTCGGAAGCGCTGGGCGGTGGGCTGGCCGATGCGGATGCGGCGGCGCTGGAGCGGCTGGGCGAAAGCTGGCTCGACCTCTCGCGGTCGAGCGTGGCGCGCAAGTCGGCGGCGCTGCGGCGGTTCTACGCCTTTCTGGCCGATGAGGGGCTGCGCGGCGACGATCCCGGCGCGGCCTTGCCCCGCCCCGGCACGCGGCGCGCGCTGCCCCGGACGCTTTCCCACGCCGATATTGAGCGGTTGTTTGCGACGATCGCCGCGCGGCTGGCCCGCGATCCGCCCGATCCCAACGATCGGCGGATGGAGGCGCTGCTCGAGCTGCTCTACGGCTCCGGCCTGCGCGCGACCGAGCTTGTCTCGCTGTCGCGCAACGCGATCCAGCCCGACCGGCCGTTCCTGATCCTGCGCGGCAAGGGCGGGCGTGAGCGGCTGGTGCCGGTGTCCGATCGCGCGCGGGCGGCGGTGGCGCGGTGGCGCGAGCATGTCGCGAAGGAGCGGCCGTTCCTGTTCCCTTCCGGCAAGGGGCATCTATCGCGCGTACGGCTCTACCAACTCGTCCGCGCGTTGGCGGCGGAATCCGGCATCCCGCCCGAGCGGATCAGCCCGCACGTCCTGCGTCACGCCTTCGCGACGCATCTGCTGGAGGGTGGGGCGGACCTGCGCGCGCTGCAATCCATGCTCGGCCATGCCGATATCGCCACGACCGAAATCTACACCCATGTCGACAGCAAACGGCTGGTCGATCTGGTCAACGAACGCCATCCGCTCGTTGACGTGGCGAAGCGCGCGCCCTAGCGCAGCCGGATGCCGACTTTCCTCGATTTCGAGAAGCCGATCGCCGAACTTCAGGCGCGGATCGACGAACTGCGTGAGACCGGCGCCGATGGCGGCGTCGATCTGAGCGCGGAGATCGCCCGCTTGCAGGCGAAATCCGACAAGCTGCTGCGCGATACCTTCGCGAAGCTGACGCCGTGGCAGAAGACGCAGATCGCCCGCCATCCCGAGCGCCCGCATTTCAGGGATTATGTCGCCGGGCTGTTCGACGAGTTCGTGCCGCTGGCCGGCGATCGCGGCTTTGCCGACGATCAGGCGATCCTCGGCGGCTTCGCCACCTTCCGCGGCCACCGCGTGCTGGTGCTGGGGCATGAGAAGGGCGACGACACCGCCTCGCGCCTGCGCCACAATTTCGGGATGGGCAAGCCGGAGGGCTATCGCAAGGCGGTGCGCCTGATGGAGCTCGCCGACCGATTCGGGCTGCCGGTGGTGACGCTGGTGGACACCTCGGGCGCGTTCCCCGGCCTCCAGGCGGAGGAGCGCGGGCAGGCCGAGGCGATCGCCCGCTCGACCGAGGCGAGCCTCGCGCTCGGCGTGCCGATGGTCGCGGCGGTGGTGGGCGAGGGTGGCTCCGGCGGCGCGATCGCGCTCGCCAGCGGCAATCGCGTGCTGATGTTCGAGCACGCCGTCTATTCGGTGATCTCGCCGGAGGGCTGCGCCTCTATCCTGTGGCGCACCGCCGACAAGGCGCCGGAGGCGGCCGAGGCGATGAAGGTGACGGCGCAGGATCTGAAGGCGCTCGGCGTGATCGACACGATCGTGCCCGAGCCGATCGGCGGTGCGCACCGCGATCCCGCCCCCGCGATCGCCGCGCTGGGCGACGCGATCGACCGCGCGCTGGGCGAGCTTTCCGGCATGTCCGCCGAAGCGCTGCGCAAGGATCGCCGCGCGAAATTCCTCGCGATGGGCCGGGTGTGAACAATGCGCTGACCGGCATCGCGCAGGCCGCGCCCGCGATCGGCATGATCGCGGCGTTCGCCTGTCTGATCGGCGGCCTCTATCTGCTGCGCACCGGGCGCGACCGCCGCAAGGGCGCGCTGCTGCTGGTGATGACGGCGGTGCTGGTGGCGAACGTGCTGATCTGGACGCTGCCGACGGCATAGGGGCGCCCGACGGCGCCCCTTTCCGTGTCAGCGGATCGGCGAATCCGGCGCGAGGCGCATGTCGAGGTAATTGTCGACCGACCGCATCAGGTCGTCCATCTCATGCTCGAAGAAATGGTTGGCGCGCGGAATCACGTCGTGGTGGATCGTGATGTGCTTTTGCGTGCGCAGCTTGTCGACCAGCTTCTGCGTCGCGCCGGGCGTCGCCACCTCGTCCTGCTCGCCCTGGATGATGATGCCCGAGGAGGGGCAGGGGGCGAGGAAGGTGAAGTCGTAGAGATTGGCCGGCGGCGCGATCGAGATGAAGCCGCGGATCTCCGGCCGCCGCATCAGGAGCTGCATCCCGATCCACGCGCCGAACGAGAAGCCCGCGATCCACGTCGTCGATGCCTCCGGGTGGAAGCTCTGCACCCAGTCGAGCGCGCTCGCGGCGTCGGAAAGCTCGCCGATGCCGTTGTCGAACGTCCCCTGGCTCTTGCCGACGCCACGGAAATTGAAGCGCAACGTGGCGAAGCCGCGCCGCTGGAACGTCTTGTAGAGCTGCTGCACGATATGGTTGTTCATCGTGCCGCCCGCGTTCGGATGCGGGTGCAGGATCATCGCGACGGGCGCGCGGGGCTTGGGGGCGGGGGCGAAACGCCCCTCCAGACGGCCCTCGGGGCCGGGGAAGATCACTTCAGGCATTGTTTCCCGTTCGTTGGTGGGCGCGGGTGTAGCGCCGTGCTTTGCGCGCTATATAGGACGCGTCACCGGATTTGGAACGAGTTTTGCCGGAATTAGCCTTGGCCCCACGTCTCTATCTCGATCATGCCGCGACCACGCCGATGACGGCGGCCGCGATCGCCGCCGTCGCGCGCGGGCAGGCGATGTGGGCGAATCCCTCCTCGCCCCATGCCGAGGGGCGCGCCGCGCGCGCCGCGCTGGAGGAAGCGCGCGCCGCGATCGCCGGGGCCTATGGCTGGCGGCACGAGATCTTGCTGACCAGCGGGGCGAGCGAATCGCTGACGCTCGCGCTCGGCCGGGCGCAGGTCGCGCGGCGCATCGTCTCGGCGGTGGAGCATGACGCGGCGATCCGCGCGGCCGGTATGGCGGAGACGGCGCCGGTGGACGCGGACGGCGTGATCGACCTCACGGCGCTCGCGCGGCTGGCCGAGGGCGAGCCAGCGCTTGTCTGCCTGCAATGGTGCAACAGTGAGACGGGTGTGCGCCAGCCGATCGCGGCGGCGGCGGAGATCGTCCATGCCGCCGGCGGCCTGCTGCTGGTCGATGCGGCGCAGATGCCGGCGTCGGCGGAACTGGCCGACTATGCCGATCTGGTCGCGCTTTCCGCGCACAAGCGCGGCGGGCCGCCGGGGATCGGCGCGCTGCTGGTACGCGATCTCGCGACGCTGCGGCCGACCGGCGGGCAGGAGCGCGGCTATCGGCCGGGAACGGAGAACCTCCCCGCCGCGCTTGGCTATGCCGCCGCCCTCGCCGAGCGGGAGCCGGACTACGCCGCTTTGCGCGCTCGTCTGGACGATGCGATCCGCCGCTCGGGCGGGATCGTCGTGGCCGAGCGGGCGGCGCGTCATCCCGCGATCGGCAGCTATCGCCTGCCGGGCCTCGCCGCGAGCGCGCAATTGATCCGCTTCGACCTCGCCGGCATCGCCGTCTCGGCGGGCAGCGCCTGTGCGAGCGGCAGCTTGAAGCCCAGCCACGTCCTGCGCGCGATGGGCTGGGGCGAGGAGGAGACGCGCGAGGTGATCCGCGTCAGCTTCGGTCGCGTGACGAGCGATGTGGACGTGGATCGCTTCATCACCGCATGGCGTGATGTCGCGCGGCAGGCAAGGCGGCTGGCGGCATGATCTACCTCGATTATCAGGCGACCACGCCGCTCGCGCCAGAGGCGTTCGAGGCGATGCTGCCGTGGCTCCGCGACGAGCACGCCAACCCCCATTCCGCCCATTCTGCCGGGCGCAAGGCCAAGGCGGCGATCGAGGTGGCCCGTGCGCAGATCGCCGCGCTGCTGCCGAAGGGCGGCCGGGTGGTGTTCACCTCCGGCGCGACCGAGGCACTCAACTGGGCGATCAAGGGCGTCGGCGGCCCGTTCGTGACGATCGCCACCGAACACGCCGCCGTGCTCGACACCGCGCATGCCATCGGCGAGGCGCGAATCGTGCCGGTCGATCGCGAGGGACTGGTCGATCGCGCGGCGCTGGCCAGGGTTCTGCCGGGCGCGAGGCTGGTCGAGGCGATGCTGGTCAACAACGAGATCGGCGTGATCCAGCCGGTCACGGAGATCGCGGCGCAGGCCCACGCGGCTGGTGCGCTGATGCTGTGCGACGCGGTGCAGGGCTATGGCCGCGTGCCGATCCCGGAAGGCTGCGATCTGATCGCGCTATCCGCCCACAAGATCCACGGGCCGAAGGGCATCGGCGCGTTGTGGATCCGCGACGGCGTGGCGCTCGCGCCCTTGCTGCACGGCGGCGATCAGGAGGGCGGGCGTTCGGGCACGCTCAGCCCGGCGCTGTGCGTCGGCTTCGGTGTCGCGGCACGGCTGATGGCGGAGCGGGCCGCGCAGGATGCGGCGCATGTCGAGCGGCTGTGGTCGCTCGCGACCGGCATGCTCGCCGGCTGGACGATCAACGGTGCGGTGAGCCAGCGCTATCACGGCAACCTCAACGTGCGCCGTGCCGGACTGGACGTGAACCGACTAATGTCCGACTGCCGCGACATCGCCTTTTCCGCCGGGTCGGCCTGCGCCAGCGGCTCGGGGCGGCCGAGCCACGTGCTGAAGGCGATCGGCCTCAGCGATGTGGAGGCGCGCGGCTCGATCCGGCTCGGCTTCGGGCGCTACACCACGGAGGAGGAATTGCGGACCGCGCTGATCCGCATCACGGCGGCAGCCGATGCGCAAAGGATCGCGGCATGACCATGAAGGTGCGGTTTGTCGGCACGGACGGAACGGTCAGCGAGGTGGAAGCCGCGCCGGGCGACAGCCTGCTCGAGGTGGGGCAGCGTAACGGCCAGCCGCTGGAGGGCACCTGCGAGGGCCAGATGGCCTGCGCCACCTGCCATGTCATCGTCGACGCCGCGGATTTCGACCGGCTGCCCGCGGCGAGCGAGGACGAGGAGGATATGCTCGACCTCGCCTATGACGCGACGCGCACCAGCCGGCTCTCATGCCAGATCACGCTGTCGGAAGCGCTCGATGGCCTGACTGTACGCTTACCATCGGGTTCACGGAACATGCAGGGGCGGTGAGCTAACCTTCGCCTCATGTGGGAAGAAGTACAGGAGTGAACCACATGAGGAAGATCGTTCTCGCGCTCGCCGGCCTGATGGTGGCGGGCACCGCGCTCCCCGGCGCGGCGGAAGCGCAAGGCTGGCGCAACGACGGCTATTACGGGAAGCATGATCGCTGGCGCGGCGATCGCGGCTATCATCGCGGATGGGACAGGAATCGCGGCTGGCATCGCGGCCCGCGCTTCCGCACCGTCTGCGAATGGCGCGGCCGTTATCGCCCGCACCGCGTCTGCTATCGCGTGCGTGCCTGGTAAGATGGCTTGAACACGCCGCCCGGCTCCGCCATATGGCGCGCGGGAGTCGGGCGGACGTGGTCGTCGCCAACCTGGTCAGATCCTGACGGAAGCAGCCACAACGATTTCGCCACGGGTCGTTCCGGCTCCCACCGCGCGCTGCGCAAGCGATAGCGAAGCCATCGCGCGCACCGGCAGCGCGCGCGGCCGGTGGCGCTACCAGCGCCGTCCGACGACGCGGCTTCGCCGCGCCGCGCCCTAAATCCCGTCAAAAAACCGTATCCCCTCATGCCGGGACACCGAAGCTCGGGCGATGATGTTCGTGGCGCTGGATGCCGGGGCAAGTTCGGCATGACGAATAAGCGCAACCCGGATTGTAGCTGACGAATCCCTCCGTACCCCCTATCTACCTCCGGGTGAACGATCTCTCCGCCTCGCTCGGCCTCGACGAGCCGCCCCAGCCGCAACGCGCTGGCGACGCCTATCGCGTGCTCGCGCGCAAGTACCGGCCGCAGACCTTCTCCGCGCTGATCGGGCAGGAGGCGATGGTCCGCACGCTGGAGAATGCGATCAAGCGCGACCGCATCGCCCATGCCTTCCTGCTGACCGGCGTGCGCGGGGTGGGCAAAACCTCCACCGCGCGCCTCATCGCCAAGGCGCTCAACTGCATCGGCCCGGACGGGCAAGGCAACCCGACGATCGACCCGTGCGGGGTCTGCGAGCCGTGCCGGGCGATCGCCGAGGGGCGTCACATCGACGTGATCGAGATGGACGCCGCCAGCCATACCGGTATCGATGACATCCGCGAGATCATCGAGGCGTCGCGCTATGCGGCGGTTTCCGCGCGCTACAAGATCTACATCATCGACGAAGTGCACATGCTGTCGAAGGCGGCCTTCAACGGCCTGCTCAAGACGCTGGAGGAGCCGCCCGCGCATGTGAAGTTCCTGTTCGCCACGACCGAGGTGAACAAGGTGCCGGTGACGGTGCTGTCGCGCTGCCAGCGGTTCGATCTGCGCCGCATCCCGGCGGAAATGCTGGCCCGGCATTTCGCCAATGTCTGCGAGCAGGAGAATGCCGCGGCCGAGCCGGAGGCGCTGGCGCTGATCGCGCGCGCGGCGGAAGGATCGGCGCGCGACGGCCTGTCGATCCTCGACCAGGCGATCGCCCATGCCGATCTGGAAGGCGGCGGGGTACGCGCGGCGGCGGTGCGCGAGATGCTCGGCCTGTCCGATCGCGGGGCGGTGCGCGACCTGCTCGGGTTGCTGCTCGCGGGGGACGCGCCGGCCGCGCTTGCGGCGTTGCGCCGGCAATATGATCTTGGCGTCGATCCGCAATCGGTGTTCCGCGCGCTGCTGGAGGCGGTGCATGGCGTGACGCTGGTGAAGGTCGGCGCGCCCGACGATCCCGCCCAGCCGGAGGACGAGCGCGCCGCCTATCGCGATTGGGCGACGAAGCTCTCCTTCGCGATGCTCCACCGGCTGTGGCAGCTATTGCTCAAGGGGCATGACGAGGTGGCTCGCGCCGCCATGCCGATCGAGGCGGCGGAGATGGCGCTGCTGCGCATCGCCCACGCCTCGACCTTGCCCGACCCCGGCGAACTGGCGCGGCAGATCGCGAGCGGCGCGATATCGGTCGGCGGTCCGGCCGTCGCCGCCGCGCCCGCGCCGCCGCAGGGCGCTCCGAACGAATTCGCCGCCGTCATGGCGCTGCTGGAGGAACGCGGCCACCACGCGCTCTATCACCGGCTGCGCGGCAGCGCGCGGCTGGTGCGGATCGCGCCGGGCGAGATCGCTTTCAGTGGATCGCGCCCGGTATCGGCCGATACCCTCGCCGAGTTCGCGCAGGTGCTGAAGGCCGAGACCGGCCGCACGTGGAAAGTGGCGATGGTCGACGAGCCGGGCGAGCCGACCATGAAGGAGGCGGACGACGCGGCGGAGGAAGCGGCGCGTCAGGCGATCCTCGACACGCCGATCATCGCGGCGGCGCGCGCCGCTTTCCCTGACGCCGAACTCATCGAATGGCCCAAACGGAGCATATTGTGAAGGACTTGAACGACATTCTTGCCATGGCCCAGAACGTGCAGAACGAGCTGAGCAAGGCGCAGGAGAGCCTCGACACGATCGAGGTGGAGGGGGCTGCCGGTGGCGGTCTCGTCAAGGTGAAGGCATCGGCGAAGGGGCGGATCATCGCGGTTTCGATCGATGAATCGCTACTCCAGCCATCCGAGAAGCAGATGGTGGAGGATCTCGTCGCCGCCGCGCTCAACGATGCGCGGGCGAGAGCCGATGCTGCCTCCTCCGCCGAGATGGCGAAGATGACCAGCGGCCTGCCGCTGCCACCGGGGTTCAAGCTGCCGTTCTGATCGCCGCGTGTGGCGCCGGCCCGCGCGACGGATCGCGCAGGCCGGCTTCCCGCCGATCAACTCGTGGCGACGGTGCAGTCACCGATCCGCGAGCCCTTCACCTTGGTTTTGGTGGTGACGCTCTGGCCGTTCATGTCGGTCTTGGTCTCGCTGACCAGATCATAGCCCTTGCTGCCGAAATCGCCTGACAGCTTGCTCTGGATCGTGCCCTGGCCGGCGGGGCCGCCCTGGCAGGTCATCTGCGCGTCGAGCTTGCCGCCCTTGATCTCGAACGTGTCGTAGCGGCAGGATTTCATGCCCTTGCCGCCGAGCAGTTCCTCCGGCGGTCGCTCGGCTTGTTCCTTGGTCACACAGGCTTCGACGGTCTGCTTGCCGCTCGCGGAAAGCTGCTTCTTCATCATGTCGGCGACCTGCGGCGGCGCGTTGGCGATCTCGACCGAATCGACCGACACCTCGGTGCGCCATTTGCCCGGCTCCATCCGTATCGCGCTGTCGGCGGCGGTGGCGACTTCCGCGACGGAGGCGTTCTCGGCCTTCACCTCCGGCTTGTTATTGCATCCCGCCAGCGCCAGCGGAACCAGCGCGATCGCATAGGCGAGCTTCATATCCGTCTCCCGTTCCGTTCCCGTCATGTCCGTCTCATGGCGGACCCGCCCTCAACGCGCGCGAGCGATGCGGTATCCCTGAGGTGAAGAAACGCCGTTATTTCAGGCAGCTATCCAGCCCGTTGCGTTGCACGACGCCGACATAGCGCGCCAGCGCATTGCCGTGGCGGCGGACGAACCCGCTGGGGTCGATCGCCTCGCGCTTTTTTGGCAGCGGCAGCACGGCGGCGATCCGCGCGGCCTCCAGCGGCGTCAGATGCGCGGCCGAATGGTGGAAATAGCGCATCGCCCCGGCTTCAACGCCATAGGTGCCGATGCCGGTCTCGGCGACATTGAGATACATCTCCATGATCCGCCGCTTCCCCCAGATCGTCTCGATCAGGACGGTGAAATATGCCTCGAACGCCTTGCGGACATAGCCGCCACCCTGGAACAGGAAGACGTTCTTCGCGGTCTGCTGGCTGATCGTGGAGCCGCCGCGGATGCGACCGCCCTCAGCATTGCGATAGGCCGCGCCCGCGATGGCCCGGAAGTCGAATCCGTGATGGGAGCAGAATCGCGCATCCTCCCCGGCGATCGCGACGCGCGCCATATTGGGATCGATCCGGCTCAACGGCCGCCATTCCTTCGTGACCGAGCGGCCGGACAGTAGATCGCCCAGCATCGTGAAGGTGATGGGCGTCGGCACGAAGCGAAGGATCACGACCCAAAGCACGGACAGGCCGACGAACCACAAGGCAACCTTGCCGCCGATACGAAGCACGCGAGCGATCATGCACCCGTCGTTAGCCGAGCATCATGATCGCCAGCAATGCCCGGTCCGGAAATGCTTCAGGCCGGCAGCAGCCGTTTCTCGCCGGCAAGACGCATCATCGCCTTCTGCAGCTTCTCGAACGCGCGCACCTCGATCTGGCGAACACGCTCGCGGCTGACGCCATAGACCTGAGAAAGCTCCTCCAGCGTCTTGGGGTCGTCGGTCAGGCGACGTTCGGTGAGGATGTGCTTCTCGCGGTCGTTAAGGTCGTCCATCGCGGAGACGAGCATCTCGTGACGCACGTCGGCTTCCTGCGACTCCGCCAGAACGCTGTCCTGCAACGGCGCGTCGTCGGCAAGCCAATCCTGCCACTGGCCCTCGCCGTCCTCGCGCATCGGCACGTTGAGGCTGGTGTCGCCACCCATCGCCATGCGGCGGTTCATGCTGACGACTTCCGCCTCGGTCACGCCGAGATCGGTGGCGATCTTCTCCACGTCCTCGGGCTTCAGATCGCCGTCCTCGAACGCGTCGAGCCGGGCCTTCATCCGGCGCAGGTTGAAGAACAGTTTCTTCTGCGCCGCCGTGGTGCCCATCTTCACGAGGCTCCACGAACGCAGGATGAACTCCTGGATCGAAGCCCTGATCCACCACATCGCATAGGTGGCGAGGCGGAAGCCACGATCCGGCTCGAACTTCTTCACGCCCTGCATCAGGCCGATATTCCCTTCGGAAATCAGTTCGCTGACCGGCAGGCCGTAACCCCGGTAACCCATCGCGATCTTCGCCACGAGCCGGAGGTGCGAGGTGACGAGCTGTGCCGCCGCCTCGGTATCGCCATGCTCCTGGAAGCGCTTGGCGAGCATATATTCCTGCTCGGGCGCCAGGATGGGGAACTTCTTGATCTCGGCGAGATAGCGGTTGAGGCTCTGCTCCCCGCCGAGCGCAGGGATCGTCGCGGGGACGTTGCTGCGATTTGCCATGATCCTTACCCTTTCCCTTTGCGGAAAGTCGCGGCCTTGCCAAAGCGCCGCGCCGTTTCCAGTCTTATACGTTGAGCTGAATGAACAGTTCCTGCATGTCAGCAGGCATCGTGCTTTCGAACGACAAAGCAACTTTTGTTATCGGATGGATGAACCCCAGCCGCGCCGCGTGCAAGGCCTGACGCCTGAAACCCAGCGTTTCGAGCAATGCGCGATGCGCCTGCTTCGTCCGGCCATAGACCGGATCGCCGAGCAGGGCATGGCCGAGCGAGGCCATATGCACGCGCACCTGATGTGTCCGCCCCGTCTCCAGCCGACATTCGACCAGCGCGGCGTCGCGTCTCAGCCGCTCCACGGTGCGATAATGCGTGACCGCGCGCTTGCCATTCGCGACTATCGCGATCTTCTTGCGGTTCTGCGGGCTGCGCGCCAGCGTGGCGTCGACACTGCCGGCGGGCGGCGTCGGCTGGCCCGAGACGATCGCCAGATAGCGGCGGTCGATCGAATGATCGGCGAACTGCTTCGCCAGCCCTTCATGCGCGCGATCGGTCTTGGCGGCGACCATCAGGCCGGACGTGTCCTTGTCGATACGATGGACGATCCCCGGCCGCGCCACCCCGCCGATGCCCGAAAGCGAGCCCTTGCAATGGTGCAACAGCGCGTTGACCAAAGTGCCGTCGAGGTTCCCGGCGGCGGGATGGACGACCAGCCCGGCCGGCTTGTCGACGACGATCAGATGCTCGTCCTCGAACGCGATCCGGAGCGGGATGTCCTGCGCCTCGTTACGTGCCGGCGCGGGATCCGGCACCGTGACGGCGAACGTCTCGCCCGCCGCCGCCTTGCGCGCCGGCTCGCGGACGAGTTGCCCGTCGCGCTCGACCTTGCCGCCCGCGATCAGCACCTTCAGCCGCTCGCGCGACAGGGTGGGGACCGCGTCCGCCAGCGCGCGGTCGAGCCGCCAGCCATCGGCGGTCGGCGCGATCGTTGCTTGAATGACGGAAGCCCCCCGGTGCATCGTGTCTTAGATGGATATGACGCTCCGGATTTCAAGGTCGCTGCTCCAATGGCTCGTCGCGGAGGCGGGGGCCAATAAGAAGGAGATTTGCGGCCTGCTGCTCCGCGCGCCGGACGGCGGCATCGTCGTCCTGCCGTGCGCCAATGTCCATCCCATGCCGGCCACCCGTTTCGAGCTCGATCCGGCGGCGCTGCTCTCGGCGCATCGCGCGGCGCGGAAAGGGGGTGATACGGTGGTCGGGCATTACCATTCGCATCCCTCGGGTGACGCCATGCCGTCGCTCACCGATGCGGCGCAGGCGACCGCCGACGGCGCGATCTGGCTGATCGTCGCGGGGAACGGCGAGGCGCGCGCGTGGCGGGCGGTCGGCGACGGGGCGGTGCATGGCCGCTTCGATCCGCTGACGATCCTGACTGACTAGGCTTGCGCCCGACTCCGCGCTTCGCCAAAAGGCCCGCGCCTGCTTGGGGGACCAATATGACGATCAGCCCGGTCGATTTTGCCAGCCTGTTGTGCTCGCGGCTGTGCCACGACCTGCTGTCGCCGGTGGGAGCGCTCAACAACGGGCTGGAATTGCTCGCCGATGAAACCGATCCGGCGATGCGCGAGCGCTGCCTCGATCTGCTGAGCGAGAGCGCGCGGGTTTCGGCGAACAAGCTGAAATTCTTCCGTCTCGCGTTCGGGGCCGGGGGCGGCTTCGGCGACCTCATCGACACGCGTGAGGCACAGGCCGCGATCACCGGGCTGCTCGGCGAGAACAAGCGGCTCGACCTCAACTGGCTGGTCGAGGAAGCGGAACTGCCCAAGACGGCGATCAAGGTGCTGCTCAACCTCGCGATGATCGCGGGCGACGCGCTGGTGCGCGGTGGCACCCTCGCGATCGGCGGTGAAAGCAATGCCGGCGTCACCGAGATCGTGCTGAAAGCGGAAGGGCCGCGCGTCATCCTGGACGAGGAATTGCGCGCCACGCTGACCGATGGCGCGGGCGGGCGCGAGGTGACGCCGCGCAGCGCGGCCGCCTATATGGTCCATTCGCTCGTCACCGAAACCGGCGGATCGGTACAGGTGAGCGCGCCGGCCGAAAATGTCCTGCTGTTCGGCGCGACGCTCAACGCCCGGTAAACGCTGATTTAACTGTCGCCGGGGCAAGGTCACGGCGACATGGACGACCTGTTGCAGGAATTCATCGCAGAAACCCGCGAATCGCTGGAGGCGATCGCGGGCGAAATCGTCGCGTGGGAAGCCGACCCGGCCGATCGCGCGCGGCTCGATGCCATTTTCCGCTTCGTGCATACGGTGAAGGGAAGCTGCGGCTTCCTCGATTTGCCGCGCGTCGGCCGGCTCAGCCACGCGGCGGAGGATGTGCTGGCGGCGGTGCGTGCGGGCGATCGCGTGCCGGATCGCGCGCTGGTCAACGCCGTGCTGTCGATCGTCGACCGGATCGGAGAGATCGTCGAGGCGATCGACGCAGGCGCCGGGCTGGACGACAGCGGCGAGGACGCGCTGATCGCGGCGCTCGAACGGCAGGATGACGCAGCGGTTGCCGCGCTTCCTGTTCAGCCAACCGTGGCGGCCGGCCGCGCGCAGAGCCGCAGCATCCGCCTCTCGGTCGATCTGCTCGACCGGATGATGAATGGCGTCTCGGAAATGGTGCTGGCGCGCAACGAGCTGGCGCGCCGCCTGCGCGAGACCGGTGAGGATACGATTGGCCACACGCTCGATCGGCTGTCGCAGACAGTTGCCGAATTGCGCGACACGGTGACGCGCACGCGCATGCAGACGGTCGATGCGCTGTTCTCCGCTCTTCCGCGCGTGGTTCGCGATACGGCCGCCGCGCTTGGCAAGCAGGTATCGCTGACGATCGACGGCGGCGACGTGGAGCTTGATCGCGAGATGATCGAGCTGCTGCGCGACCCGCTGGTTCACATGGTCCGCAACGCGCTGGACCACGGCCTCGAAACGCCCGCCGAACGCCGCGCCGCCGGCAAGCGCGAGGCGGGCCGGCTTACCGTTTCCGCGCGCCAGTCCGGCAACCGCATCCTGGTCGAGATCGCCGACGACGGGCGCGGGATCGATAGCGACCTGCTCGTCGCCCGCGCGCTGGCGCGCAACCCGGCGCGCGATAGCGAGATTCGCGGGCTGAGCGAGCGCGGACGGCTCGACCTGATCTTCGAGCCGGGGCTGTCGAGCCGCGATGTCGTCACCGACACCTCCGGGCGCGGCGTCGGGATGGACGTGGTGCGGACCAACGTCGAGCAGATCGGCGGCCGTATCGCGATCGCCAACCATCCTGGGCGCGGGCTGAGCATCACGCTGGAAGTGCCGCTGACGCTGGCGATCCTCTCCGCCGTGATCGTCGAAGCCGGCGGGCTGGTGTTCGCGCTGCCGCGACAGGCGATCGACGAGATCGTCTCGGCTCGCGCTGACATGGTGCGGATCGACCCGATCGGGGAGGGGCGACTCGCCACGATTCGCGACCGTCAGCTGCCGCTCGTCGCGCTCGACGCGGTGCTGGGCCTGCCGCGCGCCGCGCCGGGGCTGCTGATGGTGCTGGATGTGCCGGGCGGCGCCTATGCGCTGGCGGTCGATACGGTGCTGGATACCGAGGAACTGGTTATCAAGCCTGCGGCGCCGGCGGTGATGCGCGCGGGCGTCTATGCCGGACAGACGCTGCCCGACAGCGGACGGCCGATGCTGCTGCTCGACGTCGCCGGGCTGGCGGCGGTGGCCGGGCTGCAATTCTCCGCGATGGAGCGCGAGGAGCCGCCCGTCGCGGAAGTGCCGGTGGAGGCGGGCGTGCAGGCATTGCTGTTCCACGATATCGACGGCTGCCGCCGCGTGATCGCGCTCGCCGCGATCAACCGCATCGAGCCGCTCTCGCCGGACGCGGTGCATGAGGCGGCCGGGCAATGGTGGATGACGAGCGGCGAGCAGGCGATCGGTCTGGTCTGCGCGGCGACTCCGCGCGCGGCGGAGACCGGCTGGTCCGCGCTGCGGCTGGACGAGGAGCTTGGCGCGCTGGCCTATCCGGTGCGCGAGGCGATCGACATCGTGACGCTGCCGACGGAGATCACGCCCGCCGCGCTGCCCGGCGCCATTGCCGGCATCGCGATGATCGACGGCGCGCCGGTGGAGGTGATCGATCCGCTCGCCCTGACCGAACGGGTCGCGGGCACACGCCACGCGCCGCTCTGCCTGTTGCGTGGGGCCGAGGCCGGCTGGATGGAAATCTTCCTGAAACCGGCGATCGAAGCGGCCGGATATCGTGTCGTGCGGCGGCTCGCGGAGGGCGAGGTGGCGGAGGTGATTCTCGCGATGGACGACGAGGAGGTCGGCGGCGCGGGGGAGGGGCGTATCCTGCGGCTGGGCCGCTCGCCGGGCGACCCGCTCTATCGCTACGATCGCGTCGCTTTGGTCGACGCCTTGGGGAGTGCGGCATGAGCGAACCCGCGCTTCATCTGATCGGTAGCCTCGGCGACCGGGGGGTCCTGTTCGACGCGGCGCAGGTCAAGGCGGTGATCGACGTGGGAGAAATCGTGCCGGCTCCCGGCGCCGCGCCGGCGGTGCGCGGACTCACCGCCTTGCGCAGCCGCGTCGTGACGGTGATCGACAGCTGGCAGGTGCTGGGGTTGCCCGCGCCGGACGGCGAACGCCGCCGCGCCGTCATAACGTCGGTGGAAGGGCAACTCTACGCCGTGCTGGTCGACGGCATGGAGGATGTCGCCCCGGTCGAGGTTGCGCCGCTGGCTCCAGGCGTGGCGGTCGGCGATCGCTGGTCGGCGGTGGCGGCCGGCAGCGCGGTGCGCGACGGCCAGCCGATGCTGGTGATCGATCTTCCCCGGCTGGTTTCGCGCGTGGCGTGATTAACCTTGCCGTTACCGCTTTCTGCGATGACGGCATGTCATTGCGTTTCAACAGGATTGCGGCATGAAATCGTGTCTCGTCGTCGATGATTCCAAGGTGATCCGAAAGGTCGCGCGGCACATTCTGGAAGGAATGGATTTCGCCGTCGCGGAGGCGTCGGACGGCCGCGAGGCGCTCGATCATTGCGTGACGACCACGCCGGACGTGATCCTGCTCGACTGGAACATGCCGGTGATGAGCGGCATGGAATTCCTCCGCGCGCTGCGCGAGACAACGCTGGAATCGCGCCCCAAGGTGGTGTTCTGCACCACCGAGAACGGCACCGCGCATATCCGCGCGGCGATCGACGCGGGCGCGGACGAATATGTCATGAAGCCGTTCGATCGCGAGGCGCTCGCGAGCAAGCTCCAGATCGTCGGCGTCGTCTGAACGGCGGCTGCCGATGCCCGCATCTTCCCGTCTCCTGCGAAGGAACGCGCCGCCTCAGCCGCGTGTGCTGATCGTCGACGATTCGGCGGTGGCGCGGGCTGTTCTGGCGCGGATGACGGAGGATGGCGGGCAGTTCGAGGTCGCCGGTGCGGTCGCGAACATCGGGGACGCGCTGGCTTTTCTCGGCGGAGAGCGGGTCGACCTGATCCTGCTCGATCTGGAGATGCCGGGCATCGACGGACTGACCGGCCTGCCGGACCTGGTTGCGACCGGCGGCGACGCGCGGGTGCTGGTCGTCTCGTCGAGCTGCGATCAGGGTGCCGCGACGACCGTGCAGGCGCTCGCGCTGGGGGCGGCCGATACGCTCGTGAAGCCGGGCGGAGCCGGCTTCGCCGGGCGCTTCGCGGAGGTGCTGCGCGAGCGGATGACCAAGCTGACCGAGCGCCGGCACGAGCCGATATCATCAAGGATCGTGGAGCGACCCGCGATCGGGCGTTTCGATATAGTGGCGATCGGCGCCTCGACGGGCGGAATCCACGCGCTTTCCGCCCTGCTCCGCGTGGTGCCGCGGACGTTCGACCGGCCGATCCTCATCACCCAGCATCTGCCGGCCTCCTTCTCGCCCTATTTCGCGGCGCAGATGGCGGTGCTCGGCAATCGCCCATGCGATGTCGCGGGCGACCGGATGCGGCTCCATCCGGGGCGGATCGTGGTCGCGCCGGGCGATGCGCATATCGTCGCCGTGTCGCTGGGGGATAGCGGCTGCGCGCTGCGGCTGTCGCGCGAGTTGGTCGCCAACGGCAATATGCCATCGGTCGATCCGATGCTGTCGTCACTGGCCGATGTCTTTGGTCCGCGGCTGCTCGCGGTGGTCCTGAGCGGTATGGGCCGCGATGGGCTGGAAGGCGCCGAGGCGGTTCGCCGCGCGGGCGGCACCGTGGTGGTGCAGGACGAGGCCTCGTCGGTCGTCTGGGGGATGCCTGGCGCGGTCGCCGGGGCCGGTCATGCCGATGCCGTCATGCCGCCGGAGGCGATCGGCGAGATGATCGCCGCGCAGGCGCGATGACCCAGCCGTCGGAGCAGGCCAGCGCCAGCCCCCCTTCGATCGACGCGCTCGCCGCGCTGCTGGCGGAGCGGACGGGGCAGCAGCTTTCCTCCGCGCGCACCTGGCGGATCGACGTCGCGCTGAAGCCGCTGGTCGCGGAATGTGGGCTCGCCACGATCGACCAGCTCGTCCAGCGCTGGCGCGCGGGTAAGGATGCGGCGATGGGCGACCGGATCGTCGACGCGCTGCTCAATCAGGAAACCTCCTTCTTCCGCGACCCCGGCATCATCGACACTTTCGCCGAGGCGGTGCTCGCGCGCGGCACAGGCAGCCTGCGCCTGTGGTCCGCCGGCTGCGCCTTCGGGCAGGAGCCGCTGTCGCTGGCGATGGCCTTCGCGGAGCGTGGCGCGGCGGCCGAGGTGATCGCCAGCGACGTCTCGCCCGGCGCGCTCGCGCGGGCGCGGGCCGGGCGATATAGCCAGTTCGAGATACAGCGCGGCCTGCCGGTCACGCGGATGCTGCGCTGGTTCGAGCAGGCCGGGAGCGATTGGGTGGCGGTGCCGGCGCTTCGTGCGCAGATTTCCTATCGGCGTCACAATCTCGCGACCGACCCGCCGCCGGCCGGGCGCTTCGACGCGATCCTGTGCCGCAACGTGTTGTTTTACCTGACGCCGTTGTTGCGCACGCAGGTCCTGAGCCGGCTCGCCGACGCGATGCGGCCGGGCGGCTTGCTCATGCTCGGCGCGGGGGAAACGGTGATCGGCCTCTCGAACCGGTTCGTGCCGAGCGCGCGCTTTCGCGGCTTCTACGAACTGGCGCCGGCGCGCGCATGCCAGTCTCCGCTTGGTTCCGTCACCGCATCGGGCTAGCGATATCCCCGGCGGCCCGGCCGCCTATGATGGGGAAAGGCAATGAAGGTGATCGAGGCGCCGTCGCCCAATTTCGACGAACGGTCGCTGCCGATCACGATGATCGTGCTTCATTATACCGGGATGCAGGACGGCGAATCCGCCATCGCCCGGCTGCGCGATCCGGCGGCGAAGGTTTCCTCGCATTATGTCGTTGCGGAGGATGGCACGATCCTGCGGCTGGTGGAGGAGGAATTGCGCGCGTGGCACGCCGGCGCGTCGCATTGGCGAGACGTGGATGACGTGAACTCCGCCTCGATCGGGATCGAGATCGTCAATCCCGGCCACGAATTCGGCTATCGCCCGTTCCCTGACGAGCAGGTCGATGCGGTGATCCGCCTCGTCCACGACATCAAGGACCGGCACGAGATCACGCGCGGCAACATCGTCGGCCATTCCGATATCGCGCCGGCGCGCAAGCGCGATCCGGGCGAGCTGTTCCCGTGGGGCAGGCTCGCGCGCCTCCGGTTGGCGCTGCCGCGCCCGACGAAGAACCTCGTGGACCCGATGTGGAGCCAATCCGGCTTCCTGATCGCGCTCGAGCGCTTCGGTTACGACGTGAGCGACGAGATGGCCGCGATCATGGCCTTCCAGCGCCGCTTCCGTCCCGAGTTGATCGACGGTGAGATCGATGCGGAATGTCGCATGATCCTGCTCGCGCTGCTGCTTCCCAAGCCGCAGGGAGACGACTAAGAGCGGTTTCGCCAGAGGGCCGGGCGGCCGCGGCCTCCGCTTTCAGCGGGGGGCGAGGAAAGTCCGGGCTCCACGGAACGACGGTGGCGGGTAACGCCCGCCGGGGGCGACCCCAGGGAAAGTGCCACAGAGAGCAGACCGCCATCCGCCCGGCGACGGGCGCGGCAAGGGTGAAAGGGTGCGGCAAGAGCGCACCGCGCGGCTGGCAACAGCGGCGGCACGGCAAACCCCACCGGGAGCAAAACCGAATAGGGGCGGCAAATCGGCGTGTTCCCGCCGGTCGCCCGGGTTGGTTGCTTGAGCCCGTCGGCGACGGCGGGCCTAGAGGAATGGTCGCCCAGTCCCGGTCCGCCGGGATGGACAGAACCCGGCTTACAGGCCCTCTGGCGCATTTACCTTCGACGGGCGGCAGGGCATGCTCGCCAGCGACGGGACAAACGGGAGGGGAATTATGCTGCGGTGGGTTGCGCTTGCCGGCGCATTGGTGAGCGGTACGGGGGCTGCGCAGGATCAACATGCAGCTCCGCCTTCCGCGTCGCAACCGACGCTGACGGTGCAGCAGGCGTTCGATCAGGCGTCCGCGCTCGACGAAACCGGCACGCCCGCCGCCCGCCTGGCCGCATGGGAGAGCCTGGAGCCCCGCATGCGCGGAAACAAGCGCAACCTGGCGGTCGTCCGGTTACGCAAGGCGCGCGCCCTCGCGGCGTTGGGCCGGCGGGACGAGGCTGTGGAATTGCTGGGTGAAAGTCTGGCCAATCTTCCAGCCGGCGATCCCAGCCTCCTGACGGACCGGGTGCTTGGTCTGCTCATGCTGGGCAAGATCGCGGAGGCCGCGCTCGACTACCCGGCCGCGATCGAACATTATCGCGCTGCGGGCGCGATCGCCGCCACTCCATCGGAGAAACTCACAGCCTTGCTCGGCCTGATCAAGACCGAGACGTTCGTCGATCCGGCTGCGGCGGCCCGCTCGGTGGCGGATACGGAGCGGCTGGTCGCCTCGATCAGCATCGCGCCCGACGCGCTTGCCGAATTGCGTCGGCTGGATGCGGAGCGCCTGCTCAATGCTGGCGACAGCAAGACGGCACAGGCGAAGGCGAGCGAGGCCGTCAAGCTGCTCGGTGGTTTGACGATGAAGACCGGGCTGGACGATGTGCGTGCGCGTTCCGACGTCGCCATCGCGGCATTGCTCAACGATCAGGTGAATGTCGCGCGGCAATATCTCGCAATGACCGGGGCGGGGCGATTGCCGAAGGGACCGTTTGCCGTCGAGGAGATAACGATTCCCGACTGCGGGGGAGAGGCGGAACTGAAACCGGCGGACATGGCGGTGATCGAATTCTCCATCGCCGATGACGGGCGCGTGCTGGAAAGCGAGCCGGTCTATTCCGCCGGCGGCGGACGCGTCGCGCTGGAATTCGCGCGCATGGCGCGAACCTGGTTTTGGGACCCGAACAAGATCAAGGAGATGCCGGTTTTCTATCGCTACCGCATGCGGGTGGAAATGCGCTGCTCGACCGGCTTTGAGCGCCCCTCTATCTTTACCTATCTCAACGCCTCGCTCGCATCGTGGCTGAGCGGGAAAGGCATCGAGCCGCCAGCCTTCGCGACGGGCGTCGATGCGGCGGTGCTGGACAAGCTGCGCGAGCAGTTGCGAAAGATGGAGCCGCAGGGCGCCGCGACGCCGTTGCCGCTCGTCCCTGTGCTCCTGCAGATCGCGAGCAGCCCGGTGGCGCCGCGCGACGAGCGGTTTGCGACCGCGACTCGCGCGGATGATATCCTCGCACGCGCCGGGGCTCCCGCCTCCGCGCGGCTCGCGGCGACCCTTCAGGCGGCGCGGAATCGCGGTGCGGAGATGGATCGCCGCAAGACGATCGCGCGCGTCGATGCGCTGCTTGCCGATCCTGCCTTCGCCAGCGATCCGGAGGCGAAGGTCGCCCTGCAACTTTTCGCCGCGAGCGTGATAAACGACAAGGGCGGCACTGCCCGCGCCCGGCTTCAGGCGGCGGTGAACGAAACCGGGCTGGCAGCGGACAATCCGCTGCGCGCCGCCGCCTGGGCGCAATTCGCCTCGCTGGAACAGGCCAGCGGCAATACGGCTGCGGCACGGGAGGCATTCGTCAAATCCGGACTCGATGCAACGCAATGCGCGCTGGTCGATCAGACGCCGCGCCTGCTGACCTACTCCACCGCGTTCCCGCAAGAGGCGCTGATGTGGGGGTTCGAGGGAATCAATATCGTCCAGGGCGATATCGATGCGGAGGGCAAATTCCACAATGACCGCATCGTGTTCGCCTATCCCGCATTCGTGTTCGATCAATCTTCGCGACAGACTTTCGCCAAGGCGCGCTTCGCCAAATCCTATCGACCGGACGGCGGATTAGGTTGTGGCGGCAGCACGCAACGTATCCGCTATATGATTCCGCATTGAGCTCGATCTTGGTTGCGTCGGGCGACGATCGTCCTATGTCGCACGCACATGGCGCGATCGAGCAGATCAAATGACTGGGGTTTCCCTCGCTGGCGTGGCTACGGCTCCAGCCGGGAGGCGCGGCAGGTGCGCATCTGCGATCGCCACGGCTGCGACGAGCCGGGGGATTGCCCGGCGCCGAAATCGCCCAACAGCCCGGATCGCTGGTATTTCTGCGAGCGGCACGCGGCGGAATACAATCGCGGCTGGAACTATTTCGAGGGCCTGAACGCGGAGGAAGCCGCCGAGCGCGAGGCGGCGGAGCGGCGCGACGCCTCCGGCTTCGAGCAGGCGCGGCACTATCGCTGGTCGGGGCCGGGCGACGGCACGCGCTCGCGCGACGAGATGCGCGCGCTGGAGGTGCTGGAGCTGGAGCCGGACGCCGATTTCGAGGCCGTTCGCGCGGCGTGGCGGCGGCTCGCCAAGGCCAATCATCCCGATGTGCGCCCCGGCGATGCCGAGGCGGCGACACGTTTCCAGGCGATCCAGGCCGCCTATGACGTACTGCGCGTCGCGGAGGAGGCGAAAAGCTGGCGCCCGGCATGAAGCGCGCGCGCTCCAACTGGCATGGAGCGGTGCTGGTGTGCGGCAAATGCAGCCGCAAGATCGACGGCGGCTTCGGGCCGAAGGGACGCAGCCGGCTCGCCAAATTGCTCGGGAAATGTCCCGGCATGGGCAAGGGGCGCAAGGCCGCGATCGGCGTAATCGAGACGAAATGCCTCGGGCTTTGCCCCAAACATGCCGTGACGGTGGTCGACACGCGCCGCCCCGGCGAATGGCTGGTGGTGGAGCGCGGCGAGGATGTCGCGGCGCTGGCCGAGCGTTTCGTCTCGCTCGGAGGTTAGGCTAGCCGCGCCGCCGTGTCGCGGATCAGCGCGATCATGTTCGGAATGCCCTGCGTCCGGTTCGAGCTGAGCTGCGCCTTCAGCTCGAACGGCGCGAGCGCGGCGTCGATATCGGTCGCGCGCACTTCCGCCGGGGTGCGATCCTGCACCGTCGCCAGCACCAGCGCGATGATCCCCTTGGTGATCGCCGCGTTGCTGTCCGCGAGGAAATGCAGCGTCCCGTCCTCGCGCTGCTGGGGATAGACCCACACCGCCGCCGAGCAGCCGCGCACCAGCGTCGCATCGGTCTTGAGCGCATCGGGCATCGGCTCCAGCGCGCGGCCGAGATCGATCAGCAGGCGATAGCGGTCGTCGGGGTCGAGGAACTCATATTCGGCGTGAAGCTCGGCAATGTCGGTGCGGTCGGCCATCGCCGGCCCGCGTAGAACCTCCGGGGCGTCGCCGCAACCGCCGGGCGGGAGCGGCGGCGCCCCGGCGTTTCAGAGATCGACCCCGGCGGCGATCGCCTCCAGCTTGCGGATGCGTTCCTTGAGGTCGGCGATCTCGATCCGCGCGGTGGCGCTCGGCGTGCCGGGCGCGCGCATATCATGGTCGGCGGCGAGCTGCTGCTGCTTGAGCTGGAGCCAGCCGCGCCAGCCGGAAAGCCCGGCGGCGATCAGCATCGCCAGCCCCGCCAGCGCGGCGGAGGCCATGGTGAGGTAGAAGCTCGGGTCGGACATGGTTCGACTCCCTGGTTCAACGGTCACGCAGTTCTTCGATCTGACGGCTCAGATCGGTGCTGCCGTGATTGTCGGTGATGACACGCTCAAGGACGGCGACGCGCTCCTTGAGCTGGCGGATCTCGTCGCGCGCGGCGATCAGGTCGGCGGGGGGCAGTGGTTGCCCGTCCTGCTCGCGGCCCATCGCCTTGTAGCGTTCGGAGAAAATCTTACCCAGCGTTGCGATCAGCACGATCGCCACCACCATCGAAAATGGACCCATCGTCCAGGCTCCCTTGTCCCGTCTTTTCTGCGACGTCTGTTCTGCGGCGCCGGCGATCAGCTGCGGCGCAGCGCCTCGATCTCGGCGGCGGTGCGGGTGGCGGGATCGGTGGCGATCCGTTCGAGCACCGCGATCCGCTCCTCCAGCCGGCCGACCTGCCCGGTCAGCTTCTCGTTCTCGTTCGACAGCAGCATGATCTGCCGCTGGTCGTCGAGGCTGGAGGCATTGCGGCCGCGCCGGCCGCGCCGGAAATCGTCCAGCGGATAACCGTGTTTCGCCTGCACCCAGGTGCGGAAGGCGCGGCTGCCGAATACGATCGCGACGATCGCGACCGGCACCAGGAAACCGAGTTCATGCATCGTTAGTCTCTCCGTTGCCCTGCTGTGTGCTCAGCGCAGGCTGTCGATCTCGTTGGCGAGCTGCGTGTTGCGGCTCGTATAGTGCAGTTCGATATCGGCGAGGCGCCGGTCCAGCTCGCGGAACTTGGAGCGGACCTCGGCGGTGGTGCGCTTCGGGTTGGAGCGCACGCCCTGCCAGAATTTCTCCTCGTCGGCGGACTGGTAAAGGCCGATCGGCTTCTTCGGCGTCACCCAGGCGATCACCAGATAGGCGATGATGATCCACCATTGCTGCGCGACGAAGACCATTGCGGCGGTGCCGAGGCGCACCCAGAGCGGATCGATCCCGGTATAGTCCGCGATCCCGGCGCAGACGCCCTTCCATTTGGCGTTCTGCTTGTCGAGATAGAACCTTGTCGGGCTTTCGTCAGCCATCAGTTCCTCCTCTGGGTCTGGTTTTCCAGCCGATAGTCCGGTTCGCGGCGGTAGTCGCTCAGGCCGGGACGGAAGTCGGGATTATCGGCGGCGACCAGCCGTTCGACGGTGTTCATGCGGTCCTCCAGCCGGCGGGCGAGCGAGTGAAGCTCGTCGAGCAGTTGTTCGTCCTCGATCGTGATGCGGGGAGCCTGCTTCCACTTCGTGACGTAATGCAGAATGATCCAAGGCAGCGCGACGAACAGCGACGCGAATAGCATTATCGGGACGAACACGTCCTCCATCTCAATTCCCCTTGCTCAGCCGGGCCTTCAGCGCGGCCAGTTCGGCATCGATCTTGTCGGCGGATTTCAGCTCCGCGATCTCTTCCTCGAGCGTCTTGGGCTGCGCGCCCAGGCCCATCGCGTCGGCGCGTCCCTCCGCCTCGTCCACGCGGCGCTCCAGCATGTCGAACCGGCTGAACGCCTCGTGCGTCCGCGGCCCGTTCCACATCTCCCGCAACCGCGTCCGATTGTTGGCGCTCTCCAGCCGGGTCGCGATATTGTTCTGCTTGGCCCGCGCCTCGCGCAGCTTGGCCTGGAGCTTGGCGATATCCTCCTCGGAGGAGCGCAGAGCATCGTCGAGCACCTTCACCTCCGCGCGAAGCTGGTCGACCATGTCGGTCGCCTTCTGGCGCTCGACCAGCGCGGCCTTGGCCAGATCCTCGCGATCCTTGGAGAGCGCGAGTTCCGCCTTCTCCGTCCAGTTCGCCTCAAGCCCTTCCAGCTTCGCGATATGGCGGCGCATCTCCTTGCTGTCGGCGATCGTCCGCGCGGCCGATGCCCGGACCTCGACCAGCGTCTCCTCCATCTCGAGGATGATCATGCGGATCATCTTCGCGGGGTCCTCCGCCTTGTCGAGCAACTCGGCCATGTTCGCGGCGACGATGTCGCGGGTGCGGGAAAAGATGCCCATTCACGAAACTCCAAGATTGCCCCTGCCGATATAAACCTTCCGCCGGGGTGGGGCGAGGGGCAGCGCACCTCCCCGGCGGGGCGACTTACGCGATCGAACGGGCGATCGCGCTCGCCTGAGCTGCATTCCCCTGATTGGCCGGGCCGACCGCCATGATCAGCATAGACGCACTGGCGACGAAGGTGAGGGCGATGGCAGCGAAGGTGCGGCCGATAGTGTCGAGCTTGGTCATGTCTTCCTCCGTGATCCTGATCCGTACATTCCGCCTCGTAGCGGTTGCCACATGCTTTGCAGGAGCCGTGCCAATTTCGTTTTTGGCGGATTTGCGTGGGTTTCCGGCGCTTCCCGGAAAAAGTCGCCACCCCGCACTTGCCAAGCGTTGGGAAATTACGCCAGATATTGGCGATGGAGCGAACGACACAGGTCATCGGGCAATCGGGCGTGTTCCTCGACGCGCTGGAACGCGCAAGCCGCGCGGCGGCGCTTGACCGGCCGGTGCTGGTGATCGGCGAGCGTGGCACCGGCAAGGAATTGGTCGCCGAACGCCTCCATCGCCTCAGTCCGCGCTGGGACCAGCCGCTCGTCATCATGAACTGCGCGGCGTTGCCCGAGACGCTGATCGAGGCCGAGCTGTTCGGCCATGAGGCGGGCGCTTTCACGGGCGCGACCAAGGCGCGGGTCGGGCGCTTCGAGGAGGCGCATGGCGGCACCTTGTTTCTCGATGAGCTGGGCACCCTGTCGATGGGCGCGCAGGAGCGGCTGTTGCGCGCGGTGGAATATGGTGAGGTGACGCGGATCGGCGCCTCGCGCCCGGTGCAGGTCGATGTGCGCATCGTTGCCGCCACCAATGAGCACTTGCCCGACAAGGTGGATCGTAATGAATTCCGCGCCGATCTGCTCGATCGCCTGTCGTTCGAGGTGGTGACGCTGCCGCCGCTGCGCGCCAGGCGCGGGGACATTCCGGTGCTGGCGGATCATTTCGGCCGGCGCATGGCGGCGGAACTGGGATGGGAGAGCTGGTCCGGCTTCGGGCCGGCGGCGCTCGATGCGATGCTGGAATATCGCTGGCCGGGCAATGTGCGCGAACTGCGCAACGTGGTGGAGCGCGCGGTCTATCGCTGGGACCTGACCGATCCGATCGACGTGATCGAATTCGACCCCTTCGAGTCGCCCTATCGTCCCGGTTCGGCAAATCTGCCGCGCCCGGCAACCACCGCGTCCATGCCGGATCACGAGGACGAGGAGGTCGCCGCGTGCGAGGTCGGGCCGTCCGACTTCAAGAGCCGGGTCGCGCGGTTCGAGAAGGAGTTGCTCACCCGCGCGCTGGCCGAGAATCGCTTCAACCAGCGCGCGACGGCCGATGCGCTTGGCCTAAGCTACGACCAGCTTCGCCACGCGCTTCGTCGCCATGATCTGGTCGGAGCGGTTGCGTAACGAGGTTCGCGGAGCCATTTGGGCCGCGTCGCGTTTGCCAACGCGAGACCAAGGAGGATCCAATGGCTTTCGAATTGCCGCCGCTGCCCTATGCCTATGATGCGCTGGAACCCGTCATCTCCAAGGAGACGATGACCTTCCATCACGACAAGCACCACGCCGCTTATACCGCGAAGCTCAACGAGGGCGTCGAGGCCGATCCGAAGCTGGCGGGCAAGTCGATCGAAGAGATCATGGGCATGATGTCCCAGCTTCCGCCGCTTGTCCGCAACAACGGTGGTGGTTATTGGAACCATGATTTCTTCTGGAAGATCATGGCGCCCAAGGGTTCGACCCAGCCGAGCGGCAAGCTCAAGGAAGCGATCGACGCCTATGGCGGGCTGGACAAGCTGAAAGAGGATTTCAACGGCAAGGGCGCGGGCCAGTTCGGCTCGGGCTGGGCCTGGGTGATCGTCGATTCGTCCGGCAAGCTGAAGGTCACCTCGACCCCCAATCAGGACAACCCGCTGATGGACGACGCCAAGGAGCCGGGCACGCCCGTCCTCGGCAACGACGTGTGGGAGCACGCCTATTATCTCACCTACAAGAACGATCGCCCCGGCTATCTGAAGGCGTGGTGGGACGTGGTGAACTGGGACGAGGCCGGTCGCCGCTACGACGCAGCGGTCGCCTGATCCCCGCCCGGCGCAAATGAAGGAAGGCGGCGCCGCAAAGCGCCGCCCTTTTTCGCATCAACCCTCGGGGGGAATCGTGTCTGGCGCGCTCGCCGCCTGCAGGCCGTGCTTGAGCAGCATCGGCACGTTGGCGAAGGCGAACAACAGGGTGAGGGGGATCGCGCCCCACAGCTTGAAACCCACCCAGAAGTCGGTCGAGCTGTGGCGCCACACCGCCTCGTTCAGCACCGCCATCAGGACGAAGAAGATCGTCCAGTTGCGGGTGAGCTTGCGCCAGCCCTCCTCGCTCAGCCCCGGATAGGCGGTTTCCAGCAGGCTCTGGAGCAGCGGCCGCCCGGTCGCTAGGCCGAAGCCCAGCACGGCGGCGAAGATCGCATAGACGAACGTGGGCTTCATCTTGATGAAACGCTCATCGTGGAACCAGATCGTCAGCCCGCCGAACACCAGTACCAACACGGCCGAGATCAGCAGCATCGGCGAGACGCGTCCGGTCCTGAACCACGACAGCGCCAACGCGACGACCATCGCGATCATGAAGGCGACGGTCGCGGCGATGATCCGCGCGATCGTCGCGCCGGGCGTCAGGAAATTGACCGCGAAGAAGACCAGCAGCGGCCCGTAATCCAGCGCGAGCCGGAAACCGGCCGAAGCGTTGCGCGGTTCGCTCATTTGCGTGCTCCTTCGTCCACCCCGGCGATGATCCGGCTGACCTCGTTGGCGTCGAACGGGCGCAGGTCCGTCATGCCCTCGCCCACGCCGATCGCGTGGATCGGCAGGCCATAGCGCTCCGCCGCCGCGACCAGCACGCCGCCGCGCGCGGTGCCGTCCAGCTTGGTCATGACGAGCCCGGTGACGCCGGCGACCTCCTTGAACACCTCGATCTGCGACAGCGCGTTCTGCCCGGTGGTCGCGTCCAGCACCAGCACCACGTCATGCGGCGCGGCCGGATTGAGCCGGCCGAGCACGCGGCGGATCTTGGCCAGCTCGTCCATCAGCTCGCGCTTGTTCTGGAGCCGCCCGGCGGTATCGACGATCAGCACGTCGATGCCGGTGGCGGTCGCCTGCTTCACCGCGTCCCACACCACGCCCGCCGCGTCGCCGCCCTCCGGCCCGGTGACGATCGGCACGCCGATCCGCTCCGCCCATGTCGCAAGCTGCCCGATCGCGGCGGCGCGGAACGTGTCGCCCGCCGCCAGCATCACGCCATAATCCTGTTCGAGGAACAGATGCGCGAGCTTGGCGATTGTGGTGGTCTTGCCCGATCCGTTGACGCCGATGACGAGGATCACCTGTGGGCGGGGAAAGGCGTCGATCTCCAGCGGCCGGGCGACCTGCGCCAGCACCTTCTCCACCTCCTCCGCGACGACGAGGCGGATGCCGAGATCCTCCATGTTGCGCTCGAAACTGCCTTCGGCCAGCCGCGCGCGGATTCTGCCCGCGGTTTGCGGCCCGAGATCGGAGGCGATCAGCGCTTCCTCGATATCGTCCAGCGTGGCGTCGTCGAGCGGCGCTGTGCCTAGGCCGGTGAGATTGCCGATCAGCCGGTCCGAGGTGCGGCGGAAGCCGCCGAGCAGCTTTTCGTGCCAGGATGGGTTGGTGCTCATATGGGTGTTCCGATGAGATGGTCGTCGGTCGCGCCGGTGACGCGCATGGTGCGGATTTGTCCGATATCGTCGAGCGATCCGGCGAGGCGAAGCTCGGCGAAACCGGGCGTGTGGCCGCGATCGCCGGGTTTTTCCAGCACGATCGCCTGTTCGGCGCCGATCATGCCGGCAAGCCATGCGCGCTTGAGCCGCGCCGACGCCGCGCGCAGCCGCGCCGCGCGTGCCCGCGCCACTTCACCCGCCACCTGCGGCATTCGCGCGGCGGGCGTGTTCGCGCGGGGCGAATAGGGAAAGACATGGGCGTGGACGATCTCGCAATCGTCGATCAGCGCCAGCGTATTGGCGAACATCGCCTCGTCCTCGGTCGGGAAGCCGGCGATCAGGTCCGCGCCGATCGCGATGTCGCGCTTCGCCTTCAGCCGCTCGATCATCCGCACCGCATCGGCGCGTCGGTGGCGGCGCTTCATGCGCTTGAGGATCAGGTCGTCGCCGGCCTGCAAGGACAGATGGAGATGCGGCATGACGCGCGGCTCGCCCGTGACCAGATCGAACAGGCGGTCGTCGATCTCGATCGTGTCGAGCGAGGATAGTCGCAGGCGCGGGAGCGCGGGGACGTCGCGCAGGATCCGCTCGACCAGCCCGCCTAGCGTCACCTCGCCGTCGACATAGCTGGTGAGGTCGACGCCAGTCAGCACCACCTCGCGCGCGCCAGCCTCCACCAGCGCGGATATGCGCGCCGTCACCGCGCCGGCCGGATCGCTCCTGCTCGGCCCGCGCCCGGCGGGTATGGCGCAGAAGGTGCAGGCATGGTCGCAGCCGTTCTGCACGCCGAGGAAGGCGCGGGCATGGCGCGGCGCCGGCGTGTGGTTCGGGAAGCCACCCCATGTCACGGGAAGCAGCTTGGCGGCGTTGCCGACGATACGGGAAACGCCGGGAAGCGCCGCGAATCCTTCGGGATCGATCTGCGCGGCGCAGCCGGTCGCGACGATCTCCGCCCCCGGCCGCGCGCGATGGGCGCGGCGAATCGCCGCGCGGCTCTGCTTGACCGCTTCGTTGGTGACGCCGCAGGTGTTGACGACAACCATGTCGCGCGCGTCGATCAATCCGCGGATCGTTTCGCTCTCGGCAAGGTTGAGGCGACATCCCAGGGTCACGACGTCGGGTCGGGGCGGGGCGGTCATGAAGGGCGATCTAGGGATGAGCGAAGCCGAAGTCCACGAAAAGGCCGCGGAGGTGCTGCGCTTCTGGTTCGGGCTGGCGCCCGATAAGCATTTCGCCAAAGATGCCGCGCTGGATCGCGAGATAGCGGAAAGGTTCGGTGCGCTGCGCGATGCGGTGCTCGCCTCCGGAGCTTCCGGGTGGCGGGATGCGCCGGACGCCGTGCTCGCGGCGGTCATCCTGCTCGATCAATTCTCGCGCAACATCCATCGTGGCTCGCCGCGCGCCTATGAGGCTGACCCGCTCGCCCTGTCGCTGACGCTGTCCGCGATCGAGCACCGCTGGGACACGCGCTACAAGCCGGAAGAACGCGCGTTTCTCTATCTGCCGCTGATGCACGCGGAGAGCGAGGCGATGCAGGCGCTGAGCGTCGATAAATACACCGCGCTGGGGCTGGCCGAAAACCTGCGTTTTGCGCGCGATCATGCGGACGTAATCGCGCGCTTCGGCCGCTATCCCAGTCGAAACGACGCGCTCGGCCGGAAATCGACGGTCGAGGAGAAAGAATATCTCAGCCAGCCAGGCGCTGGCTGGTGACCGTCGCGGGGATGAGGCGCTGCTCGGCGAGCATTCGCCGCGTCTGCATCAGGCTCATCGGCTGGCCGAACAGATAGCCCTGACCGATCGTGCAACCCATCGCGCGCAACCGCTCTGCGATCCGCGTGCTCTCCACGCCCTCCGCCACGATCGGCAGGTGGAGGCTCTCGCCGAGCCGCAGGATCGCGTCGGCGATCGAGGCGCGCGCGGGATCGTCCATCATCGCGGTGATGATCGAATGGTCGATCTTGATGCGGTCGAACGGCAGCGCGCGCAGATGGGTGAGGCTCGATACGCCGGTGCCGAAATCGTCGAGCGCGACGCGCACGCCCTGCGCCTTCAGGCTCTCGATGATCGAGGGGGCGATGCCGTGCGGGTCCATCAGCGCGCCCTCGGTCAGCTCGATCTCGAGCCGGGACGGGGGATAGCCGAGTTCGGTGAGCAGACGGATCACCTTCTGCGCCAGCCAAGGATCGCGCATCTCCGGCACCGCGAAATTGACCGACAGCACCAACCGCGTGTCCCAATCCTTTGCGGCGGCCAGGGCCTGTCGCATCACCGAGAGCGTCAGGTCGGAGATCAGGTTGTTCTCGCGCGCGATATCGATGAAATGCGCCGGCGCGATGGTGCCGTGGACAGGATGCTCCCATCGTGCGAGCACCTCGAAGCCGAGCAGTTCGCCACCCTGAAGATCGACCACCGGCTCGAAATAAGGGGCGATCGCGCCGCTCTCGATCGCTTCGGGCAGGCTGTGGGCGATAGTATCGCGCGCGCGGCGCTGGACCGCCATCTCCTTCTCGAACCAAAGGCTGCGCTCGCCCCGCGTGCGGGCGACTGTCGCGGCGATATCGGCAGCTTCCAGAAGCCGCTCGATCGAATTGCCTTCGCGATCGGATCGCGCCAGGCCGATCGTGGCGGTGCGCGCCGCCGCGCGGTCCTGCTGGGCGAGGAGCGAAGTGAGGCGTCCGGCGAGCTGGTCCGGGGCGTTGGGCGAATGCGATTCGACGGTCAGCAAACAGGCGAGCTGCGCGGGGGCGACGACGCCGGCCAGCGTATCCGTGGGAAGCATTGCGGTGATCGCCGGGGCAACGTCGCCGATCGCGCCTGCCGGCGCCTCCGGCCCGACATCGATGGCGATGACGGCGACGACGCGATCCCCCGCGCGCGTGAGGGCCTTCGTTCCCGTCTCGATAAAGCCGTGTCGATTCGAAAGACCCGTCGCCGGATCTCGCGGGATTGCGCGATTGAGGCGCGGCGAAGGCGGACCACCGCGCAAATCCGGGCGGCGCCGGATGATGAGAACGGTGGCCAGCGCAAGCGCCCCCAACAAAGCGATAATGGGGAAAATTTCCATCGACGACCTTATCCTGACCACCCCGCCGACATGTGGCATGACGGGGTGTAGAGGCCGTTAACAGCCAGGTGCTTGCTTCCGCACGCACTTTCCACTAGTGGCCGCGCCACGTTCCGACGTTGAACGCTGAAGGAAAGCGCCCATGTGGTGCACGCTGGCCGGCGAGGTTTCGCCCGCCGGCGCTTTTGCGTTTGGGGCCGGACCTCCATCCCGGCTGTTGCCGGTGATGGACGACAAGACTAGGATTTTGGATGTTCGACAGCCTCAGTGATCGTCTTGGCGGAGTGTTCGACCGGCTGCGCGGCCGTGGCGCGCTGACCGAGGCGGACGTGCGCCAGGCGATGCGCGAAGTTCGCATCGCACTGCTCGAGGCAGACGTGGCGCTGCCGGTTGCGCGGCAGTTTGTCGAGGAAGCGACCGAGAAGGCAGTCGGGCAGAACGTGCTGCGCTCGATCACGCCAGGGCAACAGGTCGTCAAGATCGTCCATGACGCGCTGGTCGACATGCTCGGCGGCAAGGAGCCGCAGGACGCGGAGCTCGACCTCAACGCCGCGCCGCCGGCCATCATCATGATGGTCGGCCTGCAAGGCTCGGGCAAGACGACCACCACCGCCAAGATCGCCAAACGCCTCGCGGGCAAGGAGCGCAAGAAGGTGCTGATGGCGTCGCTCGACGTCAATCGTCCCGCCGCGCAGGAACAGCTCGCGACGCTCGGCACGCAGGTCGAGGTGCAGACGCTGCCGATCGTCGCCGGCCAGCAGCCGGTCGATATCGCGCGGCGCGCGCTTCAGGCGGCGAAGCTGCAAGGCTTCGACGTGCTGATGCTCGACACGGCGGGGCGCCTCCACGTCGATCAGGCGCTGATGGACGAGATGAAGGCCGTGGCGGATATTGCGCGGCCGCAGGAAATCCTGCTCGTCGTGGATTCGCTGACGGGTCAGGACGCAGTCAACGTCGCGCAGAGCTTCTCGGCACAGGTGCCGCTGACCGGCGTGGTGCTGACCCGCATGGACGGCGATGCGCGCGGCGGCGCGGCGCTGTCGATGCGCGCAGTCACCGGCAAGCCGATCAAGTTCGCCGGCACCGGCGAGAAGATGGACGCGATCGAGCCGTTCCATCCCGAGCGCGTGGCGGGCCGCATCCTCGGCATGGGCGACGTGGTGTCGCTGGTCGAGCGCGCGGCGGAGGCGATCCAGCAGGAGGACGCCGAGCGCATGGCCGCGCGGCTCTCCAAGGGCCAGTTCGACATGAACGACCTGCGCGGCCAGCTCGCGCAGATGCGGCGGATGGGCGGGCTGGGCGCGCTCGCCGGCATGATCCCCGGCATGAAGAAGGCGCAGGCAGCGATGGCCTCCGGCGCGGTCGATGAGCGCATCCTGCTCCGCATGGACGCGATGATCACGTCGATGACGCCCAAGGAGCGCGCCAAGCCCGAGTTGATCAACGCCAAGCGCAAGATCCGTATCGCCAAGGGCAGCGGGACGACCGTGCAGGACGTCAACAAGCTGCTCAAGATGCACCAGGAAATGTCCACCGCGATGAAGCGCATCAGGAAGATGGGCGGCATCAAGGGGATGATGGCGATGCTCGGCAAGGGCGGCCTCGGCGGGCTGGGCAATGCGCTCGGCGGGCCGGAGCTTGGCGACGTGCTGGGCAAGGCGGGCGGCGGCCTGCCGGGTCTCCCCGGCGGCGCAGGCGGGCTTCCGCCGGGGTTTCCAAAGTTCAAGAAGTGAATCAATCTAGATAGTTGGAAGGAAGAATTAACAATGGCACTCAGCATTCGCCTGTCGCGTGGCGGTTCTAAGAAGCGTCCCTATTACCGCATCGTCGTGGCTGATGCGCGTTCCCCGCGCGACGGCAAGTTCATCGAGAAGATCGGCAATTACAACCCGCTCCTCAAGAAGGATGACGAGAAGCGCGTCGTGCTCGATGCCGATCGCGCGAAGCATTGGCTGGGCGTCGGCGCGCAGCCGACCGACCGCGTCGCCCGCTTCCTCGACGCCGCCGGCGTGCGTGAGCGTGCGGCTCGCAATAACCCGAAGAAGGCCGAGCCGGGTGACAAGGCCAAGGAGCGCGCCGAGGAGCGTGCCGAGAAGCTGAAGGCCGCCGAGGAAGCGCAGAACGAGGCGGTGGAAGTCGTCGCGGCCGAGGTCGAGGCTGCCACCGAGGAGCCGACGCCGGAGGCCGAGCAGGTCGCCGAGGCGACCTCCGAGCAGTAAGGTGCGGGAAGGGTCGCGGGCTTCGCTTGCGACCCCTCCGGTTCCCGCGCGATGAGCGACAAGGCCGCAACTATCGAACCCGAGGTCGTCCTCGCAGCCGTCATCGGCGCGCATGGCGTGACCGGCGAAGTGCGGCTCAAGGTGTTCGCCGATGATCTCGGCGCGCATCGTTCATTCAATCGCGGCACGCTCACCCTGAAGGCGCTGCGTGACGGCCCGAACGGTGCGATTGCGCGCTTCGCCGAAGTGGGGGACCGCAATCGCGCCGAGGCGCTGCGCGGGATGGAGCTTTCCGTGCCGCGATCGGCGCTGCCCCCGCTCGGCAAGGGTGAATATTATCATTGCGACCTGATCGGACTCGCGGCGGTTTCGAGCGAAGGTGAGGCATTGGGCCGCGTTGTGGCGGTCGAGAATTTCGGCGCGGGCGACGTGATCGAGATCAAGCGTGCCAACGGCAAGCGCTTCATGGTGCCGATGCGCGTCGACGCGGTGCCGGAATGGAACGGCGAACGGCTGGTCGTTGCCACGTCTTTCGTCGATAATTGAAGCATCGTTGCCGCGCTATTCGGCGGCATGGCTGCACAATTCCATATGGGGGACCGGGCGATGATTCGTAAGACCGCCGCTGCGCTGATCGTTCTGGCCGTGGCAACCGCCGCCGCCGCGCCACCACAGGTCGTCGCCCCGGTGCCCGCGGCCGAAACGCCGCAAACGGTCGAGGCGATGGCGCCGCAACTGACCGCCTATTTCGACACATGGATGAAGGACGCGCACGTCCCCGGCCTCGTCTTCGGGGTGGTGAAGGATGGCAGGCTCGTATTGGTGCGTGGTCTGGGCGTGCAGGACCCGGCGACGGGCGCGCCGGTGACGGCGGACAGCAGCTTCCGCATCGCCTCCATGTCAAAAGCATTCACCGCGCTCGCGATCCTCAAGCTGCGCGATGCCGGCAAGCTGTCGCTCGATGCGCCGGCCGAACGCTACGTGCCGGAAATGGCGAACTGGCGCTATCCGACCAGGGATTCACCGCGCATCACGGTGGCGGATCTGCTCCATCACGTCGCCGGCTTCGTGGAGGACAATCCCTGGGGCGACCGGCAACAGCCGCTGCCCGAGGCCGACTTCACCGCGCTGCTGAAAGCCGGCGTCGCCTTCGCACGAGCGCCGGAATTGAAGATGGAATATTCCAATCTCGGCTATGCGACGCTCGGGCGGATCGTGTCGAACGTCTCCGGCATGCCGTACGAGCGCTATATCCGGCGCGAGATCATGGCGCCGCTTGGCATGAAGTCGACCGGCTATGATGTGGCGGGCCTGCCGCAGGGCAAGCGTGCGCTCGGCTATCGCTGGCGGGAGGATGCGGCTGGCAAATGGGGCTGGGTGCGCGAGCCGGACATGGCGGACGGCGCGTTCGGCGCGATGGGCGGCGTGCAGACCAGCGCGAACGATTACTGGCGCTGGGTCGCCTTCCTTCTTTCCGCATGGCCCGCGCGCGATGACGCCGACAATGGCCCGATCAAACGTGGCACCGTGCGGCAGATCGTGGAGGGCGCGAACTTCGTCGAGACCAGCGAGCGCGCGGCGGCGCTCGGCGCGCCGTGCCGGCAGTCGCGCGCCTATGGAAAGGGCTGGTTCGTAGTGTCCGATTGCGATCTCGGGCGCGTCGCCACGCATACCGGCGGCTATCCGGGATACGGATCGGTCGTCGCGCTGCTGCCGGAAGCGGGCGTAGGCGTGTTCGCCTTTGCGAACCGCACCTATGGCGCGCCAAGCTTGCCCGCGTTTCAGGCGCTGATCGCATTGCGCGCGGCCGGGCTGGCGGCGGATCGGCCGATCCCGGTCTCGCCCGGGCTGGCCGACGCCTATCGTGCGGCCAAAGCGAGTTGGCAGAGCGGTGATCCGGCGAGCGCGCCGCTTGCGATGAACGTCCCGCTCGATCGCGACCTCGCGCGGCGGCGAGCCGATCTCGCGGCGCTCAAGGCGAAGGTCGGCGGGTGCGCGATGAGCGAGCCGATCGTCCCCACCTCCGCGATGGAAGGGACATTCGCGTGGAACTGCGCGACCGGCAAGGTCGCCGGCCGTGTCCAGCGCGCCCCGACGCCCGCGCTGAGCCTGCAGGTTCTGGATTTCAAGCCGGCGCCGTGACCTTCGCCGCGACCGTCCTCACGCTCTATCCGGAGATGTTCCCCGGTCCACTCGGCCTGTCGCTGGCCGGGCGCGCGCTGGGTGAGGGGCGCTGGTCGCTCGATGCAGTCAACATCCGCGACTTCGCGACCGACAGGCACCGTTCGGTCGACGACACGCCGGCGGGCGGCGGGGCCGGGATGGTATTGCGCGCCGATGTCGTGGCGCGCGCGGTGGATTATGTGTCGGACGGCCGCCCGATCCTGACGATGACGCCACGCGGCAAGCCGCTTGCCCAGGCACGCGTGCGGGAACTCGCTGCCGGTCCCGGCGCGATCGTCCTGTGCGGCCGGTTCGAAGGTTTCGATGAACGCCTGTTCGAGGCACGGGCGATCGAGGAGATCTCGATCGGCGACTATGTGCTCTCCGGCGGCGAGATGGGTGCGCTCGTCCTGCTCGACGCTTGCGTTCGGCTGCTTCCCGGCGTAATGGGCGCGGCTTCCAGCGGGGACGAGGAAAGCTTCGAAGGCGGCCTCCTCGAATATCCGCATTATACCCGACCTTATGAATGGGAAGGGCGCACGATCCCCGAAGTGCTGCGATCGGGGGATCATGCGAAGATCGCCGCCTGGCGGAAGCAACGGGCGGAGGATGACACACGGCTAAGGCGGCCGGACCTTTGGGAACGCCACACCGGCGTTCGGGTCGATCGCCCTCTGGCGCGCGGCGAGGATTGAGGACGTAACATAATGAACCTGATCCAGCAGCTCGAAGCCGAGCAGATCGAGAAACTGGTCGCAAAGCGCGCGATCCCCGAATTCCGCCCTGGCGACACGCTGAAGGTTGGCGTGAAGGTGATCGAAGGCGATCGTGCTCGTGTCCAGAATTACGAGGGCGTGTGCATCGCGCGCTCGAACAAGGGCATGGGTTCCAGCTTCACCGTGCGCAAGCTGTCGTTCGGTGAGGGCGTGGAGCGTGTCTTCCCGCTCTATTCGCCGAACATCGATTCGATCGAGGTGGTGCGCAAGGGCGCGGTCCGTCGCGCCAAGCTGTATTACCTGCGTGGTCGCACCGGCAAGGCGGCGCGTATCGCCGAGCGTCGCGATAACCGCACCACGGTTGCCGCCGCCGAGTGATCGCCGCCCGGCGTTGACTTGCCGAAAGGGCGCGGACGGCATCCCGTCCGCGCCCTTTCTCTTTTCCCGGCTTGTTTTTTCGCGCCCGCCGGGCTTTCCCGTGGCAACCCACGGAGAAAGATATGCGCGCATGGCCGCTCGCGATTGCCCTTGCCTGTTCCGCCGCGAACCTCGCGGTGCCCGTCTTGGCTGAGACGCTCGCCGCGCCGCAGGCATTGACGCTCGAGCGCGTCTTCGCCAGCCCGGACCTGTCCGGCCCGCAGCCGCAGGCGCTGCGCCTTTCGCCCGACGGCTCGCTGCTGACGCTGGTGCGCAACCGCGCCGACGAGCGCACGCGCTATGACCTCTGGGCGATCGATACGCGCACCGGCGCGGAGCGGATGCTGGTCGATTCCCGTAAGGTCGGCAGCGGCGCGGCGCTGTCCGAGGCCGAGAAGATGCAGCGGGAGCGCGACCGCTCCAAGACCGGTAAGACCGGCGTGCTCGACTACGACTGGTCGCCGGACGGTCGCTCGCTGCTGGTACCGATCGATGGCGAATTGTTCCTCGCAAACCTCGCCGGCGAAGCGCGCCGGATCGAGGGGACGAAGGGCGCTCTCAATCCGGCGATCTCTCCGCGCGGCGGCTTCCTGAGCTTCGTGCGCGACCAGAATCTTTGGGTCCAGCCGCTCGCCGGCGGTGCGGCGCGCGCGCTGACCAGCGGCGGGGGCACGGTTCACTTCGGCGAGGCGGAATTCGTCGCGCAGGAGGAGATGGATCGCCGCACCGGCTATTGGTGGTCGCCGGACGACAGGCATCTCGCGATCGAGCGGTTCGACGAAGCGCCAGTGAAGGTATTTACCCGCGCGGCAATCGGCGCATCTGGCACCAATATCTATCAGCAGCGCTATCCCGCCGCCGGCACGCCCAATGCGCTGGTCGAGCTATGGGTGATGCGCGCGGACGGTTCGGGGCGGGTGAAGGTCGATCTCGGCAGCGATCCCGATTTCTACCTCGCCCGCGTCAGCTGGCTGCCGGATGGATCGGCGCTGCTCGTCCAGCGCGAGAGCCGCGATCAGCGCACGCTCGACATGCTGCGCGTCGATCCGGCGACCGGCAAGGCGACGGTGATGTTCACCGAAAAGGCCGGCGAGAAAAGCTGGATCAACCTTTCGGACGCCTATCGCGTGATGCCCGACGGCAGCCTGCTCTGGCGATCGGAGCGCGACGGTTTCGCGCACCTCTATCGCTGGAAGACGGGCAAGTGGACCCAGCTTACCAAAGGCGACTGGGTGGTGAGCGCGCTGGTCGGGGTGGACGATGCCTCCGGCCGGATCTTCTTCACCGGCAATCGCGACGGGGTGCTGGAGCAACACCTCTACGCGCTCGAACCCGACGGCCATGGGATCACTCGCCTGACCGAGGCCGGATGGTGGAACAGCGCCAGCGCCGATGCGCGGGGCTCGCGGTTCATCATCACCCGCTCCAGCCCGGATCAGCCGCCGCAGACCTATCTCGCCGACCCGAGCGGCAAGCGGCTGGCGTGGATCAACGAGAATAAGATGGCGGGCGAGCATCCCTATGCGCCCTATCTGGCGGCGCAGCGCCCCACCGAGTTCGGCACCCTCAAGGCCGCCGACGGCACGACGCTCTACTGGAAGATGATCACCCCGCCGCTGGAGCCGGGTAAGAAATATCCCGTGTTCTTCCAGCATTACGGCGGCCCGGGCAGCCAGACGGTGACGCGGACGTGGAACCCGCCGCTGATGCAATATCTCGCGCAGCAGGGCTGGATCGTGTTCCAGCTCGACAATCGCGGCTCGCCCAATCGCGGCAAGAAGTTCGAGGATGCGATCTGGCATGCGATGGGCAGTGTGGAGGTGGAGGATCAGCTTGCCGGCGCGCGCTATTTAAAGTCGCTGCCGTTCGTGGACGGCAACCGGATCGCCACCTACGGTTGGTCCTATGGCGGCTATATGTCGCTGAAGATGCTGGAGAAGAACCCTGGCGTCTACGCCGCAGCCGTCGCTGGCGCACCAGTCACGGACTGGTCGCTGTACGACACGCATTACACCGAGCGTTATATGGGCGATCCGGTGAAGGACGCCGCCGGCTATGCCGCCTCCAGCGCGCTGCCGGATGCGACGGGAATCCGCGATCCTCTGCTCATCATGCACGGCATGGCGGACGACAATGTGTTCCTCGACAACACCACCGCCTTCGCCGCGCGGCTCCAAGCGGCGGACATGAAGTTCGAGATGATGCTCTATCCCGGCAAGACGCACGGCGCCGTGCGCGAAATCCATCCGTGGACGACGATGCTCGATTTCCTCGACCGGACGGTAAAGGACAAGCCCGCGCGATAAGGGACCGGCGATGCGTTTCCTGACGACCTTCCACCTGTGGCCGTTCCTCGACACGTTGGTCAGCTACGTCGTCGCGTTCGTGCTCGGCACGCTGATCGGGGCAGAGCGGCAGTATCGCCAGCGCACCGCCGGGCTGCGCACCAATGCGCTGGTGGCGATCGGCGCGGCGGCGTTCACCGATCTCGGGCAGCGGCTGGGCGGAGACGTAGAGTCGATCCGGGTGATCGCCTATGTCGTGTCCGGCATCGGCTTCCTCGGCGCGGGCGTTATCATGAAGGAGGGGATGAACGTCCGTGGCCTCAACACCGCGGCGACCCTGTGGTGCTCGGCCGCGGTCGGCGCGATCGCGGGCAGCGACATGCTGGCGGAGGCGGCGCTGCTCGCGGGGTTGGTGGTGGTCGCCAATACCCTCCTGCGTCCGTTGGTCGACGCGATCAACCGCATCCCGCTGGAAGGCCGCAGCCTGGAGGCGAGCTATTCGGTGACGATCACCGGCTCCGCCACCCAGGCCGGACCGCTCGGCGATATGCTGGTCGAGCATCTGGAGGCGCAATCCCTGCCCGTCGCCGAACTGGACGTGGAGGAGCGCGGCGAGGGCAGGGTGGATATTGTCGCGACGCTGGTCAGCACCAATGTTCCTTCCAGGGAACTGGATGATATCGTCGATCACCTCGCGACGGTGCACGGCATCGCCCACGCGACATGGCAAGCGCGAACGCACGATTAGAATAAGGTTGATGCAGCCCGCGCAATCACTGTAATGCCGCGTTGCAGCAAGGAGTGAGTCATGGGTTATCGGGTGGTGGTCGCGGGTGCGACGGGCAATGTCGGGCGCGAGATGCTGAATATCCTCGCCGAGCGCGAATTCCCGGCGGACGAGATCGCGGTCGTCGCCAGCGCACGGTCGACCGGCGATCAGATCGAATATGGCGAGACGGGCAGGAAGCTGACCGTCAAGAACATCGAGCATTTCGATCCCACCGGCTGGGATATCGCGCTGTTCGCGATCGGCAGCGAGGCGACCAAGGTCTATGCCCCCAAATTCGCTGCCGCCGGCTGCACGGTGATCGACAACTCGTCGCTTTACCGCATGGACCCCGACGTTCCGCTGATCGTGCCGGAGGTCAATCCGCAGGACATCGACAGCTATCGCAAGAAGAACATCATCGCGAACCCGAACTGCTCGACCGCGCAGATGGTCGTCGCGCTGAAGCCGCTGCATGACGTCGCCACGATCAAGCGCGTCGTCGTCGCCACCTATCAATCGGTGTCCGGCGCAGGCAAGGCAGGCATGGACGAGTTGTTCGAGCAGAGCCGCAACATCTTCGTCGGCGATCAGGCCGAGCCAAAGAAATTCACCAAGCAGATTGCCTTCAACGTGATCCCGCACATCGACAGCTTCCTGGAGGATGGTTCCACCAAGGAAGAGTGGAAGATGGTCGCGGAGACCAAGAAGATTCTCGATCCGAAGGTGAAGGTGACGGCGACCTGCGTGCGCGTGCCGGTGTTCGTCGGCCATTCCGAGGCGCTCAACATCGAGTTCGAGAAGGAAATCTCCGCCGCCGAGGCGCAAAAGATCCTGCGCGAAGCACCCGGCGTGATGCTGGTCGACAAGCGCGAGGACGGCGGATACGTCACCCCGGTCGAATGCGTCGGCGATTACGCCACCTTCGTCAGCCGCGTGCGCGAGGATTCGACGATCGAGAACGGCCTGTCGCTGTGGTGTGTCAGCGACAATCTCCGCAAAGGGGCCGCGCTCAACGCGGTGCAGATCGCTGAGTTGCTTGGCCGTCGGCACCTGAAGAAGGCGGCATGACGATCACCGGCGGCTGTCGCTGCGGCGCCTGCCGTTACGAGCTGGCGCTCGACGCGCTGCCGCCGGTCTATGCCTGTCATTGCCATATCTGCCAGCGGGCTTCGGGCAGCGCGTTCAGCGTGCAGGCGCTCGTCCCGGAGGCGAGCCTGACCGTCACCGGGCCGATTGTGGTCCATGAGATCGAGACTGAGGACCGGATCTCGATCCAGCGCTTCTGCGGGACGTGTCATGCGCGCGTGTACAACACCAACACGCGGCGGCCCGGCATCGCGGTGGTGCGCGCGGGCACGCTCGACCGCTCCGAGGAACTGGAGTGCCGCGCGCATATCTTCACCGATTATCGCCAGCGCTGGGTGGTCATTCCCGAAGGCGTGCCGCAATGGCCCGAGATGGCCCCGCTCGCCGGGTTCGCCGCGGCACTGATGCAGGGGTGAGGCGCCGCGTCATTCGGCGTGGATGATCTCCATTTTCCCCCTCGGGCGTTTCAGCAGCAGCACGAGCGGGATGGCGGCGATACTGATCCAGCTCATCAGGTAGAAATCATCGATGTAGGCGACCATCGCAGCCTGCTGGTTGATCATCGCGTCGGCGAACGAGAAGATGCTGTCCCCGATGCTGCCGAACTGGTCGATCTGGCTCAGGTTGATCGCCGGCACCTTGTCCTGCGTCACGTGCTGGACGAGATCGGCGTGACTGACCTGGATATTGCGCGCGAGCAACACCGTCACCATCGAGATGCCCGCCGACTGCCCGATAGAACGCATCAGGTTGAGCATGCTCGCCCCGTCCGTGCGATAGCGATTGTCGAGCGTCGCGAAGGCGAGCGCGTTCATCGGCATGAACACCAAGCCCATGCCAAGCCCTTGAACGAAGCCGGCGGTGATCACCGGCCAGAAATCCATCTCAAGGGTGTATCCCGCCATCCAGCGCAGCGAGACCGCGAACAAGACCAATCCCAGCATGATAACCCAGCGCGTATCCGCGCCGCTGGTCATGAGGCGGCCGGCGAACCACATGGTGAACAGAACGCCGACGCCGCGCGGGGCCATCATCATGCCGGTGTCAATCACCGGATAGTTGAACAGCTGTTGCAGCATCGGCGGCAGCAGCGCCATCGGCGCCATCGTGCTGACGCCGATGACGACCATGAAGAACATGCCGGTCACGAGATTGCGGTTGCCGAACAGATGCCGGTCGAACAACGGCTTCTTCGCCGTGGCGAGGTGGACGATCGCCATCCATGCGAAGGCGGCGGCGATCATGCCCTCCAGCACGATCTCCCAGCTCGAGAACCAGTCCTTGTTCTGCCCGCGATCGAGCATGAGCTGGAAGGCGGCGACCGCGATGCCGATGAACATGAAGCCCAGCCAGTCGAACGAGCGATGCGCGCGCGGCCGGGACGGAAGCAGGAACCACAGGATCGCGAAGGTCAGCGCGCCCACCGGCACGTTGACGTAGAACACCCAGCGCCAGTTGTAGCTCTCGGTGAGCCAGCCGCCGATCACCGGCCCCATGATCGGCCCGACCATCACCCCCATGCCCCAGATGCTCATCGCCTTCGCCGCATGTTCGGGCGGGTTAATGTCCAGCATCGAGGTTTGCGACAGCGGGTTGATGAAGGCGGCGAACACGCCCTGGAAGACGCGGAACAGCACCATCTCCTCCAGGCTGACGGCGGTGCCGCAGGCCATCGAGGCGAGGATGAAGCCGCCGACCGAGATCAGGAACAGGTTGCGGCTGCCCAGCCGGTCCGAGAGCCAGCCGGTCGCCGGCAGCGCGATCGCGGTGGCGACGATATAGCTGGTCAGCACCCACGTCACCGTATCGGCGGTGGCGGCGAGACTGGTTTCCATATGCGGCAGCGCGACATTGGCGATCGTGGTGTCGAGGATCTGCATGATCATCGCACCCATGATGCCGATCGTCAGCACGCCGCGATGCCGGACCGGCAGAAGCGGCTGGCTGACGCGCGGCGCGCCTTCGGGCGCCGCGCCGGCCGGAGCGGCGGCGGAAGCCATATCAGCGCGCCTTCGTGTCGATCGTCACGTCGGTCGAGAGGCCGGCGATCATCGCGCGCGGCGGGGTGCCGTCGATCGCGATGCGCACCGGCACGCGCTGCGTCACCTTCACCCAGTTGCCGGTGGCGTTCTGCGCCGGCAGCACGGAGAATTCGCTGCCGGTGCCGGCGCCGATCGACTGGACGCGGCCCTTCACCTTCAGCCCCGGATAGGCATCGAACGACAGTTCGGCGGGCTGGCCGACGCGCATGTGGTTGAGATCGGTTTCCTTGAAGTTCGCCTCGACCCACGCCTGCTGGCTGACGACGAGGCTCAGCGCGGGAACGCCGGAGGGCGTGATATTGCCCACCTGAAGCCGCCCCGTCTGGCTGACGATGCCGTCCTTCGGCGCGCGGACCACGCTGCGTTCGAGATCGTACGCGGCCTTCTCGCGCTTGGCGAGCGCGACCTGGATCGCGGCGGGCTGGCCGGTGCCGCCGCCCGAGCCGAGCTGCTGGCGGGCGCGCGCGGCGGCGGCCTGCGCGGTGGCGAGCTTCGCATTCGCGGCGGCCACGCCCTGCGTCGCCGCATCGAACGCGGCGCGGGTGGTGAAGCCCTGTTTCATCAGCGCGGTCTGGCGGGAATAGGTGGCCTGCGCCAGCGTCAGCTCCGCTTTGGCATTCTGGATGTCGGCGGCGGCGCTGCCGGTGTCGGTCGCCATGGTGGAGACCTGCACCCGCGCGGTGGCGAGATCGGCGTCGGCCTGCGCCAGCGCGATCTTGTACGGTTCCGGATCGATGCGGAACAGCACGTCGCCGGCCTTCACCTGCTGGTTCTCGCGCACGTCGACCTCGACGATGCGGCCCGACACGTCCGGGCTGACCGAGATCATGTCCTGCCGGACATAGGCGTTGTCGGTCGAGATATAGCGGCCCGAGGTGATGTAGAAATAGCCGCCGACCAGCGCGATCAGCAGCGGCACCCCGAGCATCGGCACCAGCCGCAGCACGCCGCGCCGCTTCTCGGCGGGGCCATCCTCCTGCGAGAGCACGGAGATTTCCTTGTCGGCGGCGAATTCGCGCTTCGGATCGGCGTCAGCCATGAGCGGCGTCCTTCTGCTGTTGCGGCGCATCGGCGAGATTCTCGCGGATGCGGTTCAGCACTTCGGAAAGATGGGTGATCGATTCATCGGGAATGCCGCGCAGTGCTTGAGCGGTAAGCTCCATGCCGGTCTCGCGAAGCAGGTCGATCACCGGATGGGCCTTGTCGGTGAGGAACAATTGCCATGCGCGGCGGTCGTTCGGATCGCGCCGCCGCTCGACCAGGCCGGATTCCTCCATCCGGTCGATCAGGCGGCAGAGCGTGATCGGCTCGACCTCCAGAATGTCGGCGAGGCTGCCCTGGTTGATTCCTTCCTGCTGGCTGATACCGAGCAGCGCCTTCCACTGCGCGCGAGTCGCGCCGTGCGTGCGGGCGCGTTCGTCGAACCGGCGGCGCAGCAGGCGTGACGTATCGCTGAGCAGGAACCCGAATGTCTCTGTCATGGGCGCGCATATAATAAGCGTGCTTATATAATGGAAGTGCCGCGTCGTGCGAAATTTGCAATCGTTCCGCCGCCGCGCGAAACTGCCCGGCACGAAAGGACAGGCGATGACCGAGATGACCGGCGGCTGCCAGTGCGGCCGCGTCCGTTATACGGCCCGGATCGACAGCGACGACGCCTATCTCTGCCACTGCCGCATGTGCCAGCGCGCGACCGGGGGCGTGGCGGCCGCGTTCGCGAACGTGAAGCGTGCGGACGTGCGCTGGGAGCGCGAGCCGGACCGTTATGCCTCCTCGCCGATCGCGCGGCGCGGCTTCTGCTCGACATGCGGCACGCCGCTGACGTTCGAATATGTCTCCGGCTCGGACAAGATCGACATTACCGTCGGCAGCTTCGACGATCCCTCGCGCTTCCGCCCGACCTCGCATTTCGGGATCGAGCATCGCCATGACGCATGGCTCGACACGCGCAGCTTGCCTGGCCATCGGTGCGACGAATATCAGGCGCTGGTCGATCGTTGGCGGGAAGCAGGTCAAGATGTCCCCGAGTGAAACGCATTATTTCGAGAGTTTCGACGGCACGCGGATCGCGTGGCGGGAGATGGGGGAGGGGCGCCCGGTCGTCCTGATCCACGGCTATTTCTCCGACGCGCAGACCAACTGGATTCGTTATCGCCATGCCGCCGCGATCGCCGCGCGGGGCTTCCGCGTCATCATGCCGGACCTGCGCGCACATGGCGAAAGCGCGAAGCCGCACGAGGCGGCCGCCTATCCGCCCGACGCGCTGACGAAGGACGGGCACGCGCTGGTCGCGCATCTCGGGCTGACCGAATACGATCTCGGCGGCTATTCACTCGGCGCGCGGACCACCAGCCGGATGCTGGCGACCGGGGCCAGCCCACGCCGCGTGATCTTCGCCGGCATGGGGCTGGACGGGCTTGTTTCCGCCGGGCGGCGCGCGGATCATTTCCGCAACATCCTCACCAACCTGGGCAGGCATCCGCGCGGCAGCGCCGAATGGATGGCGGAGGCGTTCCTCAAGACGACACGCGGCGATCCGATTGCCTTGCTCAACGTGATCGACACGTTCGTCAGCACGCCGATCGCGGCGGTTGAGGACTTCACATGGCCGACGCTTTGCGTGAACGGCGTGGATGACGACGACAACGGCTCGGCGGCGGCGCTGGCCGACGTGCTGCCCGACGCGCGCTATGTCGAGATTCCCGGCAATCACATGAGCGCCGTGACCAGGCCGGAGCTTGGCCGGGCGATCGCGGATTTCCTCGCCGGCTGAGGCCAGGTCTGACCCCCGCCGGCTGAGGCCGGATCACACCTTGTCGGGGATCGAATTCTCGTCGGCGATGCCGGCGCGGAACGATGCCGAGGCATCCTCGCCGTCGGGGCTGTGCGCGCCGCCTTCCGCCTCGTCCTTGCGGGGCGTCGAGCCGCGCAGCGAGAGCAGCGCGGCGGTGGCGGCCGCGCCGACCACCGCCAGCCCGCCGGCGATCGCGGCCGATCCCCATTTGCCGCCGACCTTCCCGCTGGCCTTCGTCACGCGCGCCTTGACGGCGGCGACCTTGCCGGTGGTGGCCGGCTTGGATTCGCTCCTCCCGGTCGCGGCGCGCGGCTTGGCGGCGGGCTTGGCGCCGCTGGCTACGGGCTTTTTGGCCTTCGCCGCCGGCTTGGCGGTGCTGGTCTTGCGCGGCGCGTGGCGGCGGGTGGCCGCGCGCGGCGCGGGGGCCTTGGGTGTCTCGGGCGTGTCGGCCATGCGAAATTCTCCCTGATAGCGGCCGATCAACGCACGGCCGCCCCGGTCGTTGCCTCAGCGGAAGGGTGGCTCGTTGAACGCCCGCAATTTGCGACTGTGCAACCGGGCGCCCTCGCGGCGCAACTCCTCGCACGTCTCGATGCCGATCCGCATATGCTCGCTGATCGCGCGCTCGTAGAAGCGGTTGGCCTGCCCCGGCAGCTTCAGCTCGCCGTGGAGCGGCTTGTCCGACACGCACAGCAAGGTGCCGTAGGGGACGCGGAAGCGATAGCCCTGCGCGGCCGTGGTGGCCGATTCCATGTCGATCCCCACCGCGCGGCTGAGCGAGAAGCGCAGGGCGGAGCGGCTGTAGCGCAATTCCCAGTTGCGGTCGTCGGTGGTGACGATCGTGCCGGTGCGCAGCCGCCGCTTCAACTCCTCGCCCGACTGGCCGGAGACCGTCTCCGCCGCGCGGGCCAGCGCGAGTTGCACCTCAGCGATGGCGGGCACCGGGATTTCCGGCGGCAGCACGTCGTCCAGCACATGATCGTCGCGCAGATAGGCATGGGCGAGCACATAGTCGCCGATCCGCTGCGACGGGCGCAGGCCGCCGCAATGGCCGATCATCAGCCACGCATCGGGGCGCAGCACCGCGAGGTGATCGGTGATCGTCTTGGCGTTCGACGGCCCGACGCCGATGTTGACGAGCGTGATGCCGCTGCGATCCGGCGCGAGCAGGTGATAGGCCGGCATCTGGAGCCGCCGCCACGCGCTGTCGTCCAGCATCGCGGGATCGTCGCCGGGGCGGAACATCACCCCGCCGGGGCCGGACAGCGCGGTGAAGCGCGAATCGCCGTTGACCTGCGCCGCCGCCCAGCGGACGAACTCGTCGATGTAGCGATGGTAGTTGGTGAACAGCACGTAGCGCTGCACATGCTCCGGCGGGGTGCCGGTGTAATGACGCAGCCGAGCGAGGCTGAAATCGGTGCGCAGCCCGTCGAACAGCGCGAGCGGCCGGGTCTCGTCCACCGGCGTCCACAGCCCGTCCGCGATCTCGTCGCCGATATGCGCCAGTTCGGTGGCGGGGAAGAAGCGCGCCAGCTCGGCGGCGGACACCTCGTCGAGGCCGAGCGCATGGCCCGGATCGAGGACATAGGGGAAGGGGATTTCCGTCCGCCCCGCGACCGCCTGCACCTCGATGTCATAATCTTCCATCAGCAGGGTGAGCTGCTCGGTGAGGTAATCGGCGAACAGCGCGGGCTTGGTCACGCTGATGCGATATTCGCCCGGCGTCACCAGCCGCCCGAACGAGCGCGGCGGGGTGGGGCGATCCTCCTGCCCGCGATAGCGCAGGTGGATTTCAGGATAGGCGAACGATCCGTCGTGGCGCGATTCGGGCGGCGGCGGCGTGCCGTCGGTGAGGTAGCGGGTCAGCGCCTGCTGCAACCGGCTGACAGAGGCGGTGTAGAGCCGATCAAGCTCGGCGACGATTTCTGAAGCGATCATCTCCAGCGGATAAGGCGCGAACGTTACGCTGGCAAGACGGGCGCGATCCGGGCGCCAGGACCGATCTAAGCCGCCTGCACCCGGCCGGAACGCTCCAGCTTGCCCCAGCCCACGACCCAGCCGCCGATCGCGGAGCTGATCGCGCGCAGCACCACCCAATACATGATCTGGCGATAGACCAGCCGCTGCGCGACGAGCAGGAACGCCGGGTAGCGCACCTTCCGCCCGTCCAGCCGATAGGCGATCCAGCCGCACAGCACGTCGATCGCGGTGAAGCACAGCCAGTAGATGCCCATCTTGCCGACATCGCCGCTGGTCTGCGCCCAGCCGTGCTGCTGCACGCGCATGATCGTGCCGCCGATCGACAGGATCAGCGCGAGATCGATCAGCGGCGAGATCGCGGCGAAGGCGATCTGGAACAGCCACGCCTGCGGCAAGCCGATATGCGCCAGCCCCGTGGGCTTGCCGCTGGCGATGACGCCGCGATGCTTCCACAGGCATTGCAGCGTGCCGAACGCCCAGCGATAGCGCTGCTTGGCGAGCGCGCGGAACGTCTCCGGCGCCTCCGTCCACGCCACCGCGCGCGGATCATAGGACACGCGCCAGCCCGCGCGCTGGATCGCGATGGTGAGGTCCTGATCCTCCGCCAGCGTGTTCTCGGGATAGCCGCCGACCGATTCCAGCGCGGTGCGCCGCCACGCGCCGACCGCGCCTGGCACCACCGTCATCGCATCGAACCCGGCGAGCGCGCGGCGTTCGAGATTCTGCGCGGTGATATATTCGATCGCCTGCCAGCGGGTGACGAGGTTCACGCGGTTGCCGACCCGCGCGTCGCCCGCCACCGCGCCGATCGCGGGATCGGCGAACCAGCGCGTCAGTCGCGCGATCGTCTCCGGCTCGAACTGCGTATCGGCATCGAGCGCGATCACCACCTCGCTGTGCGCCTGCGCCAGCGCGCGGTTGAGCGCCGCCGCCTTGCCGCCGTTGGTGAGCGTCATCAGCGTGACGCGCGGATCGTCGGCGAACGCCTCCGCCACCAGGGCGCTGGTGCGGTCCTTCGAGCCGTCGTCGGCGACGATCACCTCGATCCCCGGATAGTCGCTGGCGAGCACGCGGCGAACGGACGCGACGATCACCCGCTCCTCGTTATAGGCGGGGATGATGACCGACACGCTCGGGTGGAAATCTGGCGGCACGGCGCGGCGCCGGCCCGTCTGGAGCCAGGCCAGCCCGGCCATCAGCACCGCGCGCGCGATGCCCAGCACGATCGCGACATAGAACAGCCACGACAGCGCGATCGACAGCAGCGCCAGCGCGATGAAGATGCCGACGTCGGTCCGCACCGCCAGCAGGTCGCGCCCCTTCACCTCCGGCATCGCCACCGATTGCGGCAGGCCGACGAGCTGCGAGGCGGTGACGAAGCTGTAGCCGCGCGCGCGCAGCCCGGCGATGACCTGCGGCAGCGCCTCGACGGTCTGCTCGCGATTGCCGCCGCCGTCGTGGAGCAGCACCACGTTAGCCGAGCGATCGGGGCTGACGGCATCCACCTGGCTCAGCACCTCGCGGATGATCGTCTGCGTCCCCGGCCGCTGCCAGTCGTTCGGGTCGACGTGCAGACCGACCACGGTATAGCCGTGCTGCTGCGCGATCAGCGCCGGCCCGATCTCGTCGGCGGTGGTCGGCTCGGCGTCCCCGAAATAGGGCGCGCGGAACAATGTCATCGAGCGGCCGGTATAGGCCTGCACCAGCCGCTGCGTGGTGTTCAGCTCAAGATCCACCGTCCGCTCGCCCGAGAGCGCGAGATTGGGGTGGGTGTAGGTGTGGTTGCCGATCTCCGAACCGTCCGCGACGATGCGGCGCAGCAATTGCGGATGCTGCAGGGCGTTCTCGCCGATGACGAAGAAGGTGCCGGGCACATGCTCGCGCTCGAGGATGTCGAGGATCTTCGGCGTCCAGGTCGCGTCGGGGCCGTCGTCGAAGGTCAGCGCGATCTTCTTCGGCACCGCGCCGGCGCGCTGGACGACATAGGGCGTCGGCAGCGACACATATTCCTCGCGCCGGATCATCGCGTCCTTGTCGTAGGCGACGCGGCGCTGGCCGTCGGTGGGGGAGGCGGTGATGCGCAATATCTCGCCCGATCCCTCCACATCCACGTCGAGATCGGCCTTGAGCTTGTCGAGCACCGGCACCTTGTTCGGCAGCTTCGTGCGGAAGGCGGCGAGCGCGTTCCAGAAGCCGGGGTCTTCCGTTCCGATCCGCCACATCGCGATGTTGACGATGCCGAGCCGGCGCAGCGCGACGAACTGGTTCCAGCTCGTCGCCGCGTCCAGCATCCAGATCTGATGCTGCGTGCCGTCCTGGTTGTAGGCGTAGCCGGCGTTGCCGCTGGCGGGATCGAAGGTGACCGGCGTATCGGCGTTGCGCGCGGCGAGCCACGCCTCGCCGACCGACATCGCATCGGCGGAATCGTCGTGCCAGTCGTAGCCATAGCTGCCGAGCGCGACGATCAGCTTGTCGTGCCCGACCTGCCGCAGCGCATCCTCGACCACCTGCACGAACCATGGCTGCGAGGCGATCGGCCCGGCCTTGCCGCTCTGCCAATGCTCGTCATAGGCCATCAGGATGACGTTATCGACGACGCGGGCGAAGCTCGCGAGCCGCCATTCCGGCTCGCCGGCCGGCACCGTCACGGCGAGCGTCGCGCTTTCGGGCAGCGCCTTGTTGAGCTGCGCGAGGAACGAGACATAGGCCGGCAGCACCTCCGGCGGGAGGTTCTCATAGTCCATCACCAGCCCGGCGGCGTGCTGGTCCGCGACGAAGGCGACGAGCCGCTGGATCGCCGCCTTGCGATGGGCGCGGTCGCGCAGCATCGTGGCGGCGCCCTTGCCGTCCCACTGCGCGTTGACGATGTTCTGCACCATCGGCAGCAGCTTCGGCGGGCGCGCGGCGGCGGCCATCACCTGCGCGAGACGCGGCGCGCGCGACTGGATGACGTTGCCCGAAGCGTCGGTGGTCAGCACCGCCGGCACCACCCAGTCGAGCGAATTGATATGCCGCTGGAGCGAGGCGATGCTGCCGTCGTTGCCAGAGACGTAGAAGCCGATCGTCACCGGCTTGCCGGCGGTGCCCTTGGCCGCCTTCGGCGTGCGCGCGAGATGCGGCAGCCAGCGCGACGCGGACCTGGTGGTTGGCGTGGCATGCGGGTTGAATCGCTCCGCCTGGCGATGCGCGAAAGGCAGCGGCAGGTCCGGCCCCGACGGCACCGCGACCAGGGTGGAGGCGAAGGCGATCGCCACCAGCACGATCAGCGCGATCAGCACGGCGACCGATCGGCGCGCGCGCGTTCCGCGCCGGCCGCTGGGATCGTAGAAGATCGGAGTATTCAAGTCGTTTTTCCCGGATCATGCCGCTTCGCCGCGGGCAGAACGCGCCCCTATAGCATGATGCGGCGGGGGCGCGGTGTTCGCCGCATTACGCTTTTGTCACATCGGACGGCATCCTGTCAGCCCGCCCGGCCATCGTTGCCAGCCAGCATAGCACGGGGATGGCGACCGCCTGCCACAGGATGAAGCCGGCGCCGGGCGACCAGCCCAGCCAGTCGCTCGCGAAGCTGCGGATATGCCCGTCGACGAACGGCCCCATCACCACCTCGCGAAGCTGGAACGCGGCGCCGGGATTGCCGTAGATGTCGGTCGCCGCCATGCACGCGTTGATCGCGATCGACAGCACGATCACCTCCGCGGGAAGATAGCGCCCCACGCCGCGCCCGCGCTTCGCCCATGCCGCCGCGACGCCGAGCGACAGCACGCCGACGATCGGCACCGAATGGCGCGGGCCGGTGGAATAGCCGCCGTCCCAGTAGAAATAGCCGGCGTTGATGAGCAGGGTGATCGCCGCGACCGCCAGCACGACGAGGCCGATGTCGCGGGTCCGCCGGTCGCGGATCAATAGCGCCACGCCCCACAGGCCGAGCAGCAATACCGGCGCGAACCAGAACAGCCCGCGCTGCTGGCCGAAGGTGATGCGCCACAGCACCAGCGGATCGGGCAGGCCGACGCCGAACAGCCCCTGGTTCATGCCGTCGAAGCCGACCACGCCCTCATAGCCGAGCTGGAACGGGTTGCCGAAGGCGAACAGGTTGTAGGCGAACAGCGGCACGAGGCCGATCAGCCCGCCGGCGATGGCGAGGCCGAGGACCGTGACGCGATCCGCTCGCCGCCACGCGCGCCATGCCGCCCACAAGGCGATCGCGCCGCCGGCGACGACGGCGGGATATTCCACCACCACCGCCCAGCCGAGCGCCAGCCCGAGCAGGAAGGCGGGCCAGCGCCGCGTCTCCTCCCCGCTCGTCGCGCGCAATGCCGCCCACAAGGCGATGACATAGAGCGCGGCAAGCGGCGCATGGCCGAGCAGCGAGGTCGACCACGCCCACGCCGGCGTCCCCAGCCCGTAGGCGACCGCCGCCGCCAACCCCGCCGAAACGCTGCCGGAGAGGCTCAGCCCCATATCGAACAGCAACAGCGCGGCGATCGCGGTGAGCAGCGCGGGGCCGGTCGCCACCGCCAGCCGCGTCCGCACCCGGATGAAGCGCGCGAAGGCGCCGCTTCCCGTGATGAGCTGGAAGTTGTTGCTGCGCGCCGGCGACAGGGCGTGGAGCGCGGCGACGGCGGGGATCGCCATCAGCGTCATCCCCGGCGCCTTGTCGAGATAGATGTGGTCGCCGAATTGCGCCTTGTCGGTGGTCGCCGAATCGAACTGGTCGATCGTCGCCTCGCCGCGCTCGACGATCGCCAGCGTGGCGTAGAGGCGCACGGCGTTGTTGGTGTTCATCTCCCACGATCCGAACCAGCTGCAACTCGCCCAGACGAGCAGGAACAGCACGATCCTGATCGGGCGCAACCGCCCGTTGGCCCTGATCGGGCGCAACCGCTCGTTGGCCTTGATCGGGCGCAACCGCCCGGCGGCAGGGTCGCTCACGCCGGGACGAAGGCGTTGGCGGCGCGATCCTTGCGCACCTTGTCCGCCGGGAAGATCGTGCCGTTCATCGCGATCCACACCCCCGCCGGCGCGATCTGCGCGGTGGCGAAGGCCATGCCGAGGTTGAAGGTCGCGTCGCTGTCCGCGAAGCGGGCGGGGGCGAGCGCGCCGACCAGCACGATCGTCTTGCCCGCGATGCCCGCCAGCGCCTTCGCCGTCTCGGTCATCGTATCGGTGCCGTGGGTGATGACGATCTGCCGCTCGGGCGCCTCGGCGGCGGCGCGGGCGATCGTCGAGCGATCGGCGTCGTCAAGCTCCAGACTGTCCTTGCGCATCAGCCCCTGGACGCGGAACGGCTTGCTCACCCGCGCGGTGGCGAGCAGCCGGTCCACCACGCTGTCGCCGATCTGATATTCGCTGAGCGCGTCGAAATAGAGCTTGTCGATCGTGCCCCCGGTGGTGAGCACCAATATGTCCGGCATAACGCAACCTCTTGCTGTCGGCCGCTCCCTAGCGCCCGCGCCATGAAAGCGCGAGCGGGGAAGCGACCGGCCGGGCCGGATGCGTTACTTGCTGAGATCGGTCAGCAGCGAGCGGAAATAGGTGACGCCAAGCGGCACGTTGTCGATCGGCGTGCGCTCGTTGAGGCCGTGGGAGAATTCGTCCGATTCCTTGATGAAGATCGGGCTGATCCCGTAGCTGGGGATGCCGACGGCGCGGAAGTGCATCGAATCGCTCGCACCGGCCGACATCGACGGGAACACCGGCACGCCGGGCCGCACGAGATGGATCGCCTTGGTCACCGCGTTGACCAGATCGGGGCGCAGCGGCGAGGCGTCCGTGGGGTTGGAGCCTTCGGTGACGTCGCTGAACTTGATGCCGGAATCGCTTGCCACCTTCTCCAGCTCGGCCATCACCGCCGCCGGCTTCACGCCGGGGAAGATACGGCAATTGATATTGGCGGTCGCGCGCTGCGGCAGCGCGTTGAGCGCGTGGCCGCCCGACACCATCGTCGGCACGCAGGTGGTGCCGATCTGCCCGACATAGGCGGGATTGGCCGCCAGCGTCTCGATCGCCTGCTGGTCGGCCGGGTTGGCGGCGAACGCCTTCATCGCCGCGCCGATCTCCGGCGTCTGGAGCGGCGCGACACCCTCGAAATAGCCCTTGGTGATCGGCGAGATCTGCGGCGTGAAGCGATAGCCGCCGATCTTCACCAGCCCCTTCGACAGCTCCACGATTGCGTTCACCTTGCGCGGCGCGGAGGAATGGCCGCCGGGATTGGTCACGGTGAGCTGGAAATCGGCATAGGTCTTCTCGGCCGCGCTGATCGAGAGATATTCGGGCTTGCCGCTCTCGCTCAGCAGCCCGCCGCCGCCATCGACGTTGAGCACCATCTCCGCCGCGCCCTTCATCTTGCCGGCGAGCATGGCGGAGGTCTTCATCGTCGTCTCCTCATCGCCCGAGAAGGCGAGGACGATGTCGCGGCGCGGCTTGTAGCCGGCGCGCTTCATGTCGATCACCGTGGCGGTGACGAGCGCCAGGTCCATCTTCATGTCGGTGGCGCCGCGGCCGAAGATATAGCCGTTCTCGATCACCGGGGTGAACGGATCGCGCTGCCAGTCGGCGGGCTTGGCCTCCACCACGTCCATGTGGCCGGAGACGACCAGCGCCTTCGCCTTGGGATCGGTGCCGCGCCAGCGCAGCAGCAGATAGGCGGTGTCGTCCACCGGCTCGACCGTGACGTCGGCGGCCGGGAAGCCCGCCTCGACGAACAATTGCTTGAGATAGGCGGCGAGCTGGGGCGTCTGGTTGCCGGGGCCCTGCACGCTGCGGAAGGCGATCGCGCGCTTGGTGATCTCCAGCGCGTTGTCGGCGGCGGCGTTCGATGCCGGGGCCGGGGCCGCGTGCGCCGCGCCGGCGAGCAGGATGGAGAGGGTTGCCGCGAATCCGATTTTTTTCATGCCCCACCTTTTTGCGTTGTTCTGGCGCGAGGCTAACGCCGGATCGCGGGCGGGGAAAGCGGTGAGTTCGCTATCGATCAGATATGAGAAGAGGTTGCCGGATGCCCCCGAGGAAGCACCCGACAACCCCTAAACATGGTCAGCGGCCGGAGAGCTCCAGCCCGGGAGACCATGCGAGCCTCCTTGCCTGTGGATCGTGCCGTTGATTGGGGGAGGATACCCCCCGGCGCGATCCGGCGGCCTTAGAAGCGCGTCCCCCGAACGAACTGAACCGACCCCATTGCTGAACCATGAGACATCGGATCACCTCCTTTCGCTGGTTGAAGACGAATGTGGCTCAAGCCACGACCGTTATGTCGGGGTTAAATCGCAGATAAACAAGTCTTGTATTTCAGGCCTCTTTCAACGATCTTCATTGGCTGTTGCCCGGTCCTTCGACGGCGACTCGCTCAGCCCCGGCAATCCTCGACGACGCGCCCGATCTCGGCCCAGGACGGGACGACCAGCACCGGCGCGCCCTCCTGCTGCAGCGCCACCCGGCCGCGGCTGAACGCCATCGCGTCGAGCAGTGGATCGTTCACCGCCAGCGCCGCCGCGACATAGGGGAGCGCGCCGCCGGTCGGCTGCACGGCGAGCGCGCGGCTCGCGCTGCTGGTGCGCACCGTGAGCGGCGCGGTCGCGGCACCGGCGCGCGACAGGTACATCCGCCGCTCGAGCCGGTCGCAGCGCAACACCACCAATGCGTCCCCGCCGTTGCCGAACATCGCGCGCGTGCCCCGGCTGTCGGCGGCGTAACGCCATGTACCGGGGGTCACCGGCCAGTCGGTCCAGTCGCTCGCCAGCGGCGGCGGTGGCGGAACGACCGGCGCGGGGGCAGGGGCGGGCGCGGCGATCACCGGCGGCTGCCTCGGCTCCGGCGCGGCGACGCAGGAGGCGAGCGCGAGCATGGCGATGACGGGAACGGCGGAACGTGGTTGAAACGGCATGTCCCATGATATGACCGGGCCAGCGCCGCTACTCAACCGGAACCGGCGCCGCGACGTATCGGTTCAACGTGAATGGAAGGGGTTTCGCGGATGCAATCATCGAAGGGGGAGGCGACGCTCGCGCTGGCGCACGCCGATATCGCGGGCACGCTGAAGGTGGAAAGCCGCGACGGCGACAGGCTGGGCAGCGTCGCCGCGTTCATGGTCCACAAGCGCACCGGGCGCGTGACCCATGCGGTACTCAGCCTCGGCGGGTTCCTCGGCATGGGCAAGAGCTTCTACGCGCTGCCATTCGGGCTGCTGCAATTCGATCCGGTCCGCGACGTCTATGTCGTGACGATCGACCGCCGGATGCTGGAGGGCGGCCCGAGCTGGGCGAGCAACGCGCCGGTGTTCGATCAGGCCTATGCCGATCGCGTCGCGGGCTATTACGGGGTAGCGCAGGAAGACCTGACGCTGGGTTGAGAAGGAAGTTCGATGGACGAAAAGAAGAAAGAGAATCTCGTCGAGGAAACACTGGACGAAGTGTTCACCGATCCCGATTCAGCAAAGAACCACCAGTCGAAGACACCCCCGCAGACGATCGAAGCGGAGGATGAGGACGAGGATTGAAAGTGTGGGCGGCGGGGGCGTTACCGTCCCCGCCCGCCGAACTTGCGCTGCACCTTGCCGAAGCGCGTCTTGCGCGTGCCGGGCTTGCCCTCGTTCGAGCGTCCCATGACCGGCGCCTTGTGCTCGCCGGCGGGCAGGCCGAGTTCCTCCTGCTCCAGCGCGCGGATCTCGTCGCGCAGGCGGCCGGCCTCCTCGAACTCCAGATCGGCGGCGGCCTTGCGCATCTTCTTTTCCAGCTCCTCGATATAGGCGCGCAGATTGTGGCCGACCATGTGCGGCCGCTCCTCGTCGATCTCGACCGTCACCTGATCCTTCGAGGCGACATGGGCGATGATGTCGCCGATGTTTTTGCGCACCGTCTGCGGCGTAATGCCGTGTTCCTTGTTATACGCCTCCTGCTTCTCGCGGCGGCGCGCGGTTTCGTTCATCGCGCGTTCCATGCTGCCGGTGATGCGGTCGGCGTAGAGGATCACGCGGCCATCGACGTTGCGCGCCGCGCGGCCGATCGTCTGGATCAATGAGGTTTCGGAGCGCAGGAAACCCTCCTTGTCGGCATCCATGATGCAGACGAGGCCGCATTCCGGGATGTCCAGCCCCTCGCGCAGCAGGTTGATGCCGACCAGCACGTCATAGACGCCGAGCCTAAGGTCACGGATCAGCTCGATGCGCTCCAGCGTCTCCACGTCGGAATGCATGTAGCGGACCTTCACCCCCGCCTCGTGCATATATTCGGTGAGGTCCTCCGCCATCCGCTTGGTCAGCGTGGTGACGAGGGTGCGATATCCCTTCTCGGCCGTCTTGCGGCATTCGACGATGCAATCCTGCACCTGCTCCTCGACCGGACGGATCTCGACCGGCGGATCGATCAGGCCGGTCGGACGGATCACCTGCTCGGAGAAGACGCCGCCGGTCTGCTCCATCTCCCACGATCCCGGCGTGGCGGAGACACTGACCGTCTGCGGGCGCATCGCGTCCCATTCGTTGAAGCGCAGCGGGCGGTTGTCGATGCAGGAGGGGAGGCGGAAGCCATATTCGGCCAGCGTGATCTTGCGCCGATGGTCCCCGCGCGCCATTGCGCCGATCTGCGGCACGGTCTGGTGGCTCTCGTCGACGAACAGCAGGGCGTTCTCGGGGAGATATTCGAACAAAGTGGGAGGCGGCTCGCCGGGGAGGCGGCCGGTGAGGAAGCGCGAGTAATTCTCGATCCCCGCGCAGCTTCCGGTCGCGGCGATCATCTCCAGATCGAAATTGGTGCGCTGCTCCAGCCGCTGCGCCTCGAGCAGCCGGCCCTCGCCGGTGAGTTCCTTCAGCCGCTCGGCCAGTTCGTGCTTGATCGCCTCGCTGGCCTGCTTGAGCGTCGGGCCGGGCGTGACATAGTGCGAATTGGCATAGACGCGGACGTAATTGAGCGAGGCGGATTTCTTCCCCGTCAGCGGATCGAACTCGACGATCTCCTCGATCTCGTCGCCGAAGAACGAGACGCGCCACGCGCTGTCCTCATAATGCGACGGGAAGATTTCGAGATTGTCGCCCTTCACGCGGAAATTGCCGCGCGCGAAGGCCGCGTCGTTGCGCTTGTATTGCAGCGCGACGAGCTTGCGCACGATCTCGCGCTGGTCGACCGTCTGGCCCTTCTTGAGATCGAAGATCATCGCCGAATAGGTCTCGACCGAGCCGATGCCATAGAGGCAGGAGACCGACGCGACGATCAGCACGTCGTCGCGCTCCAGCAGCGAGCGGGTGGCGGAATGGCGCATCCGGTCGATCGCCTCGTTCACGCTCGACTCCTTCTCGATATAGGTGTCGGAGCGCGGGACATAGGCTTCGGGCTGGTAGTAATCGTAATAGCTGACGAAATATTCGACCGCATTCTCCGGGAAGAAGCTCTTGAACTCGCCGTAGAGCTGCGCGGCGAGGATCTTGTTCGGCGCGAGGATCAGCGCGGGGCGCTGCAATTCCTCGATCACCTTGGCCATCGTGAAGGTCTTGCCCGATCCGGTGACGCCGAGCAGCACCTGATCGCGGTCGCCCTCGCGCGCCGCCGCCGTCAGCTCCGCGATGGCGGTCGGCTGATCGCCGGATGGCTCATAGTCGCTGACCAGCCTGAACGGCTTGCCGCCCTCGACCTTGTCGGGGCGCTGCGGGCGGTGGGGAACGAAGGTTTCGCCGGTTTCCGGCTCGGCCAGGCTGGTGCGGATCTGGATCGCCATGTTCCCTATATGGACCCGGCGACCCGCTCAGAAAAGGCCGAGCGCGGCGACTTCCTCCTCGCTCAGGTCGATGCCGAACATCAGGCTCATGCGGATGCGATAGACGCGCGGATCGGTGATCTCGCCGCTTGTCTCGCCCTCGCTGGAGACGCGGCGATAGTTGCGGTCGACCAGCGTCGCGAAGCCCAGCGGCAGCACGATCGAGGCGATGGTGATCTGGGTGAAGCGGCTCTCCGGCGCGACGGATGCCCAGAGATTGCCCATGCCGATGTCGTTCTCGTACACCTGCCGCAGGTCGAAGCTGTATTGCTGCTGCCAGCCGGGGCCCGCGCCCGAGGCGACGGTGGTGGCCGGCACTCCTTCGCGCAGCAGCATCCAGCCGAACTCCTCGTTACGCTCCAGCCGGTGCCGGGTGCCGTCGGGCGCCCCGGTCTCCGCGCCGTCCGCCAGCGGCATGACTGGCGCGAAGCTGCCGCCGAAACCGGCGTCGGCGATCCAGTCCGCGCCGTCGATCGTGACCAGCGTCAGCGCGTGGGTGAGCGGCTGCGGCTCGGTCATCCCCAGCCACACCCGCGCGAGCAGCGGCCGCGTTTCGAAGCCGAGCGCGGTCAGCGCGTCGCCGAGCAGGCGGTTCTGCTCGAAGCAATAGCCGCCGCGCCGCCGCGTCACGAGCTTGTCGAACACCGATGCCGAATCGACCGCGATGCCGCGCCCCAGCCGCACGTCGAGATTCTCGAACGGGATGGCGAGGCGATGCGCGCGCTGCACCGCCGCCAGTCCCGCGACATCGGGGGCGGGCGCTTCGGGCAGGTCGATGCGGGCGAGATAGGCGGGAAGGTCGAACATCGCGCGACTATAGCGCGCGACCGCCGGAATCACACGGCCGATCGGCTCAGCGGCCCCGCCACGCCAGCCCGACGAGCGGCGCGAGCGCGGCGGGCAGGCCGGGGCGCAGCAGCAGCCAGTCGCGGATCATCGGCCCCGGCGTCGCGCCGATCACGCCCTTGTAGCCGCTATCGCCCGCGCCCCAGTCGACCTTCCGCGTGCCGCTGGCCAAGGCGTGGACGAGGTTGCGGTAATAGAGCAATTTGCCGGGCGAGTGCTTCGCATAGGCCGGGTCGTAGCTGTTGGCGATCGCGTAGCGCAGGCCGCCGATGTCGAGATCGAAGGAGAAGGCCGCCGGCCTGCCGTCCACCGACAGCAATGCGCCGCGCATCATGGCGGCGAGCGCCTCGTCCTCGGCCAGCGCGCGCCAGAAGGCACCGTGGCCATCATCGGTGAACTTGGCGTCGCGGCCGTCGGTGCGCGCGCCGATCCAGCTCGCCCGCTCGATCGCCGCGAGCGTGTCGAAGGCGGCGGGCCAGTCCGCCGCCGAGAGGAAGCGCCAGTCGAGCGCGCCATGCGCCGCGAGGTGCTTCTCGTGGTTGCGGTTCTTGCGCAGCGTCGAGTTGCGCGGCCAGTCGCCCGCCGCGCGCAGGCCGGTCATGTCGAGCAGGAAGCTCTGCGCGATGGTGCGCTCCACCACCGCCCAACCGCGCGCCCGCGCCGCCTCGACCAGCGGGGCGGCCGCCGGATCGTCCTGATAGACCGGGCCGATGCGCAACGCGTTGACCTGTCGCGCCAGCGCCGCGAGCGCCGCGTCCAGCACCTCGAACCCGGCGCTTTCGGCGACCGGGAAGCTGCGAAACGGCCAGTAGCAGCCCGGCACCGCCGCCACGCGCAGCCACGCCGGCCCGACCGCCACGATCGGCAGCGCGAGGGCCGGCACGTCCTCCGCGCTGACCAGCAACGTCCGCGCCTCGCCGCCATAGGCGCGCAGCGCGCCGGCGAACCATTGGTGGCGCAGGAAGCGATGCGTCGGCACGGCCGCGTCCGCCACCAGATCGAGCGCGGCGGCGAGGCCGTCGACGGTCTCGGCGCGCAGGAGGCGGGGCAGGCGGACGAACTGGTCGAGCGGCATCGGCTTGGTCATCGCGGGGACCGCTCTAGGACGTCACGGTTACCAGCCCGTTGCCGCTTGCCTCCATTCGTCGCCGCGGGCATCCTGTTCGCGGTGCTGCAATATTCCCCCGCCGTCTCGACGATCGCGCAGACGATCCAGCTTTCGCTCAGCCCCGTGTTCATGCTCGCCGGGATCGGCGCGCTGCTCAACGTGCTGACCGGGCGGCTGGCGCGCGTGATCGACCGGGCGCGCGTGCTGGAGGGGCTGCACCCGCGCTCGCACGGGCCGGAGCATGACCGCCATGTGTGGGAGCTGCGCCTGCTCGACCGGCGCATCGTCATCATCAACCGTGCGCTGTACCTCGCCGTCTTCTCCGCCGTGATGACCTGCTCGGTGGTCGCGCTGCTGTTCATCGCGGAGCTTGCCGGGCTGCGCATCGGGCAGTTCGTGGCGACCGCCTTCGTCCTGTCGATGGTGCTGCTGATCGCGGCGCTGATATCCTTCCTCGTCGAGGTGCGCATGTCGCTCCGCGCGGTGGAAGTGCGCGAAGAATTGCTGCGATAGCTGGCGCTTGGGACAGGACGGCCCTATCTCTGCGCGACCTTTCCGGGGAGCCTGCTCTTGGCGTTAGTCCTGAAGATCGCCGGCGCGGTGATCCTGTTTTCCGTCATCGCCCTGTGCCTTGCGATCACGATCGTCCCGCGCTTCCTCGATCGCATCTATTACGAGGGGCCGGCGAGCGACCATTTCGACGGCGCGCGCTTCTTCAACCCCGGCGGCGATGACGACACGTTCCGCATGCCGACCGGCAGCGGCAGCCGCGCCGGATTCTTCTGGCGCTACCTGACCGGCAGCGATGGCCGCCCGCCATGGCCCGCCAGCGTGCCGGTGACGCAGGGCAAGCCCGAGCCGCGCGTCGAAGGCGAGCGGATGGTCGCCACCTGGATCGGCCATGCGACCGTGCTGATCCAGACGCAGGGGCTGAACATCCTGACCGACCCGATCTGGTCCGAGCGCACAGGGCCGTTCCTGTTCGGGCCGAAGCGCGTCACCGCGCCGGGCGTGAGGTTCGAGGACCTGCCGAAGATCGACCTGATCCTCGTCAGCCACAACCACTACGACCATCTCGACAAGCCGACCCTCAAGCGGTTGTGGGAGCGCGACCGTCCGACGATCGTCACCTCGCTGGGCAACGATACGGTGATCGATTCGGTCGGCGCGAGGGCCACCGCGCTCGATTGGGGGCAGAAGCTGGCGATCCGCCCCGGCGTTGAGGTGATCGTCGCGCGCAACCACCATTGGGGCAGCCGGTGGTTCACCGATCGCAATCGCGCGCTCTGGTCGGCCTTCGTCGTGAAGCTGCCGGCGGGCGGAAACATCTTCTTCGCGGGCGATACCGGATTCGGCGACGGCAAATGGCCGGCGGAGGCCGCCGCGCTCGGGCCGATCCGGCTGGCGATGATCCCGATCGGCGCGTTCCGATTCGTCCCCGACCAGATGGATTCGGGCAGCCATATCGGCCCGGCCAATGCGGTGCGCGTGTTCGACCGGCTCGGCGCGGGGCACGCCATCCCGATCCACTGGGGCACCTATCGCCTGAGCTACGAGGCGCGCGATACGCCGCCGGCGATGCTCGATGCGCTGATGCGCTGCACCGGCGGCGACGTGGAGCGCTTCGCGCCCGCGACGGTGGGCAAGCCGACCGAGATCGCGCCGTGGTCGGCGCCGACGAAGCGGCCGGACGAATCGCTGATCGACGCCTGCCTCAAGCGGCCGGAGATCGCCGCGCTGGACTAACCGACGCGGCGATAGGTGAAATACCAGACCTCATGCCCCTGCCGGCGGGCCTTGCGCTCATAGCGCGTTTCCGGCCAGTCGGCGGGGCGGGTGAGGAAATCCCGCGGCCCGCGCGCGGTCCATTCGAAATCGCGGCGCTGGTTCATGATCATCATCGCCCAGCGGCAATAAGTGGGATCGTCGGTGCCGAGGCGGAACTCGCAGCCGGGCTTGAGCTTCGCCGCGATCAGGTCGAGCGGGCCGTGGTTGACCATCCGCCGCTTGGCGTGACGCGCCTTGGGCCATGGATCGGGGTGGAGCAGATAGACGCGGGTCAGGCTGGCGTCGGGCAGCCGCTCCACCACCTCCAACGCGTCGCCCATGTGGATGCGGACATTCTCCAGCCCGCGGTCGCGGACATGGCCGAGCGCGCCGACCACGCCGTTGAGGAACGGCTCGCAGCCGATGAAGCCGGTGCCGGGCGCGGCCTCCGCCTGCGCGGCGAGATGCTCGCCCGCGCCGAAGCCGATCTCCAGTTGCAGCGGGCGATCGTCGCCGAACAGCGCCGGCGCAGAGAGCGCGCCGGTTTCGGGGACGGCAAGGCGGGGCAGCAGCTCCTCGACCAGCGCGGCCTGCCCGGCGCGCAACGCATGGCCTTGTCGCCGACCATAGAGGCGGCGGATCGTCGTCGGATCGTTCATGGCGAGGCCGGGTAAAGGCGCGACGGGGCAAGGGCAATGCCGCGTTCATCGACACGCCCCTAAACACGCGCGCGAGCATGGAATCGCAGGAGAAGAAGATGCGTTGGGCCTGGGTGTTGGCGGCAACCGCACTGGCGCTTCCGGTGGCGGGCGGCGCGCAGCTTGCCTCGGAAAAATCGATCTCGTTCGTGAAGCGCGAGGGGCGCTGGTCGCCGGTGCCGCTGATCTGCGACGCGACCAACCGCGATCGCGTGCTGGTGCTCGGCGCGCCGGGGCCGGACCGGCAGATGGACCTCATCAGCTTCGCCAAGCCGGACCTGAGCGCGCGGCGCATCGCGGTGCGGCTAGGCGCGGGCGATCCGGGGGCCGGGCAGATCTATTACCCGCTGTTCAATCTCGTCGGGCGGCAGGTCGGCAACGTCCATGCGATCAACCCCGGCATGGTCGAACCGGGCGCGACGACGCCGACCGTCACCTCGATCACGCTGGGGCAGGAGACCACCAACTGCCGCTTCGCCGCGCAGACCCGCGTGCTGGGCATCACCGGGCGGCGCTCGATCCAGATCGTACGGACGGAGCGCAACGGCTATCGCTACACGAGCTATAATTTCGACAGCGACCTGCCCGAGGTGTCGCAGCCATGGGGCGGACAGGACACGCGTGCCTCGCTCACCATCGACGGCGGCCGGCTGGTCGATCAGAGCGGCGGGCGGCGCATCTACGAATTCGCCAATCGCGGCTTCGTCTATCGCGTGATGGTGTCGGTGGAGCCGGGTCATGCCGGCGGCGGCGTCGAGGTGACGCAGAACGGGCGCAACGTACTGCGCGAGGCGTTCGGGGCTTATACGGCGGCGTTGCGATAGGAAAGGGCGGGCGCCCCGCGAAAGGGCGCCCCGGCGGCGGGCCTCAGGCCGCGACCGCCTCCTTCAGCTTGTCGACCAGATCGGTCGCTTCCCAGGTGAAATGCGTGCCGTCCGAATCGCGGCCGAAATGGCCGTAGGCGGCGGTCCGGGAATAAATCGGCGCGTTGAGCTTCAGATGCTCGCGGATGCCCTTCGGCGTCAGGCGGACGAGCTTGGGCAGCACCTCTTCCAGCTTCGCTTCCGGCACGGTGCCGGTGCCGTGGGTGTCGACGTAGACCGACAGCGGCTCGGCGATGCCGATCGCATAGGAAAGCTGGATCGTCACGCGCCGCGCGAGGCCGGCCGCGACGACATTCTTCGCCAGATAGCGCGCGACATAGGCGGCCGAGCGGTCCACCTTGGTCGGGTCCTTGCCGCTGAACGCGCCGCCGCCGTGCGGGGCCGCGCCGCCGTAGGTGTCGACGATGATCTTGCGGCCGGTGAGGCCGGCGTCGCCGTCCGGGCCGCCGATCTCGAACAGCCCGGTCGGGTTGACGTAGATCTTGTCCTCTGATGGCAGCCAGCCCTGCGGCAGCACCTCGGCGAACACGCCCTTGACGTAATCGCGCAGCTTCTTCTGCCCCGCGTCGTTCGACAGCTCCGCCGAATGCTGCGTCGAGACGACCAGCGCGGTGGCGCGCACCGGGAGTTCGTTCTCATATTGCAGCGTCACCTGGCTCTTGGCGTCCGGCTCGAGGAACGGCGCCTTGCCGGAATGGCGATCCTCCGCCATCCGCTCGAGGATCTTGTGGCTGTAATAGAGCGTCGCGGGCATCAGGCCGGGCGTCTCGTCGGTGGCATAGCCGAACATGATGCCCTGATCGCCGGCGCCCTCGTCCTTGTTGCCGCTCTCGTCCACGCCCATCGCGATATGCGCGGACTGCGGGTGGAGGTTGTTCGAGAAATCGAACGTCTTCCAGTGGAAGCCGGACTGTTCGTAGCCGATGCGCTTCACCGTCTCGCGCACGGTGCGCTCGATCTCATCGAGGATGCCCGGCGCCCAGTTGCCGTCGGTGTCCATGATGCCGCGCCCGCGGATCTCGCCGGCCAGCACCACCTTGTTGGTGGTGGTCAGCGTCTCGCAGGCGACGCGCGCCTCGGGGTCTTTCGACAGGAACAGATCGACGATCGAGTCGGAAATCTGGTCGGCAACCTTGTCGGGGTGGCCTTCGCTGACCGATTCGCTGGTGAAGATGAACGACTGACGCATGATCGCTCCGATTAACTTAACGATATAAAGATAGCTTTATATCGGCCCTAGCGCCGCTGCCGGCGGAAGGCAACCGCCGCGCCGGCCAACAGCAGCGCGATCAGCAGCGTTGCCCAGTTGCCGGTGCGGGAGAACAGGGTCGGCGGTGCGGGGGCGGGGATCGCCACCTCGATCGCGCCGGCCTTCTCGTGGGGCACGGTGGCGATCAGGCGGCCGTCCGCGGCGATCACGGCGGAGATGCCGTTGGGGGTCGCGCGGACGATCGGCAGCCCTTCCTCGATCGCGCGCATCCGCGCCTGCGCCAGATGCTGCGGCGGCCCCCATTTGCCGAACCACGCATCGTTCGACGGGTTGAACAGCAGGCGCGGGCGACGCGCGCGGTCGATCACCTGCCCGGAGAAGATGATCTCATAGCAGATCTGCACTCCGATCGCGCCGAAGCCGGGGAGCGTCAGATTGCGCGGCCCCGGCCCATCGGCGAAATCCATGTCCCCCGGCACCAGCCGTGCGAGGCCGAGCGGCTTCAGCAGCCACGGCATCGGGAGATATTCGCCATAAGGCACGAGATGCGCCTTGTCGTAGCGCCCGACGATCCGCGCGGCTGGGTCGATCGCGAACACCGAGTTGGTCGCGGTGGTGACGTTGCCGTTGCGGTCGAATTGCAGGGCGGTGCCGCCGGTCAGCAGCATGTCCGAAGGCCCGAGCAGCGCGGCCATGCGGCGGCGGATGTAATAGGGGCTGGCCTGGAAGCCGTAGGCGTAGGTGGGATAGCCGTCCTCGATGAAGTCGCGCACCACCCCCTCGGGCCATAGCAGCAGGCGCGGCGCGGTGCCCGGAACACCCGAGAGCGCCGAGAGCTTGCGGAGCAATAGCTCGCCGTCGCTCTCGCCGCGCTGGTCCTGCGAGACGTTGGGCTGGACGACGACGAGGCGCGGGGCGTCGACCGCCGCCTTGCCGGCCGGAGGGGTATAGCTGAAGGCCTGCGCGCCCAGGAGCAGCGCCAACCCCAATCCCGCGCCGGCCCAGGTCAATGGCCGGCGCAGCAGCAGGAGCGCCCCCGCCAGCGCCACCGTCAGCCCCGACAGCGCATAGGTGCCGATCCACGCCGCGAGGCTCGCGACCGGCTGCACCGGCACCCAGATCACCCCGAGCGGGTCCCACGCATAGCCGGTGAACATCACGCTGCGCAGCCATTCGCTCGCGATCCATGCCGCGCCGAAGCCGAGCACATAGCCCGCGTTCGCCCGCTCCCCGCGCAATCGCCATGCAAAGCCCGCCGCCAGCGCCGGATAGACCGCGAGGTACAGCGCCAGCGCGAGCGGCGCGGCATAGCCGAGCAACGGCGGCATCTTGTCCTGGAAATCGAAGGCGTGCTGGAACCAGTTGTCGTTGATCGTGAAATGCCCGACCCCGAACACCCAGCCGAGCCACAGCGCCTGCTTCAGCGACGTCGCACGCCGGACCAGCCACATCCACGCGGCAAAACACGCCAGCGTCAGCGGCCACCAATCCAGCGGCGCGAAGCCGCAGGCCGCGAGCGCGCCGAGCAGGAGGGCGATCGGGGCAGGGCGCCGGGCGAGGGAGATCATCGTCAAGCCTTCGTCATCACGCGCCACATTGTCCCGCGCCGGCGGTTCATGCGGGAGGCGCGGGGAGGCTTCAAGTCCGCAGGTGACGAATAATCGTGCCGGGTGTATGATCGGGGCATGACACTGCGCCCGTTCCATCTCGCCTTTCCCGTCCATGACCTTGCCGCCGCGCGCGCCTTCTACGGCGAGGTGCTCGGCTGCCGCGAGGGGCGGTCGAGCGAGCGCTGGATCGACTTCGATCTCGGCGGCCATCAGATCGTCGCCCATCTCGACGATTCGCTGCGCGCGCCGGAAGCGTCGAACCCGGTCGACGGGCATGACGTGCCGGTGCCGCATTTCGGCGTCGTGCTGACGATGGCGGACTGGCGCGCGCTCGCCGCGCGGCTGGAGGCGGCGGGAGTCGCGTTCGGCATCGCGCCGCATATCCGCTTCGCCGGCCAGCCCGGCGAGCAGGCGACGATGTTCTTCCGAGATCCCTCAGGCAACGCGCTGGAGTTCAAGGCGTTTGCCGATGACGCGATGCTGTTCGCGACCGGCAAGGAGGAGATCGCCGCATGACCGCCCCGATCGAAGTGGACGTGCCGCACCAGCTGGGCAAGGCGGTGGCCAAGGAGCGGATCTCGAACGGCTTCGGGAAGCTCGCGGACTTCGTGCCCGGCGGTGCGATCACCGAGCATCGCTGGGAAGGCGACACGCTGCACTTTACCGTGGAGGGGCTGGGGCAGCGCGTTTCGGCGCAAATGGATGTCGGCGACGCCAACGTCCACTGCATCTTCACGTTGCCCGCCTTCCTGTCGATGTTCTCCGACCGCATCCGCGCCAAGCTGGAGCGCGAGGCGCCGAAATTGCTGGAATAGCGGCTTACTGCGCGCTCACCCGCCACACGCGGTTGCCGACGTCGTCCGCCACCAGCAGCGCGCCGGTCTTGTCGATGATGACCCCGACCGGGCGCCCCTGCGCCTCGCCATCCTTGTTGAGGAAGCCGGTCAGCACGTCGATCGGCTTGGCGTCCTTCACCGGCCAGCCGGTATCGCCGAACGGCACGAACACCACCTTATAGCCCGAGAGCGGCTTGCGGTTCCACGAGCCATGCTCGCCGATGAACGCGCCATTGGCGAATTTCGGCCCGAGCTTCGCATCCTCGGCGAAGGTCAGCCCCAGCGCCGCGACGTGCGGGCCGAGCGCATAGTCCGGCCGCTTGGAATATTGCTGGAGCGGGGCGTTGCCCGGCTCGACCCGCCGGTCGGGATAGCCGCCCCAATAATACCACGGCCAGCCGAAGTGATCGCCCATCTCCACCGCGGTCAGGTAATCCGGCGCGAGGTCGGAGCCGATCATGTCGCGCTCGTTGACGACGGTCCATAGCTCATGGCTGTGCGGCTCCAGCGCCATGCCGTTCGGGTTGCGCAGGCCCGCCGCGTAGATGCGGTAGGTCTTCTCCTTCGGCCATACCTGAAGGATGTTGGCGCGATAACGCTCCGCCGCCAATCCGTTGTCGGCGATGTTCGTGGAGGAGCCGACCGAGACGTACAAGGTCTTGCCGTCCTCCGCCGGGATGACGTTGCGCGCCCAATGGTTGCCGCCACCGCTCAGCTTGACCACCAGTTCAGGCTTGGCCGTCACTTTCGTCATGCCCTCGACATAGGGCACGCGGACCAGCGCGTCGGTGTTCGCGATGTAGAGCTGGCCGTCGAACAGCGCCATGCCGGACGGCGAGTTCAGCCCGGTCATGAACACCGTCTTCACCTCCGGCACGCCGTCTCCGTTCGCGTCGCGCAGCAGCGTGATGCGGTTGGCGGAGGGGACGCCGGCGCCGGCGCGGCCCATCAGGAAGCCCATCACCTTGTTGGCGATGCCGCCGCCCTCGCTCGGTGGCGAATTGCTTTCCGCGACGAGAACATCGCCGTTGGGCAGGCGATAGAGCCAGCGCGGATGCTCCAGCCCGGTGGCATAGGCGGCGACCGTCAGCCCCGCCGCCGCGACCGGCTTCGCGCCGTCCGGCCAGCCCACCGCCTTCGCCACGTTCATCGTGGGAATCCACTGGGCGCGGGGATCGGTGATCTCGGGGCGTTGCCCTTCCACGCTCGCCATGTCGAGCCGGGCGGTGTCGGGCCACGCGATCCATGCGATGATGGCGATCGCCACCAGCACGACGAGGCCCGATACGATGAGGATATGTCTGCGCATCGCGCGACGATAGGCGCGCGATCACGGCGACGGAAGGGGGCAGGTATTCGGGGCCGCGATCAGCCCTGCGCATCCTCCGGCGCGGGGCGCGGCGGGTGGAGGCGGACGCGGTTGACGCGCCGCTCGTCGGCGTCCACCACCTCGATCCGCCAGCCGCTCGGGTGGAGGATGCAGACGCCCGGCTCGGGCACGCGGCCCGCCAGCACCGCGGTCAGCCCGCCGATCGTGTCCACGTCGCTCTCGGCATCGCCCAGCCGGGGATCGACCGCCTCGCCGATATCCTCCAGCTCGACCCGCGCGTCCGCCTCCCATGCGCCGCCGTCGAGCGGGACGAGCAGCGCCTGGGGCGCCTCGTCATGCTCGTCCTCGATCTCGCCGACGATCTCCTCGATCAGGTCCTCGATCGTCACCAGCCCCTCGGTGCCCGAATATTCGTCGAGCACGATGGCGAGGTGCACCCGCGTCTGGCGCATGTCGGCGAGCAGATCGAGCGCGCCGCGCGACATGGGGACGAACAGCGGCTGGCGGATCAGCCCGGCGATCCCCGCCGGCCGCGCATCGCCGGCGGCGAGGATCGCGAACACGTCCTTCAGATGGACCATGCCGATGATCGTATCGAGCCTCTCGCGATAGACCGGCAGGCGGCTGACCCCGGCCTCCGCGAAGACGCGGACGAGATCGTCGAAGCCGGTCCGCTCCTCCACCGCGATGATGTCCGCGCGCGGCACGCCGACGTCGCCGGCATCGCGCTCGCCGAAATGGAGCAGGTTGCGCACCATCTGCCGCTCCAGCAGCGTCAGGTCGCCCTTGGCGTCGGGGGCGGGATCGTCCTCGTGGCGGTCGATCGCATCCTCGAGCTGGTCGCGCAGCGTATCTTCCTGGCCGTCGCCGAAGATCAGGTTGCGCAGGCCGCGCCAGATGCCGCTTTCATGGGAATCGCCGTTTCCGGCGCTACTTCGGTCCTCGGGCAAGTCAGTCCTCGCGGATGGCATAGGGGTCTGCGACGCCGAGGTCGCCAAGGGCGTCGCGTTCGATCGCTTCCATTGCATCGCCCTCGTCGTCGGTCAGATGGTCGTAACCTAGCAGATGCAGCGTGCCGTGCACGATCAAATGCGTGAGATGCGCGTCGAACGTGACGTCACGCTCCACCGCCTCGCGCGCGCATACGCCATGGGCCAGCACGATATCGCCGAGCAGTAGCTCGCCGTCATCGGTGTTCTGGTCGACCGTCTCGAGCAGGTCGGGCTGCACCATCGGGAAGGACAGGACGTTGGTGGGCTTGTCCTTGCCGCGATACTGGCGGTTGAGCGTGTGCACCTCCTCATCCGAGGTGAGGCGCACGCTCACCTCGACCAGCGCAGGCACGCTGGCCAGTTCGCCATAAGGCGTGCGCATCACCGCCGCGCGCACCGCCATGTCGGCCAGCGCCGTCCAGTCGCGGTCGGGCCAGGGCTCCTCGCGGCTCAGTTCGATCTGGATCATATCCGGCCCCCATGCGCGATTTCGGTTCCGGTGTCGCGGAGATGCGGGATGCCGGTTCGCGGATCGACCAGGGTGACGTTCTGCGCCGTCTGGATGCGCCATTCGCCCTCGCGGCGCGTCACCACCGCGACGAGCAGCGTGTCGACCTGATGCGGGCCGGCCGGATGCGCGGGGCCGGTGGCGAGGCGGGACCAGAAATGCAGGATCGCCGCGTCACCGGAGACCGGATCGACATCCGGCGCATCGTTGGCCAGCGTCGAATCGCTGTAGATGGTGGCGTGGATCGGCGCATGGCCGGCGACGATCTGCTCCACCCCGCGCCAATAGCTGCCGAAGCGGTTCACGAAGGTCGCGTCGGGATGGAACAGCCGCGCGAAAGCCTGCATGTCGTGCGCGTTCCACGCTTCCTCGAAGCGCCTGACGATCGCTGTCGCTGCTGCCGCCGCGTCGCTCAAGCCTCGCCCTCATAGGCTTCGACGATCCGCCCGACGATCGGGTGGCGCACCACGTCGGCGGCGGTGAAGCGGCACATCGAGATGCCCTCGATCCCCTCCAGCCGGAAAGTCGCGTCGGCCAGCCCAGACGCGCCGATGCCGGCCGGGAGGTCGGTCTGATTGGGATCGCCGCAGATCACCATGCGGCTGTTCTGGCCGAAGCGAGTGAGGAACATCTTCATCTGCGCCGGCGTGGTGTTCTGCGCCTCGTCGAGGATCACGAAGGCATCGGCCAGCGTGCGCCCGCGCATGAAGGCGATCGGCGCGATCTCGATCTCGCCTGACGCGATGCGACGCTCCACCTGCTCGGCCGGCAGGCAATCGTAGAGCGCGTCGTAGAGCGGACGGAGATAGGGATCGACCTTCTCCTTCATGTCGCCGGGCAGGAAGCCCAGCCGCTCGCCGGCCTCCACCGCCGGGCGCGACAGGATCAGCCGCTGCACCGATCCGGTGATGAGTTGCGCCACCGCCTGCGCCACCGCGATATAGGTCTTGCCCGTGCCGGCCGGACCGAGCGCGAAGATCATGTCATGGGTGGTCAGCTCGCGCATGTAATGCGCCTGCGCCGGGGTGCGCGGGACGATCGTCTTCTTGCGCGTGCGGATCATCACCGAGGGCGCGGGGGCGCGCTCGGCCGAGACGATGCCGTCGAGCGTCGGCTCCGCCGCCATGGCGATCGCGGCGTCCACCAGCCCGGTGTCCACCTCCTCGCCGCGCTGGATGCGGGCGTAGAGGTCGTTGAGCACGTCGCGGGCCATCGCCACCTGCTCGGCGGTGCCTTCCAGCCCGATGCGGTTGCCGCGCGCGGTGATGTAAACGCCGAGCCGGTTTTCCAGCGCCACGAGGTTCTGGTCGTATTGACCGAACAACTGGGAAAGCAACTGGGGCTTGTCGAACAGCACGTCCACCCGGCTGCGTTCACCGGAATGGGCGGGGACGGGCTTGCGGCTCATGCGCCTCCTTCGATTCTCGCCATCGTGGCTCGCCCACTAAGGTGCGGCGCGCGTCGGCTTGCCGCAAGCGCTAATGGCGAAGGATTTCATTACTGTGTCTCGGTTGCATCACGCAGCGGCGACGGAGACCTGCGCGGCCGGAATTTCGCGCGCGACGATCGAATTGGGACCGGCATGAACCAATTCGACCTCGACCATCGCGCCGATCGGGGCGACGGTTTCCACGAGCACCGATTGCAGCCACGGCGACTTGCCGAGCATCTGCCCCGGCAATTTGCCGTGCCGCTCGATCAGCACCGCGCAGCGCCGACCGACCGAGGCCTGGTTGAAGGCGAGCTGGTCGCGGTTGAGCGCTCCCTGAAGCCGCTGGAGCCGCTCGTCCATCACCTCCGGCGCGATCTGGCCGTCCATCGTCGCGGCCGGCGTGCCGGGGCGGGGGCTGTATTTGAAGCTGAACGCCTGCGCGTGGCGCACCGCGTCGATCAGGCTCAGCGTCTCGGCGAATTCCGCCTCCGTCTCACCGGGGAAGCCGACGATGAAGTCGCCCGACAGCGCGATATCGGGCCGCGCGGCGCGGACGCGATCGAGCACGCGCAGATAGCTGTCGCGCGTGTGGCTGCGGTTCATCGCCCTGAGCACGCGGTCGCTGCCGGCCTGCACCGGCAAATGGAGGAAAGGCATCAGTTTCTCGACATCGCGATGCGCGTCGATCAGCCCCTGCGTCATGTCGTTGGGATGGCTGGTGGTGTAGCGGATGCGCGCCAGTCCTGCGATCCGGTCCAACGCGCGGATCAGATCGTGAAGCCCGCGCCCGTCGTCGTCGCTCCACCCGTTGACGTTCTGCCCCAGCAACGTGATCTCGCGCGCGCCGGCGTCGACCAGCGCCTTGGCCTCGTCGACGATCTCGCCGAACGGCCGGCTGGTTTCCGCACCGCGCGTATAGGGGACGACGCAATAGGTGCAGAATTTGTCGCACCCCTCCTGCACCGTCAGGAAGGCGGTCGGCCCCACCTTGCGCCGCGCGGGCAGCGCGTCGAACTTGGAGAGGACCGGCATGTCGGTATCGAGCGCCGCCGCGCCCTTCGTGGCGTCCGCCACCAGCTTCGGCAGGTTGTGATAGGCCTGCGGGCCGACCACCACGTCCACCTTCGCGCGGCGCACGATCTCCTCGCCCTCGGCCTGCGCGACGCAGCCGGCGACGGCGATCATCTTCGCGGGGTCGTCCTTCCGCAGGCGGCCGATGTCGGAATAGACCTTCTCGGTCGCCTTCTCGCGGATGTGGCAGGTGTTGAGCACCACCAGATCGGCGCTGGCGGCATCGACGGTCGCGGTGAGCCCCTCGGCGGCCATCAGCTCGGCCATGCGCTCGCCGTCATAGACGTTCATCTGGCAGCCGAACGACTTGACGTGGAAGGTCCGGGGCGGGGTCTTGCTCATCGCGGCGCCTATACAGGTGCGAACGCCGGATCGCCACCCGCAGCCGCGATCCGCGCGCGCGCCTCCGCCGCGACCGCCTTTCGGCCGGGGAAGTCGCGCGGGTCGAACGGGTCGCAGAAGTGAAGCGTCGCAATGAAATGGCCCGGCCGGCGCATCACCCGCCGCGCATGATCCTGCCCCGGCTCGTCGCCGACCCACGCCAGCTCGCGCGTCGCCGCGCCATAATCGACCCTCACCGGCTGGACGAGCACGCCGGGCGGCGGCGGATCGAGCACCGCGAGCAGCGCCGCCTTGAACGGCAGCAACTCCATGCCGTCGCCGGTGGTGCCTTCCGGGAAGATGGTGATCGCCCATGTCTCCGCCAGCGCCTCGCGGAGCTGGTTGATCTGCCCGGCGATGCCCAGCCGGTCCTCGCGGCGGACGAATATGGTGCGATTGAGCGTGCAGAGCCAGCCGACCACCGGCAACCCGCGCACCTCCGCCTTGGCGACGAAGGCGCTGCCGTTGGCGCCGGCGAGAATCGGGATGTCCATCCAGCTCAGATGGTTGGCGAGGAACACCACGTCGCGCTTGAGCGGCGTGCCGATCACCCGCCGCCGCGCGCCGACGATCCGGGCCATCGACCCGAGGAACCATTTCGGCCAGGGGGAGGGGAGGCGCAGCAGCCGCCACAGCAGATGCAGCGGCACCGCCACGATCAGGGCGGCGACGATGCCGGCCAGTCTCAGCCGGGCGCGAACAGGCTAGTCCTCGCGGCTCAGGCTGACGCCGTAAAGCTCCATGCGGTGATCGACCAGCCGATAGCCCAGCTTTTCCGCGATCTGCTTCTGAAGCTGCTCAAGCTCGGGATCGACGAACTCGATCACCTTGCCAGTTTCCACATCGATCAGATGATCGTGATGCGCCTCGGGAGAGGGTTCGTAGCGCGCGCGGCCGTCACCGAAATCGTGACGATCGAGGATCCCCGCCTCCTCGAACAGCCGCACCGTGCGATAGACTGTGGCGATCGAGATGCCGGGATCGATCGCGGAAGCGCGCGCATAGACCTTCTCGACATCCGGATGATCCACCGCCTCGGACAGCACGCGCGCGATGACGCGCCGCTGCTCGGTGATGCGCAGTCCCTTTTCGTGACACAGGGCTTCGAGATCGATCTTCAGGGGCATGGCAGCAATGTAATACCCAAAGCCTGTTGCGAAAAGCGAAAGCGACTCGCAATTCCGGATTAAGGGAAAATTACAGGCCGATCCGCGCCAGCAGCACGTCGAGCAGCCGCGCGTCCGAAGGCGCGCCGGCGTTCGGGCCGAATCCGCCGCATTCGAGGCACGCCGCCTGCACGCCGCCGCCGGTCACCAGCCGCTTCACGTCGCCGATCGCGCGCGCCACCAGTGCGCGGCGCTCCCATGCGACGCGGGCGAAGGCGTCGGCCGGGGCGGCGCTGTCGTCGTCGTTGTCGCGGTTGAACTGGCGCGCCAGCTCGGCCGTCCAGCCCGGCTTCTTCTCGAGATAGGTGACCTGCACCTTCGCCGGATCGAGCTTCGCGCGCTTCGCCGCCTCGTCCACCGCGTCCTTGAGCGTGCCGAAGCGATCGACCAGCCTGAGCTGCCGCGCCGTGCCGCCGATCCACACGCGGCCCTGCGCGATCTCGTTCACCTTGTCGACCGGCATCCGACGCGATTGCGAGACGCGGGCGAGGAACTGCGCATAGCCATGGTCGATCGCGGACTGGAACACCGCGTCGGTCACAGGATTAGTGCCGCCCATCATGTCGGGCTGGCCGGAAAGCGGCGTGGTCTTCACGCCGTCGGTGGTCACGCCGATCTTCGCCAGCGTGTTCTCGAAGGTGGGAATGATGCCGAAAATGCCGATCGATCCGGTGATGGTCGAAGGCTCCGCGAAGATCACGTCGCCGGGCGTCGATACCCAGAAGCCGCCCGACGCGGCGACGCCGCCCATCGAGACGACCACCGGCAGGCCCTCTTTCTTCGCCTCCAGCAGCGCGAGCCGGATGCGTTCGGACGCGGTGACCGATCCGCCGGGCGAATCGACGCGCAGGACGAGCGCCTTCAGCTTCTTCTTCGCGAGGCCGTCATAGATGAACTTCGCGATCGTATCGCCGCCGGCCGTGCCGGGGCCGGCCTTGCCGTCGACGATATCGCCGGCGACGGTGACGATACCGACATCGCCGCTCCTGGGGAGCGGATGGGCATCCAGCCAGGCGTCATAGTCGATCGTCCTGAACCAGCCCGCCGGCTTGCCGCTGTCGCCCCCGGCGAGTTCGGCGACGCGGCGGCCGAAGGCCACGCGGTCCCCGAGCTTGTCGACGATGCCGTCGGCGAGATTGGCTTGCGCGATATCGCCGTGCGCCGCCTCGACCACCTTGTCGGGCGCGGTGAGCCACTCGGCGATCTTCGCCTTTGGCCGGGCACGGGCGATCGCCTCCTTCCACTGGTCGAACAGGCCGTTCTGGAGGACGGTGGCGGCTTCCTTCGCCTCCGGGCTCTGGTCGGTGCGGGTATAGGGCTCGACGAACGACTTGTACTTGCCGACGCGATAGACGTGCGCGTTGACGCCCAGCTTGTCGATCAGGCCCTTGTAATAGAGCTGGCTGCCGCCCGGCCCCGCGAAGATCGTGCCGCCCATCGGGTCCATCCATACCTCGCTCGCGGCGGAGGCGAGGCGGTAGCCGCCATCGGTATAGCCGGTCGCGAAGGCGAGGACGGGCTTGCCGGCGGCGCGCGCGCGGGCCAGCGCGTCGGCCACCTCGCCGAGCGTGGCCGGATAGGCGCCGCCGAAATGATCGAGATCGAGCACGATCGCCTTGACGCGCGCATCGTCCTTCGCGTCGTCGATCGCGCGCACCACGTCGCGCAGGCGATATTGCCGCATCGCGCCCTGTTTGCCGCTGAGCATCGCGAGGGGCGCGACTTCCTCCGGCTGTTCGACGATCGGCCCGTTGAGGTTGAGCACCAGCGCCCCGTCCTTCACCGCCGACGCCGACGGGCGGCTGTTGAGCGCCGCGAACAACAGGCCGAAGAACAGCAGCATCGCGACGAGCACCAGCGCGTCCTTGATGCCCACCAGCAGTTTCCATGCACCGCGCACGAGGCTCATCGCGATCGTCACTCCAGATATTCGCGACCCGCTTTAGCGCGAAGTGTATGGTTCGGGCAATACGCTTGCCTGCGCGCGCTGCGCCTCGCGCGCCCGAAGATAACCCGGACGCGCCGACAGGCGCTCCCAATAGGCTGCGATCGCCGGCGGCAGATCGACATCCAAACCCAAACTACGCGCGAGCAGCAGGGCATAGCCGACCGAGATATCCGCGCCGGTGAACCGCCCCGCCGCCAGCCACTCGCGGCCGTCGCCGAGCGCCCGGTCCACCGCGCGCAGGCGGGAGCGATACCATTGCGCATAATCGTCGGCCGCCTGCGGCAACCGGCGCTCCGGCGGCTCCATCCTGCGATAGCGCAGCACCAATGTCTGCGGGAAGGTCAGCGTCGCCTCGCCGAAATGCAGCCAGTTGAGCCACGCGCCATAATCCGCCTCGTCCGCCGTGACGGCAAGCGGGGTCGGCCCGTGGCGGACGGCGAGATATTCGATGATCGCGGCGGATTCCGTCATCCGCGTCTCGCCGTCGATCAGCAAGGGAATGGTGCCGAGCGGGTTGCGCTCAAGATACTCGGGCTGGCGGAAGCGCGGCGGGAAGGGAAGGAGATGGAGGCGATAGGGGAGGCCCATCTCCTCCAGCGTCCACAATGCGCGGAAGGAACGCGCGTCGGCGCAATGCCACAATTCGATCATGCGTGTCTCGTCCTCATCCGCCCTCATCGGCCCGCCGCGTGATCGGGATCGAGCGCGGGGACGGCACGCGCCGCCTCGCGCGGATCGATGCCGGTGCGCGGGCCGGCGGGTAGCCGCTCGTCGCCGTGCATCGCCCGCGCCGCGCGCTGGATCGCGTCGATCAGCCGGGGATAGATGCCGCAGCGGCAGATATTGTCGATCGCCGCCGCGATCGCCTCGTCGCCCGGCGCGCGATCACGCTTGATGAGGACGGCGGCGGCCATCGTGATGCCGGGAATGCAATAGCCGCACTGCGGCACGTTGGCGTCGATCAGCGCGAGTTGCACCGGATGGGTGCGCTCGCGCGACAGCCCCTCGATCGTGGTGACGAAGGTGCCCTCGGCCTGTTCAAGCGTGAAGCGGCAGGATTTCACCGCCTTGCCGTCGACATCGACGATGCAGGCGCCGCAGCTTCCGGTGCCGCAGCCGTATTTAGTGCCGGTCAGGTTCGATGCGTCGCGCAACGCCCACAGCAAGGGCGTCCGCGGGTCCATGCGATATTCTATCGCCTCGTTGTTCACCGTCAGCTTGGGCACGACACGGTGATAGGCCAGGCGCACCGCCGTCGCCAAGCGCGTTCGGATCACGACGCTCGGGATTTACGGTCTTGCCATCCTGTTTGTTGTCGGCTTTGTCTGCGCGCATGGGGCGTCGGTCGCGCCGGGGAGGAAGTCTGGGCATATGCACGTCGATACACGTTCGACCGCCGCCAGCGGCGATGCCGCGCATGGTTATGACGCGCCGGACCTGCGCGTGTTCGTCTTCGCATTGTTCTTCATCTTCGGCGGGATCACCAGCCTCAACGACGTGATCATCCCGAAGCTGAAGGAGCTGTTCACGCTCAACCACGCGACGGCGATGCTGGTGCAGACCGCGTTCTTCCTCGCTTATGCCCTGTTCTCGATTCCCGCCGCCGCGATCGTGCGCCGCTTCGGCTATATGCGGACGGCGTCGATCGGGCTGGTGACGATGACGGCGGGCTGCCTGCTGTTCATCCCGGCATCGTCGCACGCGGCGTTCGGCATGTTCCTCGCCGCGCTGTTCGTGCTGGGTGCGGGGATCACGATCGTGCAGGTCGTCGCCAATCCGCTGATCTCGCTGCTCGGCAAGCCGCAGACGGCGCATAGCCGCCTGACCTTCGCGCAGGCGTTCAACTCGCTCGGCACCACGCTCTTTCCGCTGGCCGGTTCGGCGCTGATCCTCGGCGGCCTCGCCCATGTCTCGGCGGCGTCGCTGACCGGCGCGGCGCTCGACGCCTATCGCGCCGAAAGCTCGCGGGCGATCGTCCACACCTATATCGGCCTCGCCGTCGCGCTGGTGGTGATCGCGGCGGTGGTGTGGACGCGCCGCAACCGGCTGCGCGAGGAGCAGGACGAGGGCGGCGGCATGTTCCACGCTTTCTCGTTGCTCTCGCGCCCACGCTTCGCCTTCGGGGTCGCCTGCATCTTCCTCTATGTGGGGGCCGAAGTCTCGATCGGGTCGATGATCGTCAATTACCTGATGCAGGGTGACGTCTGGAGCGTTTCCGACAAAGTCGCCGGGAATCACGTGTCCTTCTACTGGGGCGGCGCGCTGATCGGGCGGTTCGTCGGCGCTTACGTGCTGACGCGCGTGTCGCCGGGCAAGGTGCTCGCGGGCGTGGCGACCGGGGCGATCGCGCTGATCCTGGTCTCCGCCAACACCGCCGGGCTGGTGTCCGGCTGGACGCTGCTGGCGATCGGGCTGATGAACTCGATCATGTTCCCGACGATCTTCAGCCTCGCGAGCGAAGGACTGGGCGCGCGGGCGGCGGAAGGCTCCGGCGTGATCGCCACCGCGATCGTCGGCGGCGCGATCGTCCCGCCGCTCACCGGGCATCTCGCGGATATCACCGGCAGCCTGCATTTCGCGCTGCTGCTGCCGGCGCTGTGCTACGGAGCGATCCTCGCCTACGGCATCTACGCCCGCCGCCCGGCGCCGGAAATCGCGGCGGACTGACCCCTCAGAGGCCGAGCGCGGCGACCTCCGCGTCATCGAAACCAAGCTCGCGCAACACCTCGGCATCGTGCCGCTCGCCAGCCATCACCGGCGCGACCGTCCCGCTTTTCGAATAGCGCGGTGCCGGGGCCGGCTGGCGCACGCCACCCGCCTCGACGAAGGTGCCGCGCGCGCGATTGTGCGGATCGTCCCACGCCTCGTCGAAGCCGAGCACCGGGGCGAAGCACACCTCGTGCCCCTTGAACGCCGCGACCCATTCGTCGCTCGTCCTTGTCTTGAACAGTTCGGTCAGCTCGGCCTTGAGCGCCGGCCATTGCCGCGCGTCCATCTGCGCCGCCCATTTCTCGTCGGAGAGGCCCATGACATTGCGGAACCCCGCATAGAATTGCGGCTCGATCGCGCCGAGCGAGACGAAGCGGCCATCCTTCGTCTCATAGGTGTCGTAGAAATGCGCGGCGGTGTCGAGCAGGTTGCTGCCGCGCTCATCGCTCCACCGCCCCATGGCGCGGAACGACCACATCATCGACATGAGCACCGCCGACCCGTCGGTCATCGCCGCGTCCACCACCTGACCCTCGCCGGTGCGCTGGGCGTGGAGCAGGGCGGCGAGCATCCCGAAGACCAGGAACATGGCGCCGCCGCCGAAATCGCCGGCGAGGTTGATCGGCGGCGTCGGCTTCTCGCCCGTGCGCCCGAGCGCGTGGAGCACGCCGGAGATCGCGATGTAATTGATGTCATGCCCCGGCTCCGACGCCATCGGGCCGGTCTGCCCCCAGCCGGTCATGCGGCCATAGACGAGCTTCGGATTGTCGGCGAGCAGCACCTCCGGCCCCAGCCCGAGCCGCTCCATCACGCCGGGACGGAAGCCCTCGATGATCGCATCCGCCGATTTGACGATGCGGCGCACCGCCTCAATCGACTTCGGGTTCTTGAGGTCCAGCCCGATCGACTTTCGGCTGCGCAGCAGCGCGTCCTTGGTATCGATCGACAGCCCGTCGCCGCGCGCCGGACGATCGATGCGGATCACTTCCGCGCCGTGATCTGCCAGCATCATGCCCGCGAACGGCCCAGGGCCGATTCCGGCGAACTCGATCACGCGGATGCCGGAAAGGGGCGGGGTGCTCACGATGCGTCTCTCCTCGATATCTGCGCCACGCCTATAACGGGCGGGCGCGGCGGACAAGCGCAACATGACAAAAGTTACGCTCGCCCGCCCTTGTCTTTGCCAGCCGCCCGGCCCATCAGATCGCGCCATAACGAAAGATAAAGGGGATCATCGGAAATGAGGTCGCATATCGGGAGCCTGCGCCTGCTTGCCGGGGCGGCGGCCGCATTGTCCCTGGCGGCGTGCGGCGCGGACGGCGAGCGGCCGAAGACTGCATCGAGCACCCCCGCCAAGGCCGGCACGCCTTATCCCCGCGACCCGTATCCCTCGACCTATCACGCCTATCCCGGCGTCCCGACGCTGGTGCGCAACGTCACGGTGTTCGACGGCGAGGGCGGACGGATCGACAATGGCGCGGTGCTGTTCGCGAACGGCAAGATCGTCGCGATCGGCCAGACGCTCGACGCGCCGGCGGGCGCCAGCGTGATCGACGGGCAGGGCAAGTGGATCACCCCCGGCGTGATCGACATCCACAGCCACTTGGGCGACTATCCCAGCCCCGGCATCCGCGCGCTTTCCGACGGCAACGAAGCGACCTCGCCCGTCACCGCCGATGTCTGGGCGGAACATAGCGTGTGGCCGCAGGATCCCGGCTTCGGCCGCGCGCTCGCCAACGGCGGAGTGACGACGCTCCAGATCCTGCCCGGCTCGGCCAATCTGTTCGGCGGCCGCTCGGTGGTGCTGAAGAACGTCTATGCGCGCACGGTGCAGGGGATGAAGTTCCCCGGCGCCGGCTATGGGCTCAAGATGGCGTGCGGCGAGAATCCGAAGCGCGTCTATGGCTCCAAGGGCCGCGAACCTTCGACCCGCATGGGCAATATCGCGGTCGATCGCGCGACCTGGGCGAAGGCGCAGGCCTATAAGCGCAAGTGGGACAAATATGAGCGCGACGGCGGCGATCCGCCCGAGCGCGACATCGGCATGGACACGCTGCGCGGCGTCCTCGCCGGCGATATCCGCGTGCAGAACCACTGCTATCGCGCGGACGAGATGGCCAACGTCCTCGATATGGCGAAGGAGTTCGGCTACAAGGTGACCGCCTTCCATCATGCCGTCGAGGCCTACAAGATCGCCGACCTGCTCAAGGCGACCGGCACCTGCGCCGCCGTCTGGGCCGACTGGTATGGCTTCAAGATGGAAAGCTATGACGGGATCGGCGCCAATCTCGCGCTGCTGGAAAAGGCCGGCGTGTGCGCGATGATCCATTCGGACGATGCCAACGGTATCCAGCGGCTCAATCAGGAGGTGGCGAAGGCGCTGTCGTCCGGCCGCCGCGCGGGAGTGGACATCCCCGATGCGGTGGCGTGGAAGTGGCTGTCGCTCAACCCGGCCAGGGCCCTCGGCATCGATGACAGGACCGGGAGCCTGAAGGCAGGCAAGATGGCCGATGTGGTGCTGTGGAACGGCAATCCGTTCAGCGTCTATACCCGGCCGGAGAAGGTGTGGGTGGACGGGGCGTTGCTCTACGATGCCAATGACCCGAAACGGCGGCCGGTGAGCGATTTCGAGCTTGGCCAGCCCGGCGAAGGAGACGTGAAATGATCCGCGTCCTCCTTCTTTCCGCCGCCGCGCTGATCGCCTTGCCGGCGGGCGCGCAGACCGTCGCCGTCACCGGCGCCACCGTCGCGCTGGGTGACGGCAGCGCCCCGATCCGCAACGGCACGGTGGTGTTCCGCGACGGGCGGATCGTTTCGGCCGGCGCCAATGTCGCGGTGCCGGCGGGCGCGGAGGTGGTCGACGGGCGCGGCAAATGGGTCTCGCCCGGCCTGATCGCCGGCTTCACCGATCTCGGTTTGCAGGACGCGGGCGGGATCGAGGAGAGCAACGACACGGCGGCGCGCGGCAGTCCCTTCGCTGCGGCGATCGACGTATCGACCGCGATCAATCCGGCCGGCGTGAAGATCGGCAACGAGCGGCTCGCCGGCATCACCCGCGCGCTGGTCGCGCCCGACGCCGGCGGCTCGATCTTCGCCGGGCAGGGGGCGGTGATCGACCTCGGCGATGATGCCGATGCCGTCACCCGGCCGCGCGCGTTCCAATATGTCGAGTTGGGCGAGCATGGCGCGCGAGAGGCGGGCGGCAGCCGGCCGGCGGCCTATGCGCTGTTCCGCGACGCGCTGGCGCAGGCACAGGATTATCGCCGCAATCCGGCCGCGTTCGGCGGACGCGAGCGCGCCTCGCTGCTCAAGCGCGGCGATGCGGAGGCGTTGCTCAAGGTGATCGACGGGCAGATGCCGCTCGTCGTCCATGTCGAGCGCGCCAGCGATATCCGCACCGTGCTGGGGCTGGTCCGCGATTATCCGAAGCTCAGGCTGGTGCTGACCGGCGCGAGCGAGGGCTGGATGGTCGCGCGCGAGATCGCCGCCGCGAAGGTGCCGGTGGTCGCCGCCGCGCTCGCCGACCTGCCGGAGAGCTTCGAGGCAGTTGCCGCGACCGAATCGAACGTCGGCCGGATGCGCGCCGCCGGGGTGCAGGTGGCGCTCTCCGCAGCCGGCGCGTCGGGCGGCGAACGCAACATCCGCCAATATGCCGGCAATCTCGTCGCGATCACCCGCATTCCCGGCGCGACCGGGCTGGATTGGGGGCAGGCGCTGGCCTCGATCACTTCCGGCCCCGCCGCGGCGCTCGGGCTGGAGGGCGAAATCGGCTCGCTCAGGCCCGGGCGGCGCGCCGATGTCGTGCTGTGGGACGGCGATCCGCTGGAGATCGAATCCCAGCCGGTCGCGATCTGGATCGACGGACGGCCGCAGCCGATGCGCTCGCGCCAGACCGAATTGCGCGATCGCTATCTGACCCCGACCGAAGGCGTTTTGCCCAAGGCCTATGATCGGCGCTAATATGCCGCTCTGCTTATTGCCGGAGTCTCCGCGTGTTCCTGAATTTCCTCGATGAACTGCGCAGCGCCGGCATCCCGGCGAGCATGAAGGAACACCTCCTGCTGCTGGAGGCGCTCGACAAGGAAGTGATCGAGCGCACGCCGGAGGATTTCTACTACCTCAGCCGCGCGGTGTATGTGAAGGACGAGGGCCTGCTCGACCGTTTCGATCAGGTCTTCTCCAAGGTCTTCAAGGGGATCGAGACCAGCTATGCGCAGACCGGCGCGGAAATCCCCACGGACTGGCTGAAGGCGGTCGCGGAGAAATATCTCACGCCCGAGGAGATGGAGGCGATCAAGTCGCTCGGCTCCTGGGACGAGATCATGGAAACGCTCAAGAAGCGTCTGGAAGAGCAGCAGAAACGCCACGAGGGCGGCAACAAGTGGATCGGCACCGGCGGCACCTCGCCCTATGGCAATTCGGGCTATAACCCCGAAGGCGTCCGCATCGGCGGGGAGGGCAAGCAGAAGCGCGCGCTCAAGGTTTGGGACCAGCGCGAGTTCAAGAACCTCGACAGCACCCGCGAACTGGGCACGCGCAACATCAAGATCGCGCTTCGCCGCCTGCGCAAGTTCGCGCGTGAAGGTGCCGCCGACGAACTCGACATCGACGCGACGATCGACGGCACCGCGCGGCAGGGCTGGCTCGACGTCCATATGCGCCCCGAGCGGCGCAATGCGGTGAAATTGCTGCTGTTCCTGGACGTCGGCGGCTCGATGGACCCGTTCATCAAGCTGTGCGAGGAACTGTTCTCCGCCGCGACCAGCGAGTTCAAGAACCTCGAATTCTTCTATTTCCACAACTGCCCCTATGAGGGCGTGTGGAAGGACAATCGCCGCCGCTTCTCGGAACGCACGCCGACATGGGACGTGCTCCACAAATTCCCGCACGATTACAAGATCATATTCGTCGGCGACGCGGCGATGAGCCCGTATGAGATCACCCATCCGGGCGGCTCGGTCGAGCATTTCAACGAAGAGTCCGGCGCGGTGTGGATGCACCGGCTGACAACCACCTATCCGGCGGCGGTGTGGCTCAATCCCGTGGCGCAGGCGCAATGGGGTTATTCGCAATCGACCAAGATCATCCGCGAACTGATGAACGACCGCATGTTCCCCCTGACGCTGGAAGGGCTGGACGACGCGATGCGTGAGTTATCGCGCAAGCGGTGATGGCGGAGAGGGTGGGATTCGAACCCACGGTGAGCGTGAACCCACGGCGGTTTTCAAGACCGCTGCCTTAAACCACTCGGCCACCTCTCCGGGCGTGTGGCTCGCGCGCTGTGGCGTGCTGCGGCGGCATGTGCAAGCCCGGCGATGACTTGCTGTTTCACAATCCCGGCGCGCCGTGCAAGATGGGGAGCATGAGGGGGACGCTTATCCGCACCATCCTGGGGATCGCCGCGCTGGCCGGGGTGATGCTCGCCGCACCCGTGGCGGCGCAGGACGAGGCCGGATTCCAGACGTATCTTTCGACACTGCGCGGGCAGGCGCTGGCGGCCGGTGTTCGGCCAGCGACGGTCGATTCGGTGCTGCCGACGCTGACCTTCAACCCACGCGTGGTCGAGCTTGACCGGCAGCAGCCCGGTGGCAGCCCCAATGCGCCGGTCGCGATGTTCGCGCCGTATCGCGCGCAGCATGTCGACGCGGCGCGAATCTCGCGCGGTCGCACCGCCTATCTCGCCAATCGCGGACGGCTCGCGGCGGTGGAGCGCGAGACGGGTGTGCCCGAATCGATCATGGTCGCCATCTGGGGGCATGAGACCAATTACGGCAGCTACACCGGCAATTTCGATCTTCTCCGCAGCCTCGCGACCCTGGCCTATGAGGGGCGTCGGCGCGACCTGTTCGCGGGCGAGTTCATCGCCGCGCTCAAGATGCTCGACCGGGGGGTCGCGCGCGAGCAGCTCAAGGGAAGCTGGGCCGGCGCAACCGGCAATCCGCAATTCCTGCCGTCGATCTACCTCCGGCTGGCGCGCGACGGCGACGGGGACGGGCGGATCGACATCTGGAACAGCGCGGCGGATACGCTGGCCTCGATCGGCAATTATTTCGTCAACGCCGGTTGGCGCCCCGGCCAGCCATGGGGCATCGCCGTCACCGTACCGGCGGGTTACGACCGCAGCGGACAGGTCAACCGCCTCGTCTCGCCGCGCTGCCCGCGCGTGTTCGAGCGGCACAGCGGCTGGCGAACGATGGCGGAGTGGCGCGCGCTCGGTCTGGTGCCGCAAGGGCAGCCATGGCCGGGGGACGATGTGCTCGCGACGCTGCTGGAGCCGGACGGACCGGGCAAGACAGCCTATCTGCTCACCGGCAATTATCGCGTGATCCTCGATTACAATTGCTCGAATTTCTATGCGCTTTCGGTCGGGCTGCTCGCCGATGCGGTTGAGCGTTAGTATCGGGCTGCTCGCGCTGCCGCTGGCGGCCGTTTGCCATGCGGGCGGCGATGCGCCGCGCCTGGCCACCGGTTACGACGAGGTCGGCTATGCCACCTGGTACGGGGAGGAACTGGCCGGCGCGCGCACCGCTTCGGGCGTGCCGTTCCGACCTTCGGCGATCACCGCCGCGCATCGCACGCTTCCGCTCGGCTCCTATGTCGAGGTGACGGCGCTCGATACCGGGCGAACGATCCTGGTGCTGGTCAACGATCGCGGGCCGAGCCAGCGCGACCGGTTGATCGACCTGTCGCGCGGCGCGGCGACGCTGCTCGGCACCGGCGGCAATTCCAGAGCTGCGGTGCGGGTGCGCGCGGTTGCCACGCCGGCGGATCGCTCCATCCTGTCGCGCGACACCGCCTCGCCGGAAGTGCTCACCAGTCTGCGCCGCCGCTTGCCCGCAACCATAGCGATAAAAGCGCACGCTCAGCGAGCGGCGCTTCAGCCAGATGGCAGATATGTAGCGCAGGCGGCTGCTTTCCCGGATAATTCCAGCGCACGTGCACTGGCGTCCCGGCGTCGGGGCAGCGTCGACGCGCATGGGCGGAGCTATCGCGTTCACCTCAGTCCCTTCGACGATACCGACGCCGCGCAGCGGGCGCGTGACGCCGCCGCCCGGCGCGGCTATGGCGATGCTTCGATTGTCGTTCAGCCCTGAGTATCGGTCATGCCAAAGATTCCATACATCCTCGCCGCTCCCGCCATCGCGCTGTCGATCGCCTATCCTTCGGTCGCCTCCGCGCCGCAGTTCGAGACGCCGGCGCCGGTGGCGTTCATGGAGGATCTGTCTTCCGGCGCGGTGCTGTATGAGAAGGATGCCGACCGGCGGATGCCCCCGGCGTCGTTGGCGAAGATGATGACGGTTTATGTCGCCTTCGATCTCGTCAGGCGCGGCGAACTGAAGCTCGATCAGGAGTTCGAGGTTCGCCCCGAGACGTGGAAGAAGTGGCACGGCCCGGCCGCTGGCTCGACCATGTTCCTCTCGCCCGGTGAGAAGGTGTCGGTCGCCAACCTGCTCTACGGCATCGTCACACTTTCCGGCAACGATGCCTGCGTCGTGCTGGCGGAGGGCATTTCGGGCACGGAGGACGCCTTCGTCCAGCGGATGAACGAGGCGGCCAAGCGACTCGGCCTGACCAACAGCCATTTCGGCACGTCGAACGGCTGGCCGGACAACGGCGTCACCTATGTCACTGCGCGCGATCTCGCGAAGCTCGCCGCCGCGACGATCACCGACCATCCGAAGCTCTACAAGCAATTCTATTCCCGGCCCGATTTCACGTGGGGCAAGACCATGGGATCGGGTTCCGCGATCACGCAGGCGAACCGCGATCCGCTGCTCGGCCGCGTGGCCGGGGCGGACGGCCTCAAGACCGGCCACACCGAGGAGGCGGGATATGGCTTCACTGGTTCGGCGGAGCAGAATGGGCGGCGGCTGGTGATGGTGCTCGCCGGGCTTACCAGCTTCAACCAGCGCATCAGCGAATCGGTGCGCTTCATGGATTGGGGCTTCCGTGCGTGGCAGGCGAAGCCGGTGGTCAAGGAAGGCCGCAAGGTCGCCGACGCCGACGTGCAGATGGGCAGTTCCTCGAAGGTCGGCCTCGTCGCCCCGCGTGACCTGAAGGTCGCGCTGCCGGCCGGCGCGGTGCCGGTGCTGAGCGCCAAGGTCGTCTATCAGGGGCCGATCAAGGCGCCGATCAAGGCGGGGGATCACGTCGCGGACCTCGTCGTCACCTCGCCGGGCTTGCCGGAGCAGACGTTGCCGCTGGTCGCGGACAAGGATGTCGGCGCGGCGGGCTTCTTTGGCCGCGCCTGGGCCGGGCTGACCGGCCTGTTCGGATGACCGGCCGCTTCCTCTCGCTCGAAGGCGGGGAGGGAGCCGGCAAGTCCACCCAGGCGCGCGCGCTGGCCGATGCGCTGGAGGCGCGCGGCATCCGCACCCTGGTGACGCGCGAGCCGGGCGGCAGCGAGGGCGCGGAGGCGATCCGAGCATTGCTGATGCAGGGTGACGTGCAACGCTGGAGCCCGCATACCGAGGCGTTGCTGTTCGCCGCCGCGCGCGCCGATCATGTCGAGAAGACGATCCGCCCGGCGATCGGCGCGGGCGTGTGGGTGATCTGCGACCGCTATCTCGATTCGAGCCGCGCCTATCAGGGCATCGCCGGCGGGATCGACGATGCGGCGGTGCTGGCGCTCCACGCCTTCGGCTCGCGCGGGCTGCTGCCCGATCGCACCTTCGTGCTGGAACTGCCGCCCGAAGAAGGCGCGCGCCGCGCCGCCGGGCGTGACGGCGCGGGGGCCGACCGTTTCGCGATGCGCGGCGACGATTTCCATATCGCGGTCGCCGCCGCATTTGATCGCTTCGCCACCGCCGAACCGGATCGTTTCCGCCGCATCGACGCCACCCGCCCGCCGGAGGTGGTGACGGCCGCGCTGCTCGAGGGGCTGGCCGACCTGCTGCCATGACGTCACTTCGCGGCAATGCCCCGGCGCGCGCGGCTTTCGACGCCGCGATGGCGAGCGGCGCGCTTCATCACGCATGGCTCATCACCGGCCCGCAAGGGGTGGGGAAGGGCACGTTCGCCCGCGAGGCGGCGGCGCGGCTGCTCGCGCAATCGGCGGGCGACACGAGCGGCGAGCGGACGCGCGCGCTGATCGCGGCAGGATCGCATCCCGATTATCGCGAACTGGCCCGGCTGGCGAAGGAGGAGCGCGGCGAGACGCGGCTGGCGCGCAGCATCACGATCGCGCAGGTCCGCGCGCTCCAGCCGCTGTTCGCCACCACGCCCTCGCTCGGGCCGCGCCGCGTGATCGTGATCGACGCGATCGACGATCTGGAGCGGGAAGGGGCCAACGCCCTGCTCAAGAGCCTGGAGGAGCCGCCGCCCGGCACCGTCTTCCTGCTCGTCAGCCACGCGCCGGGCCGGCTGCTGCCGACGATCCGCTCGCGCTGCCGCGCGCTGCGCTTCGGGCTGCTCGACGAAAGCGACGTGCGCGAGGTGCTGCGCGAGCGGGCGCCGCAGCTGCGTGGCGACGAACTGGACACGCTGATCCGCGCCGGAGCAGGCGCGCCGGGGCGTGCGCTGCGCTATGCCGGGCTGGAACTGGCCGCGATCGACAAGGCACTGGCCGCGATCGCGCGCGACGGCGACCGGAGCAATGCGGAGCGAGCGCGGCTCGCCAAGGCGTTGTCGACCAAGGCGGCGCAACCGCGCTACGAAGCCTTCCTCGATCGCGCGCCGGAATTCATCGCTTCTCAAGCGCCGCAGCGTACCGGCGACGAACTGCGCATGGCGCTCGATGCCTATGAGGAAGCGCAGGGAATCGCGGGCGCGGCGCGGCGGCTGTCGCTGGACGCCGGGGCGACCGTATTCGAGCTGGCGGGGGTGGTCGCACGGCTTGCGCGGATGTAGGGGAGCGGCATGGGCCAACCCTTCTATATCACCACCGCGATCAGTTACCCCAACGGCAAGCCGCATATCGGCCACGCCTATGAAGCGATCGCCGCCGACGCCATCGCGCGCTTCAACCGGCAGAGCGGGCGCGAAGTGCGCTTCCAGACCGGCACCGACGAGCACGGCCTGAAAATGGTCCAGACGGCGCGCGAGCGCGGCGTCGAGGTGCGCGATCTGGCGACCGGAATGTCCTCCATGTTCAAGGGGATGTGCGACGCCCTGAACATCTCCTATGATCGTTTCATCCGCACCACGGACCCCGATCATTATCGCGCCAGCCAGGCGATCTGGCAGGCGATGCGCGACGCCGGCGACCTGTATCTCGATCGTTACGAGGGCTGGTATTCGGTCCGCGACGAGGCCTTCTACGACGAGAAGGAGCTGGTCGAAGGGGAAGGGGGGGAGAAGCTCTCTCCGCAGGGCACGCCGGTGCAATGGACGGCGGAAGAGACCTGGTTCTTCCGCCTGTCGAAATACCAGCAGCCGCTGCTCGGTCTCTATCGCGACAATCCCGATTTCATCCGGCCGGAGGCGCGCCGCAACGAGATCATGCGCTTCGTCGAGGGCGGGCTCTCCGATCTTTCGGTGTCGCGGACCAGCTTCGACTGGGGCGTGCCGGTCCCGGACAGCCCCGGCCATGTGATGTACGTGTGGGTCGATGCGCTGACCAACTACCTCACCGGCGCGGGCTATCCCGATGGCGACATGCGCTGGTGGCCGGCCGACCTGCACCTGATCGGCAAGGATATCGTTCGCTTCCATGCGGTCTATTGGCCGGCCTTCCTCATGTCCGCCGGCATCGCGTTGCCGAAATCGGTGTTCGGCCACGGTTTCCTGCTGCATCGCGGGGAGAAGATGTCGAAAAGCCTCGGCAACGTGGTCGACCCGATCGACCTGACGGCGGCGTTCGGCGTCGACGCGCTGCGCTATTTCCTGCTGCGCGAAGTGAGCTTCGGGCAGGACGGCAGCTATTCCGCCGAGGCGATCGTGACGCGGGTCAACGCCGAACTGGCCAACGCCTTCGGCAACCTCGCCCAGCGCACCCTGTCGTTCATCGCCAAGAATCTCGACGGCGAGCTTACCGGCGCCGGCCGGGCGGACGAGGCGGACGGCGTGCTGATCGAGGAAGTGATCGTCGCGGCGGCGGGCTTCAAGACCGCGTTCGGCGATCTGATGCTCAGCCAGGGGGTAGAGGCGTGGCTGCGCGGGGTGTTCGCCTGCAACGCCTATATTGACGTGCAGGCGCCCTGGGCGCTCCGCAAGACCGATCCGGAGCGGATGCACGCCGTGCTGCGCACGCTGATCCGCGCGATCCGCATCCTCGCCATCACCATCCTGCCGGTCGTGCCGGATTCGGCGGGGAAGGTGCTGGACCAGCTCGGCGCGGCGGAGCGCAATCATGCCGCGGTGGACGATGACGGCTGGTACGACCGCCACGCCGCCAGCGGCTTTCGCATCGCGCCGCCATCTCCGGTCTTCCCGCGTCTCGAACTGCCGGCGGAGAGCGCGTGATGCTGGCCGACAGCCACTGTCACCTCAATTACAAGGGGTTGGTGGAGGAACAGCAGGCGGTGCTTGAGCGCGCCCGAGCGCGGGGCGTCACCGCGATGCTCAATATCGCGACGCGCGAAAGCGAATGGGATGATGTCCTCGCCACCGCCGAGCGCGAGCCGGACGTATGGGCGACGGTCGGCATCCATCCGCACGAGGCCGACCAGCATCCGCACGTCGATACCGCGAAGCTCGTCGCCCGCGCCGCGCATCCCCGCATCGTCGGGATCGGCGAGACCGGTCTCGATTATTATTACGACCATTCCGATCGCGCCCGCCAGCAGACGAGCTTCCGCGCCCATATCGCCGCCGCGCGCGAGGCGGGCGTGCCGATCGTCGTCCACACCCGCGACGCGGAGGACGATACCGCGGCGATCCTGCGCGAGGAAATGGGGAAGGGCGCCTTCAAGGGCGTCATCCACTGTTTCACCGGCACCGGCGCGTTCGCCGATATCGCGCTGGACCTCGGCTTCTATATCTCCATCTCAGGCATCGTGACGTTCAAGAGCGCGCGCGAATTGCAGGAAACCGCCGCGCGGCTGCCGATCGAGCGGCTGCTGATCGAGACGGACGCGCCATTCCTCGCCCCGGTGCCGCATCGCGGCAAGACCGGGGAGCCGGCCTTCGTGGCCGATACCGCCGCGTTCCTCGCGCAATTGCGCGGCGAGTCGATCGAGCAATTACAGGATGTTACCGCACGTAACTTCCACGCCTTGTTCGACAAGACGGCCGCGTGAAGGCGCGGATCCTCGGCTCGGGCACCTCGTCCGGCGTGCCGCGGATCGGGAACGATTGGGGTGCGTGCGATCCGGCGGAGCCGCGCAACCGCCGCACCCGCGCGTCGCTGCTGGTGGAGCATGAAGGCACGCGCATCCTGGTCGACACCAGCCCGGACATGCGCGAGCAATTGCTCGCTGCGGATGTGGGAACGGTCGATGCGGTAATCTGGACGCATGAGCATGCCGACCATGTCTTCGGCATCGATGACCTGCGACAGATTTTCCATACGCTCGGGCGGCCGGTACAGGCCTATGCCCGGCCAGCGACGGGCGAGGTGCTGAAGGCGAGGTTCGGCTACGTCTTTCAGGGGCATGACGGCTATCCGCCGACGGTCACGCTCTCGCCGTTGCCGGACAGGCTGATGATCGGATCGATCGCGGTCGAAATCGCGGACCAGCCACATGCCTCGATCACCACCGCCGGCCTTCGCTTCTCGGCGGATGGCAAGAATATCGGCTATGCGACTGATTTCAGTGCCATGACCGATAAGATGCGAACGCTTTATTCCGGGCTGGACGCATGGATCGTGGATGCGCTTCGCCGCCGTCCGCACCCTTCGCACCCGCATCTCGCGCAAGTCGTCGAGTGGGTCGCCGAACTGTCGCCGCGCCGGACCGCGCTGATCCACATGGATTCGTCGATGGATTATCGGGCGCTGTGCGCTGAGCTGCCGCCCGGAATTGAGCCGGGGTATGACGGCATGGAGATCGTCGCATGAGCAACGGCGCGGAAATCGCGCTCTATGCCTTGATGCTGGTCCTGCCGCTGTCGGCGCTGCTCAGCCGCCGGGTGCCCTTGGGCAGGACCGTGAAGATGGCGCTGGCGTGGATCGCGATCTTCGCAATCGCGCTGGTGATCGCCGGGCAGCGCGATCGGCTGCGCCCGATATGGGAGGACACGCAGAACGCTCTGTTCGGCCGTGACCAGCGCGTCGTCGGATCGGCCGTGCGCGTCAACATGGGGCCGGACGGTCATTTCTGGGCGAGCGCGCGGATCAACGGCGTCGAACGTCGGATGCTGATCGACAGCGGCGCCACGTCCGTCGCCTTGTCGACAGCCACGGCGAAGGCTGCGCATGTCGAACTGGATGGCGGCCCGTTCGCCACCATGATCGAAACGGCCAACGGACCGGTGGCCGCTCAGCGCGGGCGTATCGCGAAGCTCGAACTCGGCGGCATCGTCGCGCGCGATATTCCGGTGGTAATCGCGCCCGAATTTGGGGACACGGACGTGCTCGGCATGAATTTCCTGTCGCAACTCGCTTCGTGGCGGGTGGAGGGGAATACGCTGGTGCTGGAGCCCAAACCGAAAGTATAATTTACATAATGTATATTATCGACCAAAGGGAGGCCGGTTTCCTTTCAACCATCTGAAAGGAAACGACAATGTTGTCGATTAAGGACGCCCTGCCGACTGAACGCGTTTCGCGTCGGCCTAAGACTAAGTTCTATATTCACACGCGACCCTTCGCGATCACGCCTTTCATGATTGCTCCAGTTCTCCCGGCGGAGACTCTGGAGCAAATTCATTTTCAGGCTCGCGAAGTATCGATGCCTGTAAAAAATCCGATCATCGGCTGGAAGTCGGAGTTTTATTGGTTCTACGTCAAAATCCGCGATCTGAACGAGCGCGACACGCTCGACGATCTGTTCACCAATCCGACCGCATCCGTTTCCGCTTTGAACTCGGCGGCGGATGCTTCGACGTATCATGCTGGCAACGCCCCGAACTATACCAGCATGGCGCTTCGGCGTGTCGTGGAGACCTATTTCCGCGACGACGGCGAGGTGTGGAACGCCAACAAGATCGGCAGTTATCCTGCCGCCCAGTTCACCGATCAGATGTGGCTGGACAGCGTGGCGGACACCACTCTGCTGCCCGATGGCGGCGCGATGGGCATTGCCGCCGGTACGACGCCCGAGGCGCTCGACAAGATGCTTGATGCTTACGAGTATCTGCGAAGCATGTCGCTCACCACGTTGAGCTTTGAGGACTATCTTGCCACCTTCGGCGTTCGCATTGCCAATGCCGAGCTTCACCGGCCCGAACTGGTCGGTCGCAAGTCCGTGTGGCAGTATCCGGTCAACACGGTCGATCCTACGACCGGAACGCCGACCTCGGCCCTCTCCTTCTCATATGATGAGAACATTCGCGAACGTAAGTTCTTCAAGGAGCCGGGTTTCATCATCGGCGTCCACGTCGTTCGCCCGAAGCTCTACTTCAAGAACCTCAAGGGTTCCCTGACCCATTATCTGGATCAGGGGCTTTCGTGGCTTCCGGCCATCATGCGCGATCAGCCGGAAACCTCGCTGCGCGAGTTCGCCAAGGCAACCGGTCCGATCTCTGGCCCGCCGACTAATGACTATTGGCTCGATATGCGTGATCTGTTCATGTACGGCGACCAGTTCAGCAACATTGCGCTGAACACTATCGAGCACTCGTTTGGCGGTCCGACTGCCGCGCTGGTCCGTAAGTACGCGGCTGATGCTGATGTCGATGCGTTGTTCGTTAATGCGGCGAACAACTACCTGCGCGCCGATGGCGTCTGTCAACTGTCCGTTAAGGGCTCTCTGCAAGACCTGACCGGTGCTCATGTGGCGGAGAGGAGCCTGTGACATGCTCCTCATTCAATATTATCGGCGTTCTGGTGGACTGTTCTTGCAGCAATCAGATGCTAAACTACCGCTGGGCCGTGGATACTCCGGCACAGGGTCAGGACGTAATAACCCTGACCTGTCAGGCGTGCGGAACGTGGGTCCGATACCTTCGGGTCGCTGGCTCATGCGAGCCGACGTTGCTGCGAGTGCGCGGTTCGCCAAGCCTGTCATTGGTCTCGAGCCGCTCGCCGGAACCGCCACGTTCGGACGCTCCGGCTTCTTGGTCCACGGCGACAACGCAGCTGGGGATGCCTCTCGCGGATGCATCGTCCTATCGCGAGGGCTTCGGCAGGTCCTTAGCGGACTGATAGCCGAAGGGCACGACGTTCTGACCGTCGTGTGACGGGGGTTGGGGGGTCACTGGCCCCCCTTCCCTTGTGCCTTAATCGCGCCCGCAGGGCGTGGACTCGATTATTCTAGCACAAGTGACACCGCTGTGCCGCGCATCCAGACGAGCGCGTTCGATACTGCTCATGCTATCGCCCGGCAGCTTAAGGCCGGGAAGTTCGATCCATTCCAAAGGAATGGACTCGATTACGCTGGGGATTGTACCAGCGCGGTGCTGATCGAGCGGGACGGACGGCCTGACCCGCTTGACTCTCTGCTCACCCCGAAGTGGGATCGTACCATCTTGGTCGATCAGTGGGTGAGATGCAGAGTGTGTGAAGCCTGCCTTCGCTACCGGTCCAGACTCTGGACCGCCCGTGCGGTTGATGAAATCCGCATGTCCGCCCGAACTTGGTTCGGCACGATGACGCTGAACCCAGCGTGGCACCACGTGATGCTATCTCGTTGTCGTAAGTCTTGCGCGAGCCACGGCGAGGACTTCGACGCGCTTTGCGCAGAGGGCCAGTTTCAGGCGCGTCACGTTGAGGTCAGTAAGGAACTGACCAAATGGCTAAAGAGGGTGCGGAAGGAGTCCGGGGTCCCTCTCCGGTATTTGCTAGTCGTGGAGGCCCACAAGTCCGGCCTGCCCCACTATCATATCCTCGTACATGAGGTTGATCCGGGCCACCCAGTGCCTGCGCGTGTTCTCCGCCACCAATGGCAATTGGGGTTCACCAAGTTTAAGCTTGTGGACACCGAAGGTGTGCAGGCCGCCCGTTATGTGAGCAAATATCTCGCGAAATCGGCACTAGCCCGAGTACGTGCTAGTGCCCGCTATGGTGACGTAGCTGCGCTACTTGAACGCACAACGAAAGTTGTGTCCGCTGTCGTGCCCCCGCAGGGGCCGAACAGCGGCGAAAACCCGACTGTCAAAAACAGCCACGAACGTAGAGAAGTGCTTTGACCTCTGTTATAGGTCCACCCCTCAATTAGAGGGAGTATATTCACATGAGTATCTTGAACGCTGCCCCCCTCGCCTCGGGCGGTTGGGGGCTGTCCGCCGCGAATGATAACACCCTTGGGCTTATCATTTCGGAAGTAACGGAAGCGCCTGTGGCGTCTTCCGCTTTGCGGTTGCTGGCGATCCCGGCGACCATTCTCGGGATCGGCTACATCGCGTACGAGATGTACCAATTCTATAATTCCGGTTTGAATTATGATGGCTGGACGGTGAAGTATAATTGCCGTTCCGGAAGCCCGGAGTTTTGGGTGTCCGCTGCCGGTGCTTGCGGTGCAAGCTCTCAATGGGCCACTACTGGTGTCAAGCCGCGGTCGTTTCATTATCTAAGCGAGCGCCCGATCAATCATGACATTGCGTTGATGGAAAAGGCTCCGCCTGATCCGGTGTATCATCCTAATCAGACGTATTGGCGTGAGACGCAGATTCTCACGCCGACTTCGCTTCCCGTGCAGCCGCTTTACAAGGCTAGCCCGATGCCGGGACAACCTGTGCCATGGGAAGCGCCCGTAATTCGCCCGTGGGAGGTCGCAGAGCCGGTTCCGGCCCCCGAGCCTAATCCGAATGCCAAGCCGGGCACGGTGCCCTCTCCTGCCCCTCCGCCGGGCGATGCGCCGGATACCGAGCCGGACGCTCCGCCGAAGAACTGGCCTTCCGGAAGCTGGGAGGCATCCCAGTCGTTCGATCCAAGCACGGGACAGACGGATAATGTGATCCGCCCCGCCGCCAAGCCAAAACCCGCCGAGCGCGGCACGAAGGAACGTAAGGTTCGTTCGCGCGGCGTTAGCATCTTCAAGATGATGGACCTCCTTTCCGAGACCGCCGACGTTGTTGACGCGGTGTATGACGCCCTCCCCGACAAGGTGAAAAGGCGTTGGAAATGCGGGAAAACCCGCATGAAGGGCCTGTCGATCGACAGGGCCGGTCAGTACGGGCTTGGCGAGGCCGATTGCAAGGCGCGTGCGATCTGGCACAACTTCGATTCGCTCGATTTGCCGAAAGCACTTGTCAATGTTGTCAAGAATGAAATAGAGGATAGGTTAATCGGTGCTGGACACGCCGCACAGGACCGATTGAGACCGAGGAAAGTCTACCATCGGCTCAAACATACGCGGCGCTTTTAGGTGCAACAATGAGGAAGAAGTCATGGCTTACCGTCGTACTCGGCGCTCTTTCGGTGGTCGTAGTCGTCGCCGATACCGGTTTGCTGGGTCCAGCCGCCCAGCGCGCAGTAGCTCCCGCTCGCGAAATTCTCGCGCCGGAGGCACTGTCCGCATCGAGCTAGTACACTCGATGACCAACCCCGTCTCCCGCCCCGACCTCGGGAAGATTGGTCTTGTCGAAAAGCCCAAAGGTCGAGCGAAATACTAAGGTAAATTCGCGGTAATACTTCGGAAACCGGCTTATCCCCTTGTATATTATCAGCCAAAAATATGGATGACCCGAGTAAGCCCCCTATCGAGCGGTTGCGGGCGATCATGGCTCGTTTGCGCGATCCTGTCAGTGGTTGCGAATGGGATGTCGCGCAGACCTTCGCGACGATCGCGCCTTATACGATCGAGGAAGCGCACGAGGTCGCGGATGCGATCGCACGCGAAGACATGGCCGATCTGAAGGACGAACTCGGCGATCTGCTGCTCCAGGTTATCTTCCATGCGCGCATGGCCGAGGAAGCCGGCCAGTTCGATTTCGATGCTGTCGCCACGGCAATCTCCGACAAGATGGAGCGGCGTCACCCCCATATATTCGGCGACCGCGCTGAAGGCGGCCATCATCTTTGGGAGCAGATCAAGGCCGAGGAACGCGCCGGCAAGAACGACAAGGATCGCAGCGCGCTTGCGGGAGTCGCACTCGGGTTGCCAGCGTTGCTGCGCGCGGAAAAGTTGCAGAAGCGCGCCGCCCGTGTCGGCTTCGACTGGCCGGATGAGAGTGGCCCTCGCGCCAAGATCGACGAAGAGCTTGAAGAAATAGAAAACGCGCCTGAACAAAAGGTTGCCGAGGAAATCGGAGATCTTTTGTTCGCTGTGGTCAATTGGGCGCGCCATCGCGGGATCGACCCGGAAACGGCGCTGCGAACCGCCAACGCCAAGTTCGAGCGCCGTTTCCGCGCGATGGAGGATAGCGCCGACGCGGCGTTTCCCGGACTGACGCTCGATGAGAAGGAGCAACTCTGGCAATGCGCCAAGGCGGCCGAACGCTGATTACCCCCCGCGCCGCGTCATGAACCTTTCGTAATCGCGCGGCGCCATCCGCACCTCATAGACGGCGCGATCGCCCTCGATCCCCTGATCCAGCACCTCGCCATGCTGATGGAGCCACGCCGCACCCGCGCCATCCGCCGCGTCGAGCGTGATCGTGTAGCGTTGATGGCCGGCGGTAAGGAGGTCGGCGACGGTGGAAAGCAGCGTCGCCACCCCTTCCCCGGTCAGCGCCGAAATCGCCACCACGTCGTCGCGCCGCGCCGCCTCGGCCAGCACCTCCACCCGCGCGTCCGGCTCCAGCAGGTCGAGCTTGTTCCACGCCTCGATGTGCGGCGTCGTCTCGGCGACACCGATCTCCGCCAGCACCGCTTCGACATCGGCGCGTTGCGCCTCGCTATCGGGATGCGCCACGTCGCGGACATGGATGAGGAGATCGGCGGAGACGACTTCCTCCAGCGTCGCCTTGAACGCGGCGACGAGCTGGGTCGGCAGTTCCGAGACGAATCCCACCGTGTCGGACAGGATCGCCTTGTCGATCCCCGGCAGGGATATCTGCCGCAGCGTGGGATCGAGCGTCGCGAACAGCAAATCCTTCGCCATGACGTCACTTCCTGTCAGGCGATTGAAAAGCGTCGACTTTCCGGCATTGGTATAGCCGACCAGCGCGATCACCGGCCACGGCGCGCGCTGACGCCGGTCGCGATGCAGACCGCGCGTGCGCGTCACCTGCTCAAGTTCGCGCCGCAGCCGCGCCATCCGGTCGCGGATCAGGCGGCGATCCGCCTCGATCTGCGTCTCGCCCGGCCCGCCGAGAAAGCCGAAGCCGCCACGCTGGCGCTCAAGGTGCGTCCAGCTTCGCACCAGTCGCCCGGCCTGATAATCGAGATGCGCCAGTTCGACCTGCAACCGGCCCTCGGCGGTCGCCGCGCGCTCACCGAAAATCTCGAGAATCAGGCCGGTGCGATCGATCACCTTGGCTTCGAGCCGCGTTTCGAGATTGCGCTGCTGGATCGGCGTGAGACTCGCGTCGAACACCACCAGCCCGGCATCTTCCATCCGCGCCAGCGTGGCGATCGCTTCCACCTGCCCCGCGCCGATCAGCGTCGCGGCGCGCGGCGTGCGGACGCGCACCGCCTCGCGGCCGACGACCTCGATGCCGATCGCCTCGGCCAGCCCGGCGGTTTCCGCCAGACGCGCGTCGGCATCACGGGAGGAACCGCCGAGATCGGGATAGACGACAATCGCCCGCGCGCCACGCGCGAACTCATCGCGATCGCGTTCGAAACCGGTGCTCAATCCTCGTCCGAACCCGCCGCTTCTTCGGCCAGATTGAGCGCGCGCGATGGCTGGATCGTCGACACGGCATGTTTGTAAACGAGCTGCGAGGCGCCATCGCGCTGCAACAGCATGCAGAACAGGTCGAAAGCGGCGATATTGCCCTGAAGCATCACGCCGTTGACCAGGAACATGGTGACGGGATCGTGCGTCTTGCGCACCGCGTTGAGGAACACCTCCTGCAACAGCGGTTGCTTCTTCCCGTTCTCGCCCATCTGCTCGACGATCGCCTCCACGTCGAGGTGCCCGCCCGGCATGATGGTGGAGATAGCGTGCTTGTAGATCAGTTGGGATTGCCCGTCGCGGCGCAGCAGCACCGAGAAATTGTCAAACCAGGTGACGATGCCCTGGAGCTTCACGCCCTTGACGAGGAACATCGTGACAGGAGTCTTCGAACGGCGCAGCGCGTTGAGGAAGAGATCCTGGAGAGAGGTTTGCTTTTCGGCCATTGGCTCGATCCTTCGATTCTTGGCGGGGTTTGCCCCGCGATGCGCCGGTGCCCGGCGTCGGGTTGCCGCCGGCCCGGCGGCGGCGCCAATCTAGGAGCGCAGGCGCGCGGCGGCAACGGAGATCGACACGCTCCCCGCTTATTCTTCCCGCGTTTCGGTGATTCCGAGCAGCTTCAGCTTCCGGTGCAGCGCGGATCGCTCCATTCCGATGAAGGTCGCGGTGCGGGAGATATTGCCCGAGAAGCGCCTGATCTGGACGCGCAGATATTCGCGCTCGAACGTCTCGCGGGCCTCGCGCAGCGGCGCGCCCATGATCGCAGCAGTGCCCGCCGCGCCCTCATTCTCGCCCAGTACCTCGGCAGGCAGGAGATCTAGGTCGATCCGCCCGATCCGGTCGCCCGGCGCGAGGATGATGGTGCGCTCCACCACATTGCGGAGCTGGCGGACATTGCCCGGCCAGTCGTAGCTCTGCAATGCGACCATCGCATCGACCGCGACCTCGGGCGTCGGCACGCGGCGCTCGGCGGCGTAATGGGCGACAAAATGCTCGATCAGCGCGGGAATGTCCTCGCGTCGCTCCGCCAGCGGGGGCAGCGTCACCGGAACGACGTTGAGCCGGTAATAGAGATCCTCGCGGAACCGGCCCTCGGCGATTTCGGCTGTCAGATCGCGCGCGGTGGCGGATACGACGCGCACGTCCACCTTCACCTGGCGCGTGCCCCCTACCCGCGTGAAGCTCTGATCGGTCAGCACGCGCAGGATGCGCGCCTGCGTCGCGATCGGCATGTCCGCGATCTCGTCGAGGAACAAGGTGCCGCCGTGCGCCTGCTCGAGCAGGCCGGTGCGGACGAGATCGCCTCCTTCCTCCACCCCGAACAATTCCTCCTCGACCCGCTCGGGCGTCATGCGCGCCGCGCTGACGATCACGAAGGGCGAGCCGGCACGCGGGCTCCAGCCGTGCAGCAGACGCGCCGCGATTTCCTTGCCGACGCCGGCCGGCCCCGTGATCAGGATGCGGCTGCCGGTGCCGGCGACGCGCTTGAGCGTCGCGCGCACCGCGTTGATCGCGCTCGAATTGCCGGTGAGATCTGTGTCATGCCCGGCCGAGGCGCGCAGCGACGCCACCTCGCGGCGCAGCCGCTCCGTCTCGGTCGCGCGCTCGACCATCAGCAGCAGGCGCTCGGCCTGGAACGGCTTCTCGATGAAGTCCACCGCGCCGGCCCGGATCGCCGCCACCGCCGTATCGAGATTGCCGTGGCCGGAGATCATCAACACCGGAATCGACGGGTCTCGCCGCTTGATCTCGTCGAGCAATTGCAGCCCATCCAGCCGCGATCCTTGCAGCCACACGTCGAGCAGCACGAGGCTCGGGCGGCGGGTGGCGATCGCCTCCAGCGCGGCATCGCTGTCGGCGGCGACGCGGGTCTCATAGCCCTCGTCCTCCAGCACGCCGGCGACCAGTTCGCGGATGTCGAGTTCGTCATCGACGACGAGGATATCGAGGGCCATGTCAGATTGTCCGGTTGGGGGTAAGCGCGGCGATGCCCCCCACATCGCCGTCAGTGACAAGATCGTCCCCGGCATCGACGCCGGAGAGCGCGGTGGTATCGAACGTCATCGTCACCAGGGCGCCCCCACCCTGATGATCGGAAAACGTAATCGTTCCAAAATGTTCCTCGACAATCTTCTTGACGATCGCGAGGCCCAGCCCGGTGCCCCGCGCGCGCGTGGTCATATATGGCTCGACGATCCGATCGCGCTCCACCGGAAGGCCGACGCCGCTGTCCGCGACCTTGATCGTCACCCGTCCCGGCGCCTCGGATAGCGTCATGCAGACCTCGCCACCCTCCGCGCCCTTGGCCTCGATCGCCTCCACCGCGTTCTTGACGATATTGGTCAGCGCCTGACCGATCTGCCGCCGGTCACAGACCAGCATCGGGCCGGGCTCGTCATGGACCAGTTCGAACCGCACGCCGCTATGCGCGACTTCGTGGAGGAACATCGTCTGCCGCGCGATATCGACCAGCGATTCCGCGCGGAACACCGGCTTGGGCATGCGCGCGAACGAGGAGAATTCGTCGACCATCCGCCGGAGATCGCCCACCTGCCGGACAATCGTATCGGTCAGCCGGGCGAAGGTCGTATCCCCCTCCTCCACCTTGCCGCCGTAGCGGCGCTGGAGCCGTTCCGCCGCAAGCTGGATCGGGGTCAGCGGGTTCTTGATCTCATGCGCGATGCGCCGCGCGACGTCGGCCCAGGCGGCGCGGCGCTGATCGAGCAACTGCTGGGTGATATCGTCGAAAGTGAGGATCGGGCCGGTCCCGTCGCGCGCGATGCGCACCGCGAGCGTGCGCGGCTCGCCGTTGACCGCGACCTGCACGATCGCCTCCCGCGCATTGCCGTCGAGCAGCGCGTCCAGCTCCGGCGCGATCGTCGCGAGCGGCTTGCCGGCGGGCGCCTCGGAGGTTCCCAGCAAGGTCTGCGCCGAACTGTTCATCAGCCGCACGGTGCGATCGCCGGCGATCGAGATCACGCCCGCCGACACGCCGGACATCACCGCCTCGATCAGCGCGCGGCGGCTGTCGAGCTGGGCGTTGGCGGTGACGAGCGCCTTGTTCTGCGCCTCCAGCCGATCGGTCATGCGGTTGAACGCGGTGGCGAGCGTGCCGACCTCATCGCGCGCGGTGGTGTCCGGCACGCGGGCGGAAAGGTCGCCCCCCTCCACGCGCCGCGCCGCATCGACAAGCTGCCCCACCGGCCGCACCAGCCGGTCCGCCACCGCCAGCGCGATCCACACCGCGACTCCCACGATCAGCAGCGACAACACAAGCAACGCGACGTTGAAGCGGATCTGCAAGGTCCGCGCCTTGGCCAGCAGCGCGTGATAATTGGCCAGCGCCGCCTCCGCGCGCTTCGTCTGCGTCGTCATCTGCTTGGGATCGGTGACGCGCGCGGCATAGAGGAACATGTCGGAGCCGGGGACGCGCGTAACGGTCTGGATGCGGTCGCCCGTCACGGTCACCACGCTGCGCTGCCCGCGCCGAAGCTCCTTCACCGCATCCGCCGACACCTGTCGCGCGAGATTGAGGTCATAGGGATTGACGAACGCCAGCGTCTGCAATTCGCCATTGGGCGCGACCGCGAACAGCAAGGCTTCCGAAAGGCTGCGATAATAGGTCTGCTGAAACAGGAACGGGCGGAAGCGCGGATCGTCGAGCGGGCGCTGGCGAAGCTCGTCTGAAATGTCCTGCGCCATCGTCACCGTGGCTTCCTCCCAGCGCTGGAGGAACTGGTTGTACGAGGCGCGGGTCAGCGTCGTCGCATTCTCGAACACGCCGCGCGCGCGGTCTGAATACCAGAATTGCACGCCATATTGGAACAATAGCGACGCCGCGATCGTGACGAGCAGCATCGGCACCGCCGCGACGATCGAGAAGATCGCCACCAGCCGGACGTGCAGCCGCCCCTCCCCGCCGATCGGCGAGCGCCGTGCGCGACGGTTGGCGATGCGCCGGCCGAGCAGCATCAGCAGCGCGATTCCGGGCACGAGATTGGCGATCAGCAGCAGCGCGACCAGCGGCGGCGCGATCAGCCCCTGTGGCTTTCCGGCATGTTCGATGACGAAATAGCTCGCGACGCCCATCGCGATCGACAGCCCGAGTACAGCAAGTTCGAGCAGAGGCGTGACGACGAAGCGCCTTTTCGGCGCGGATTCGCTTCCAATAGGTGCCAGGCCGGCAGTCATCGTCACCCTGCTACAACAAAGGTGTTGCAGCGAGAACACATAAAACGACCGCCGCGGCTAGATCAACGATCAGGCGAGCGTGGCGCGGGATCAATGCCCAGCATGTCGAGCCGCTTGCGCAAGGTGTTGCGGTTCAGCCCCATCGCCCGCGCTGCGCGGAGCTGGTTGCCGCCGAACCGCGCCAGCATCGCCTCGATCAACGGCCGCTCCACCTCGGCAATCAGCCGGTCGTAGAGCGTGCCGTCATCCAGCACCTTCGGCTCGGTGCGGGCCAGCCGGTCTATATAGGCGCGCACGGCATCGTCGATCGCCGCGGCGGGCGCGGACGTTGGCGCGGTGGCCGGGTCGCCCAGCATCTCGCGGATCTCGCCCGCGCTGATCCGGTCGTCGCGCGACAGCGCCGCCAGCCGGCGCATGAGATTCTCCAGTTCGCGGACGTTGCCGGGCCAGTCGTGCGCCTCCAGCACATCCACCGCCTCGTCATCGAGCATCTTGCGCGGCAGCCCGGATTCGGCCGCGCGCTCAAGGAAATGCCGGGCGAGCGCGCCCACGTCCTGCCGCCGCTCGCGCAACGCCGGCAGCACCACCGGCACGACATTGAGCCGGTAATAAAGATCCTCGCGGAATGCGCCGCGCCCCACCGCTTGCCGCAGATCGCGGTTGGTCGCGGCGACGATACGGACGTCGGCGCGGATCGTGCGCGAGCCGCCGACCGTGGTGAACTCCCCCTGCTGCAAGACGCGCAGCAGCCGCGTCTGCGCCTCGATCGGCATGTCCCCGATCTCGTCGAGGAACAGGGTGCCGCCCGCCGCCTGCTCGAAACGGCCGGCGTTGCGCTGCGCCGCGCCAGTGAACGCGCCGCGCTCGTGCCCGAACAGTTCCGCCTCGATCAGCTCGCGCGGGATCGCGGCCATGTTGATCGCGACGAACGGCCCGTGGCGGCGCGGCCCGAGATCGTGGATCGCGCGCGCCACCAGCTCCTTGCCGGTGCCCGATTCACCGGAGACGAGCACGGTCAGGTCGTTCGACACCAGTCGCGCGATCACGCGATAGACTTCCTGCATCGCCGGCGAGCGGCCGATCAACGGCAGCGCCTGGTCGTCCTCCGCCTCCGGGCGCGGTTCCGCCGGCCCACGCCGCGCAAGCGCGCGGGCGACGGTGCGTCCCAGCGTGTCGAGGTCGAACGGCTTGGGAAGATAGTCGTAAGCGCCGGCTTCATTGGCGCGGACGGCGGTGGCGAGGGTGTTGCGTGCCGACAGCACGATCACCGGCATGTCCGGCCGTTCCGTGACAAGCCGCGTCGCCCGCTCGATCCCGTCGCCGTCGGGCAGCACGACATCGGTGATGAGCAGGTCCGGCGTGCCGAGCTTCAGCTCGCGATCAAGCTCCGCGAGGTTCGCGGCGGTGCGGACGCGATGCCCCGCGCGGCGCAACGCCTGCGCCACCACGGTGCGCACCGCATTGTCGTCATCGACCAGCAGCACCTCGCCCTGCGTCATGCCGCCGCTCTCGGCAGCAGAATGCGGAATACGGTCATATGCGGCGTGCCCTCGCGCGAATATTGAATGATCCCGCCCATGTCGCGAACCAGCTTGTCGACCAGCGCGAGGCCCAGCCCCTTCCCCTCCGGCCGGCTGGAGACGAACGGATCGAACAGATGCTCGGCGATGTCCTCCGGCGCGCCGGGGCCTGAATCCATCACGCAGATCTCGATCGGCAGCGGCAGGCGCGGCCGCCCCGGCGCGGGGCTCACCGCCATGCCGTGCCGATAGGCGGTGGCGAGGACGATGCGCCGCTCGCCGCGTGGCCCGAGTATCTCGGCGGCGTTTTTGAGCAGGTTGAGCAGCACCTGGAGCAATGCGTCGCGGTTCGCCAGCGCGGGCGGGAGCGAAGGATCGAACCGCTCCTCGATCGTCACGCCGCGCGCGAAGCCGGCGAGCGCCACGCCGCGCGCATGAGCCAGCAGGGGATAGATGTTGAGCGGCTCCAGCACGAGCTGCCTCGTGTCGGTGAAATCCTCCATCCGGTCGATCAGCGCGGCGATGCGGTCCACCTCGTCGATCACCAGCCGGGTTAGCTCGTCGGCGGGCGCGCCATCCGCGATGAGCTGCGCCGCGCCGCGGATGCTGGACAGCGGGTTCTTGATCTCATGCGCCAGCATCGCCGCCGCGCCCACCGCCGAACGCGCCGCCGCCGCCCGGTCCGCCGAATGGCCGAGCCGGCGCGTGGTGGCGGCATTATGCAGCGTGATCGCGCGCCATCCGGGGTGGTCAGCCAGTTCGACCCGCGCGAGATCGACGCGGATGCGCCCGCTGGCGCGCGTCTCGATCTCCGTATCGAAGGCGGCGAAGCCCCTTCCCCGCTGCCCGTCCACCTCCTCCGGCAACGCCAGCACCGCGCGCAGCGGCCGCCCAATCATCGAGCGTTCCGAGCGGTTGAGCAACAACTCGCATTCCGCATTGGCGCGGACGATGCGCTCGTCGGGGTCGATCAGCAGCACCGCGACCGGGAGCGCCGCCAACACCTCGGCCGGCTCGGGCGCGGCGGCGATCGTCACGCGGCCGCGCGGCTCCGCCACGGCGCGTAGAATTCCGCGAGCATCGCCTGGACGCGCTTCGCATCCGGCTCCTGGTTCACCTTGTTGCGGAATTCGGCCGAACCGGGCAGCCCCTTGGTGTACCAGCCGATATGCTTGCGCGCCATGTTGACGCCGGTCATCGTGCCATAATGCGCGAGCATCGCATCATAATGCTCGGTAATCGCGAGATATTGTTCCTCGATCGATGGATCGGGCATGTGGCGGCCGGTGGCGAACCATTCCATCACCTGCGCGAGCAGCCACGGCCGGCCATAGGCGCCGCGCCCGATCATCACGCCATCCGCGCCGGACAATTCCAGCGCCTGCTCCGCATCCTCGATGCCGCAGATGTCGCCATTGACGATCACCGGCACCGACACCGCGTCCTTCACCCGGCGCACGAAGCCCCAGTCGGCCGATCCTTTGTACATCTGGTTGCGGGTACGGCCGTGAACGGTGATCATCCGGCAGCCGAGATCCTCCGCAATTCGCGCCAGTTCCGGCGCGTTGAGGCTGTCATGGCACCAGCCCATCCGCATCTTGAGCGTGACGGGCGCCTTCACCGCCTTGACCACCGCCTCCACGATCCCCCCGGCCAGCTTCAGGTCGCGCATCAGCGCCGAACCGGCATCGCCGTTCGTCACCTTGCGGACCGGGCAGCCCATATTGATGTCGATGATCGCGGCGCCCTTGTCCTCCGCCAGCTTTGCCGCCTCGCCCATCTCATAGGGCGTGCAGCCGACGAGCTGCATCGACACCGGCTCTTCCGAGAGGTGCCACGCCGCCTTCTGAAGCGACTGCCGCGTCTCGCGCAGTGCGGCCTGACTGGCGATCATCTCGGTGACGTTGAGGCCCGAACCGTAGCGGCGGACGAGCGTGCGGAACGGCTGATCCGTCACGCCGGTCATCGGCGCGAGCACCACGGGGCTGTCGATCCGCACCGGGCCGATCTGGATGGGAGCGAGGGTTCGCATGGACTGCCTGAAAAATAGGCAATTACGCGAAACCCCCGGCGCTGGCAAGATGCTGCGCTGCGGTATCGGTAGTTACAGGGCGCGGGCGAAGATCAGATCGTCGTGCCAGGTCGAGCCGACGAGGAAGCGGCGCTCGCCGGCCACGACGAATCCCTGCTTGTGATAGAAGCGTTGCGCGCGCTGGTTGCCGCCATAGACGCCAAGCAGGATACGCTTGCGCCCGAGCGCGCGGGCATCGCTGAAGGCGCGCTCCATCAGCGCGGGGCCAAGTCCGGCGCCATGAGTGGGGAACAGCGCATAGATGCGCTTCAGCTCGATATCACCCTCCTCAGCCGGCACGGGAAGGTCCGGTGTGGTGAGCACGGTATAGCCGAGCGGCGCGGCGCCGACGCCCGCCTCGGCGAGCGTCACGACGCTGGCGGGATCCGCGATCAGCGCCGCGAAGCTCTCGGCGTCGGATTTCGATCCGACATGGGCCACGATATCGGGGCCGTCGAGGATACCGGCGAAAGCCTCGAGGAAGGTCGCCCCCGCGATGAGGGCGCAGGCGGCCGCGTCAGCCGGTCCGGCGCGACGCAGCCGCCAGTCCATGTCAGCCGACGATTTCTTCGGGGCGGAAGAAATAGGCGATCTCGATCGCCGCATTCTCATCGCTGTCCGAGCCGTGGACCGAGTTGGCCTCGATCGATTCGGCCAGTTCCTTGCGGATCGTGCCGGGCGCGGCATTCTCCGGGTTGGTCGCGCCCATGATGTCGCGGTTGCGCTGAACGGCATTGTCGCCCTCCAGCACCTGCACCACCACTGGGCCGGAGATCATGAAGGAGACGAGGTCGTTGAAGAACGGACGCTCCTTGTGGACGGCGTAGAAGCCCTCGGCCTGATCCTTGGTCATCTGGATGCGCTTGGAGGCGACGACGCGCAGGCCTGCCTCCTCCAGCATCTTGGTGACGGCGCCGGTCAGGTTGCGGCGGGTGGCATCGGGCTTGATGATCGAAAAAGTACGGTTCGCGGCCATGACGGTCACGGGCTCCTTGGGCATGTGATGGGTGGAAAAGCTGCGCGGCCCTCTAGTGCGGGCGCGGCCAAAGCGCAACGGGGCTAAGCCACCTGCTCCCAGCGGCCCGCGTCGTTCTGCTTCCAGTAGCGCCGCTCGACGCCCTCACGCGCCTGCAACCCGCGCCACGCCGCACGCGCCGCTTCGATCGACTCCTCGTCGAAGAAGTGGAAGGCGCGTTCGAAATCCAGCGCCGCGTCACGCCACACGCCGTCGACCAGCGCGACATGCCGCGCACCGTTCGCCGCCGCCACCTCGCCGGCGATCAGCACCGGCTGCGCCGCATCGTCGCCCGCCTCCGCCTGCGCGTGCGGCAGGAAGCTGTCGGGCGCATAGCCCCACAGCAGCCGGTCGAGCGCAGCGCGCTGCGCCTCGCCGCCCGCGACGATCAGCAGCCGGTTGCCGGACGCCACCACCTTCTCGGCGATCTGCGGCAGCGCCCGGTCGAGCGGCGTAATGGTCAGGTGATAGAAATCGACCTGCATGACCTTCCCGACATCAGCCCTCGAAATTATCTGCGACGAAGCGATCGAGCAGGCGCACGCCATAGCCGGTCGCGCCCTTTGCCCAGGTCGCGCCGTCCTTGTCGGCCCACACCATCCCGGCGATGTCGAGATGCGCCCACTTCACGCCCTCCTCCACGAAACGCTGGAGGAACTGCGCCGCGGTGATCGAACCGCCGCCGCGCGGGCCGACGTTCTTCATGTCGGCGATCTGGCTGTCGATCAGCTTGTTGTAAGCGTCGCCCAGCGGGAAGCGCCACAACTGGTCGCCGCTCGCCTTGCCCGCCGCAAGCAGCTTGTCCGCCAGCCCTTCGTCGTTCGAGAACAGGCCGCCATATTCGTTGCCGAGGCTGATGATCATCGCGCCGGTCAGCGTCGCGAGGTCGACGATCGTCTTCACGTTATGCGTCTTCTGCGCCCAGGTGATGCAGTCGCACAGCACCAGCCGGCCTTCGGCGTCGGTGTTGATGACCTCGACCGTCTGGCCGGACATCGAGGTGACCACGTCCCCCGGCCGCTGGGCGTTGCCGTCCGGCATGTTCTCCACCAGGCCGCAGATGCCGATGACGTTTGCCCTGGCCTTGCGCAGCGCCAGCGTCTTCATCGCGCCGGCGACCGCGCCGGCGCCGCCCATGTCCCACTTCATGTCCTCCATCCCGGCGGCGGGCTTGATCGAGATGCCGCCGGTGTCGAAGGTCACGCCCTTGCCGACCAGCGCCACCGCCGGCTCGCCGGCGCCCGCGCCGTTCCAGCGGATCGCGAGCAGTCGCGGCGCGCGGCGCGAGCCTTGCGCCACGCCGAGCAGCGCCCCCATGCCGAGCCTGCTCATCGCCGGCTCGTCGAGCACCTCGATCTCCAGCCCAAGGCCGTCGGCGTCCGCGATCACGCGCTCCACGAAGCTCTCGGGGTAAAGGATATTGGCCGGCAGCGTGACGAGCGTGCGGGTCAGCGCCAGCCCCTGCGTCACCGCGTCGCGTTCGCGCCACGCTTCCTCGCTTCCGGCGGGCGCACCGGCGATCGTCACCGTCGCGAGCGTCGCCTTGGACTTTTCGGGCAGGCGCGTGCGATATTCATCGAAGCGCCAGCCGCGCTGCGCCGCGCCAGCCGCCAGCCGCGCCGCGCTCACCGCATTCGCGCCGCTCCCGGCGAGGTCCACCGTCACGTCCTTCGCGCCCGAGGTGATGAGCTTCGCCGTCAGCGCGCCGCCGGCGCGCTCATAGGAGGCGTCGTCTCCGCCGCCCACGCCGAGCAGCAGGACGCGCGTCACCCCCTGCCCTTCGCCGACATAGGCCTCCGCCACGCTGCCCGGCTCGCCTTCGAAACGCTGTCCGGTGGCGGCGGCGGCGAGCACGGCACGGCCCGCCGCGTCGACGCCCGGCAGCGCGAGCGCGGGCAGATCGTCCTTCTTCACCGCATAGGCGACGACATCGGCATCGGCGGGGCGCGACTGGGCGAAAACGATCTTCATCTCATGTTCCTCTATACCTGCGCCCGGTCACTGGGCTTTCCCGCTCCGGCTGGCAAGGCGTTGCAGCCCGCGCGCTGCGATGCGATAGGGCGCAAGTCCGCCGCCATTCCGGCCGCGCCGACGAAAGTTGCGGGAATTGCGCGCGTTGCGTTTCGACCTTCTGGCCTGTTGCGCTCTACCTGTCGCCCTGATGGCCGGCGTCGCGGATGCGCAGGACCTTCAGGACCGCGCGGTCGCGCCACCGCCGCCGTCGACGGAAGCCGCTCCGCCCAACGCCGACGAGGTGCAATTCAGCGCCAATGCGCTCGAATATGATTACAATGCCGATATCGTCACCGCGACCGGCGACGTGCGCATGTTCCGTCAGGGCCAGCGCCTGCGCGCCGAGCGCGTGGTGTGGAACCGCAAGACCGGGCAGGTCATGGCGAACGGCAATGTCGCGATCACCAACCCGGAAGGCGATGTCGCCTATGGCGATTCGATCGACCTGACCGATTCGCTGCGCGATGGCGTGGTGCACAACATGCTCGTCGTGCTCGATCAGGGCGGCCGCCTCGCCGCGACGGAGGGCACGCGGCACGACGATGGCTCGATCTCGCTCAAGCACGCGGCCTATACCGCCTGCGCCGTGACGGATTCGGACGGCTGCCCGAAGGAGCCGAGCTGGAAGATCACCGCGATCAAGGTGCTTTACCGCCCCGATCGCGAGCGCGTCTATTACACCGGCGCGCAAATCCACATCTTCGGCCTCGCCAGCATGCCGCTGCCGCGTTTCTCCCACCCGGTCGGCGATGCGAACACCAGCGGCCTGCTCAGCCCGTCCTTCCGCCTGAACGGGGTGAACGGGCTGGAACTGGTGACGCCTTATTATTTCGACCTCGCCCGCAACCGATCCGTCACGATCACCCCGCATGTGTTCAGCGCGGTGCTGCCGATGCTGCAGGCCAATTATCAGGCGCTGGAAAGCAACGGGGCGTTCAGCGTGACCGGCTATGTCACCGCCAGCCGGCGCAGCGACGATATCTCCGCCGGCCCCGACGCGCCGACCACGATGGCGCTGCGCGGCTATCTCGACGGCGCGGGCAAGTTCCAGTTCGACCAGAACTGGAGCCTTTCCGGTTCGCTCCGGCTCGTCACCGACCGTACCTTCCTGCGCCGCTACGACATTTCGAACGACGACCGGCTGCGCACCACGCTGTCGCTGGAGCGGGTGGACCGCGACAGCTATTTCTCGCTCGCCGGCTGGGCGGTGCAGACGATGCGCGTCGGCGACGTGCAGGGGCTCCAGCCCGTCGCGCTGCCCGAGATCGATTACCGCCGCCGCTTCACCGAAGGGCTGCTTGGCGGCGTCGTGCAGGTCCATCTCAACACGCTGGCGATCGCCCGGTCTGCCGGGCAGGACACGCAGCGCGCCTTTACCGAAGTTCGCTGGGATCTGCGCCGCATCACCACGCTGGGGCAGGAGGTGACCTTCACCGCCTATGGCCGGCTGGACGCGTACAACACCAGCGACATCGCCGCCACGACGGTGCCGAGCTATCGCGGGCTGGACGGCTTCCGCACGCGGGGCATCGCCGCGCTGGCGATCGACGTGCGCTGGCCCTTCGTCGGCCCGCTGTTCGGCGGCACGCAGCGCTTCACGCCGCGCTTCCAGATCGTCGCCTCCCCCAAGATCGACAATCTCGACGTGCCCAACGAGGATGCGCGCGCGGTGGACCTCGAGGATTCCAACCTCTTCGCGCTGAATCGCTTCTCCGGCTATGACCGCTGGGAGGATTCGAGCCGCGCGACCTATGGCGCGGAATGGGCGCTGACGCTGCCGGGCTTCACGCTCTCCACCGTGATCGGCCAGAGCTACCGCCTGACCGACCGGCCCTCGATCCTGCCACCGGGCACGGGGCTGAGCGACCGCTTCTCCGATATCGTCGGCCGCACCGAGCTTCGCTTCCGCGATTTCGTGTCGATCATCCACCGCTATCGCGTCGACAAGGACGATTTCGCGGTGCGCCGCAACGAGCTGGACGCGACGATCGGCTCGCGCTCGAACTACTTCCTGCTCGGCTATCTCCGGCTCAACCGCAACATCACCTCGATCGAGGATCTGCAGGATCAGGAGGAATTGCGCGTTGGCGGCCGGGTGAAGTTCTCGCGCTTCTGGTCGGCCTATGGCTCCACGGTGATCGATCTCACCAACAGCGCGGCCAACAGCACCGTCCTGCCCACCACCACGAGCAGCGATGGCTTCAATCCCGTCCGCCACCGGCTCGGCATCACCTATGAGGACGATTGCCTGACGCTTGGCGCGACATGGCGGCGCGACTATCAATCGACCGGCGACGCGCGCGCGGGCAACAGCTTTCTCTTGACGCTGGCGTTCAAGAACCTCGGACGCTAAGCCCAAGTTCAGCAAGCCTGGAGCAGACCCGCGACGCTGCGGAAAATGGGAATCCAATCAGAGTGATGATGCGACGGAACGGAGCGGCGCGATATGGCCGCCTGATCGGGGCGATGCTGGCGGTGGCGGCGGCTACCGCCGCGACCGGCCAGCAGCAGACGGTGCAGGACCAGTCGGTGCCGGACAATACCGGGCTGGATATCCCGGCCAACCTGCAGATTTTCGGCAAGGTCGATCCGAACATCCGCAAGGCGACCGCGATCGTCAACGACACCGTCATCACCGGCACCGATGTCGACCAGCGCACCGCGCTCATCATGTCGGCGAACAACATCAGCCTGAAGGGCGAGGAATATGATCGCCTGCGCCTGCAGGTGCTGCGCCAGCTTATCGACGAGGTGCTGGAGATCCAGCAGGCAAAGACCGCCGACGTGAAGATCACGGCGGAGGAGATCGACCAGAATTACGCCAACGTCGCGAAGAATTTCGGCAAGACGCCGCAGCAGTTTTCCGCCTTCCTGCGCGAGCACGGCTCGTCCGATCGCTCGATCCGCCGCCAGATCGAGGCGGAAATGGCGTGGAGCCGCTATCTCCGCCGCCGCGTGGAGCCGTTCGTCAATGTCGGCGACGAGGAGGTGAAGGCGATCCTCGCCCGGCTGGAGGCCGCGAAGGGCACCGAGGAATTCCACCTCAACGAAATCTATCTCTCCGCCACGCCCGATCGCACCGAGCAGGTCTATGCCCAGGCCCGCCAGCTCATCGACGAAATTCACAAGGGGCAGGCCCCGTTCGGCTATTTCGCGCACAATTTCTCCGAAGCCTCGACGCGCGGCGTCAACGGCGATCTCGGCTGGGTGCGCGGCTCGCAGCTTCCCGACGTGCTGGCCGAGGCGGCTGCGCAGATGAAGGTCGGGCAGGTCGCCGGCCCGATCGCCGTGCCCGGCGGCTTCTCGATCCTTTTCCTGGTCGACAAGCGCCAGGTGCTGACCGCCGATCCGCGTGATGCGCGGCTCAGCCTGAAGCAGATGACGATCAAGTTCCCGCCCGGCACGACGCAGGCGCAGGCCACCGCGCGCACGGCGGAGTTCGCCAACGTCACCCATGCGTTGCAAGGCTGCGGCTCGGTCGAGAAGGTTGCCGCGCAGATCGGCGCGGAAGTGGTCGACAACGACACGATCCGCATCCGCGACCTGCCCGCCGCGTTGCAGGAGATCATGCTCCAGCTTCAGGTCGGCCAGGCCAGCCCGCCGTTCGGCTCGCCCACGGAGGGCGTGCGCACCCTGGTGCTGTGCGGTCGCGACGACGCCGCGAGCGGGAAGCTGCCCGGCGCGGACCAGATCCAGAGCCAGCTTGAGCAACAGCGCGTGAACCTGCGCGCGCAGCAGGCGCTGCGCGACCTCAGGCGCGACGCGGTGGTGGAATATCGCTGAGGGAAGGACGATGCTGCCGCTAGCGATCTCGATGGGCGACCCGGCGGGGATCGGCCCGGAGATCATCGCCAAGGCATGGAGCGCCCGCGACGCGCGCTCCCTGCCGCCGTTCGTCGCGGTCGGCGACGCGCGTGCGATCGAGCGCGTGTGGCAGGGGCCGATCGCGCGCATCGGCGATCTCGGGCAGGTTCCGGCCGCCTTCGCGGAGGCGCTTCCGGTGCTGACAGTGGAGGATGCCGGCGAGATCGAACCGGGCGCGCCCGATGCCGACGGCGCCCGCTGCGCGCTTCATTCGCTGGAGCTGGCGGTCGGGTTGACCCGCTCGGGCGCGGCGGGCGCGCTCGTCACCGGGCCGGTTTCCAAGGCGCAGCTCTACGGCGTCGGCTTCACCCATCCGGGCCAGACCGAGTTCGTTGCGGAACGCTGCGGCATCGCCGGGGCCAATGCGGTGATGATGCTCGCCGGGCCGGGCCTGCGCGTCGTGCCGATCACCACCCATGTCCCGCTCGATCAGGTCGCCTCGCTGCTGACGGTCGAACTGATCGTCGCCAAGGCGCGTGCGACTGCGCGGGGGCTGCAACGCAATTTCGGGATCGACAATGCCCGCCTCGTCTTCGCCGGCTTCAATCCCCACGCGGGCGAAGGCGGCGCGATCGGGCGGCAGGAGATCGACCTGATCGAGCCGGCCATCGCCATCCTGCGCGACGACGGCATCGACGCCCGCGGTCCATTCGCCGCCGACACCCTGTTTCACCCGCGCGCCCGCGCACAATATGACGCGGCACTCTGCTGCTATCACGATCAGGCGCTGATCCCGCTGAAAACGCTGTATTTCGACGAAGGGGTTAACATCACGCTCGGGCTGCCGATCGTCCGCACCTCGCCCGATCACGGCACCGCTTTCGCGCTCGCCGGCAAGAACCAGGCCGAGCCGGGCGCAATGATCGCGGCGATCGCGATGGCGGGCGAGGCAGCGGCGCTGCGCGCGGCTTGTCCGGGGGCGTGACCGCGCTTCCGCCGCTGCGCGAGGTGATCGCGCGGCATGGCCTTTCGGCGTCGAAGGCGCTGGGGCAGAATTTCCTGTTCGACGCGCAATTGCTCGCACGGATCGCGGCGATCCCCGGCGATCTCGCCGATGCGGAGGTGCTGGAGGTCGGCCCCGGCCCCGGCGGCCTGACCCGCGCCTTGCTCGCGGCAGGCGCGCGCGTCACCGCGATCGAGCGCGACCGCCGCTGCCTGCCTGCGCTGGCCGAACTGGGGGAAGCCTATCCCGGCCGCCTCAAGGTGATCGAGGGCGACGCGCTGGAGATCGACGCGCGCGCCTTGTTCGAAGGTGCGCCGCATATCGTCGCGAACCTGCCCTATAATGTCGGCACCGCGCTGTTCGTCGGCTGGCTTTCCGTTGCGTGGCTGCCGTGGTGGAAGTCGCTGACGTTGATGTTCCAGCGCGAGGTGGCCGACCGCATCGTCGCATCGCCGGGCAGCGACGCCTACGGGCGGCTCGCCGTCCTCGCGCAATGGCGGTCTTCGGCGCGGATCGCGATGCCGGTGCACCGCTCCGCCTTCACGCCGCCGCCCAAGGTGATGTCGGCGGTCGTCCATGTCGTACCGGCCGAAGCGCCGGCCGGCGTGGCGTTGGCCACGCTCGAACGGCTGACGGCGGCGGCGTTCGGCCAGCGCCGCAAGATGCTGCGCCAAAGCCTGCGCGGCGTTCCTGGCGCGCTGGAGGCGCTGACTGCTGAGGGCATTGACGCGACGCGGCGCGCGGAAACCGTCAGCGTCGCGGAGTTCGTGGCGGTCGCGCGGCGGTTAGGCGCGGACCGGCGTTAGTCCTTCACCGTCGCGGGCTTGGGCGGCACCACCTGCGCGGTCGCCACCGGCGGCGGCCCCTTCGCGATCACCGCGGCCAACTCGTTCGCCTGCGGGCATTCACCCTTGCAGACGGTGCGCAGCTTGGCGAGATTCTCCTTCGCCCGCGCCATCGCGCCCTTGGCGACCAAAGCCTCGCCCTGCCCCTTGAGCGCGACCGGATCGTTCGGCTCGAGCGTCAGCGCCTCGCGGTAGAAACGAATCGACTTGCCGGAAAGCCCGCGCGCCTCGGCGACTTCGGCCAGCACGATGAACGCCTGACGGTTGCGCGGATCGACCGCCACCGCGCTTTCCAGCGCATCGCTCGCGCCGTCGAGATTGCCGGCGGCCTTCGCGGCGCGGCCCTGCGCCAGCAATGCCATCGAGCGCGCGTCGATCTGGTCGTCCGGGCGCTGGCCGTAGAGCGAGGTCGAGATCGAGACCAGCGCCAGCGAAGCGGCGATGGCGACGGACGAGAAACGCATGATAAGCTCCGGCTTCGGCACGATGCTTATCGGGTTAGCATGGGGCGATGAGGCGTGCGACAAAAAAGCCGTCGGTTCCGTCGTGCGCCGGGGTGAGCCGGAAACCCGCGCCATGCGCGCGGCCGAGCGGCAGTGCCGGTGTTTCGGCGCTCCACCCTGGATGCCGGGCGAGGAAATCCTCGACCTGCCCCGCCCCCTCCTCGTCGAGCAGCGAGCAGACGATATGCACCAGCGCGCCGCCCGGCCGGGTCAGTTCCGCGCCGATATCGAGCAGGCGGCGTTGCGTCTCGACCAGTCGCGCGAGCCGCGCGGGAGTGAGCCGCCAGCGCGCCTCCGGGTTGCGCCGCCAGGTGCCGGTGCCGGAACAGGGCGCGTCGATCAGCACGACATCGGCCGCGCGGCGCAGCCCTTCCAGCGCCGCCAGCTCGCGGCCCGGATCGAGCAGCAATGTCTCCGCGGTCGTCACGCCGGCGCGCATCGCGCGCGGCGAGATTCGGCTGAGGCGCGCGCGATCGGTGTCAGCGGCGACGATCCGTCCCTCGTTGCGCATCGCCGCCGCCAACGCGAGCGTCTTGCCACCGGCTCCGGCGCAGAGATCGATGACCGTCATCCCCGAGCCGACCCGCGCCGCGCCAGCGACGATCTGGCTGCCAGCGTCCTGCACTTCGATCCGCCCGGCGAACGGCTCGACATTGGTCCCGACCGGTAGGCGAAGTGCGTCGGGCACGCCGGGGATCGGCGCGGCACCTTCGATTTCACCCGCGATCGCCTCCACGGTTGTCGCGAGCGTATTGACGCGCACATCGAGCGGCGCGCGCATCACCAACGCCGCGATTTCCGCATCGGAGAGGTCCGCCGCGCGCATCCGCTCGACCAGCCAGGCGGGCGCGTTGCCCGCAACGGCAACCGGCTCTCGCTCCGCGATCGGCGCCGGCCCGTGCGGCGAGCCGTCGAACCCGGCGGCGAGCGTCGCGTCGTCACGCGCGAGCAGCAGCAGCGCCGCGCGGCCCGATGGCGGCGCCTCTCCACAGACACGGATCGCGGCGAATGCGAGGTCGCGTACCGAACGCCGATCCTTCGACCCGGCATAGCGCCGCGTCGAGAAATAGCGCTGGACGATCGTATCGGCCGCCGCCCCGCCCTCGCGCGCGGCGGCAAGGACGAGATCGAGCACCTCGATCGCCGCCTGGATGCGGGCGGCGGGGGTCATCGCGTCGGGTAGTTCGGCGCCTCGCGGGTGATCGTCACGTCATGGACGTGGCTCTCCTTCAGCCCCGCGCCGGTGATGCGAACGAACTGCGCGCCGCGCTGGAGATCGGGGATGGTGGCCGAGCCGGTATAGCCCATCGCCGCCTTGATCCCGCCGACGAGCTGGTGGATCACCTCGCGCGCCGGCCCCTTATAGGCGACCTGCCCCTCGATCCCTTCGGGCACCAGCTTGAGCTGATCCTTGATGTCGCCCTGGAAATAGCGGTCCGCCGAGCCGCGCCCCATCGCGCCGACGCTTCCCATGCCGCGATATGATTTATACGCACGACCTTGATAAAGGAAGGTTTCTCCCGGCGCCTCCTCCGTCCCCGCCAGCAGCGAGCCGACCATGCAGGTCGATGCGCCCGCCGCCAGCGCCTTGGCGAGATCGCCCGAAGTGCGCAGGCCGCCGTCGGCGATCACCGGCACGCCGGCCTTCGCCCCCGCCTCCGCGCAGTCCATCACGGCGGTGAGCTGCGGCACACCGACGCCCGCGACGATCCGCGTGGTGCAGATCGAGCCGGGGCCGATACCGACCTTGATCCCGTCCGCCCCCGCGTCGATCAGCGCGCGGGTCGCCTCCGCCGTGGCGACATTACCGGCGACGATCTGCACGGAATTGGAGAGCTTCTTCGCCCGCTCCACCGCAGCCGCGACATCCCGGTTATGGCCGTGGGCGGTGTCGATCACGATCAGGTCGCACTCGGCATCGACCAGCGCCTCGGTGCGCGCGAAGCCCTTGTCCCCGACCGTTGTCGCCGCCGCGACGCGCAGGCGACCGGCGGCGTCCTTGGTCGCGTCGGGATAGGTGACGGCCTTCTCGATGTCCTTGACGGTGATGAGGCCGATGCAGCGGTAGTCCTCGTCCACCACCAGCAGCTTCTCGATCCGCCGCTGATGGAGCAGGCGCCGCGCCTCTTCCTGCCCGACGCCGCTCCCCACCGTGGCGAGATTGTCGCGCGTCATCAGTTCGCTGACCGGCTGGCGCGGATTTTCGGCGAAGCGCACGTCGCGGTTGGTGAGGATGCCGACGAGCTTGCCACTTTTCTCCACCACCGGGATGCCGCTGATGCGGTGTTGCGCCATCAGCGCCTGCGCCTCGGCCAGCGTCGCATCGGGGGCGATGGTGATCGGGTTGACCACCATGCCGCTCTCGAACCGCTTCACCTGCCGCACCGCGGCCACCTGCTCGTCCACCGTCAGGTTGCGGTGGAGCACGCCGAGCCCGCCGAGCTGCGCCATGACGATCGCCATGTCCGCCTCGGTCACGGTATCCATCGCGCTGGAGAGGATCGGGATGTTGAGCGCGATCCCGCGCGTCACCTGCGTTCGCGTGTCCGCCGCGCTCGGCAGCACGCCCGATTCGCCGGGAACCAGAAGGACATCGTCAAAGGTGAGGCCGAGGCGGATGTCCATAAGCGTGCCGAATCCTGTGGGGGTGAAGGAGTGGCGGGCCATGTAACCGCGACAGCGCGGTTTCGCTAGGCCCCTGCCCGCCGCAAGGCTATGATATGCCCCACCGACCGGGAGAGGGATGGAGGAATATGGCGACGACCGTGGTGATCCTGCTGCTGGCGCTGGTGCTTTTCTACCTGATGACGAGCATCAAGATCGTCCGCCAAGGCTATCAATATACGATCGAACATTTCGGCCGCTACACAACCACGGCCGCGCCGGGATTCAATTTCTACCCCGCCTTCTTCTATCGCGTCGGGCGGCGCGTGAACATGATGGAGCAGGTGATCGATATCCCCGGACAGGAGATCATCACCAAGGACAATGCGATGATCTCGACCGACGGGGTCGTGTTCTTCCAGGTGCTGGACGCCGCCAAGGCCGCCTATGAGGTGAGCGACCTCTATGTCGCGCTGCTCAACCTCGTCACCACCAACCTGCGCACCGTGATGGGCGCGATGGACCTCGACGAGACGCTTTCCAAGCGCGACGAGATCAACGCCCGCCTGCTCTCGGTGGTCGATCACGCGACGACGCCATGGGGCGTCAAGATCACCCGGGTCGAGATCAAGGACATCCGCCCGCCGCAGGATATCGTCAACGCGATGGCCCGCCAGATGAAGGCGGAACGCGAGAAGCGCGCCAACATCCTCGACGCGGAAGGTTCGCGCGCCGGGGCGATCCTGCGCGCGGAGGGCGAGAAGCAGGCGCGTATCCTGGAAGCCGAGGGACGCCGCGAATCGGCGTTCCGCGACGCGGAGGCACGCGAGCGCGCGGCCGAGGCGGAGGCGAAGGCGACGCAACTGGTCTCCGACGCGATCGAGGCCGGCTCCAGCCAGTCGCTCAACTATTTCATCGCGCAGAAATATGTCGATGCGGTGGGCAAGTTCGCCACCTCGCCCAACGCCAAGACGATCCTGTTCCCGGTCGAGGCGACGCAGCTCATCGGCACGCTGGGCGGGATCGGCGAACTGGCGAAGGACGCGCTCGCCAGCGCGACGCAGGGAACGGCGCAAACGCCGGCGGAGCGTTCCGTGCCGCGGGTGAAGGGGCCGTCGACGCCGCAATGATATTCGAGGAGATCGTCCAGCATCTCTCGGCGGCGTGGCTCGCCGCCGCGATTCTGCTCGGCATCGCGGAGTTGCTGATACCGGGCATCTTCCTGATCTTCCTGGCGGTCGCCGCGGCGATCACCGGCCTGGCGCTGTTCGCGCTGCCGGAACTGCCGCTGATCGCGCAGGTCGGCAGCTTCGCCGCGTGGAGCATCGTCTCGGTGACGATCGGCCGTCGCTGGTATCGCGATTATCCGCTGGAGACGAGCGATCCGATGCTCAACGATCGCGCCGCGCGGGTAATCGGCGCGACGGTGGTGGTGGCGGAGCCGATCGTCGACGGCGCCGGCCGCGCCGTGCTGGGCGACGGCACATGGCCGGCGACCGGCCCTGACGCCGCCGCCGGCACACGGATGCGGATCGTCGCCGTGGAGAACGGCGTGCTCCGCCTGGAACCGATTGGCTCAGCCCCGGCCGAACAGCTTCCCGGCCAGCCCGGATAGCAGGCCGCCGGCACCACCCTCGCCTCCTTCGCCGCCGACCGCGCCGATCATCTGCGCGAACTGGCCGAGCGAGCCTTCGCCGCCGATATGACCGACGATCTGCTGCAAGGTGTCCGCCGGCAGGCCGGTGGTTTCAGCGGCGGTGTCGACGGTGTCGCCGTCCTGGGTATGGGCATGGCTGAGCGCGGCGATCGCCTGCTCCACCTGATCCTGCGACAGCCCGACCTTGGCGGCCAGATTGGCCACGTCCACGTTCGACCCGAGCTGGCTCAGAATGGTGTCGATAAGTCCCATCGTTAACCTCGCAAAAGCAACCCCCGGAGCGGCCACTGTAGCAGCGGCCGCCGGGGTGCGCGAGCGGGATCACGCGGGCTGCGATACCTTCGGCGCGGACTGGCGAACGCCTTCGTCGACGTGATCGGCGAACTGCGCGAAATTCTCGTTGAACAGATCGACGAGCCGCGCGGCGGTCGCGTCATATTCGGCCGGATTGGCCCAGGTCGCGCGGGGATCGAGGATCGCCGCATCGACCCCCGGCACGCTCACCGGCACCTTGAAGCCGAAATTCGGATCGGTGCGGAACTCGGCGTCGTTCAGGCTGCCGTCGAGCGCGGCGTTGAGCAGCGCGCGGGTCGCCTTGATCGGCATGCGGCTGCCGACGCCGTATTTGCCCCCCGTCCAGCCGGTGTTGACCAGCCAGCAATCCACCCCGCCCTTGGCGATCCGCTCCTTGAGCAGATTGCCGTAAACCGACGGGTGGCGCGGCATGAACGGCGCGCCGAAACAGGTGGAGAAGGTCGCGTCCGGGTCGGTCACGCCGATCTCCGTGCCGGCGACGCGCGCGGTGTAGCCGGAGAGGAAATGGTACATCGCCTGATCCGGCGTCATCTTCGCGATCGGCGGCAGCACGCCATAGGCATCCGCCGTCAGCATCACGATATTCGTCGGCACCCCGCCCATATTCTCTTTCGAGGCGTTGGGGATGAAGCCGATCGGATAGGCGGCGCGGCTGTTCTCGGCGAGCGTCGCGTCGTCGAGGTCGAGCGTGCGCGTCTCCTCGTCCATCACCACATTCTCCAGCACCGTGCCGAAGCGCTTGGTGGTGGCGTAGATTTCCGGCTCCGCCTCCGGCGACAGGCGGATCATCTTGGCGTAGCAGCCACCCTCGAAATTGAACACGGCGGTGTCGGACCAGCCGTGCTCGTCGTCGCCGATCAGCGTGCGGCTGGCGTCGGCCGAGAGCGTGGTCTTGCCGGTGCCGGAAAGCCCGAAGAACACCGCCGTCGAGCCGTCAGCGCCCATGTTGGCGGAGCAGTGCATCGGCATCACGCCCTTCGGCGGCAACAGATAGTTGAGCAGCCCGAACACCGATTTCTTCATCTCGCCGCCGTAGAGCGTGCCGCCGATCAGGATCAGCTTCTCGGTGAAGTTGACCGCGATCACCGTTTCGCTGCGGCAGCCGTGGCGTGCCGGATCGGCGCGGAAGCTCGGCAGGTCGATGATCGTATAGTCGGCTTCGAAGCCCTTCAGCTCCGACACCTCGGGGCGCACCAGCATCGTGCGGATGAACAGGTTGTGCCACGCAAGCTCGTTGATGACGCGCACGCGGACGCGGTGCGACGGCTGCGACCCGCCGTAGAGGTCCTGGACGTAGAGATCGTCCTTGTCGGCCAGCGCGGCGAGGAAATCCGCCTTCAACGCGGCGAAATGCGCCGGCTCCATCGCCTTGTTGGTCTTGCCCCACCACACGGTGTCGGCGGTCTCGGCGTCCTTAACGATGAACTTGTCCTGCGCCGACCGTCCGGTATGCGCGCCGGTCTTCACCACCAGCGGGCCTTCGGCGGCAAGCTCGCCCTCGCCGCGCTGGATCGCAGCCTCGACCAGACGGGCGGTGCCGAGGTTCCAGTGCAGCGCCGCGCGGGTGCTGATCCCCTGGGCCTCGAGGCCCGTCGCCGGAATACGATCGCTCACAAGCAATTCCCCTAAAAACCTAAGTATCGCTCGGCCCGCACGAGGACGCGGCGTCTTCCGCCCGCATAGAATTAGCGGTCCGCCCCGTCAAACCACGCGGGCATTGAGCCTGTCCCGTCTTTGCACTAGTCGGCTGTCCCATGACGGCAACGATCGCGCTCGTCGACGACGACCGGAACATCCTCACTTCGGTCTCGATCGCGCTTCAGACCGAGGGCTTCCTCACCCGTGTCTATTCGGATGGGGAGACCGCGTTGAAAGCGCTGATCGACAACCCGCCCGATCTCGCCATCTTCGACATCAAGATGCCGCGGATGGACGGGCTGGAGTTGCTCCGCCGGCTGCGCGAGAAGAGCCAGATTCCCGTGATCTTCCTCACCAGCAAGGACGACGAGTTGGACGAGGCGCTCGGCCTCGCGATGGGGGCGGACGATTATATCGCCAAGCCGTTCAGCCAGCGCCTGCTGATCGCGCGCATCCGCGCCATCCTGCGCCGCGCCGAACTGACGCAGGCGCCCGACGGGGCGGAAGCGGAAGCGCAGGGGCCGCTGGAGCGCGGGCGGCTGGTGATGGACCCTGCGCGTCACCGCGTCACCTGGGGCGGCGAATCCGTCACCCTGACCGTCACGGAGTTCCTTATCCTCGAGACGCTCGCCCAGCGCCCCGGCATCGTCCGCACCCGCAACCAGCTCATGGATGCGGCCTATCAGGACGACATCTACGTCGACGACCGCACCATCGACTCGCATATCAAGCGGGTGCGGCGTAAATTCCGCGAGGTCGATCCCGAATTCGACGCTATCGAGACGCTCTATGGCGCCGGATACCGTTTCTCCGAGGAGTGAGGGCAGCGATCTCGCGCTGCGCTGGTCCGGCCGGGTTTCGCTGACCCGCCGCATTCTTGCGGTGAACATCTTCGCGCTGCTGCTGCTGGCCGGAGGATTCTTCTACCTCGATTCGTATCGCGTCCGCATCCTCGACAACCGCACCGAGCAGGCGATGCGCGAGGCGCGGCTGATCGCGGAGGCGTTGCAGACCGTGACGCCGAAGCTGCGCGATCCGCTGATCGTCCAGCTCGCGCAGGATACCGGCACGCGCATCCGCCTGTTCGCGCCGGACGGCAAGCTGATCGTGGACAGCCGCGCGCTCGGCAAACGCAACTTCCAGCTCCTCGATCCCGACAAGGACGACAGCGGGCAGCGCATCGCGCGCTTCCTCGACGCCGGAATCGACACCGTGGTCGGCGCGGTGCGCGCACCGCTCTACCGCGAGCATAACGAGGGGCACGACTGGCCCGACGTGCGCACCGCGCAATCCGGCCATGCCGCCGCGACCGTGTGGCGCGCGCCGGACCGCACGCCGGTCATCACCGCCGCCGCGCCGATGCTGGACGGCGCGGCGGTGATGACGGCGGTCAACGCGCGCGACATCACGCAGACGGTGCGGGTGGAGCGCTATCGCCTCAGCCTGGTGCTGCTGACGGTGACGATCGTCTCCATCCTCGTCTCGCTGTTCCTCGCGCGGACGATCGTCCGCCCGCTGCGGCGGCTGGCGCGCGCGGCGGTTCGTGTCAGGCTGGGCCGGGCGCGCGAGGTGGTGGTGCCGCGCCTCCCCGCGCGCAAGGACGAGATCGGGATGCTCGCCCGCGCGCTATCGGACATGAGCCTCGCATTGCGCGCGCGTATCGACGCGACCGAGGCGTTTGCGGCGGACGTGACGCACGAACTGAAGAACCCCCTCGCCTCGCTCCGCTCGGCGGTCGATGGCCTCGGCCATGTAAAGGACCCGGAATTGCAGGAGCGGCTGCTGTCGATCGTGCGCGAGGACGTCCACCGGCTCGACCGACTCATCACCGATATCTCGGAGGCCTCGCGGCTCGACGCGCAGCTCAGCCGCGCCAAGTTCGAGCCGGTGGACGTCGGCACGATGATCGAGGGGATGGTCACGCAGCGGCGCGAGCGCGGGATCGAGCGCGGGGTGCGCATCCGCTTCGACCGGCCCGCCGGGGAACGCCTCGTCGTTTCCGGCGAGGGCGCGCGGCTGGAACGGGTGTTCGAGAATCTGATCGACAATGCCCTCTCCTTTTCCCCGGACGGCGGGCTGATCGCGATCGCCGCGCGCCCGCTCGACGGCGAGCTGGAGGTGGTGGTGGAGGACGAAGGCCCCGGCGTGCCGGAGGATGCGCGCGAGGCGGTGTTCCGCCGCTTCCAGTCGATTCGTCCGCACAGCGAGGCGTTCGGCCAGCATTCGGGCCTCGGCCTCGCCATCGCGCGAACGATCGTGGAAGGGCATCAGGGGATGATCGAGGTGCAGGACCGCAAGGACCGCCTGAGCGGCGCGCGCTTCGTCGTGCACCTGCCGCTGGCGGATCGCGGCTGACATGCCGGCGCGCGAGACGATCCACGCCACCACCGTCGCGATCGGCGGGCGGGCGGTGTTGCTGATCGGGCCGTCGGGATCGGGCAAGTCCGATCTCGCGCTCCGCCTGATCGATCGCGGCGCGATGCTGGTGTCGGACGACTACACCGATCTGGACGGCGCCGGCGATGCGCTGATCGCCCGTCCGCCGGCGACGATCGCCGGGCGGATCGAGGTGCGCGGGGTAGGCATCGTCGACCTGCCGCACCTGGATCGCGCGCCGGTTTCGCTGGCGGTGCGGCTCGACGCGCGGGTCGAGCGCATGCCGGAGACGGCCACATGCACTCTTGCCGAACGCGTGGTTCCGGCTATCGCGGTCAATCCGTTCGAGGCTTCGGCCCCGATCAAGATCGAGCTTGTGATGCGCCGGATTTCCTCGTGACCCCGCCCCCCGAGATATTGCTCGTCACCGGCATGTCCGGCGCGGGCAAGTCGACCGTGCTCAAGACGCTGGAAGACCTCGGCTGGGAAGTGGTGGACAACCTGCCGCTCTCGCTGCTCGACCGGCTGCTCAACGCCTTGCCGCCCGAAGGAACCGAAGGGATGCAACGCCCGCTGGCGCTCGGCATCGGCGCGCGCACGCGGGATTTCGACGCGGCGCAGGTCGTCGCGCAGGTCGATCGGCTCCGCGCCAAGGGCGGCTATGAGATCGGCACCCTGTTCCTCGATTGCGATTCGGACGAACTGGCCCGGCGCTACGACGAGACGCGCCGCCGCCATCCGCTCGCGCTGGACCGCCCGGCGCGCGACGGGATCGAGCGCGAGCGGGAATTGCTCGCCCCGCTCCGCCGCTGGGCCAACCGGCTGATCGACACCAGCCATTTCAACGCCAATGCGCTGGCGCAGCAGGTGCGCGCAGCCTTCTCCCGCTCCGGGCTGGGCGAGACGATCGTCTCGGTCATGTCGTTCGGCTTCGCGCGCGGGCTGCCGGGCGACGCCGATCTGGTGTTCGACATGCGCTTCCTGCGCAACCCGCATTGGGAGCCGGCGCTGCGCCCCGGCACCGGCCGCGACGAGGATGTCGCCGCCTATATTGCCGCCGATCCGGCCTATGGCGATGCGATGCGGCGGATCGAGGATCTTCTGCTGCTGCTCGTCCCGCGCTATATCGCGGAGGGAAAAGCCTATGTCACGATCGCGTTCGGCTGTACCGGGGGAAGACACCGCTCGGTCCACGTCGCCGAGCGGGTGGCAGAGCGGTTGCTTAATGCCGGATTTTCGCCCACGGTCACGCATCGCGATCTCGCGGCGGCGCCGCAGGATGCGCTTGAGGGACACCCGATAGGGCAATGAACGACCTGAACAAGCAATTGATCGGCCTGGTACTGGTAACGCACGGGCGCCTCGCCGACGAATTCGTCACCGCGATGGAGCATGTCGTCGGCCCCCAGCAGCAGGTCCGCACCGTCGCGATCGGCCCCGACGACGACATGGAGGCGCGGCGCGGAGACATCCGCGATGCGATCGCCGCCGTCGATGCCGGACGCGGCGTGATCGTGCTGACCGACCTGTTCGGCGGCACGCCCTCCAACCTCGCCATCTCGCTGATGGAGCGCGGCCGGGTGGAGGTGATCGCGGGCATCAACCTGCCGATGCTGATCCGGCTCGAATCGGCGCGCAAGGCGATGACGGTGGTCGCCGCCGTCGCCGCCGCGCGCGAGGCGGGGCGCAAATATATCTCGGTCGCGTCGGAAGTGCTGGGCGAGGCCGCTGCGTGACCGTCTCGCGTGAGGTGCAGATCACCAATCGGCGCGGTCTCCACGCCCGCGCCAGCGCGAAGTTCGTGACGCTCGCCTCCGCCCAGCCGCTTCCGGTCAGCGTCGCCAAGGGCTGCTCCAGCGTCACCGGCACCTCGATAATGGGACTGATGATGCTCGGCGCGGCGATGGGCGACACGATCGTCATCAGCGCGGCCGGCGACGCGGCCGAGCAGGTGGTTTCCGCGATGTGCGAGCTGGTCGAGGCCAAGTTCGGCGAGGATTGATGCCCCGCCAGATCACCGCCTTCTCCAACCCGCTGGTGAAGCATGTCCGCGATCTGCGCGACAAGCGCCATCGCCGCGAGTCACGCCAGTTCCTCGCCGAGGGGTTGCGCATCCTCACCGAAGCGCATGAAACCGGGCGCACCCCCCGCCTGCTGTTCTTCGCCGCCGCCAGCGCACGGCATCCGCTGGTCGAACGGCTGGTCGCGGCGGTCGAGGCGGCCGGCGGCGAGGCGATCGAGACGACGCCGGACATCCTCTCGAAGCTCTCCGGCAAGGACAATCCGCAGGCCGTCGTCGGCGTGTTCGATGAGTTCGCCACCCCGCTCGACACGCTCGACCGGAACAGCGCCGGCATCTGGCTGGTCGCGGAACGGCTCCGCGATCCGGGCAATCTCGGCACGATCCTGCGCACCGGGGATGCTGTCGGCGCGGGCGGGCTGATCCTGATCGGCGATTGCGTCGATCCCTTCTCGGTCGAGGCGGTGCGCGCCAGCATGGGAGCGCTGTTCACCGTACCGGTGGTGCGGTGCGACTGGGAGACGTTCCTGACATGGCTGCGCGCCGGGCCCGGCACGTTGGTCGGCCTCAGCCTCCAGACCGAGCACGACTATCGCGCGCCGGCCTATCCCACCCCCACCTTCCTCCTCACCGGCAATGAGGCGCAGGGGCTGCCGGAGGAATATGAGGCCGCCTGCGACCTGCTCGTGAAGCTGCCGATGCTCGGCAAGGCGGACAGCCTCAACGCGGCGGTGGCGACCGCCGTGATGGCCTATCAGGTGCTTGCCAGCCAGCGCGGATAGCCGCTATCGCCATACCGGGTTTTTGAAATGAACGGGATGAGGGCATGAAGCGCTTCGAGGGCACCCAGAGCTATGTCGCGACCGAGGATCTGAAGGTCGCGGTCAATGCCGCCGTCATGCTCCGCCGCCCGCTGCTGGTGAAAGGCGAGCCGGGCACCGGCAAGACCGTCCTCGCCTATGAGATCGCCAAGGCGACCGGCGCGCCGCTGATCGAGTGGAACGTCAAGTCCACCACCAAGGCGCAGCAGGGCCTCTACGAATATGACGCGGTCGCCCGCCTGCGCGACGGCCAGCTCGGCGACAAGCGCGTCCACGACATCTCGAACTACATCCGCAAGGGCAAATTGTGGGAGGCGTTCACCGCGCCGCAGCTTCCCGTCCTGCTGATCGACGAGATCGACAAGGCCGATATCGAGTTCCCCAACGACCTGCTCCAGGAACTCGACCGGATGGAGTTCCACGTTTACGAGACGAAGGAGACGATCCGCGCCGCGGAGCGCCCGATCGTCGTCATCACCTCGAACAACGAGAAGGAGCTGCCCGACGCCTTCTTGCGCCGCTGCTTCTTCCACTATATCAAATTCCCCGACCGCGAGACGATGCAGGCGATCGTCGACGTGCACTTCCCCGGCATCCAGAAGATGCTGGTGAGCAAGGCGATGGATATCTTCTACGAGGTGCGCGAGGTGCCCGGCCTCAAGAAGAAGCCCTCGACCAGCGAATTGCTCGACTGGCTCAAGCTGCTGCTGCATGAGGACATGCCGCTGGACGTGCTCCAGAACCGCGACCCGACCAAGGCCATCCCGCCGCTGCACGGTGCGCTGCTGAAGAACGAGCAGGACGTGATGCTGTTCGAGCGGCTGGCGTTCATGGCAAAAAGGCAGGCCAACCGCCCCTGAGAGCGGCCAAAGCGACGAAGCGAGTCCCTCGCGCGACGATTCGCGCCCGGCGCTAACCGGTTGTTAACCAATAGAAGTAACCATTCCGCCATCAGTGCAAGCTGAGAGAGCGGCGGGTGTTTAGACGATTTTCCTCCGGCCTGATGGGCTTTGCCGTTGCCGCGTCGGCCGTTCCGGCGTCCGCGGCGCTGCTGGACTATGTCGGGCAATGCGTGCCGTTCGCGCGCGCCGCGTCGGGCATCCAGATCTACGGCGACGCCTGGACATGGTGGGATCAGGCGGAGGGCCGCTATCCGCGCGGGCACCAGCCGAAGATCGGCGCGGTCATCGCCTTCGCGAAGCAGGCCCGCCTGCCGCTCGGCCATGTCGCGGTGGTCAGCCGCATCGTGGAGCGGCGCGTGCTGATGCTCACCCACGCCAACTGGTCCCGCATCGACGGCGCGCGCGGCCACACCGAGCAGGACGTGACGCTCTACGACGTGTCGCCGCGCAACGACTGGAGCGAGGTGAAGGTCTGGTATCGCGACTCCCAGGGGCTGGGCGGCACGATCTACAGCGTCAACGGCTTCATCTACGCGCCGGGCCAGCCCTCGCCCGAACTCACCTCGCGCAATCCCGATTATGTTGGCGCGCTGATCGACGCCTATGTCCCGGACGCCGGACGCGCGGCGCGGTAAGTGTCCGCACGGCAAAAAATGTTTCGCTTCCGGCCCGGATTTGCGCGATGAAACCCGGCGCGTTCATCGCACGTTTCGTCGTCATGCCCCATGATCGGGGAAACCGTCGGCGTGACGGGTATGGAGATAGAAGATGATCAAGCATCTCAAGGGTCGCGGCACGATTTTAGCGGCGATCGCCTCGGGCGCGCTGCTTGTCAGCGGGTGCGCGACCGAGACCACTTACCGCCCGGCGACGGGCAAGGGATTCTACCGCACCGGCTATAGCGACCGGCAGATCGAGACGGACCGCTGGCTGGTCACGTTCGCGGGCAACACCGTCACCGATCGCGACACGGTGGAGCGCTACCTGCTCTATCGCGCGGCCGAACTGACGGTCCAGAACGGCTATGACTATTTCGTGATGGTCGATCGCTCGACCGATCGCCAGGCGCAGACCTACTCCACGCCGGGGCCGAGCTTCGGCATGGGCGGCTGGTGGGGGCCGTCGTGGCGCTATTACGGCCGCGGCTTCGGCTGGCGCGCGTGGGACCCGTGGTGGGGCGACCCGTTCTGGGGCGATAACGTCGATGTGCGCACCGTCGATCGTTACGAGGCTTCGGCGGAGATTCTGATGCGCAAGGGCACGCCGGCGCGCGACGAGGTTCGCGCCTTCAACGCGCGCGACGTCATCGACAAGATCGGCCCGAGCGTTGTGATGCCGAAACCCTGATTTTCGGCGACAGGCAAAGAAAGGGCGGCGGATCACCAACGATCCGCCGCCCTTTTGCTTGTCGGGAGCAAGAGCCGGCACGCTGCCCGCCCTCACCTCACCTCATACTGCGCCGTGGCAATGCTTGTATTTGCGCCCCGAGCCGCACGGGCACGGCGCATTGCGGCTCACCACGCCTTTCCAGCTTTCCGGGTCCTCGCCGATCTCGGCGGCGGTGGGTTGCGCGATCTGGAGCGGCGGAAGCTGGCTGGCGACGATGCCGAGCGTGCCCGCGTCGATATCGGCCGAATCGTCCTCGCCCGAGAACGGATCGAAGTGCGTGGTGATGAAGTCAGGCAGCTCCGGCAGTTCGGGCGGCGGCTGCATGCGGAACTGCGCATAGGCAATCGTGCGCGTCACATCCTCGCGGATCGCGTCGAGCATCCGCTGGAACAGCGCGAACGCCTCCTGCTTGTATTCGTTGATCGGCGTCTTCTGCGCATAGGCGCGCAGGTGGACGACCTGCCGCAGCGCGTCGAGCGTCGCGAGATGCTCCTTCCAGTGGTGATCGAGGTTCTGGAGCAGGATCGATTTCTCGATCTGCGTCCAGGTCTCCGGCTCGAGATCGGCCGCCTTGGCCGCGACCATCGCGTCGGCCTCGGCCTGGATGCGTTCGGTCACCAGTTCGGGATCGATCGATTCCTCGGTCAGCCAGTCGTCGATCGCCGGGGTCAGGTTGAGCAGCTCGGCGACGCGCTCCTTCATCCCGGGGACGTTCCATTGCTCGGGATAGGAGTTCGGCGGGCAGGATTCGCCGACGACCGCGTTGACCGTCTCCGCGCGCATGTCCGCCACCACGTCGCCGACCGTCTCGGCATCCATGATGTCCGCGCGCTGCTCGTAGATCACCTTGCGCTGGTCGTTCATCACGTCGTCATATTCGACGACCTGCTTGCGGATGTCGTAGTTGCGCGCCTCGACCTTCTTCTGCGCGGTCTCGATCGCCTTGGTGAGCCACTTGGAGCCGATCGCCTCGCCGTCCTCGATGTTGCTGCGCATCATCCGCGCGAACAACGTGTCCGGCCCGAAGATGCGCAGCAGATCGTCGTCGAGGCTGAGGTAGAAACGGCTGAGGCCCGGATCGCCCTGACGGCCCGAACGGCCGCGAAGCTGGTTGTCGATGCGCCGGCTTTCGTGGCGCTCGGTGCCGAGCACGAACAGGCCGCCGGCCTCCAGCACCCTTTGCTTTTCGGCCGCGATTTCGGCCCTGATCGCCTCGATCGCCGCGTCGCGCTCCGGCCCCTCGGGCATCCCGGCCAGTTCGTCCTCGACACGGAATTCGAGGTTGCCGCCAAGCTGGATGTCGGTGCCGCGACCGGCCATGTTGGTGGCGATCGTCACCGCGCCGAGCCGCCCGGCCTGCGCCACGATATGCGCCTCCTGCTCGTGATAGCGCGCGTTCAGCACCGAATGATCGACGCCCTCCTGATTGAGGAACTCGCTCAGCATCTCGGATTTCTCGATCGAGACGGTGCCGACCAGCACCGGCTGGCCCTTTTGCGCATGCTCGCGGATCTTGCGGGCGATCGCGCGGAACTTGTCGTGGGTGTTCTTGTAGAACTCGTCCTCCTCATCGACGCGCTGCACCGGCAGGTTCGTCGGGATGGTGACGACGTTCATCTTGTAGATGTCGTAGAATTCCGCCGCCTCGGTCGCGGCGGTGCCGGTCATGCCCGAAAGCTTGGGATACATGCGGAAATAATTCTGGAAGGTGATCGAGGCCATCGTCTGGTTTTCCGGCTCGATCGTCACGCCCTCCTTCGCCTCGACCGCCTGGTGCAGGCCGTCCGACCAGCGCCGGCCGTCCATCATGCGGCCGGTGAACTCGTCGATGATGATGACCTTGCCGTCCTTGACGATATAGTCGGTGTCGGCCTTGAACATCACGTTGGCGCGCAGGGACTGGTTCAGGTGGTGGACCACCTGCGTATTCTCGAAATCATAGAGGTTGCTGCCCTTGAGCAGCCCAGCCGCCTCCAGCAGCCGCTCGGCCTTTTCAGTGCCGTCCTCGGTCAGGACGATGCTGCGCTGCTTCTCGTCCTTCTCGTAATCGTCGGGGGTGAGCTGCTTCACCACCGCATCGACGCTGACGTACAGCTCGGACTTGTCGTCGGTCGGGCCGGAGATGATGAGCGGGGTGCGCGCCTCGTCGATCAGGATCGAGTCCACCTCGTCGACGATCGCGAAGCTGAAGGCGCGCTGCACCATCTGGTTGCGCTCATACTTCATGTTGTCGCGCAGGTAATCGAAGCCGAACTCGTTGTTCGTGCCGTAGGTGATGTCGGCGGCATAGGCCGCGCGCCGCTCCTCGTCCGACAGGTTCGGGATGATGACGCCGGTGGTGAGGCCGAGGAAGCGATAGACCCGCCCCATCCAGTCCGCGTCGCGGCTGGCGAGATAGTCGTTGACGGTGACGACGTGAACGCCCGTCCCCGGCAGCGCGTTGAGATAGGTGGCGAGCGTCGCGACCAGGGTCTTGCCCTCGCCGGTGCGCATCTCCGCGATCTCGCCGCGATGGAGCACGATGCCGCCGATCATCTGCACGTCGTAATGGCGCTGGCCCAACACACGCCGCGCCGCCTCGCGCACCGTGGCGAAGGCTTCGGGCAGGAGTTGGTCGAGCGTCTCGCCATTGGCGAGCCGTTCGCGGAACAGCACGGTCTGGTTGGCGAGCGTCGCATCGTCCATCGCCTCAAGCGCCGGCTCGAACGAGGCGATCTTGTTGATGACGGGCTTGAGCGAGCGGACGTAGCGATCGTTGGAGGAACCGAAAAGCGACTTGGCGAAGCCAGCGAACATGGCGGATTTCCTGTAGATACTGGATTGACGCGACGCCGCGGCGAACGCGGCACGCAATTGTTCAGCGGTGAGAGAATGCGAAGGGCAAACGTGCTGCCCGGCGCATCGGGCGCCTTATTCGCGCCGGCGATCCACCCAGGCGGGAATGGCGGAAACCAGATCGGCGGGAACGGACAAGCCGCCCGCGATGGTAGCGAGCGCCGGCAGCGATGCCGCCGGGCGCAGGATCGGCCGCGCCGCAACCACCAGCGGCGCCTGACGCACCGTCTGCTCCTGCGCCACGGCCTGCACCGGCTGTGGCCCCGCGACGCGCGCGCCGACGCCGGTCAGCGCGGACAGCAGGGCGGAAAGGAGCAGCAGCAGGTTCATGCGCGCGAAGACATAGGGACGCCGCCCGCAAACGTCCAACCGTTTTCGCCGGGATCGCCCGTATTGTGTCACTCCGGGATCACCCATTTGACCGGGAGGCGCAGCATACCGGCAACCGCATCGCCCTTCGCATCGCGTGCCGGCTGATAGTGAATCCGCTGAAGCGCGATCCGGCAGGTCGCCTCGTCGAGCGCGCGCGATCCGCTGCTCGTCACGACCTTGCAGCCGGTCGGCGCGCCGGTGGCGTCAATGGCGAGATCGGCCACTGTTCGCCCCTGCTCGCCGCGCCGGAGCGCTTCTGGCGGATAGCTGTTTTCCGTGAAGGCGCCGGTGAGGTCGGCCTGCGCGGGCTTGTTCGCCTTCGCCGGATCGCGCGAGGGGATCGTTCGCGCGGGCTGCTCCGCCGCCGGCCGGGGCTGCTCGATGCCGCGTTTCCAGGCGGCGAAATGCTCGCCCGCCCTGTCCACCCATTGCTGAAGCTGCAGTGCGACGAGAAAGACGATGCCGAGGCCGAGCACCGCGCAGATCAGCGTGACGGCGACGCCGCGCACATCCAGTCCCGCTTCGTCCCGTTCGCGCTTCACCTCATCCTCGCTCACGCTCACCCCTTTTGCCGCGCCGGGCGGGAGTCTATGGCGCGGGCATGTCCACGTCTACCTCCCCGCTCGCCACGCCTTTTCCCGACCTGCCCGCCGTCGCCGGCGCGATGCTGCGCGTCGCCCGCGCGCGCTACAAGCAATGGGACCGCTGCGACCTCACCTTCGTCACGCTCGATGCGGGGACGGCGGTCGCCGGGGTGCTGACGCAATCGAAATGCCCATCGCCGGAAGTGGAATGGTGCCGCAAGGCGCTGGTGCTGGGCAGCGCCCGCGCGCTGGTGGTCAACGCCGGCAACTCGAACGCCTTCACCGGCAATCGCGGGCGCGCGGCGGTGGAGGCAATCGCGGCGCGCGCGGCGGGGCATCTCGGCTGCCAGCCTTCCGACGTGTTCGTCGCCTCGACCGGGGTGATCGGCGTGCCGCTCCCGATCGACAAGGCGGAGGCCGGGCTGGACGCGGCCTTCACCGCCGAGCCGTGCGACTGGCTCGCGGCGGCCGAAGCGATCGGCACCACCGACACCTATCCCAAGGGCGCGATGACCCGCGCGGTGATCGACGGCCGGACAGTCACCCTGGTCGGCATCATCAAGGGATCGGGCATGATCGCGCCGGACATGGCGACGATGCTCGGCTTCATCTTCACCGACGCCGCCGTCGAGCCAACTTTCCTGCAATCCGCGCTGTCGGCGGCGAACGGCCGCACCTTCTCGTGCATCACGGTGGACGGCGACACCTCGACCAGCGACACCGTGCTGGCCTTCGCCACCGGCAAGGCGGGCAACGCCCCGCTCTCCGGCGACGACAGCCCCGGCGCGGACGCCTTCCGCGCGGCGCTCGCCGACTTGTGCCGCCAGCTCGCGATGCTGGTGGTGCGTGACGGCGAGGGCGCGCAAAAGCTGATCGAGATCACCGTGGAGGGCGCAGAGAGCGACGCCAGCGCGCATCGCATCGCCATGTCGATCGCCAACTCCCCCTTGGTCAAGACCGCGATCGCCGGCGAGGACGCCAATTGGGGCCGCGTGGTGATGGCGGTCGGCAAGGCGGGCGAGCCGGCCGAGCGCGATCGCCTCGCGATCCGCTTCGGCGCGACGCAGGTGGCGCGCGAGGGGCTGGCGGTGGAGGGCTATGACGAGGCCCCCATCGCCGCGCATCTCAAGGGCCGCGAGGTGGAGATCGGCGTCGATCTCGGCCTCGGCGACGGCCGCGCGACCGTTTGGACGTGCGATCTGACCCACGGCTATATCTCGATCAACGCCGATTATCGGAGCTGACCATGCTGCGCATCTGGGGCCGTCTCAACTCGCATAACGTCAAGAAGGTGGTATGGCTCGCGGAGGAGCTGGCCCTGCCCTATGAACGGATCGACGTGGGCGGCGCGTTCGGCATGGACGCCGCCTATCTGGCGAAGAATCCCAACCGCCTGATCCCGACGATCGAGGACGGCGATTTCGTGCTGTGGGAATCGAATGCGATCCTCCGCTATCTCGCGGACAGCCATCCGGACGGCGGGCTATGGCCCGGTTCACCACGCGATCGCGCGCTGGCCGATCGCTGGATGGACTGGCAGTTCCTCTATGGCGAGGCGCAAAAGGACGCGTTCCTCAACCTCGTTCGCAAGACTCCGGAGGAGCGCGACGTGGCGGCGGTCGAGCGTTCGAAAGCCGCGTGCGCAAAGATGCTCGCGGTGCTGGAGGAAGCGCTTGCTCGCCAACCGTGGCTGTCCGGCGCGCGTTTCGGCATCGGCGACATACCGATGGGCGTCTATGTCCACACCTGGTTCACGCTGCCGATCGAGCGGCCGGACATGCCGCGTCTCGCCGACTGGTATCGCCGGCTTGGGGAGCGACTCGGCTATGCGAGCCAGGTCGCCATCCCGCTGAGCTGAGCGTCAGCCCAGCTCGCCTTCCAGCCACGCCTTGATCCGGCCCTTCGGCTCGGCGCCGACCTTGGTCGCGGCCGGGTTTCCGCCCTTGAACAGGATCATCGTCGGGATGCCGCGCACGCCGTAACGGCCGGGGGCGTCCGGGTTCTCGTCGATATTGAGCTTGGCGATCGTCACCTGCTCGCCCAGCTCGTCGGAGATTTCCTCCAGGCTCGGACCGATCATCTTGCACGGGCCGCACCATTCCGCCCAGAAATCGACCAGCACCGGCTTGCCGGATGCGATGACGTCGGCGTGGAAGCTCGCGTCGGTGATCTTCTTGGTGGCCATTCGTGAATCTCCTTTGCGGCCAATCTAGGATGCGGCGCGCCCGCACTCAACGGCCATGCGACTAGCTTTGCTCCGCCGCGCGATAGCCGGGCTTGTGCTGCGCGAGCAGCTCGGCGGACAACGGCAGCAGCAGCGGCCCGCCGGTATAGAGCAACGCCGCCTCGATCCGGTGACCGGGGAAGATCACCGCGAGCGCGGCGGCATAGGCCGCCATCTGCCGCAGGTGATAAGGCGGCACCTCGTCCGCGCCGCGCGGCACCTGCCGCCCGGTCTTGAAATCGACGATGCGGACGAGCGTGTCGGTGACGAGCAGCCGGTCCACCGTCCCCGCCACGACCACGCCGTCCGGCAGCACCGCGCTGACCGGCGCTTCGGCCAGTGCGTCCGGCCCGAACAGGGCGGCGTGCGCCGGATCCTCGATCACCCGCAACGCCGCTTCGATGATCGCCGCGCGCTCGGCGACGTCGGAAACCTGCCCGACATCGGCCAGCCAGCGATCGGCGGCGCGCGTGCGATCGCGGGCGGCCACCGCCGGAAGCCGCTCGAACAGTGCATGGATCAGCCGTCCGCGCTCAGCCGCCGCGCGCATCGCCGGGCCGGGCGGCGGATCGGCCACCTCATCTTCACCAAGTGATGACGGCGCAAGCGGGCGCGGCGGGCGCTGCTCCTGCGGGGCAGGCCGGCGCGCCCATTCCGGCACGGCGGATGCCTCGACCGGCTCCACCTGCTTCATGGCGCGCGGTTTCGCGGCGGTCGGCGGGGCGATGCCGGCGAAGGTCCGCGCGCCCTCCCCCGCCACGCCGAGCGAATCGAAGGTGCCGGCGGCAAGACCGTACCAGCTCTCCGGCGGCGGCACGCCCTGCCATTTGGCGCTGAGCGAACCGGCGATCACCAGCCTTTCCTCGGCGCGCGTCGCCGCGACGTAGAACAGCCGCCAATGCTCCTGCCGCTCGCGCAGGTCGGTCGCGGCGACTACCGCGTCGATCTCGCCGGCGCGCTCGTCCTTGCGCGGGCGGAACACCGGGAGCGGCGCGGCGAGATCGGGCGGCGTCCACATCAGCGCCGAACGCATCGCCGCGTCCGGGTCGGCGGTGGCGTCGGCGAGGATCACTAACGGCGCCTGTAACCCTTTCGCGCCATGCGCCGTCATCACGCGCACCGCGTCGCGCGGCTGGGCAGCATCGCGCACGATCTCCACCTCGCCGCGATCGAACCAGTCGAGGAAGCGTTGCAACGAGGGCGTCGCGCTGGTCTCGAAATCGAGCGCGGCGGACAGCAGTTCCTCGATCGGATCGCGCGCCTCCTCGCCGAGCCGCTCGAGCAGCCTCCGCCGTCCGTCGAGCGCGCCCGACAGCAATTCCTCCAGGAACTGATAGGGCGTGGTGAAATCCGCCCGCGCCAGCATCGCGTCGAGCGGCGCGAGCAGATCGCGATACCGCGCCGACAGATGCCGCCACAGGCTCCCGGAGCGCGGCACGGCGCGGTCGAGCAATTCCTCCTGCGTCCAGCCGATCAGCGGCGAGACGAGCAGGCTGGCAAGGCTGAGATCGTCGTCGGGCTGGAGCACGAAGCGGATCGCCGCGAGCAGGTCCTGTACCGCCAGCGGCGCGTTGAGCCGCAGGCGATCGACCCCCGCCACCGGCACGCCCTCGGCATAGAGCCGCGCGACAAGCAATTGCGCCAGCTCGCCGCGCCGCTTGACGAGGATCATCACGTCCTCCGGGCGCAGCGCGCGGCCCTTGCTCTCCAGCATCAGCCCCTGATCGAGCCACGCGCGTACCTGCCGGGCGATGCGGGCGGCATTCTCGCGCACCGCATCGTCGATCCATTGCTCCTCGCCGTCGTCGCCCTCGCCCGCCCCGGCGCAGATCGGCGGCCATAGCTCGACCACGCCCGGCCCCGGCACCTCGCTGGCGTGCGGCGGCACCGCCTCCGCCATGCCCAGCGCCTCATGCCCGATCAGCCCGATCGCCGCGTCGACGAACTCCAGCACCGGCCGCGTCGAGCGGAACGAGGCCACCAGCGAGAGCTTCTCGAACGCCAGCCCGCGCTCCTCGTCGGCCATGAAGTCCTCGCCGCGCACTTCTTCCGCCCGGCCGGCGAAATAGTGCTCGGCCGCAACGAAATTGATCGGATCGGTGCCCTGGAAGCCGAAGATCGCCTGCTTGTGATCGCCGACGGTGAACAGGGTGCGTGTCGAAGGCGCATGGACACCGCGCCCGACGAAATATTCGTCCACCAGCGCGCGCACGATCCGCCACTGGCTCGCATTGGTGTCCTGCGCCTCGTCGATCAGCACATGCTCGGTGATCTGGTCGAGCTTGAAGCGCACCCATTCGCCGATCCCCGGCTGGTCGAACAGATCGACCGTCGCGGCGATCAGGTCGTCGAAATCGACCGCCCCCGCCCGCCGCTTCGCCGCCGCATAGCCGCGCGCATAGTCCCGCCCCACCGTCAGCGCGTCGGCGAGCAGGTCGGCGAAGGCGGCGCGCACGCGCAGCGACAACAGCTCCGCGCATTGCCCGTGCAGCCGCATCGCGAGATCGGCATAGACCGGGTCCTGCGGCGCCTGCCCCTTGCCGAACGAACGCGGATCGCCGTCCGCCTTGGCCCAGATGTTGTGAAGGTCATCCAGCGCCGCCGCGCGCTGCTCCGCGCCGAGCGCGAGCCACGTCGCGACCGCCTCCGCCCGCGCGACGCCGTTCTTCGTCCCCCATGCGCGGTTGAGCGCGGCGATCGTCTCCAGCGCGCGCCGGTCGATCGCATCGTCGCCGCAGGCCGCGCGGATCGTCTCCTCGACATCGCCCCCCGGTAGCCCGAGCGCGCGCCGCATATGGGGGCCGATTCCGCTCGGCAGCCCCTCCAGCGCCCGTCCGGCGCGCGCGCAATCGCGCAGGAAGCCTTCCGCTTTCTCCTCGCCCAGCCGCACGGAGAGCGCGCCAATCGTCGCCGCCGGACCGCTCCGTCCCTCGCGCTCGGCATCGACCAGGAGGTCGGCGAGCGCCTGCCGCATCAGCAGCGCCTCCTCGCGCGGCTCGATCGGGCGGAAGCCGGGCACCAGCCCCGCCTCCGCCGGGAAAGCGGCAAGCAATCCCTGGCAGAAGCCGTGGATCGTCTGGATGCGCAGCCCCCCGCCCGGCGCGTCGAGCACCTTGGCGAACAACGTGCGGGCGCGCGCGACGCGCTGCGGCGTCGGCTCCTCGCCCAGCGCGATCAGGTCCTTCGCCAGCACCGTCTCCGGCGCACGCACCCACGCCGCGAGCCGCTGGCTGACGCGCGCCGCCATCTCCGCCGCACCCGCCTTGGTGAAGGTGAGGCACAGGATCGCCCCCGGTTCCACCCCGCGCAGCAGCAGGCGGAAAACGCGCGCGGCGAGCACCTGCGTCTTCCCCGTGCCGGCCGAGGCGGAAAGCCAGACATGGCTGTCCGGCCGGCTCGCGGTGCGCTGCTCACCGCGCAGCGGTGGCAAGGGGACGAGCGCGTCAGCGGTCACGGCCGTACCATTCGTCGCGTCGCATCAACTGGTCGTAATCGGCGTAAGGCGCGTATTCGGGATGGAGCTTGGCGACGAACGGTTCGTCCCCGGTGAGCCATTGCTCCGCCGCCGCCGTGAACGTCCGGCGCGCACGCTCGACGAACTCGCCGGTCAAGATCCGCCCGTTCTTCCCCGCCGGGTCAACCGGGCTGGTGACTTGCCCGAACTCGTCGCGATATTTGGCCAGAGACCAATATTCGAACCCGCCCGCGGTCCCCGAAATCCCCTCGAACCCGCCGGCCTCCGCGATCGCGCCGAGCAGCCCGAGCTGCATCGAGAAGCCCTCCCGCACCGCGAGCGGCGACGGCGCCTTGCCGGTCTTGTAATCGACGATAACGAGGCTGCCGTCCGCCGCTCGGTCGATACGATCGAACTTGCCGGAAAGCCTCACGCCCGCAATCTCCGCCGCGCCCTTCTCCTCGACGCGCAGCACGTTGCGGCCCTCGGCGCGCTGCTGCGCGAGCCGGTTCGCGATCCAGTCGATCGCCGCGATCAGCCGGGGCTGCCACAGCGCGCGCAGCAAGGGATGCGCCGCCGGATCGTCGAGCATCGCCAGCGCGCGCGGGCGCAGCTTCTCGATCGCGCAACCATCCTCGCGCGCCCATCTCTCCAGCACCTCGTGCACCGCCGTTCCGCGCCACGCGGCGGTAGGATCGGCATCGACCGGATCGAGCGCGGCGAGCCGCAGGATGCGCTGGGCGTAGAAGGCGAAGGGATCGGCATTCAGGCGATCGACCTGCGTCACCGAGATCTCGCGCGGTCGCAGTTCCTTCGCCGGCGACGGCGCGGGGCGCGAGGCAGGCCGATGCGCCGCGGGCCGGTCGAGCGCCTCGACCCAACCTTCCAGATCGTGCGCGCGGGCGAAATCCTTCCCCGCCATCGCCTCCAGCCGCAGCCAGAAGCGCGAGGCGAGCGTCGGCGAGCGGCTGTCGCGCCGCGCGCGGGTCAGCAACACCTCCGGCGCGCCCAGCCCCTGCCCGAAATCATGTGCGGCGACGCCGATCCGCCGCTCCAGCCCCGGCAGGCCGAGCGCGGCGCGAATGCGCGGGGCGAGCCACGGGTCCGGCGCGGGCGTGCCCGGCCATACGCCCTCGTTCAGCCCGCCGAGGATCATCAGGTCGGCGCTCTGCAACCGAGCCTCGATCAGGCCGTAGATGGCGAGGCGCGGATGGCCCCCCTGCGCCGGCCGCACCGCCACCTCGTCCATCAGCAGCCGGATCAGCGGCGCGAGATCATCGAGCGACACCGCGCGCGGCCCCGCTTCCGCTTCGGCTTCCAGTTCCGCGAGCAGGTCCGCCGCCGCGCGTCCGGCGGGGCCGCGCCACGCCTCGTCGCCAGCCAACGCCTGCGCCGCCTCGCGAAGCGCCGCGATGCGCCCCGCGAACGGGCGGTCCGACGCGCCCAGTTCCGCCGCGATCGGCGCGAGCAGGTCGCGCGTCTCGCTCCACCAGCGATCCTCGCCCATTCGCGCGTCGATGCCGGATAGCCCCGGTGCGGGACGCGGTCCGCGCAGCGCGCGATCGAGCCGCCGCACCCCGTCGAGCCACGCCGCCCGCTGATCCCCGGCGCGCACCAGTGGATGCTTGAGCAGGGTGAGCAAGGCGAGCGGCGCGAAATCCTGCGCGGCCGCCTCCGCGATCGCGCTCAGCAATGTCCCCGGCGGGAGGATCGAGAGCGGCCGCCCGGCGGTGTCATCGATCCCGATGTTCCAGCGTTTGCAATGCGCCGCCACCCGCCGCGCCAGCGCGCGATCCGGCGTGACGAGCGCCGCCGTCCGCCCTTCCGTTTCCAGCGCGCCGCGCAGCGCCAGCGCGATCGCCTGCGCCTCGCCGGCCGGATTGGCGAACTCCGCCGCGCGCACGCCCGTCAGCCGCCGGTCCGCAGCCGCCAGACCGGTCCATTTGCCGGTGAAGTCCGCCGGTGCGAGCGCGTTGGCGATCGCCCGCCCGCGCGCCGCCGAAGCATCGAAATCGCTGCCGTCGCGCCACGTCGTCACCTCGCCGCGCGCGACGCCGATGCGTTCGAGCAGCAGCTTGAGATGGAATTGCGGATGCACCTCGATCGCGCGCCGCCGCTCGTCCTCCGGGTGCGGGCCGAGCGCCTCCCATTCCTCCTCCGGCATCGCGGTATCGACGCCGGCCAGCACCACCATGCCCTTTGGCAGAAAGGCGATGCTACGTAGCAGCCGCGCGACGGCGGGCGCGGAATCGGTGATGCCGGCCGCGCAGACGAACCCGGCCGGCGGAGTCTCGCTCCACCGCCCGGCAAGCCGCGACAGCAGCCGCGCGCGCCGCTCGGCAAGGTCGATCCGCCCGAGCCGCGCCAGCTCGCCCGGCCAACGATCGAGCACCACGCGGAACGAGGCGAGCGCGCGCTGCCAATGTTCCGACAGTTCCGGCCCGAGGTCCAGCTCCGCCAGCCGCGACGGCGGCACCTCCTCGACGATGAGCTGGTCGAGCGTCCGCGCCAGCTCCCCGGCCAGCCGCACCGCCTCCGCCGCGTCGAGATCGCCGCGCTCCTCCTGCACCAGCCGCGACAGGATCATCCGCCGTGCGAGCGGGGCGATGGCGGGCGGCACCGGCGCCGCATCGTCGGCCGGATCGAGCGCGGCGCCGATCGCTTCGCCCAGATCGTCCGCGCCGATCGCCACCAGCCGGGGCAGCACCAACCCCCCGCCCGACGCGCGCACGAACGCCTCGGTGATCGCTATCTTCGCGCGGTTGTTCGGCAGCAGCACCAAGCCGCGCGCCAGCCCGAGCGGCTCGCCGCCATGCCGTCGCATCAACCCCGCGACCAGCGCGTCGGCGAAGGCCCGGTGCGCCGGGATGGTGTAGATCCGTGGCCGCCGGCCTTCAGCCATCGGCGAGCAGCGCCTCGGTCCGTTTGATCGCGCCGGGGGTGCCGACATCGAACCACAGCCCCTGATGCACCACGCCATAGGCGCGTCCGGCCTCGATCGCGCGATCCCAGAACAGGTTGGTGGAAAACGGCCCCTCCGGCCAGTCCCGGATCAGGCGCGGGTGCATGATCTGCACGCCGGTCCACACGAACGGCGCGACCTGCCCGCGTCCGCGCCGCCCGACGATCCGCCCATCGGGCGCGAGGCGGAAATCGCCCTGTCCGCGATGGTTGTGCGCGCGGGCATAGGGCACCATCAGCAGCAGCGCGTCCATCGCCGCATCGTCCCACCGCGAGGCGAGCAGCCTGATCGCGTCGCTCGGCCCGTCGATCCACAGATTGTCGCTGTTGACGTAGAGGAACGGCTCGTCGCCCAGCAGGTTGCGCGCCTGCACCAGCCCACCGCCGGTCTCCATCAGCTGCCCGCGCTCATCGGAGACGATGATCTCGATCCCCTTCACGCGATGGAGCAGATGCGCCTCCAGCGCGTCGGCGAGGTAATGGACGTTGACGACCGCGCGCTCCACCCCGGCCGCCTTCAACCGGTCGAACACATGATCGATCAGCGCCTTGCCCGCCACCTCGATCAGCGGCTTGGGCCGCGTCGCGGTGAGCGGGCGCATCCGCTTGCCGAGGCCGGCGGCCATCACCATCGCGGTCTTCGGCACCTTGCCGCCGGGGTTGGGGCGGATCGCCCTGGGTCGGGTCATCGTCCTGCCAGCACCATCGGGTCGCCGCGCAATTCGGGCGGGATATTCTCGTCGAACCACGCCGCGACCGGGCCGAGCGCCGGATAGGTCAGATCGCGCTCCAGATAGGCCCAGACGCGCGGGCACAGCGCCGGGTAGCGCGGCTTGCCGTCGCGCTTCCACAGCCGGGTGAAGATGCCGACGATCTTCGCGTTCCGCTGCGCGCCCAGCACATGATAGGCATCGAGGAACGCCTCGCCCTCGCCAGTCGCGGCGCGGTAGCGGACGAGCATCGCCTCCTCGATCGACGGCTCCACGTCGCGCCGCGCATCCTGCAACAGCGAAACGAGATCATAGGCGGCATGCCCCGCCAGCGCGTCCTGGAAATCGAGCAGCCCCAGCCCGGCCGGGATCAGCATCAGATTCTCGACGTGATAGTCGCGCAGCACCGTCACCGCCCGTTCGGGGATCGCGCGCGCCAGCACCTTGTCCCACGCCGCGCGATAGCCGTCGGCATCCACTTCCAGCCCGATCGCGGGGCAGTACCATTCGACCAGCAGCCCCGCCTCGCGCTGCAACTCGGCGAGGTCATAGGGCCGCAACCCCGCCATCGCCTCGTGCCCGCGCAGCGCGACCAAAACATCGATCGCCTCGCCATAGAGCCGCATCGCCGCGTCGGGATCGCTTTCGATCGCCTCGCGCATCCGCGCGTCTCCGAAATCCTCGATTAGCACGAGACCCGCCACCTCGTCCGCCGCGTGGATTACCGGTGCGAAGAAGCCGCGCTCGCCCAGCCAGCGCGCGATCGCGATGAACGGGCGCGGGTCCTCGTGCGGCGGCGGCGCGTCCATCAGCACGCCGCGCCGCTCGCCGAGGCGCACCCGGAAATAGCGTCGGAAGGAGGCATCGCCCGCCAGCGGCGAAATCTCCGCCCCCGCCCAGCCGTTCGCGGCGAGGAAGGCGGCTGCGCCGGCGGGGGGAATCATGTCGGTCGCCATCGCCGCTCCCAAGCCGGGGGCGCGGCCCAAGTCAACCCGCGCGCGCCGTCCGGCAATATCTCCAGCCTGAGCCGCAACGCATCGGGCCAGGCGTACGGCCCGGCGCGCTCCGGCCATTCGATCAGCAGCGCGGAATCATGACGCGCCTCGTCCAGCCCCAGCTCCTCCATCTCGCCCGGATCGTCGATGCGGTAGAGATCGACGTGCAGTACCGGCAGCCGCACCTCGGGCGGTGCATAAGGCTGGACGATCGCGAAGCTCGGCGACGGCGCTTCCCCCGCCAGCCCCAGCGCGGCGAGCAGCCCGCGCGCGATGCTCGTCTTGCCCGCCCCGAGCGGGCCGTCGAGCGTCACCACGTCGCCCGGCGCCAGCACGGCGGCGAGCGACGCGCCAACCGCCTCGGTCGCCGCCGGATCGGCCAGCCGGATCATCGCCGCGGCAGTTCCACCGTGACCAGCGTGCCCTCGCCCGGCTCGCTGAGCAACTCGATCGTGCCGCGATGCGCCTCGACGAACTGCCTGGCGAGCGGCAGGCCGAGATCGAGCGCGCGCTCCCCGCCGCTGGCGATGCCCGGCCGGGGAAAGCGGTCGAAGGCATGGGCCATGGCTTCCGCGTCCATCCCCGGCCCGTCGTCCGACACCACGATCCGCGCCGCGCCGGCATTGCCGTCCGCGTGAAGCAACACCCGGCCGTCCTTCCCGGCCGCGCCGATTGCGTGGCGCAGCAGATGCTCGATCACCTCGCGAATACGCCGTGCGTCGCCGGTGATCCGGCCGATCGAATGGCTGATCTCCACAACGTAATCGATCCCGTCCTTCCTGGCCTGCGGCGCGAGGCGATCCGCCGCCGCGCGTGCGATCGCGGCGAGGTCGATATCGTCCCGCTCCAGCGCCTCGCCCTCGTCCGCCGCCTGCGTCAGATCGAGCACGTCGTCGATCATCACGCCCAGCCGCTCGACCGATTCGAGGATCGCCTCGACATAGGCGTCGGCCTGTTTCGTGAGCTTGCCGGCATAGCCGCCGTGCAGCATCTCCGCGAAGCCGCTGATCGAGGTGAGCGGCGTGCGCAATTCGTAGCTCATGCTGGCGACGAAGGCGGTCTTGGTGCGGTCGGCCTTCTCCAGCGCCTCGGTGCGCTCGCGCAGCGCCTGCTCGATGCGGCGGCTGTCGGTGATGTCGAGCATCGTGAACAGCGCATTGCCGTCCGGCAACGGCACCGCCGCGAACTCGAAATGCCGCCCGTCCGCGAGATCGACCCGCCCGCTGCGGGTCTGCCGCTCGACGGTGGCGGCGCGGACCAGTTCGTTGATGAACCGCGCCTGCCCCGGATTGGCGAGCTTCGCGGCGACCTTCTCCGCCACCGCGTCGACGCGCGGATGGCCGCTGAGGAATTCCTCCTCCAGCCCCCAAAGGGCGCGGAAGCGGTTGTTCCACAATTGCAACTTGCCGTTGGTGGCGAAGACGCCCAGCGCTTCGAACAGGTTGTCGAAGGTGGCGGTGCGCACGCGCAGCAGGGTGTCGCGCGCGGAGGCAAGCTGCACCTGCTCCGTCCGGTCCTCGAAGATCAACAGCAGGCCGCCATCCGGCAGTGGCTGAACCAGCACGCGGATATGCGCGCCATCGGGCAGCAGCCACGTCTCCTCGAACGCGCCGTCCTGCGTGAACCAGTCGCGCCGTTCCGCCTTCCAGCCGGGGAAGTCGCGCACTTCGGGTACGCGATTCGCCTCGCGCATCCGCTCCAGCACGCGATCGAACTCGGGGCGGTCGGCGAGCCATTCGCTGCGCATCGCGAACATGCGGCGGAACGGCTGGTTGCAGAAAGCGAGCGCGCGATCGCGCCCGAATTGCGCCACCCCGGCCGAAAGCCGGTCGAGCAGCGCGCGCTGCGCTTCGGCGAAGCGCCGCTCGCGTGCATGGGCCTGCTCCAGATCCTCGATGTCGATCGCATAGCCGGCGACGCCCCCGCTCGGCAGCGGGATATCATGGAGCCTGAGCGAGCGCCGCTCGCCGCCGATCGTCGCGGGCAGCACGCGCTCTTGCGGCCGTCCCAGCTCGCGCGCTGCCACGGCGCCGCCGAGCGGCCCGCCCTGCCCGGAGCCTTCGACCAGCTCCAGTCCGCGCGCCACCACGTCCGCCGCGTCCGCCGCCTCGACCGCCGCGACATAGGCGGTATTGGCCATCGCCAGCTTCAGGTCCGGCCCGCGATACCACATCGGCAGCGGCGCGGTCTCGATCAGGCTGGTCAGCGCCTCGAACGCGTCCTGCAACTCGTCCTTCTGCGCGGTGAGTTGCGCGATCTCGCGCTGGCTGTCGGTGGCGTCGAACACCCAGACGACGACCGCGCCGCCCATCTCCTGCGGCCCGCGCTCGCCGCGCCACAGCAGCGTCCGCGACGATCCGGGGAGCGTCATCGCCCGCGCGAAGCCCCGACCGGCGCGTTGCGCGGCGGCGATATCGCTCTTGAGCGCGGCGATCGTCTCCGCCGGCAACACGCCCGCAAGCTCGTCGATCCGCCCCGGCAACCCCTCGACGCCCAGCCAGCCCGCAACGGTAGCGTTCAGCTCGAGCCGCCCGTCGCCATAAGCGATGATCGGCGATGCCGGCGCCGTGCGCAGCAGCGCCTCGTAACGCGCATTGACCGCGCCCGTGGCCCGCGCCCCGGCCGTCGCGCGCAATCCGGCGAATAGCAGCCACGCGCCGGCGAACAGCAGCAGCGCGACGGCCGCACCAACGGCCAGCGCGGCGGCGGTCGAAATCTCGATCATGCCGGGGGCACCCGCCCTTCGTGGATCGTCATGCCGGGGGTGATAGGCAGAGTTCGGGCATGAAAAAAGGGGGCCGCGACCGCGACCCCCTCGTTTCGGGCATTATTCCCGATCAGTAACGATAATGATCGGGCTTGAACGGCCCCTCGACCTTCACGCCGATATAGTCCGCCTGCTTCTGGCTGAGCTTGCTGAGCTTCACGCCCAGCTTCTCGAGGTGCAGCGCCGCAACCTTCTCGTCGAGGTGCTTCGGCAGGACGTAGACCTTGTTCTCATACTCGCCGCTCTTGGTCCAAAGCTCGATCTGCGCGAGCGTCTGGTTGGTGAAGGACGAGGACATGACGAACGAGGGATGGCCGGTGGCGCAGCCGAGGTTCACGAGGCGGCCCTTGGCGAGCACGATGATCTGCTTGCCGTCCGGGAATTTCACGAGATCGGTGCCCGGCTTCACCTCGGTCCACTCGTAGTTCGAAAGCGCGGCGATCTGGATCTCGCTGTCGAAGTGGCCGATATTGCAGACGATCGCCATCGGCTTCATCGCCTTCATGTGATCGGCGGTGATGACGTCGGCGTTGCCGGTGGCGGTGCAGAAGATGTCGGCGCGCTTCACCGCCTCCTCCATCGTCACCACTTCATAGCCCTCCATCGCCGCCTGGAGCGCGCAGATCGGGTCGATCTCGGTGACGAGCACGCGCGCGCCGCCATTGCGCAGCGACGCGGCCGAGCCCTTGCCCACGTCGCCGAAGCCCGCGACGCAGGCGACCTTGCCGGCCAGCATCACGTCGGTCGCGCGGCGGATCGCATCAACGAGCGATTCCTTGCAGCCATAGAGGTTGTCGAACTTCGACTTGGTGACCGAATCGTTCACGTTGATCGCCGGGAACGGCAGTTCGCCCTTCTTGGCGATCTCGTAGAGCCGGTGGACGCCGGTGGTGGTTTCCTCCGAAACGCCCTTCAGGTTCTTCACCGTCTCGGTGAGATAGCCCGGTTTCTTCGCGATGAACGCCTTGAGCGCGCGCTGGAACTCCACTTCCTCGGCATTTTCCGGCTCGCCGAACTGCTCGCCGCGCTCCAGCTTCGCACCCCACAGCGCGAACATCGTGGCGTCGCCGCCGTCGTCGAGGATGATGTTGGCGGTCTTCCCGTTGCCGTCATCCCAGTCGAAGATCGAGCCGACATAATCCCAATATTCGGCAAGGCTCTCGCCCTTCACCGCGAACACCGGGATACCGGCGGCTGCGATGGCGGCGGCGGCATGGTCCTGCGTCGAGAAGATGTTGCAGGTCGCCCAGCGCACGTCGGCGCCCAGCGCAACGAGCGTCTCGATCAGCACCGCCGTCTGGATCGTCATGTGCAGCGATCCGGTGATGCGCGCGCCCTTCAGCGGCCGAGACGCGCCGAATTCCTCGCGCAGCGCCATCAGCCCGGGCATCTCCGTCTCGGCGATCTCGATTTCCTTGCGGCCGAAATCGGCGAGCGCGATATCCTTGATGACGTAATCAGTGGTCGGGCGATCGAGAACGGTTGCCACGTTAATTCTCCGGGAAATACTGGATCACGCGCCCATAAGCGCCAATGCGGTCAGATGCAAATATAAAGATATCTTTATATCGAACGCGCGATTGACTCGCGAGCCGCCGTACTGCCACTTCCGGTTGTGAAATCACGCCGGGGGGCAACAGGATGAAAAGGGGTTCGCGCCGGTTCGGCGCTACGGTGGCGGCGCTGGGCCTGTTCGCCGCGCAGACGGCATCGGCGACGCAGGCGCCGCCCGCCGCCGATCCGGCGGAGAAGCAGGGTTCGCTCTACCTGCAATGCGACGGCCAGCCGAACAACATGTCCGGTGGCGAGCGGGCCGCGCGAGTGCTGGGCGCGATCGCGCTCGTCGGCCTGCTCGCGCCGCAGCCCGAAAGTCCCGATGCCTCGAAGCGGAAATTCGGCGCGGAGGGCGTCGCGGCCTGCACCTCGCTGATCGACGGCGACAAGAAGGAAACCAATGCGAAGCGCCGCGCGCATCTGATCCTCGCCCGCGCGCTCCACCGGATCGAGGCGAAGGATTATGACGCCGCTCTTGCCGACGCCGCACTGGCGCGCCGCGAAATGGCGGAGAGCGGGCTTTCCGCCGATCCCTATTACGCCCGCTCGCAGGGTCGCGCGCCCGACCTGATCGAGGCCGCCGCGCTCTATCGCATGGGCAAACCCGCGCAGGCCGAGGAAGCCGCGTTGCGCGGCATGGAGAACGTCCGGCACAATCTGTTCGGCCTGGTCATGGTGCCAGGCTATATGCTCGCCACCCGCACCGGCTCGGAGGCGGAACTGCACTATCTGGGCTGGCGCTCGCGCGCTTCGGCGCCGACGCTGCGCTTCGAGGCGGCGCGGTTGGAGGAGTTCGGCCGATTTGCCGATGCCGCGCGCGCCTATGACGGGTTGATCGACTACAACCGCGTCAACACGCCGAAGAACATCCTCTCGATCAGGCTGGCCGAAGCGGCGGTCGCGCACGCGCTGGCGGGCCACGCGGACGTTGCGGCGGAGCGGGCCAGGGACGCGCAGGCCAATTTCGACCAGCGCAAGGCGGACGGCAAGCCCGAGGGCGACGACGCCGCCTTCGTCGAGGTGATGGACCTGTACGGCATCGTCCATCTCGCCGATTCGGGCGACGTGAAGGGCGCGCGGCGGCTGTTCGCGGCGCGCTCGCAATGGGTCGCCGCATCGTTCGGCGCCGTCGTCGAGGTCACGCGGCGTCTGCGGGCGGGCGCGGCGGCGGATGAACTGATCGGCGGGCTCGGCAAGGACGTCGATCAGCTATGGGCCGATCGCGACGCGAAGCTGCGCGCGGCCACGCTCGCCAAGGACAGCGACAACAAGACGTTGTTCGGCCTGATCCCCGCCGCCGATCAGGCGGGTGAATATGAAGCGCTGAGCAAGACGATCTGGCGCACCGACAAATCGAAGCTGCTGATCGTCCCCAAGAAGCCGCCGGAGAACGGCAGCAAGTTCGAGGTGCTGATCGGCTATGCCCCGCTCATGCCGTCGATCGACGGCTATGCCCTGCACGCCGCGCTGCTCGCCAAGGCGCGCGGGAAACAAGGCTTCATCATCACGCCGATCGTGCAGAACGGGCTGATCGCCGCGCTGTTCATCACCGGCGACCGCGGCGCGCCGGGGCTGCCCGAGGGAATTTTCAATGATGCGGAGACGGTGATCGCCGATCTCTCGCCGGTCATCCCCGCGCCGGAAACGCTCGAAGCCCGGCGCAAGGCGGCGACAGCCAGCGGGAGCAAGTGACGCGCCTCAGGCCGTCCCCGCTTCCCCGACCAGGAGGCGCGGGTTGATCCCCGCGCCGGCGAAGGCGCGCTCCCAACGTTCGTCGGCGGCCGCGTCGAACAGCAGCGCATCGTCCGCCGGCGTGTTGAACCAGCCATGCCGCGTCATCTCGCCGTCGAGCTGGCCCGGTCCCCAGCCGGCATAGCCCAACGCGACCAGCCAGCGCGCCGGCCCCCGGCCTTCCGCGATCGCGCGCAGCGCATCCAGCGTCGCCGACAGGGCCCAGCGCCCGGCGACGTCGATCGTGTCCGCCCCGCCCCAGTCGCGGCTGTGCAGCACGAAGCCGCGCCGCGTCTCCACCGGGCCGCCGCGATGGACCGGAACGTCGGGCGCGGCGCCGGGATCGATATCCACCTGCCGCAGCATGTCGTGGAGCGTCAGCCCGTCGAACGCCGCGCCGATATCGATCCCCATCGCGCCTTCCGCGTCATGCGCGCAGATCGCGATCACCGCCTGATCGAAGCGCGGATCGCCGATTCCCGGCATCGCCAGCAGGAACTGGCCGGCAAGAAAGGTCGCGGACTCCATTCGGCACAGCATAGCCGCCGCGTGCCGCGCAGGCCACGCTTGAAAATCCCGCCCGTCCTTGCGACCTAGCCCCCGACCGCATTCGCGCGGCGACAGGAGATTCCACGATGACGATCAGCGTCGGCGACAAGCTGCCCAAGACCACCCTCGTCAAGGCGACCGCCAACGGCCCCGAGGCGGTGGACAGCGAGGATTATTTCAAGGGCCGCCGCGTGGCGCTGTTCGCAGTGCCCGGTGCCTTCACGCCGACCTGCTCGGCCAAGCACCTGCCCGGCTTCGTCGACAAGGAAACCGAGCTTAAGGGCAAGGGCATCGACGAGGTCGCCTGCACCGCCGTCAACGATCCGTTCGTGATGGGCGCCTGGGCCAAGTCCGCCGACGCGGACGGCATCACCATGCTGGCGGACGGCAACGGCGATTTCGCCGAGGCGATCGGCCTGACGATGGACGGCTCCAAGTTCGGCCTCGGCAAGCGCAGCCAGCGCTATTCGATGGTCGTCAACGACGGCGTGGTCGAGCAACTCAACGTAGAGGCGCCCGGCGAGTTCAAGGTGAGCACCGCCGAGCATATGCTCGCCAGCATCTGATGCCATCCGTGCTCCCGCTCCGGCGGGAGCACGAACGCCGGTTCTAGCGCATGATCGTCATCGTCGCGATCAGGCCGGGCGCATTGTCCCCCAGCGTCAGAATGCCGCCGTGCAGATGCGCCACCGCCGCGACCAGGGACAGGCCCAGCCCCGCGCCGCCCTCATGCCGCGCCGCATCGAGCCGGCCGAAGCGCTTCAGCGCATCCTCGCGCGCCTCGGGCGGGATGCCCGGCCCGCGATCCGCGACGCTGATCTCCACCTCGCGCGCGTCGGCGACCGCCGACAGCGTGACCGCCCCCGCGCCATATTTCAGCGCATTGTCGACCAGATTGGCGAGCGCCTGCCCAAGCATCTCGCGGTTGGCGTTGATCGTGACCGGCGCCGGCGGCGCTTCCACCGCGATGCTCATCCCGCGATCCTCGGCCAGCGGACCGAACATGTCGGCCAAATCCTCCAGCATCGCGCCGATCTCCACCTCGCCGAACGCCTCGCGGCCCAGCCCGGCCTCGGCGCGGGTGATGCGCAGCGCGGTGTCGAGCATCGCCAGCAGCCGCTCGCCCTCATCCATCGCGCGCAGGATCGTGGTGCGGCCCGCCTCGTCGGGCGCGGCGGCAAGCGCACGCTCCAGCGTCGCGCGAAGCCGGGTGAGCGGCGCGCGCAGGTCGTGCGCCAGCCCGTCGGTCGCGAGCTTCAACTCCCCGACCAGCACGGCGATCCGGTCGAGCATCGCGTTGATCGCCTGCGCCAGCGCCTCGAACGCATCGTTGCCGCCGCCCAATGGCACGCGCCGGGTGAGGTCGCCGGCCGCCACCGCGTCGGCGGTCGCCACGGTGCGGCCGAGCCGGCGCTCGATCATCCGCGCGGCGATCAGCCCGGCCAGTCCGGCGAAGATCAGCGCCACCGCCATCGCCAGCAGCATCGCCTCCTCCATCGCACGGGCGAAGCGCAGCTCGCTCTCGATGACATGGCCGGTGAGCAGCCGGCTTCCGTCCGGCAGGCGGGTGGCGATGACGCGCATCCGCTCCGAAAGGTCGCGGTCGATGCGGAAGATCTCGATCGTCGTCGCCCCGCCGTCCGCCGTCACGGTCGGCGGCCAGTCCGCGACATTGCCGGCGAGGAACTGTCCATCGCGATCGACCAGCAGCAGCACGAGCTGCGGCCCGCGCGCGCGGATCAGGCGGGAGACCTCCGCCTGCATCGCCGCCGTCCCGCCGCGCCGGTAGATCGCGACCAGCCCGTGCCGGACCTGCTCCGCCCCCTGGCCTGCCGCGGCGGTGATCTGTCCGCGCGTGATCTCGCGCACCGTGCCGACGGTGATCGCCGCCCCGGCGAGTTGCAACCCGAACACCAGCGCCGCGAAGCGCAGCGTGGTGGAGCGGAGCAGGTGCAGCCTTATCGCTCGACGCCCAGCTTGTAGCCCGCGCCACGCACCGTATGCAGCAGCGGCCGTGCGAAGCCCTCGTCGATCTTCTTGCGCAGCCGGCTGATGTGCACGTCGGTGACGTTGGTACCGGGATCGAAATGATAATCCCACACGCCTTCGAGCAGCATGGTGCGCGTCACCACCTGATCGACATGGCGCAGCAGATATTCGAGCAGCCGGAACTCGCGCGGCTGAAGGTCCACCGGCTTGCCCGCGCGCTTCACGCGATGGGCGAGCAGGTCCATCTCCAGATCGTCGCACACCAGCTTGGTCTCCGGCGCCGCGCCGCCCGCCTGCCCGCGCCGCACCAGCAGCCGCACGCGCGCCAGCAACTCGGCGAAGACGAACGGTTTGGTGAGGTAATCGTCCGAGCCTGAGGTTAGGCCGGCGACGCGATCCTCCGGCGTGCTCATCGCGGAGAGGATCAGCACCGGCGTGGTCACGCCCGCCGCGCGGATCGCGGCCAGCGCAGCCATCCCGTCCAGTCTCGGCAGCATCCGGTCCAGGACGATGCAGTCGTATCCGCCGTCGGTCGCCTGGAACAGGCCGTCGCGCCCGTTGTCCACGCGATCGACGACGAAGCCCGCCTCGCTCAGCCCATTGGAGATGTAATCGGCGGTCGAATCATCGTCTTCGACCAAAAGGATCTTGCTCAAGATGCGCCTCCCGGCGCCTCCCTTAGCAAGGTCAGGGTGAAGACGTCACCATTGCGTTGCACCTTCAGCACGGCGGGCGCGCGCCGCGCCTCGGCCGCGCGAAGCGTGGCGAGCGTCACCTCGGCATGGCCGTCGATCGCTTCCACCGTATCGCCCACCTTCAGCCCGGCCGTCGCCTCCGCCCCGCCGGTACGCAGGCTGGTGACGACCAGCGCGTGATGCCGGACATGGCTCACCGGAGAATAGGTCGCGCCGCCCACTGCGCCGCGCGGCGCGGCCGTGTGGGGCACGTTGTCCGCGAGCAGCCCGAACGCACCCGCGCCGACCGCCGCCGCGCCAACCGCCGCCCAGCCCGCCATGCGCAGCCCGTTCATCGCCGGTCGCCCGGGCAACGATCGATCCGACGAAGATGAGAAACTCGCGGCATGGTGCATATCCGCCAGCGACCATGCGGCAGCCGCCCTTGAAGCCGCGTGGGCGCACCATGACAAATCCGTCATGGACCGAATCGGCCCGAAACCGCGCGCAGCCGTCCCTGCCGGGGACGGGCTTCATATCGCTGCGTGAAAATTGGTCGGGGCGACAGGATTCGAACCTGCGACCCCCACACCCCCAGTGTGATGCGCTACCAGGCTGCGCTACGCCCCGACCGGAGGGGCGCCTCTACGCGCCCCCTGCCTGCAACGCAAGCGGCCTTAGATCAGCTTGCGCCAATGCGTCCCGTCCCACGCGTCGACCGACATTTCCTGCGGGGAATGGAGGCGCAACGAGCGGCCGAACGCCTTCTGGTGCTCCGCCGCGCCATGCATCGCCAGCGCCTCCACGCTCGCCCAGCGCTCGGCGACGCGGATCAGGTCGGGATCGGCGGCGTCGAAGGCGAAGCAATAATCATCGCACCCCGCCTCCGCGCGTGACGCCGCCGCATGATCTGCGAGTAATTTCGCCGCCTTCACGCCCTCGCCCGCCGCCAGCCGGATCGTGCCCATCACCAGAATCGTCATTCCTCTCTCCTTCGTCCGCCACCGCTTCGGCACCGCTTCTGTTGCGCCGATTTCGTTACGATGATAGCGCGCCACGCTTCCGTGCGGGTTTTTCGCCCGCCGAACAATCACGAACGGGAAAAATGCTCATTTCTCCAGCTTACGCCCAGGTGGCCGGCGGCGCCGCGCAGCAAGGCGGGATGGCCGGATTCCTCGGCCTCGCGCCGTTGTTCCTGGTCTTCATCGTTTTCTATTTCCTGATGATCCGCCCGCAGCAGCGCCGGATGAAGACGCTTCAGAACGCCGTCTCGGCGGTGAAGAAGGGCGATTCGGTCGTCACCGCCGGCGGCCTGATGGGCAAGGTGACGAAGGTCGAGGACGCGGTGGTCGAGGTGGAGATCGCCCCGAACACCCGCGTCCGCGTGGTCAAGGCGACGCTGGCGGAAGTCACCCCGCTCGGCGGCAAGCCGGCGAACGACTGACATGCTGGACTTCCCGCGCTGGAAGGTTCTGTCGATCTGGGCGCTGCTCGCGGTGCTGGTGGCGCTTGCCATCCCCAGCCTGCTGCCGCAGCGCATCACCGATCAATGGGGCCACATCCCGCACCCGCGCATCAACCTCGGGCTGGATCTCGCCGGCGGCAGCTACCTGCTGCTCGAGGCGGACGTGAACGATCTCCAGTCGAGCCGGCTGGAGCAGATGCGCGAGCAGGTGCAGACGGAGATGCGCCGCCAGAATCCGCGCATCGAGATCGGCGACATCTCGACGCGCGACGGCAAGCTCACCTTCATGCTGCGCGATCCGACGCAGGTCGACGCCGCGCGCGAGCGGCTGCTGTCGATCACCGGCGGCGGCGCGGGGATGACCGGCCAGCGCGAATGGGACATCCAGGTGGTGGACACCAGCCGGTTCGTCCTCACCCCCACGGCCGCCGGGCTGAATCAGGCGGTCGATCGCGCGATGGGCGACGCGACCGAGGTGGTCCGCCGCCGCATCGACGAGCTCGGCACGCGTGAGCCGACGATCATCCGCCAGGGCAGCAGCCGCATCGTCGTGCAGGTGCCGGGCCTGCAGAACCCGCAGGCGCTGAAGGACCTGCTCGGCAAGACCGCCAAGCTGGAATTCAAGCTGGTCGACACGACCGCCACGCCGGATCAGCTCCGCAACAAGCAGGCGCCGATCGGCAGCCAGATCCTGCCCTATCCGAACAATCCCGCCGGCATCCCGTTCATCGCCGTCAAGCGATCGGCGATCATCACCGGCGACATGCTGACCGACGCGCGGCAGGAATTCTCGCAGCAGACCAACGAGCCGCAGGTCGCGATCACCTTCGACAGCCAGGGCGGTCGCCGCTTCGCCAAGGTGACGCAGGAGAACGTCAACAAGCCGTTCGCGATCATCCTCGACAACTCGGTGATCTCGGCGCCTAATATCAACGAGCCGATCATGGGCGGCCGGGCTTCGATCTCCGGCAGCTTCACGGTGGACAGCGCCAACCAGCTCGCCATCGCGCTGCGCTCGGGCAAGCTGCCGGTGGCGTTGAAGGTGGTGGAGGAATCGACCGTCGGCCCCGATCTCGGCGCGGATTCGATCCGGGCCGGCATCCTCGCCTCCGCCGTGGCGGTGGCGCTGGTCGTGGCCTTCATGTTCGTCACCTACGGCCGGTTCGGCGTCTATGCGAACCTCGCCGTCATCATCAACGTGTTCGTCATCGTCGGCGTGCTGGCGCTCATCAACGGCACGCTGACGCTGCCGGGCATCGCCGGCTTCGTGCTGACGATCGGCACGGCGGTGGACGCCAACGTGCTCATCAACGAGCGCATCCGCGAGGAGCGGCATCGCGGACGGTCGATCGTCCAGTCCGTCGAGCTGGGCTACAAGGAGGCGAGCCGCACGATCTTCGAGGCGAACATGACCCACGCCATTTCCGGCGTTATCATGTTCGTGCTGGGTTCGGGGCCGGTGAAGGGCTTCGCGGTGGTGCTGCTGATCGGCATCGTCACCTCGGTGTTCACCGCTGTCACCTTCACCCGGATGCTGGTGGCTGGCTGGCTGCGCCGCGCCAAGCCCAAGACGATCAATATCTGAAGGCGAGCGCTAGACCATGAAACTCCTGAAGCTCGTTCCCGACGATACGAACATCGATTTCGTCCGGCTGCGCAAGATGGCCTTCGCGCTGACGCTGCTGCTGAGCCTGCTCTGCGTGGGGCTTACCTTCGCGCGCGGCCTCAACTTCGGCGTCGATTTCGAAGGCGGCCTGATGATCGAGGAGAAGTTCGCCGCGGCGCCCGATCTCGATCACGTCCGCAAGGTGGTGGATTCGCTCGGCGTGGGCGACGCCTCGCTCCAGCAGTTCGGCGATCCGAAGACGATCACCGTCCGCCTGCCGGTGCAGCAGGGCGCCGACGAGGGCGCAACCAACGCCGTCGTCAAGAAGGTGGAGGCGGCGCTCGCGCAGAACTTCCCCGGCGCGACGTTCAGCCGCTATTCCACCGTTTCCGGCAAGGTTTCGGGCGAGCTGATCCGCAACGGCGTGCTGGCGGTGGTGCTGGCGATCCTCGGCATCGGCCTGTTCGCGATCTTCCGCTTCGAATGGCAGTTCGGTATCTCGACGGTGGTGGCGATCGTCCACGATCTGCTGATGACGCTCGGCTTCTTCGCGCTGACGCAGTTCGAGTTCGATCTCAACATCGTCGCGGCGGTGCTGACGATCATCGGCTATTCGATCAACGACAAGATCGTCATCGACGACCGCATCCGCGAGAACATGCGCCGCTATCGCAAGATGGACATGCGCGAGATCATCAACCTGTCGGTCAACGAGACGCTGCCGCGCACGGTGATGACCTCCGTGACGATCCTGCTGGCGCTGTTCGCGCTGCTGTTCCTCGGCGGCCATGTGCTGCGCGGCTTCACGGCGGCAATGATCCTCGGCATCGTAGTCGGCACCTATTCGTCGATCTACGTGTCGTCGTCGCTGCTCATCACGCTGGGCCTGCGCGCCGAGCCGCCTGCGCAGCGCGAGGACCGGGCCGAGCGCATCGGCCCGCGCGAAGGGTAAGGCCGGGGGGTGAAACTGGAGCGTACCCGCGATCCCGCTGGTCCGATCGTCAAGGGGATCGGCCCGGCGGGGTTCCGCACCGACGACGGCACCTTCCCCGCGCTGCTGATGACGGTGGATTCGGTCGCGCTCTGGTCCCCGCCGCCGCTCGCCGATCTCGTGCCCGACGATCTCGCGCCGCTGGTCGCCGCCCGGCCGGAGTTCATCCTGCTCGGCACCGGCAGCGACCTTTCCCGCCCGCCGCGCGCGCTGGTCGCATGGCTGGAGGAACGCGGCATCGGCATCGAGCCGATGGACAGCCGCGCCGCCGCTCGCGCTTGGGGCGTATTGCGCGGTGAGGGGCGGCAGATCGCTGCCGCGCTCTACCCCCTCGCCTGACGCGCCGCGACCAGCCCGGCGAGGTGGTCATACAATGCCGCCGTATTCGCCTCCCAAGTGAAGCCCAGCGCGTGCGCCCGCGCGGCCTCCGCCGGGGGCGGCGCGGCGAGCAATTCCCCAATCGCCGCCGCGAATGCGCCGGCTTCGCGCGGCACGATCCGTCCGGCTTCCGGCGCGGTGACCACCTCCTCCGCGCCGCCCGCAGGCGTGATGACGATCGGCGTCCCGCAGGCGAGCGCCTCGACCCACGCATTTGCCAACCCTTCGGAGGATGACGCGAGCGCCATCACGTCCGCCGCCGCGATCAACGCGGGCAGTTCGCCATGCGGCACCGATCCGAGCAACCGCACCCGCTCGCCCAGCCCCAGGCGCGCGATCCGCGCCTCCAGCACCGGCCGCGCCTCTCCCTCGCCCGCGATCAGCAATGTCACGCCGTCGAGCCGCGCCACAGCGTCGATCACCACGTCATGTCCCTTGCGCGCGATCAGCGCCCCGATCGACACGACCAGCGGCCCGCTCACCCCAAGCGCCGCCTTCGCCGCCATGCGGTCGACCGGCACGAACCGCGCGAGATCCACCCCGGTGTGATGCACCCGTATCTTCTCCGCCGGGATGCCGATCGCGGCCGTATCTTCCCGCATCGCGCGGGAAACCGCGAGGAGACCGTCCGCCGCCTTCCCCGCCTCGATCACTTGCGCGGCGGTCGCGCGGGCGCGGCCCCAGTGATGGATGTCCGCCCCCCGCGCCTTGATCGACACCGGCAGATCGAGTGCCCATCCAAGTCCGACGGCCGCCGGACCATCCGGGAAGAAGAATGACGCATCGATCACGTCGAACGCCTGCCCGGCGATCGCGCGCCATGCGGCACGCTGCATAGCCGCGACATGATAGCGCCCCCCGGTGCCCGGCAGCACGGTGAAGCGCGGGCGCAGCACCTCCACGCCCTTCCACACCTCCCGTTCCGGCAGGTCGGCGAAGGCGCGGTAGTGTTTGTGTCGTGACAGCGGCCACGGCGGCACGCCCAGCGGCGCCATCACCGTCAGCGCGACATCGGGATGCGCGGCGAGACCCAGCGTCTGCCGCTCCACGAACACCCCGAAATTGGGACGCGAGGCATCGGGGAACAGCGAGGAAAGGGTCAGCACGCGCAGCATTGCGCAACGGCTTAACCGAACCCGGTTAAGAGCGGGTAGCGCATTGCCGCACCCGGACTATGATCGCGCTGGCCAAGGGGGGAGCCATCATGCCCAATCAGTCCGCGCGCATTGTCGTCCTGACAGTCCTCGCCGTGCTGTATTGGCTGGCGATCAGCCATTCCACACAGGCGAAAGAGCCGTGGGACGCAGCCTCTTACTGGACGGCGGCCTATCCCGGTTCCCTGCTTCTTTCGGGCGCGGCCGGCGTGGCTTTTCCGAAACGGGGGTGGCTGGCCGGCGTGATCGTCACCTTCGCGCAGCTTCCGGTGCTGTGGATCGGTAATGGAATCGGATCGATGTGGGTGTTCGGCATCATCCTGCTCGCCATACTGGCGCTTCCCGCCGCAGCGGTTGCGTCGCTCGCCAGCCGGTTCACCGCCCGCGCTCAATAGGCCCGCGCCACCGCGAACTCCACCGCCTCGACCATCGCCTCCTTGGCCTTGCTCGCGGCGAACGGGCCGAGCGCGTCGATCGCGCGCTGGCCATAGTGGCGCGCGCGGGCCAGCGTGTCGTCCACCGCGCGCGTGGCGCGGACCAGTTCGACCGCGTGGGCAAAGTCGGCGTCGCTGTCGCGGCGCCCCTCCACCGCGTCCTTCCAGAACTTGCGATCCGCCTCGTCGCCGCGCGCATAGGCGAGAATCACCGGCAGCGTCATCTTGCCCTCGCGGAAATCGTCCCCCGCGTCCTTGCCCATCGTGCCGGCGTCGGAAATATAATCGATCGCGTCGTCGACTAGCTGGAAGGCGATGCCGAGATTGCGGCCGTAAGCATCGAGCGCCGCCTCTTCCGCCTCGGGCCGTTCCGCCACCACCGCCGCGATGCGGCAGGCGGCGGCGAACAGCGCGGCCGTCTTGGCGTTGATGATCTCCAGATAGCGATCCTCGCCCAGATCGATCCGCCGCGCGGCGGTGAGCTGGTTCACCTCGCCCTCCGCGATCACCGCGCTGGCATTGGACAGGATCTTCAACACCTTGAGACTGCCGTCCTCCACCATCAGCTCGAAGCTGCGGCTGAACAGGAAATCGCCGACCAGCACGCTGGCCGGATTGCCCCAGATCAGGTTGGCGGTGCGCTTGCCGCGCCTGAGGTCCGATCCGTCGACCACATCGTCGTGCAGCAGCGTCGCGGTGTGGATGAACTCCACCGCCGCCGCCAGCCGGTGATGCCGCGTGCCCATATAGCCGAGCAGCCGCGCGCTCGCGAGCGTCAGCATCGGTCGCATCCGTTTGCCGCCGCCGGCGATGAGATGACCGGCAAGCTCCGGGATCAGCGGAATCTGCGACTGCATCCGGTCGAGGATCGCCGCGTTGACGAGGTTCATGTCCCCCGTGACCAGCTCGATCATCGGTTCGAGGGAGGGGGCCCGGTCGGCCAGACGGTGGATGGTGGCGCTCATCTGATGTGCGGCTCTAGGCGACGGGGATGAAAACGCAATAAGCCTGATCTTGCGCATGGGCCGGGCGACCCCCAAAAGGCTCGCGATTGAAGGATTCGGGGGGCGAGATGCCGGACGACGTGCTGAAGGGTTACCGCAAGAGCATCGACAATATCGATGCGGCGCTCGTCTGCCTGCTAGCCGAACGCTTCAAGATCACGCAGGCGGTGGGGCGGCACAAGGCCACCGCCGGCCTGCCCCCCGCCGATCCCGGCCGCGAGGAAGCGCAGATCGCCCGCCTCCGCAGCCTCGCCGAGGAGGCGGAACTGGACCCGGAGTTCAGCGAGAAGTTCCTGCGCTTCATCATCGACGAGGTGATCCGCCACCACGAGCGGCTGCGGGGATAAGCCTTACCCCACCGCGCGGTCGCGGCCGGCCCAATAGTGCGCGCGCAATTCGCGCCGCAACACCTTGCCCGAGGGGTTGCGCGGCAGCGCCTCGACGAAATCGACCGACTTGGGCGCCTTGTACGCCGCGATCCGCGATCTCGCCCACGCGATCACCGCCTCCGCCGTCGCACCCTCGCCTTCCGGCACGATCAGCGCCTTGACCGCCTCGCCCCATTTGTCGTCGGGCACGCCGATCACCGCCACGTCCGCCACGCCGGGGCAGCCCGCGATGGCATTCTCCACCTCGGCCGGATAGACGTTCTCCCCGCCGGAGACGATCATGTCCTTGATCCGGTCGTGGACGAAGAAATAGCCGTCCGCATCCATATAGCCCGCGTCGCCGGTGTGCAGCCAGCCGCCGGCCAGCGTCTCGGCGGTCGCCTCGTCGCGGTTCCAATAGCCTTTCATCACGATGTCACCGCGGATCACGATCTCGCCGATCCCGCCCGACGGCAGCGGCTCGCCATCCGCGCCGATGATCGCCATCTCCACCCCCGGCCACGGCTTGCCGCACGACTTGAGCAGCCCGCCCGCGCGATGCGCCTCGGGCGACAGATAGGAGCCGGAGCCGGCGGATTCGGTCATGCCGTAGAACTGGATGAAATCGCAGCCGAACACCGCCTGCGCCTTCGCCAGCGTATCTTCGGAGATCGGCGACGCGCCATAGGAGATGTTCCGCAATTCCGGGAAGCTGACACCCGCGATCCGCGGCGACTGGAGCAGCATCTGGATGATCGCCGGCGCGAGGAAGGCGTAGCTCACCTTCTCCTCGACCATCGTCGCGATCGCATCCGCCGGCACGAAATCCTTGACCAGCACGGTGCGGCAGCCCTGCGCCAGCCCGGAAAAGCCGAGGTTCGTACCCGCGACATGGAACAAGGGCATGACGATCATCATCGTCCGCCCCGCCTCATAAGCGAAGCCATCGACCTGCTCGGCCATCTCCATGAAGCGGCGATAGTTGCGGTTGGTGAGCACCACGCCCTTCGGCCGCCCGGTGGTGCCGCTGGTGTAGAGCTGAAGCACATCGTCGTCGAGTTCGGGCCGCCCGGCCGGCTCATGCCCCTCGCCGCGTGCCAGCCACGCTTCGAACGGGACGAAACCGGGATGCTCGCCGTAGAGCGCGATGAGATGCGGACGGCGCTCCATGCCCGCCACCGCTTCCAGCGCGCCGTCGAAGAAATCCTCGCCGACGAACAGATGCGTGGGCGCGCCGTCGGAAAGGATGAAGGCGATCTCCGGCACGGAGAGCCGCCAGTTGACCGGCATCGGGCAGGCGCGCGCACGGCCCGCTCCGAAGAACAACGGGAACCAGCGCGGATGGTTCTTGGTCAATACCGCGATTCGCTGCCCCGGCTTCGCGCCGTCGGCGGTCAGCGCGCGTGCCACCGCCGCAGTCTGCGCCTCGAGCGCCGCGAAGGTGATCGTCTGCCCTTCGAACAGCAATGCCGTCTCATCGCCGCGTACCTTCGCCTGCGCGGCCGGAATGTCCGACAGGCACTGAATGGCTTCGAGATCGATCATCCTGTTCCTCTCCCAACGATCGCCGCTTTACTTAGCATACGAACGATTTTTCTCAACCCGCGCTTTTGCGCCCCCACGCGCCGGTGATCGCGGGGCGGATCACCAGACTGTTCAGGTCCACCACGATGTGCGCCGCGATCGCCAACCACAAGGCCCCGCTTGCCAGATAGAGCACGGCGAACGCCACGCCCATTGCCCCGGTCGCGATCACGCCGGCCTTGCCCTGATAGCGGTGCGCGGCGGCGAACAGCAACGCGGAGAGGATGAAGCCGGCCAGTGCGCTGCCCGTGGCGAGCGCGACGAGCAGCGGCAGCGCGAGGCGGAAGAACAGTTCTTCCGCCACCCCGGCGACGAGCGACAGCAGCACACCCCAGCCGAGATCGCCACGCGCTTGCGGCAGGATCCAGCCAAGCTCGCCGAACATCGGCCCGCGCCTGCCCCGCCAGCGCCAGTGGATGAAGGCGAAGCCCGCGCCGAGCGCGCTCCCGCCGATCGCACCGAGCAGCAAGGTCCAGCCGTCGCCGGGCGCGACCCAGCCAGCGATGCCCAGCGCCTCGGCCAGCCGCGCGAAGCTTTCCGGCATCCGCCACAAGGCGCGCCACTCGCCCGCCAGCGCCAGCGCGAGCAGCGCCGGCGCGGCGAAACCGCCGAGCTGTCGCACGGTCACCGCGCGATAGGCGCCCGCGCGGCCATGTCCGAAATCGAGCGCCAGCCGCCGCCGCACATACCAGCTCGCCGCCAGCAGCGCGGCGAGCAGCAGCGCCGCCGTCATCTCACCGCTCGATGCGATGCTCGCCCTTCACCCAGCGCACCGTGCCGGACGAGGCGCGCATCACCACGCTCTCGGTGGTCATGCGGTCGCCCCGGCGCTTGACGCCTTCGAGCAGCGAGCCGTCGGTCACGCCGGTCGCCGCGAAGATGCAGTCGCCCTTGGCGAGATCCTTGAGGTCGTACTGGCGGTCGAGATCGGTGATGCCCCATTTGCGCGCGCGCGCGCGCTCGTCCTCGTTGCGGAACAAGAGGCGGCCCTTGAACTGCCCCCCGACGCAGCGCAGCGCGGCGCAGGCCAGCACGCCCTCCGGCGCACCGCCCGATCCCATATAGACGTCGATCGTCGTGTCCGGGTCGGTGGTGGCGATCACGCCGGCCACGTCGCCGTCGCCGATCAGCACCACGCCGCATCCGATCGCGCGCAGCTCCGCGATCAGTTTCTCGTGGCGCGGGCGATCGAGCACGCAGGCCATGATCTCGTTGGGCGACACGCCCTTGGCCGCCGCGATCGCCTGGATGTTCTCGGTCGGCGTCTTGTCGAGATCGAGGATGCCGGCCGGATAGCCCGGCCCGATCGCCAGCTTGTCCATATAGACGTCAGGCGCGTTGAGCAGGCCGCCGGCCTCGGCGATCGCCAGCACGGCGAGGCTGTTCGGGCCGGACTTGGCGCAGATCGTGGTGCCCTCCAGCGGATCGAGCGCGATGTCGATCTTCGGGCCGTTGCCGGTGCCGACCTTCTCGCCGATGAACAGCATCGGCGCCTCGTCGCGCTCGCCCTCGCCGATTACGACGGTGCCGTCCATGTCGAGGCTGTTGAGCGCCTCGCGCATCGCCTCGACGGCGGCGGCGTCGGCGGCTTTCTCGTCGCCACGCCCGACGAGCGTGGACGCGCCGATCGCGGCGGCTTCGGTGACGCGCACCATCTCGAGCACCAGGACGCGGTCGAGGATATGGCTGGCTGTGGGCATTGAATTCCTCTCAGGATTTTGCAGCGGCGATAGGAGCGGGATGCGTCATTGTCGAGACAGCGAATAGTGAAACGGCCACGGAGTCGCGCAAGCATTCCCGGCGGAAGAGCGGCTCCGCCCCTGCATCCGGTTTCGCTTGTCATCGGCGGCGCATCGGTCTTCCGCCGACACCGAAACGACAGGAAGAAGGTGTTCTTCCGCTACATCGTTCACAGAATGAACAACCTCTGGAGAAGATCGTGCCAGATGCTAGGAAGTCCTAATATTATCCGTATGGATTTTGGCATGACCACCGTGGTTGAAATAGGAAAGAGGAACACGAACGCGTCTGGCCAATGGTGGGAGCGTCGAGCATTCGCGACCATGGCGGCCATTCTGGTCTGTGTTCCGTTGCTATGGCCTGCCGTACCGCCGCTCACCGATGTTCCCGGCCATATCGGCCGTTACAGGGTGATGCTTGACGGCTCCACGCTCCCCTTATCCCAATGGTATCATTTTCATTGGAGATTGATCGGAAATCTCGGCGTGGATCTGATCGTCGCCGCGCTTGCTCCGGGGCTTGGGCTGGAGCCGGCCGTGAAACTCGTCACCATTGCGATCCCCGCGATCGGTGTCGTCGGCGCACTCTGGCTATCGCGAGAGGTCCATGGTCGGATCAGTCCCGCCGCGCCCTTTGCGCTTCCACTGTTTTACAACCAGGCTTTTCATACCGGTTTTCTCAATTTCTCGCTCGCCATGGGATTGTCTCTCTCGGCTTTGGCCCTGTGGTTGCGATTGGGCAGGTTGCAACGACTGCGATTGCGGGCGGCAATATTCGTCCCCTTGTCGGTGATGCTGTGGGCGATCCATATATTCGGTTGGGCGGTACTCGGACTCGTCGCCTTTGCGGCAGGCCTGGCCGAGCGAGGCCATCCAGTGCGTGCCGCGCTCGCCTGCCTGCCCCTGATCGCGCCCGTGCCGCTGATATTATTCGGCGGCGTAGGTGGCGGCGGCGCCACACATGATTTTTTCAACATTTATGAGAAGCTGACGTGGTTCATGATGATATTCCGCGATCGCTGGATGATCTGGGATGTCTTGTCTTTCGCGGTGCTGCTCGCTCTTTTTTGCACCGTTCTTCACCCCCGACAGATGGAGACGGCGGAGACGTTACGGAACGGCGCGCTTGCGCTGTTCGCCGCTTTCATGATCCTTCCCTACTGGCTCTTTGGCTCGGCGCTCGCGGATACCCGTCTTGCTGCCTACGCGATGATGTTCGCGGCGCTTTCACTGCGGCCGAAACCTACAATGAACAGACGCATGGCGGGATTGTATGCGATAGTCGGCCTGGCATTTTTCGTCGCGCGGATCGCGGGCAACACTGTCAGCCTCGCCGCGCTGGACGACCGGTTCACGCAGGAACTTGCGGCGGTCGATCATTTGCCCGCGGGTTCTCGGGTCGCGTCGCTGGTTTCGGTAAGTTGCGATCCGATATGGAAAAGCGCGCGACTCGATCATATCGGCGGCCTCGCGCTCGCGCGCCGTCGCGTCTTTTCAGACGAGCAATGGCGTAATGTCGGCGCGCCGCTAATGACGATCAACTATCCGGCCGCGCGCCCATTTGAGGCCGATCCATCGCAACTCATGCGCTGCCCCGATCATCGAACGCTCGCGCGGGTAATCTCGTCGATACCCCGCGATGCGTTCGACTATCTCTGGCTAATCGATCTCCCCTTCATGCCGCCGCCCACCATCACCGGCATGACGTCCATCTGGCACCATGAACGTAGCGCTCTTTATCGGATCGAGGGTCCTCTGCCGCCGAAGCGACCGCCATTGCGCTAACGATATACCGAGGAGCCGCCGCCGCCGTGCTCAATCGCGCAGCAGTTCGTTGATGCTCGTCTTGGAGCGCGTCTGCGCGTCCACGCGCTTGACGATCACCGCGCAATAAAGCCCGAGATTGCCGCCGGTCGAGCCGGGCACCACCACCGAATAGGGCGGCACTTCGCCACGGAACACCTCGCCGGTCGCGCGGTCGATGATCTTGGTGGAGGCGCCGAGATAGACCCCCATCGACAGTACCGCGCCCTCGCCGACGCGCACGCCCTCCGCCACCTCGGAACGCGCGCCGATGAACGCGCCGTCGCCGATGATGACGGGATCGGCCTGCAACGGCTCCAGCACGCCGCCGATGCCCGCGCCGCCGGAAAGGTGGACGTTCTTCCCGATCTGCGCGCAGCTCCCCACGGTCGCCCAGGTATCGACCATCGTGCCCTCGCCGACATAGGCCCCGATATTGACGAAGCTCGGCATCAGCACCGCGCCCTTGCCGACGAACGCGCCACGCCGCACCACGCTGCCCGGCACCGCGCGGAAGCCGGCGTCGCGGAACTCGCCCTCGGTCCAGCCGGAGAATTTCGACGGCACCTTGTCGAACCAGTGGCCCGCGCCCGGCCCGTTGTCGATCAGCGTGTTGTCGTTGAGGCGGAACGACAGCAGCACCGCCTTCTTCAGCCACTGGTTGACGCGCCAGCCGCCGTTGCCATCCGGCTCCGCCACGCGCGCCGCACCGGAATCGAGCAGGGCCAGCGCGCGATCCACCGCGATCCGCACCTCGCCGCCGGTGGAAAGGCCGATCTCCGCGCGGTTTTCCCAGGCGGCGTCGATCGTCTGTTCAAGCTCGGTGTTGCTCATAGGATTCCTTCAAGCCAGTGCGTCAGGTCGTGGGTCGTATGATCGATGAAGCTGCGGTCGCTGTCCGCCGCCTGCTCCGATCCGTTGTCGACCCACACGGTCGTCATGCCGATCGCCTTGGCGGGCGCGAGGTTGCGCGCCATGTCGTCGGCGAACAAGGATTGCGCCGGATCGATCCCGAACGCCGCGCACAGCCCGGCATAGGCCGAGGGCGCCGGCTTCGGCATCAGCGCCATCGCGTGGATGTCGTGGATCGCCTCGAAGCTCGCGCCCAGCCCCAGCCGGTCGAGCACGCGGCGGGCGTAAGGCGCATCGCCGTTGGTGAAGACGATCTTGCGCCCCGGCAGCTTCGCGATGGCGGCGGCAAGCGGCAAATTCTGTTCCAGCACGTCCATCTCGATATCGTGGACGAAATCGAGATAATGGTGCGGATCGATCTTATGCTCCTTCATCAGCCCAGCGAGCGTGGTGCCGTGGCCGAGGAAATAAGCCTTCTGGATGCGGTGCGCTTCCTGCAGGTCGGTGCCGAGCAGATCGGCGACATAGGCTGTCATCTTCACATCGATCCGCGCGAACAGGTCCGCGCTCGCCGGATAGAGCGTGTTGTCCAGATCGAAGATCCAGTTGCGGATCGGGGCGAGCATCGGCGGCATCGCGGCGGGCTTTAGGGGGGTGGCACAGGAGCGGCAAGCCGAACCTTGCCCGAAGCGAAGGGAGGTTGCGGATCGCAACCCGTCACGCCACATCCCGGCGCATGACCGCCTATTCCCTGCTCGATCTCGTCCCCGTGGTGGAAGGGGGGACCGTCGCCCGCTCACTCGCCAACGCCGCCGATCTCGCGCGCCATGCCGAGCTTCACGGCTACCACCGCTATTGGGTGGCGGAGCATCACGGCATGCCCGGCATCGCCTCCGCCGCGACCGCCGTGGTGCTCGCGCATGTCGGGCAGGCGACCGCCACGATCCGCATCGGCGCGGGCGGGATCATGCTACCGAACCACGCGCCGCTCCAGATCGCGGAGCAGTTCGGCACGCTCGACGCGCTGTTCCCCGGCCGCATCGACCTGGGCCTCGGCCGCGCGCCCGGCTCCGACCAGCGCGTCGCCCGCGCGCTGCGCCGCACGCTGGACACCGACCCCAACGCTTTCCCCAACGATGTCGTGGAATTGCAGAGCTATTTCGCCGACGACGGCCGTACCGGCATCAGTGCAACCCCCGGCGCGGGGGCGAAACCGGAGCTGTGGATTCTCGGCTCCAGCCTGTTCGGGGCGCAACTCGCGGCGATCCTCGGCCTGCCCTATGCCTTCGCCTCGCATTTCGCGCCGGATGCGCTCGATCAGGCGCTGGAGACCTATCGCCGCCAGTTCCGCCCTTCGGCGCAGCTCGAAAAGCCCTATGCGATGGCCGGCTTCAACGTCTTCGCCGCCGACACGCATGAAGAGGCCGAATATATCGCCAGCTCGCAGCAGCAGGCGTTCGTCGCGCTGCGCACCGGCAACCCGCGCCAGCTCCCACCGCCGATCGAGGGCTATCGCGCCGGCCTGCCCCCGCAGCACGCCGCGATCCTCGATCATGTGCTGCAATGCACCGCGATCGGCACGCGCGACGAGGTGGCGAGCGGCCTCGCCGCCTTCGTCAGGCGGACCGGCGTGGACGAGGTGATGCTGACGAGCATGATCCACGACCATGAGGCGCGCAAACGCTCGCTGGCGATCGCGGCGGAGGCGATGCGGGCGCTGGCGCCGGCCTAGGCCGCCGCGCGCAGCACACGGGATCGGCCCGCCGCCTTCGCCGCGTAGAGTGCCTGATCGGCGCGCTTGATCACCGTCTCCAGCGTCTCACCGCGACGCTGATCGGCCACGCCGCAGCTCATCCGCAGATCGAGCGCCTGATCGCCGTCCAGCAGCAGCGGCTGGTTCGACAGCGTGTCCGCCAGCCGCGTGCATACCGTCCAGGCATCGGTTTCGCTGGTCGCGGGGAAATAGATCATGAATTCGTCGCCGCCGGAACGCGCCGCCACGTCGCCCTGACGTATCCCGGTGGAGATCAGCCGGGCGAAATGCATCAGCGCGCGATCACCCACATCATGACCGTAACGGTCGTTGACCTGCTTGAAACGATCGAGATCCAGCACCGCGATGGCCAGCCCCACCTCGTCATCGATGGTCGCAAGTCGTTCATTGAGCGCCCCGCGGTTGAGCAGGCCCGTCATCGGATCGGTCGCGGCGAGGCGGATCAGGTCCGCTTCCCGCGCGCGCAGGCGTCGCTCGCTATCGGCAAGCTGCTCGATCAGCCGCGCGCGTGCCGACAGGCTCGCCGCCACGGGCAGGGTGGTCAGCAGCATCAGCGCGAGGAAAAGCTGCATCACGTGCAGCCGCCCCTCCAGTGTATGACCGTAGATATCGAAGCTGGAAGCGGCGGGCATGGCGCCGATCATCCCGGTGATCGCGACGATCATCACCGCCACCTGCGTCCCCAGCCGCCCCTGCTTGAAGGTGATGAGCATCAGCGGCGCGAACAGCAGGCCCGGCACCGGCCGCGGCGCATAGAAGAACACCGTCACCGCCGTCACCGTCATCACCGCCATCGCGGCGGCGGCCTTCATCCGCTCGGTGGCGGACATCTCGCGGATCAGCCGGCTATATTCCCCGGCCAGCAGCGAGGAGAAGAACGGCGTGAACACCAAGAGGCCCAGCGCGTTGCTGAAGAACCATGTGCGCGCCGAAATCCATAAGTCCTGCCCGATGAACCAATACGCCACCGCCGCGCCGACGCCCATGCTGAGCAGCGGCGCGACCAGCCCGGCCCAGATGATGAAGCGCCCGACGTTGCCCGGCCCGCCCAGCACCTCGCCATCGCTCAGCACGCGGCGCAGCGCGATCGCGGCGATCGCCGTTTCGAACAGATTGGCCACGCTGAACAGCAGCGGCGTGAGGATCACCCCCCGCAGCAGCAGCGACGCGACCAGATTGCCGAAGACCCCGACGAGGATCGCCTCCCGCCACAGCGGTTTCGGGCCTTGCAGCAATATCGCGAGCAGCACCGCATTGGCGGGCCACAGCGGCGCGACTCCCCGGCCGTCGGCCAGCAGCCACATCGTCCCCGCCGCCAGCATGACATAAAGGAAGCTGCTGCCGACCAATAAGGGTAAACGGATACGTCCCATTGCCGCCTTTGGTAAGCGCCGATGGCTACGGAAAGTTTAACGCGCCCTCGCGTTTCGCGGCGTTTTCAGGGGCGTCGGCCTGTCATGCACCACGCAGCTAATAGTTAAGGCACCGGAACATTGGTTTACCCGGCCATCGGCAGCCGCAGCCGGACGAGCAGGCCGCCGAGGTCCTCGCTTTCCTCCAGCGTCACCGTGCCTTCGTAGATTTCCGCCACGTCACGCACGATAGCGAGGCCGAGTCCCGTGCCCGGCTTGCCCGTGTCCAGCCGCGCGCCGCGATCGAAGATGCGGGTGCGCTCCTCCTCCGGGATGCCCGCGCCGTCGTCCTCCACCAGTATCTCGACGAAGCCGGAATGCGCGGAAACGGTGACGAACACGCTGCCACCGCCGTATTTCGCGGCATTCTCCACGAGGTTGCCGATGATCTCGTCGAGGTCCTGCCGCTCGATATGCGCGACGAGGTCCTTCGCGCCGTCCATGTCGATGCGGACGTGCGGGTAGAGCCGCTGCACCGCGCGTTCGACCGATTCGATCGACGGCCATACCGCCGCGCGGCTGTGCGCCGATCCGCGCCGACCGACCGCGCGCGCGCGGGCGAGATGGTGATCCACCTGCCGCCGCATCGTCCGCGCCTCCCGCACCACGGTTTCGGCGAGGTCGTCCGAATTGGCGGTCGCCGCGTTCATGATGACCGTCAGCGGCGTCTTGAGCGCGTGGGCGAGGTTACCGGCATGGCGCCGCGCCTCCTCCGCCTGCACCTCGTTATGCGCGACCAGCGCGTTCAGCTCGTGCACCAGCGGCGCCACCTCGACCGGCATGTCGCCGGAGATGCGGTTGATCTTGCCGCCGCGCATCTTCGCGATCTCCAGCCGCAGCTTGCGGAGCGGCAGCAGCCCGTAGAAGGTCTGGATCGCGGCGAGCACGATCAGCCCCAGCCCGAGCAGCAGGAAGCTGCGCACCAGCGTCCGCCGCAATATGTCGATCTGCGCGTCCAGCCCGGCGCGGCTCTGCGCCACCTGGAAGCGCCAGCGCACCTGCGAACGCGGCAGCGTCACGTCGCGCTCCACCACCCGCAGCTTCTCGTCGCGGAACTGGCTGCTGTCGTAGATATGGACGCTGCGGTCGTTATGGTTCGCGCCGTAAGCGAGCTGCCGGTCCCATAGCGAGCGCGAGGGGAACGGCTCGCGCCCGCGCGCCGACACCTGCCAGTAGAGGCCGGAATAAGGCTCCAGGAAGCGCTGGTCGGCCGGCTCGCGGTTGAAGATCACCTCCCCGTCCGGGCCGATCTCGGCCGAGACGAGCAGGGATTGCAGGACATATTCGAGCTGATCGTCGAAATTGCGCGTGACGGCGCTCGCCAGCACGCGATCGAGCGCCAGCCCGCCGCCCGCCAGCAGCAGCAGGATCCATGCCGCCGCGATCAGGATCATGCGCCGGGTGAGCGATCCCGTGCGGCGGATCGGGCGTATCTTGTCCGGCGCGTCTTCGATCATCGCGGTGGCGGCGGCTTAGCCCGCGGGATCTTCCAGGCTATAGCCCAGCCCGCGGATCGTGGTGATCACGTCCTGCCCCAGCTTCTTGCGGATGCGCGTGACGAACACCTCGATCGTATTCGAATCGCGATCGAAATCCTGATCGTAGATATGCTCGATCAGCTCGGTGCGGCTCACCACCTTGCCCTTGTGATGGAGCAGGTAGCTCAGCAGCTTGTATTCCTGCGCCGTCAGCTTCACCGGCTCGCCGGCGCGCGTCACCTTGCCGGAACGGGTGTCGAGCCGCACGTCGCCGGCGGTCAGCTCCGACGAGGCGTTGCCGGAGGCGCGGCGGATCAGCGCGCGCAGGCGGGCGATCAGCTCCTCCGTCTGGAACGGCTTGGCGACGTAATCGTCCGCGCCCGCGTCCAGCCCGGCCACCTTGTCCGACCAGCTGTCGCGCGCGGTGAGCACCAGCACGGGCATGACCTTGCCCTCCTTGCGCCAGCGATCGAGCACGGTGAGCCCGTCGATCTCCGGCAGGCCGAGATCGAGCACCACCGCGTCATAGCTTTCGGTCGAGCCGAGGAAATGCCCCTCCTCGCCGTCGGTGGCGAGATCGATCGCATAGCCGGCGCCCTCCAGCGTGCTCTTGAGCTGCTGGCCGAGGTTCGGCTCGTCTTCGACGATCAGGACGCGCATGTTGTCTCCCTTTGGGTTACGCCCACGGCGTTAACACCGAACCCCGCCTGAGGGAATTGACCTGTCGGTTTGCTGAATCACCGGCCGGTGCGCCCGATCACCTGGCCGGTGCGCCCGTCCACGTCGACCCAGATCACCGTGCCGTCGCGCAGGAACTTCAGCGTATAGACGCCGCTCGGCAATTCGAGGTCGAAGCCGATATATTGCGCGCCCTTCATCGTCGGCACCACGCGCCGCTCGATCTCCTTGAGCGGCAGGATGCGCCCGGCGCGCGTCGCCTCCCAGGCGGCGCTCGCCTCACGCCCCTGGTCCGCCGACGCGGCGGCGGCCGGCGCGGCGGCGAGCAGCAACGGCAGCAGACTGGTCCTGATCCTCATTTCGCGGCGAGGCATAGCCGCCGAGGATTGAACAGCCTGTGAACATGCGCAGCGTCCGCGCTCACCGGCGCCCTCACCCCTTCATCGCCTCCAGCAGTCTCTTCACGTCCTGCCCGCGCCCGCGCGGCAGGATCAGGATGTCGTCGCCGCTCGCCACGACGATCAGGTCGCGCACCCCGACCATCGCGACGCGCGCGCCGTCGCTGCGCACGAGGCAATCGGTGGTGTCGAGCGCGATCACCTCGCCGTGGATCGCATTGCCCGCCTCGTCGTGCGCGCTGATCGCGTGGAGCGCGTCCCAGCTTCCCACGTCGTTCCAGCCCATCGCCACCGGCACCACCGCGACGCGCGACGCGCGCTCCATCACGGCATAATCGATCGATTCGGCCCGGGCGCTCGCGAATGCTTCCGCGTCGGGCGTCACCCGCGCGCCGTCGCGACGCGCGCCGGCCATCGCGCGGGTCACCGCCCCGGTCATCTCCGGCTCGAACGCGGCGAGTGCGTCGAGATAGGCGTCGGCGCGGAACAGGAAGATGCCGCCATTCCACACATGGTCGCCCGATTCCAGCATCGCCCGCGCGCTTTCCAGCGGCGGCTTCTCCACGAAACGGTCGACGCGATGGACGCCGGGCGCGATCTCCTCGCCGGCGCGGATATAGCCGTAGCCCGTTTCCGGCGCGTCCGGCGCGATGCCGAAGGTGATGAGCCACCCCTCCTCCACCAGCGGCATCGCGACGGCGATCGCGGCATGGAAGGCAGCGACATCGGCGATGACGTGATCGGACGGCATGACGAGCAGCGCGGACGCCTTGTCCTCCACCGCCAATGCGGCGAGCGCGATCGCCGGCGCGGTGTTGCGTCCCGCCGGCTCGAGGATCAGCAGCTGCGCGGGCTGGTCGATCGCCTCCAGTTGCTGCTCGACCAGATCGGCATGTGCCGCGCTCGCCACCACCACGGGCGCGGCGAAACGATCGTCATGCGCGCGCGACGCGGTGAGCTGGAGCATCGTCAGCTCGGCGGTGAGCGCCAGCATCTGCTTGGGCATTTCCGGCCGCGACATCGGCCACAGCCGCGTCCCCGCGCCGCCGGACAGGATCACTGGTACGATCGGCGAAGCAACGTGCATTCGGCTCTCCAAATTCCTCAAGGTTCCTCATCGCAAGGAGAACCGCCGATCGCAACGGTTCGATCCACCTGTCGTCGCCTTCAGCCTTTATTTGCCATTTCCTGCGATCACCTGTCGGAGAAACTTACACGCACGATCGGACAGCGCGGGAATGATCAGGGTTTTCAAGCATTACGTGCCCAATGCGGTGCTGCTGCTTGGCTTGCTCGACGTGCTGCTGCTGCTCGCCGCCGCCGAAGCGGGGTGGGAAGTGCGCGCGTGGCAGATCGGGATCGCGGTGGGATCGGTATGGACCCGCCTGCCCCAGCTCGTCAGCTTCGCCGGCCCGCTGATGATCGCGATGGTGGCGGTCGGCGCCTATCAGGCCGACGTGCTCGTCTCGATCCGCCAGGCGGCGATGCGGCTGATGGTGGCGGTGTCGCTCGGCGTTCTGTTCCTCGCGCTACTCTTCTTCCTGATGCCGTCGCTGACGTTCTGGCGGTCTAATCTGTTCTACGCGATGCTGTTCGCGATCGCCGGGCTGGTGCTGGTGCGCGTGCTGTTCGGCGGCCTGCTCGGCGGCGAGCGGTTCAAGCGCCGTATCGTCGTGCTCGGCGCGGGCGGGCGCGCGGCGCGGCTGGAGCGGCTTGAGCGGACGCCCGGATCGACCTTCGTCATCGTCGGCTATGTCGCGATGGGCGAGCCGGAGGCGCTGGTGCCGCAGGCGATCGCGCGCGACGCGATCCACAACCTCGCCGATCATGTCGTCCACCTGAAGGCGTCGGAAGTCGTGCTGGCGATCGAGGAGCGTCGCAACGCCCTGCCGCTCAAGGATCTGCTGCGCGTCCGCACGACGGGGGTGCAGGTCAACGAATTCTCCGCCTTTCTCGAACGCGAAACAGGTCGCATCGATCTCCAGACGGTCAATCCCTCCTCGCTCATCTTCACCGAGGGTTTCTCCTCCGGGCGGATGCTCACCGCGATCGTCAAGCGCGCCTTCGACGTGATCGTCAGCCTGCTGCTGCTGATCGTCGCGCTGCCGGTGATCCTGCTCACCGCGCTCGCGATCCGGCTGGAGAGCAAGGGACCGGCCTTCTACCGGCAGCGCCGCGTCGGGCTGTTCAACCAGACATTCGAGATTCCAAAGCTCCGCTCGATGCGGCAGGACGCCGAGGCAGGCGGCAATGCGATATGGGCGGCGGAGCGCGATCCGCGCGTCACGCGCGTCGGGCGCTTCATCCGCAAGGTGCGGATCGACGAACTGCCGCAATGCTGGAGCGTGCTGAAGGGCGAGATGAGCTTCGTCGGCCCGCGCCCGGAACGCCCACAATTCGTCGCCGATCTCGAACGCGAACTGCCTTATTACGCTGAGCGCCATATGGTGAAACCCGGCATCACCGGCTGGGCGCAGATCAACTATCCTTACGGCGCGTCAATAGACGACGCCCGCAACAAGCTGGAATACGATCTTTATTACGCGAAGAACTATTCGCCGTTCCTAGATCTGCTGATCCTGCTCCAGACCTTGCGGGTGGTGCTCTGGCCCGCCGGCGCGCGGTGACATGCCGCCGTCGATGATCCTGTGGAGCTACGCGCTCGCGGCGTTGCTGTTCGGCGCGCTGGCGCTCGGCCAGATGCGGCGGCAGCGCGGCGGCCTGCCCGCCGTCCCGCTGGTGGCAGCGCTCGGCGCGACCGCCCTGTGGGCGCTGGCCGTGGCCGGGATCGGATCGGGCGACGTCGCGACGCGGCTGGCGGAGGGCCTGCGCAATCTCGTGTGGCTCGGCTTCATCTATGCGCTCGCTCGCCGCGATGCGCGCGGCGGCACGCGCTGGCTGGCCGCGCTCTGCCTCATCTGTGCGCTGGTCACGGCGCTCGCCATGACGCTAGGGGTGGCGGAAGCGGCTGCGGAGCAGGATGCGGCGACGGCGCTGATCGATCCCGCGCGGCTGACGCTGCGGATGCTGGCGACGCTCGCCACGCTGCTGCTGCTCTACCGGATACAGGCCTCGACCGCGCGCGGCGGCGTGCGCATCGTCGCACTGGCGCTGTCGTTGCTGTTCGCGCTCGATTTGCCGCTTCAGGTCGATGGCTGGCTGGGCGGCGAGCGCGGCGCGATCCTCTCCGCCGCGCGCGGGCTGGGGACGGTCGCGGTCGCGCTGCTGTTCGGCGCAGTACTGCATCGAGACGGCGACGGGCGGTTGCAGCTTTCGCGTCGCCTTGCCTTCGTGCTCCTCTCGACCGTGCTGATTGCCGCCTATATCATGATCGTCGGGCTGGCGGCCGGCTTCGTCGCCGAGCTGGGCGGCAACCGTGCGCGGATGGTGCAGACCGCATTCGTCTTCGGCACCGCCGCCGCGCTGCTCACCATCGTCTCGACCCCATGGCTGCGCGCATCGACCAAGGTGCTGGTCGCCAAGCATCTGTTCGCGCACCGCTATGACTATCGCGCCGAATGGCTGCGCTTCAACGAAACACTCGGCTCGCCAGGCGACGGCGCCGCGCCGCTGGCGGTGCGCGTGGTGAAGGCGGTGGCGGACGTGACCGATTCGCCGGCCGGCCTGCTGCTCGTCGCGCGCGAGGGCGCACTCGAGCGCGGCGCGGGATGGAACTGGCCCGGCGATGCCGGCGGCGCGGATCCGCCCGACGCCAACGCAGCGCTCCACGCCCATCTCGCGGGAACGCGGCGCATCATCGAGCTTGACGCGGTACGAGACGGGTCTGCGCCGGCGACCGACCGCGACGCTACCCCGGCATGGCTGACCGGACGCGCCGATGCGTGGGCGGTCGTTCCGTTGATCCATTTCGACCTGCTGACCGGCGCGCTGGTGCTTGCCCGGCCGCCGCTCGATCGCGCGCTGGACTGGGAGGATTTCGACCTGCTCGGCGTCGCCGGGCAGCAAGTGGCGAGCTATCTCGCCGAGGACCGCGCGCATGACGCGCTCGCCGACGCGCAGCGCTTCGACGAGTTCAACCGCCGTTTCGCCTTCATCATGCACGATCTCAAGAATCTGGTGAGCCAGCTCACCCTGCTCGCGCGCAACGCCGAGCGCCACGCCGACAATCCCGCCTTCCGCGCCGACATGGTGGAGACGCTGCGCGATTCGTCGCAGCGGATGAACACCCTGCTGGCGCGGCTGTCGCAGCATCACGGCGGGCGCGGCGAGGCGTTGCGCGCGGTGCCGCTGCGCCCGCTGGCGGAACGGATCGCGACAGCGCGGCGCGCGCAGCATCCGGTCGCGGTAGGCGGCACGGCGGATGCCGTGGCGGTGGCCGATGCGGCCGGGCTGGAGACATTGCTCGGCCACCTCGTCCAGAACGCGATCGAGGCAAGCGCCGCGAACGCCCCCGTTACCCTGAACATCGTCGTCTTGCCCGAATCGCGGCAGGTGGCGGTGGAGGTGATCGATCGGGGCTGCGGCATGTCCCCGGCGTTCGTGCGGGACCGGCTGTTCAAGCCCTTCGTCTCGGGCAAGGAAGGCGGCTTCGGGCTGGGCGCGTTCGAGGCGCGGCAGCTTGCCGAGGCGATGGGCGGCGCGGTGTCGGTGGAAAGCCGGGCGGGCGAAGGCACGCGCTTCCGTGTGACGCTGCGCGCCGCCGGTGAACTGGAGCAGGCGGCATGAGCGATCGTCCCAAGCTGTTGATCGTCGAGGACGATATCGGCCTCCAGCGCCAGTTGCGCTGGGCCTATGACGGTTATGAGGTGATCGTCGCTGGCGATCGCGCGGCAGCGATCGACGCGCTCCGGCTGCACGAGCCGGCGGTCGTCACGCTCGATCTCGGCTTGCCGCCCGATCCGGACGGCACCGCCGAGGGCTTCGCCACGCTGATGGAGATCCTCGCGCTCAAGCCCGATACGAAGGTGATCGTCGCCTCCGGCCACGGCGCCCGCGAAAGCGCGCTCCGCGCGATCGCCGACGGCGCCTGGGATTTCTACCAGAAACCGATCGACATCGACGCGCTCGGCCTGATCGTCGCCCGCGCCTTCCATGTGCATGAGCTGGAAGCTGAAAACCGCCGGCTGGCGGCCAATGCGAAGGGCGCGACGATGGCCGGGCTGATTACGGCCGCGCCGGAAATGCTCAAGGTCATCAACACGATCGAGCGCGTCGCGCCGGCCGATGTCTCCGTCATGCTGCTCGGCGCCAGCGGCACCGGCAAGGAATTGCTCGCGCGCGGCCTCCACGACGCCTCGCCGCGCCGCGACGGGGCGTTCGTCGCGATCAACTGCTCCGCGATTCCCGAAACCCTGCTCGAAAGCGAACTGTTCGGGCACGAGAAAGGCGCGTTCACCGGCGCAGTCAAGACGACTCCCGGCAAGATCGAGCAGGCGCAGGGTGGCACCCTGTTCCTCGACGAGATCGGCGACGTGCCCCTGCCCCTGCAGGTCAAGCTGCTGCGTTTCCTGCAGGAGCGCACGATCGAGCGGATCGGCGGCCGCCGCCCGATCGCGGTCGACACGCGCATCGTCTGCGCCACCCACCGCGATATCGACGCGATGGTCGCGGACGGCAGCTTCCGCGACGACCTCTATTACCGGCTGGCCGAGATCGTCGTTCGCATCCCCTCGCTCGCCGAGCGACCCGGCGACGCCGCGCTGCTCGCACGGCATTTCGTGACGAAATACGCCAAGACGATGAACCCGGCCGTCACCGGCCTCGCCCCCGATGCGCGCACCGCGATCGACGGCTGGAGCTGGCCCGGCAACGTCCGCGAGCTGGAGAACCGCGTAAAGCGCGCCGTCATCATGGCGGACGGGAAGCTGATCTCCGCCGCCGATCTCGACCTCGCCGAGCCGGATGATGCGCCGATCAACCTGCGCACCGTGCGCGAGGCGGCGGACCGCACCGCCATCCGTCGCGCGCTGGCGCGGGCGGACGGCAATATCTCGAACACCGCCCGCCTGCTTGGGATCAGCCGGCCCACGCTCTACGATCTGCTCAAGAGCTACGACCTGCATGATTGAAGGGCCGGCGAGCTACCCCTTGCTGCGCAGGAGGCGTCGCCGGACCCGGCGCGCCCGGCTGACGGCATGGGCGCGGGTGTTGCGGCTGGGTGCCGCCGGGATCGGTAGTCTCGCGGTGGTGTTCGGCATCATCGCCATCGCCCGCCACGCCGCCGCGCCCGATCCACACGCCGAGGCCAAGGCCGCCGCCGCCGCTTTCGCCACCGGCAATTACAGCGCCGCGCGTCATCATGCCGAAACCGCGCTTGCCGTCTCGCCGGACCGCCTGGACACGCTGCTGTTGCTCGCGCGCGCCGATCTGGCGCTTGGCGAGGGTGAGGCGGCGGAAGGCGCGCTCAACCGGGCGCTGCGTACCGGCGCGGATCGTGCGGTGATCCGTCCGCTGCTTGCCGATGCATGGCTCAGGCAGGGGGAAACTGCCCGCGCCCTGCGCGCGACCGCCGGAACCGATGCGCCCGCGCTGCAACAGGTCCGCGCGCGGGCGCTCGCCGCCGGCGGCGACGTGGTGGGCGCGAGCAACCTGCTGCACGACCTGCTCGCCGCGCATCCCGACGATGCCGTCGCATGGACCGCACTCGGCCGCATCCGGCTCGACGCAGGCGATGTCGGCGGCGCGGATGCCGCCGCCCAGCGCGCGCTGGCATTGACCCGAACCGATCCGGTCGCGCTGACGCTGCGCGGCGAGATCGTCCGCAGCCGCTACGGCCTCGCCGCCGCATTGCCGTGGTTCGAGGCGGCGCTGGCGCGCGACGCTTATTACCATCCCGCGCTGATCGAATATGCCGCGACGCTGGGCGACCTCGGGCGCTACGGCGAGATGCTGGCCGCGACCCGCAGCGCGCTCGCCGCGCGGCCGGGCAGCCCGCAAGCGCTCTATCTCCAGGCGGTGCTCGCCATGCGCGCCGGGCGGATCGAACTGGCGCGCGCGATGCTCGCCAAAATCGGCGGCGCGATCGATGGCGTTCCCGGCGTCGTGCTGCTGAGCGGCGCGATCGCTTATGCCTCCGGCGATTATGAGCAGGCGGTGGCGCGGTGGCACGAGCTGGTCGGGCGACAGCCGATGAACATCGCCGCGCGCCGCCTGCTCGGCGCGGCGCTGGTGCGCTCCGGCGACCTGCGCGGCGGGCTGGACGTGCTGCGCCCGATGGCGCTGCGCGACGATGCGGACAGCTATACGCTCGCGCTCGTCGGCCGCGCCTTCGAGGCGACCGGCGAGCGGGACTGGGCGGCGCGCTTCCTCGATCGCGCCGCCAGCCCCGTGCTCGGCCGCCCCGCGCCCTTCGCCAGCGATGCCAGCGTCCCGGTGCTCGCCAGCCAGGCCACCGATGCGCCCGGCGACCCGACCGCGATCGTGCCGCTGGTACGGGCGATGATCGAGGACGGCGACCGGACCGGCGCGCTCTCCCGCGCGCAAGCGCTCGCCGCCGCCTCTCCCGGCGCACCGGCAGCGCAGATGCTGCTCGGCGATACGCTGGCGATCTCGGGCCGGTTCGCGCCCGCCTACGCCGCTTACGTCCGCGCCGCCAACCTGCGCTTCGATACGCCGACCTTCCTGCGCCTCACCGAAGCCGCCGCGCAATCGGGCGCCGTCGCCGATGGCGCGCATGCCGTCGCGCTGTTCCGCGCGCAGAACCCCGAGGATATCGCCGCGCGGCGCATCCTCGCCAACCTCCAGCTCACCGCGCGCCAGTGGGACGCCGCGATCGAGACGCTGGAGGGGCTGGTGCGGTCGGTCGGCTCACGCGATGCCCTGCTGCTCGCCCAGCTCGCTTATGCCCATACCGGCGCCGGCGATCCGGCAACGGCGCGCCATTACGCGCGCCGCGCCTATATGCTCGCGCCGATGAATCCGACCGCCGCCGATGCCTATGGCTGGGCGATGCTCAACGATGGCGATGCGGCTTCGGCGACACCGCTGCTGCGCAAGGCCGCCGCGCTGGCCCCCGTCCGGCCGGACATCCGCGTGCATCTGGCGCAGGCGCTCGCCCATTGAGGCTTTGCGCCCGCTGCGCTAGCCGCGCCTGATGGATGACACGCTCGCCCGCATCGCCGCCGCGCTGGAGCGGCTGGCCCCGTCCCCGCCCCTCTCTGCCGACCCGCTCGCGCATCCCGCCTATGTCTGGCGAGACCATACCCTCGTCGCCACGCGCGCCTTCGCGCCGGTGCCGATCGAGCTGTTGCGGGGCGTGGATGCGCAAAAGGCGCTGCTGCACGACAATCTCGCGCGGCTGGCGGCGGGCCATGCGGCGCAGGACGTGCTGATGTGGGGCGCGCGCGGCACCGGCAAATCGGCGCTGGTGAAGGCGAGCGTCGCGGCGATCCAGGCGGAGGGCGGCGCGATCGCGCTGGTCGAGGTCGCGGCGGACCGGCTCGATACCCTGCCCGAGCTGTTCGCGCTGATCGCCGGCATGCCGCGCGCCTTCGTGCTGTTCCTCGACGATCTGGGCATCGAAGCTGCCGCCGATTCACGCGCGCTCCGCTCGCTGCTGGAAGGCGGCGCGGAGGCGCGGCCGGCCAACGCGCGGCTGGTCGTCACCTCGAACCGCCGTCACCTCATCCCGCGCGATATCCATGAGCAGGAAAACGCCATCAACCCGCGCGATTCGATCGACGACCATCTCGCGCTCGCCGATCGCTTCGGGCTGAGCATCGGTTTCCACGTCGTCGATCAGGATCATTATCTCGCGATCGTGCGTGGTTACGCCGATCGCTACGACCTGCCCTTCGATCCGGCGGAGGCGGTGCAATGGGCGACCCGGCGCGGCAGCCGCTCGGGCCGCGTGGCGTGGCAATATGTGACGGACCTCGCCGGGCGCGCGGGCAAGGCGCTCTAGGCGTTGTCTGCATTCAGTGGATTCCGTTTTGAGTTGAGGTCTGATTCAAGGTTGCCGAAGGAGACGAGCCTTGAGCAGACGGAAGCTGACGGACGAGCAATGGGAACGGATCGAGGGGCATCTT